>Ga0210044_10000128_pt1 | contig 105865 bp, 87 predicted proteins | sample CryGey13umfilter_2_FD_183959 | JGI IMG/M metagenome (GOLD analysis project Ga0210044, IMG submission 183959) | Groundwater microbial communities from aquifer in Utah, USA - Crystal Geyser 4/9/14 3 um filter (SPAdes) (version 2) | ecosystem: Environmental > Aquatic > Deep subsurface >... | reverse complement strand
TTATTGGCAGATGTCATTCAAGGCGTTGTCTTTAAAGACGGTGAAAAAGTAGAACAGAATTCAGATCAAATTGGGAGTGCCGCTTGACCTCTGAAATGAGTCCATACACCAGATTTGACAATAACTCCTAGTCGTCAGGCACTTTATGTTGGGTTTCTAAGCTGCCTGTGCGGCAGTGAACATTTCTGGGGTCTGCTCGCGTACAAGCCGCAATTTCTAAGCTGCCTGTGCGGCAGTGAACTTGAGCCTAACACCATACAAACCACTTTAAACTTTCTAAGCTGCCTGTGCGGCAGTGAACATTGAATTAGTAAGGTCTCTCGATAGGTGTGATTTCTAAGCTGCCTGTGCGGCAGTGAACTTATATTTCCCCAGACCAGAATTACAAAGAAGTTTCTAAGCTGCCTGTGCGGCAGTGAACTATTCTGTTTTTTACCGCTGCTAAACATATATTTTCTAAGCTGCCTGTGCGGCAGTGAACTAGACGAAGTACTTTTCAGACGAGATCAAAGATTTCTAAGCTGCCTGTGCGGCAGTGAACGTAAAAAGGCAGGTCAGTATTGGCCTCCGCCATTTCTAAGCTGCCTGTGCGGCAGTGAACTATATGCGGACATGCTGATATTCTGATATCACTTTCTAAGCTGCCTGTGCGGCAGTGAACGAAAAAAAGGTTAGCGAACAGGCGGTACAGGCTTTCTAAGCTGCCTGTGCGGCAGTGAACAAGTAAAAAAAGTCGATAAAAAGTATAAAAAATTTCTAAGCTGCCTGTGCGGCAGTGAACAGTATCTAATGTTTACAAAATAACACTAGATATTTCTAAGCTGCCTGTGCGGCAGTGAACTAGAGCGAAACCGTCCTGCTTAACCGCAGCAATTTCTAAGCTGCCTGTGCGGCAGTGAACATTTAAAAAGAGCGTATAGAAGCAGGGCAAAATTTCTAAGCTGCCTGTGCGGCAGTGAACCTTTTTTTAAAGTATTTATTTCTGCTGTAAATTTTCTAAGCTGCCTGTGCGGCAGTGAACGAAAAGAAGTGCCTGGCGCTGAATTAGTAACATTTCTAAGCTGCCTGTGCGGCAGTGAAGTCTGGTGTAATGGTTATTTCGTGCCAATTGTCTTTCTAAGCTGCCTGTGCGGCAGTGAACGAATTTTAATAAGAAGATTGGTGATAAAGATATTTCTAAGCTGCCTGTGCGGCAGTGAACAAAAGTATAAAAAAGGTTGCATACGATAAAAATTTCTAAGCTGCCTGTGCGGCAGTGAACATTACACTAGACAAGCTGCACGCGGCGAGGCGTTTCTAAGCTGCCTGTGCGGCAGTGAACTTAAAGGACTGTTAATAATGGCCTATAATTTGTTTCTAAGCTGCCTGTGCGGCAGTGAACATTTAACCAAAGGGTCGCAAGTCTATCTGGAATTTCTAAGCTGCCTGTGCGGCAGTGAACTAAAAAACCACGGAGCGAATCCACGAGATTTATTTCTAAGCTGCCTGTGCGGCAGTGAACTGCATGACGCGGCCTCGGTTAACATTAACTGTTTTCTAAGCTGCCTGTGCGGCAGTGAACTCATGGTTTAAGACTATTGAGGATCGAATAGATTTCTAAGCTGCCTGTGCGGCAGTGAACAAGTCCACAGTCTTTATCTCGTCGATTTCGTCTTTCTAAGCTGCCTGTGCGGCAGTGAACGAAGCAGGAGCAAAAGCAGAAGCAGGAGAAGATTTCTAAGCTGCCTGTGCGGCAGTGAACGCTATGCACTTGGTCTTAACAGCTGCAGAGCTTTTCTAAGCTGCCTGTGCGGCAGTGAACTTCTAAGTATCACAGAAGATACGGGGGGGTCTTTTCTAAGCTGCCTGTGCGGCAGTGAACCAACTTTATCAGCAATACTTGCTTATGAAAATTTCTAAGCTGCCTGTGCGGCAGTGAACTTCTCAGGAGTTAATAACCTAGCGTTTGTGTTTTTCTAAGCTGCCTGTGCGGCAGTGAACAAGGCGTTTGGTACTTTGTTGGTTGCAGAAGATTTCTAAGCTGCCTGTGCGGCAGTGAACCTGAAATCTGTCTTTTTGCAGTTAAGCAAGACTTTCTAAGCTGCCTGTGCGGCAGTGAACGTATTCTGTTTTTCACTGCTGCTAAACAGATATTTCTAAGCTGCCTGTGCGGCAGTGAACTGGATACGTTAGCATTCGCGGCGAAAATGACATTTCTAAGCTGCCTGTGCGGCAGTGAACAAAGACCAGACCCTAGAAATCTGCATTAAAGCTTTCTAAGCTGCCTGTGCGGCAGTGAACGTATTCTGTTTTTCACTGCTGCTAGACAGATGTTTCTAAGCTGCCTGTGCGGCAGTGAACTTAAATACAGTATAGATGATTTCTTTCACGTTTTTCTAAGCTGCCTGTGCGGCAGTGAACAAATCGACGCAGGGGAAGCAGATGCAGGAACATTTCTAAGCTGCCTGTGCGGCAGTGAACATATGTCGTATACGTATAACAGCCTTAGAGCTTTTCTAAGCTGCCTGTGCGGCAGTGAACATAACAGCTTTGGTCTTAACAGCTGCAGAGCTTTTCTAAGCTGCCTGTGCGGCAGTGAACTTAAACCCGTCTAACACTCCTTCTGCTATATCTTTCTAAGCTGCCTGTGCGGCAGTGAACGAATAGAAGGCGCGGATCAAATCGAAATTAAATTTCTAAGCTGCCTGTGCGGCAGTGAACTTTATAGAAGTTAAGCCAGCAACAAACAAGAATTTCTAAGCTGCCTGTGCGGCAGTGAACATTCTAAGTATCACGGAGTCTGGAGACGGGAATTTCTAAGCTGCCTGTGCGGCAGTGAACAAAGACGACGTGACGAAATAAAGTTAATATGTTTTCTAAGCTGCCTGTGCGGCAGTGAACAACCCTTTTAGCTTGTCTTTAATTTTATTTAGTTTCTAAGCTGCCTGTGCGGCAGTGAACTCAGACCAACCTTTGCCTTGCCATAAACAATATTTCTAAGCTGCCTGTGCGGCAGTGAACGTACGTAGTTTATCTAAAAGAGCACGGAGCTTTTTCTAAGCTGCCTGTGCGGCAGTGAACAAGACTGTGGACTTGATTAAAAAGATAAAAGCTTTCTAAGCTGCCTGTGCGGCAGTGAACAATAACAAGATATGAGTTATTAGCTTATACAATTTCTAAGCTGCCTGTGCGGCAGTGAACACGCAGGGGAAGAAGCTGCAGCTGGAGAAGTATTTCTAAGCTGCCTGTGCGGCAGTGAACAATTATCGACACCACGAATTATTTCAATGAGATTTCTAAGCTGCCTGTGCGGCAGTGAACCCAAAGCCAAACAAAGCCAGCGTAATCCTCAATTTCTAAGCTGCCTGTGCGGCAGTGAACTCTCCATCAAATTGAGATAGGTCTGATTTGTTTTTCTAAGCTGCCTGTGCGGCAGTGAACACGATGACGCGCTAGATGCTGTTAAACGTAACTTTCTAAGCTGCCTGTGCGGCAGTGAACAAAACTTAGTGGCAATTGACTTGGGAGAAGTATTTCTAAGCTGCCTGTGCGGCAGTGAACATTTAATATTGAAATGAACCGATTGCCGAAGTTTTCTAAGCTGCCTGTGCGGCAGTGAACTCCCCGTTATTGGAGTTTTCGCACAAAAGGGATTTCTAAGCTGCCTGTGCGGCAGTGAACTTTTAGTGTCCGTCAGTCAAACATGGCGGCCATTTCTAAGCTGCCTGTGCGGCAGTGAACGGTTTAAACGCTTTCTTGGAGAACCATTGAATTTTCTAAGCTGCCTGTGCGGCAGTGAACTTCAACAGCTTTAATGCAGATTTCAGGAATTTTTTCTAAGCTGCCTGTGCGGCAGTGAACGAACGATAATGGTGTCTATGCTATAAGTCTAATTTCTAAGCTGCCTGTGCGGCAGTGAACGTTCTGTTAATATCGGTTCATATATTAGATTTTTTCTAAGCTGCCTGTGCGGCAGTGAACGACTTAAAAAGGTAACTGGTCTTTCCTGGTAATTTCTAAGCTGCCTGTGCGGCAGTGAACAGCGACGTAATCTTCGATTTGTCCTTTGATGATTTCTAAGCTGCCTGTGCGGCAGTGAACATCTTTACGTTCAATTCCTTCTTTGTGTATGTTTTCTAAGCTGCCTGTGCGGCAGTGAACAATAAGCAAAATCATGTAAAGACAATCGTAACTTTCTAAGCTGCCTGTGCGGCAGTGAACGTAACGTGCAAGCAAACTCCCCATACGTAGTTTTTCTAAGCTGCCTGTGCGGCAGTGAACGAAGATCGTAAGGATATTCGCAAGTACATGACTTTCTAAGCTGCCTGTGCGGCAGTGAACACGTTAAGGATGCCCTGGGATTTTGTGAACCGTTTCTAAGCTGCCTGTGCGGCAGTGAACTTTTGCCCCAGCCTATCTTCAAGCGATAAATATTTCTAAGCTGCCTGTGCGGCAGTGAACGAGTCCGTTCCTCTCAATAAGTAAAGGAAAATTTTCTAAGCTGCCTGTGCGGCAGTGAACTGATTGAGGAGATTGTTTGATATGCGCTAGGTTTTCTAAGCTGCCTGTGCGGCAGTGAACATCATAGGCGTAGATGGGTTTGGCATCAAAAATTTCTAAGCTGCCTGTGCGGCAGTGAACTTTTGCCCCAGCCTATCTTCAAGCGATAAATATTTCTAAGCTGCCTGTGCGGCAGTGAACGAGTCCGTTCCTCTCAATAAGTAAAGGAAAATTTTCTAAGCTGCCTGTGCGGCAGTGAACTGATTGAGGAGATTGTTTGATATGCGCTAGGTTTTCTAAGCTGCCTGTGCGGCAGTGAACATCATAGGCGTAGATGGGTTTGGCATCAAAAATTTCTAAGCTGCCTGTGCGGCAGTGAACTTTTGCCCCAGCCTATCTTCAAGCGATAAATATTTCTAAGCTGCCTGTGCGGCAGTGAACGAGTCCGTTCCTCTCAATAAGTAAAGGAAAATTTTCTAAGCTGCCTGTGCGGCAGTGAACTGATTGAGGAGATTGTTTGATATGCGCTAGGTTTTCTAAGCTGCCTGTGCGGCAGTGAACATCATAGGCGTAGATGGGTTTGGCATCAAAAATTTCTAAGCTGCCTGTGCGGCAGTGAACGGTAAGGAGGTTATGCACACTTGCTTGGTTTCTTTCTAAGCTGCCTGTGCGGCAGTGAACTATAGCCACAATAATCCGCAATCATAGTTAAATTTCTAAGCTGCCTGTGCGGCAGTGAACTTGCATATCAAGAGGAACTGGAATCTCTAATTTTTCTAAGCTGCCTGTGCGGCAGTGAACTTACAAAGGGGGCGCGTGGGTTTGTTGGGTTTTTTCTAAGCTGCCTGTGCGGCAGTGAACATTGTGCTACGCGCGCGCACGCGTCAAATAAATTTCTAAGCTGCCTGTGCGGCAGTGAACTAGGCGGTAAATCATTGGTGCAAACTGCCTATTTTCTAAGCTGCCTGTGCGGCAGTGAACATTTCTTGTGGGAAGGCTTCAAGAATTGAGTTTTTCTAAGCTGCCTGTGCGGCAGTGAACGTACAGCCAGCATTCTTCTCGCCTTTTCAATATTTCTAAGCTGCCTGTGCGGCAGTGAACATTAACACCTAGAGAATGCGCGCGCTTAATGGTTTCTAAGCTGCCTGTGCGGCAGTGAACCTAGCACAACCCACACGATAGAGTCGTTCCGTTTTCTAAGCTGCCTGTGCGGCAGTGAACCAGAAAGACTGTAGCGAGATATGAGTATGGAATTTCTAAGCTGCCTGTGCGGCAGTGAACCCAGTAAGCCGTGGTAATTTAATGGCGGCACTTTTCTAAGCTGCCTGTGCGGCAGTGAACAGACATCGTCCTTGGTAATTTTTACATCATTTTTTCTAAGCTGCCTGTGCGGCAGTGAACTTTTTTACAGTTCTAATGTATCTTGAGTGGTATTTCTAAGCTGCCTGTGCGGCAGTGAACGTATGTAGTTTATATAAAGGAGCACGGAAGGTTTTCTAAGCTGCCTGTGCGGCAGTGAACTTTGGTTTCCAATCTCCTTTTGTTCTCGTACTTTTCTAAGCTGCCTGTGCGGCAGTGAACTTGACGACAATTGGTTTTGAATTTCCTGCCGATTTCTAAGCTGCCTGTGCGGCAGTGAACTACAGCAAGCCAACAGACAAGGCGACCAAGAATTTCTAAGCTGCCTGTGCGGCAGTGAACACATAGTTAAGGTTTCCTTTGGGCGCGTCGATTTTCTAAGCTGCCTGTGCGGCAGTGAACTGGCTGAAGATGCGCAATTAACTACAAGTGATTTTCTAAGCTGCCTGTGCGGCAGTGAACTAATCGGCTGAGATAGATAAACCTTCCAGTTATTTCTAAGCTGCCTGTGCGGCAGTGAACTCCCCAAGACAACCACGGGTACAGTTGTTCATTTTCTAAGCTGCCTGTGCGGCAGTGAACTAATACCGCTTCCCTAAACTCTTCTAGTGTCTTTTCTAAGCTGCCTGTGCGGCAGTGAACTTTAACGGCGAGGGCGTGGAGATCGGTAAGGATTTCTAAGCTGCCTGTGCGGCAGTGAACAATAAATCGTCGGCACAAACTGTTCCTGCAGTTTTCTAAGCTGCCTGTGCGGCAGTGAACTCTCCTAATGACCTTCGCGCGAGGTAGAACGTTTTCTAAGCTGCCTGTGCGGCAGTGAACTGTTTAATCCCAGTAAGCCGTGGTAATTTAATTTTCTAAGCTGCCTGTGCGGCAGTGAACATTTCTGGGGTTTGCTCTTTCACGTACTGCAATTTCTAAGCTGCCTGTGCGGCAGTGAACGGCTTCTATTAGCTTGAGTTGGCTTTCTATTATTTCTAAGCTGCCTGTGCGGCAGTGAACGTCTAATTCTTCCTCATTACCCTGTTCAGCTATTTCTAAGCTGCCTGTGCGGCAGTGAACTCAGAGGGGAATACAGAACTGGACGAAGAACTTTTCTAAGCTGCCTGTGCGGCAGTGAACGTTGCACAACCCACTCGATCGATAGTTTTAGATTTCTAAGCTGCCTGTGCGGCAGTGAACTTCCTCATTATCTGACCTGCTGGTTTTTATCTTTTCTAAGCTGCCTGTGCGGCAGTGAACTCTATCTGGCGAAGTTAAAAGGCAGATTAAGCTTTCTAAGCTGCCTGTGCGGCAGTGAACCTTGATATCAATGGCCCATCAAGCTCAACGATTTTCTAAGCTGCCTGTGCGGCAGTGAACGAAAAGAAGTGCCCGGCGCTGAATTAGTAACATTTCTAAGCTGCCTGTGCGGCAGTGAACTGTAATATCTGACGATTAAGTCGATTTCTTTATTTCTAAGCTGCCTGTGCGGCAGTGAACGATAGAAGATAGTTACGGGATATCTGTAGACTTTTCTAAGCTGCCTGTGCGGCAGTGAACGATGGACGACGTTACCATATGATTATGATGATTTTCTAAGCTGCCTGTGCGGCAGTGAACTACAATTATACAAGCAAAAAATAAGTTACAACAATTACATATCAAGATATTGTCAATTCAACCAATCTTTTTATGCAAATATGTAACTTACTGATTTATAACCATATTGTTAAAGATCAAAAAATATTGGTTAGATACCATAGAAAATTGCTAAATACATGGGCAGTCACAAAACTCAAGTACCGTTTTGCGAGTTAACCAGCATAATATGTTTAATTTATGGTGAATTCCATTTTCTGTCTTTGTTCAAACAGTCCTACGCTGAGCCAATAAAATACAAAGGTAAAGTGAGAAATCCATAATCAATTGACGAGCAATGTTATTCAACCACAAGCTAGTTTAATTTGTAAGAGTCATTTTTTTTGGAAAAGTCTAGGTAAAGAAGATTGCACTGTCCTATACACCTTGGTTTGAGCGGAAGATCAATGCTTTTGAATTGGTTGGAAGGTGACACTGCATAACAGATCCTTACTCCTGTGCCAAAAGGCATAAAAGAACCCTCTCCTCTTTTTTTAAAGTCCTCGAATTCGAGGACTTTAAAATCAAGATTGTTGAGGTGTCCTTGGAATCTCCGTTAGAAACCAGTTAGTCAAACCAGGGGACAGTAGCGATTTTTGAAAGACCGTAGCAGTCAAACTTTCCCGAAGCTGGTACATCAAAAAGCATATGCTCTATGAAGAGTGAAAAATGACATGAGCCCCCTTGTTCAACTCTTTTTTTTGTATCCTGACTTTCGACGTTAATATAGGGTAATGGACTTTTGCTAGATTTTCCCTCCTTAAGCAAATAGGCCAGAACCTCAGCATAAGGTTTATTTAAATGCTCAGCTCTGCGTTTAGCCTTTTTTTCAATGGACTTGACGGGTTTACGTTTAAATTGAGCATACTGCTTGATGTCGGCAGGCACAGCTTTTATTGGTTTTATGTGACAATAATCGCTTAAACGTTTTAGCCATTGGTGAATGTTCAGCTTTACTAGCGCGTCTTCATTGTCTGCTAACAAACGCAGTATATTGCCTAAAGGAAAGTCCTTTTCTTTCGACTTCCCTGATTTATAACCCGGAATTGAAAGCGCAATAGCTGATTCATTGTCACCGACTTTGTTATCAACCAAGGCAATGTGTACCTGTTGAAAGATTTTTTGCCAGAGAAAGCCAAGGTTGGCTTCGGCATCTGGTAGTAAAGTTATATCGAGATAATATTTCATACATCACCTCCCTTAGCTCTCACCTTCACCAAACACACCACCACGGATAACCATCGCAGCAACAAAATGTTTATCTTCGTTTGATACGCTTCCATTATTAAGCCATTTGAGTAAAAGTGTTTTAAAGTCATTTTTACTAGAGCGATAAGCGACACCTCGTTGTGTGACTGATCCATATGCTTCAATCGCAATAGGAGCCATAGCGTCAGGATACCAGTCATCAATAGTTCTTAAAGCGTTACCAATTTTTTCACAATGTATCGCCGCCTGACCATTAAGATTGAATAAATGACGACTCTTTTCGCCTTTAGGAGAATTCAAAACCATTTCTTGCGAAGGCCACACTCGTTGCCCCTCACCGAGTTTCACATATGCGTTAATGGTTAATAACGTGTTTTCATTTCCAGCGAGGCCTGCTTTAATTAGCTGTGCAAGTACTTTAATCGAAGTATCATCCGATGTGGTTTTATTTAACGGGAAATCATAAGCATTAAATTCTAGTGGTGAACTTAAACTTGAATGTGTAACGAACACTTTAGCATCTTGTGCACCTACACGATTACGCCATAAAAACCTCCCATTAGCGATGTTATAGGCATAGCGCTTAGCAAGCTCTTCAAGGCTTGAGTCTGTATACTCAGAAATAGTTTCACGATAGCATCTTTCGAACTCAACCTTGTTACAAACCGATGGTTGATCTAACCCGCCAACTATACGCAAACTGAAACTTATTTTTAACGTGTCATTATCATGTGCTAACGCTGCGTCATCACCCCATGCAAGATTCGCTTCTGCAATTTGTTTTTGCAGTTCTTCCTCATTGTCTAATACTTCTTGTTTAAAGTTGCTTTTAACTGCACGGTTACGGCGATCAAATAGTTCAATCTCCTGCCATTGCGTACTATCTTCAATATTCACCCACTTTCCAGAATGCATTATTGCATCAGAGGGCTCTAGTTTACGATCAAAAGCTAATACGCTTGGTAAAGTTAAATTAGTCATAGTTTTTTTCCTTAAAATAAGTTAAGTGCTTCGTTGAAATTGAGGGTTTGATTTTGTTGCGTTTTTAGAACTTGAGGCTCAACGGCTTCATTGGTTGCTGAGCTACAGTTTTGTTTACATAAATACCATTGGTCATCATGCTGATAACGCCAAATAACATCATGAAGGTCTTTAAGGCTATGGATGCCTTTCCATTCACCAATGGAATGAATGGCCTCTACAAAGCGAGATGGTGTTATCTCATCACGGGTATTTAATACTGACCCTGGGTCATATAGATCGCTAATTGCCTTATAGCCCGTCATCAGTGGCACTAAATAGCCCGGATTTGGTTTAGCAATATACTCCCAATCTGCTGGCGTGTTTTCGTCAGGTTCGTTCTGTTCTTCACCCAGTTGTGGAACGGCCTTATATTTCAATGCTGCGAAGTCTAACCATGCATCCAATAATTGTGGTTCATCTGTAACACTTTCATCTGCTTTGTGACGCACAATCAATTCTTGAAAGTGATTTTGTAAAAAATCACTTCGATCAAATAAAACAAATCCAGGCATGGTTAATCGCTTAATTTTTCTCAACATTGCAATATGTTGTTCTGAGGTGCTAGCTGATAACAATTTAGCCTGCTTAATATTTAAAATAGTGCCACCAGCTAAACGCATCTGGCAGCACATAGACATGACCTTTTTCTGTAATTTTTCAATCTCTTTCGTAACTAGCACGAGTGGTTTATTTAACTCAATCACTAAGCTAACTGTAAGATTCATTTTTCCTTCTTCAATAATTGGTGGTGATGTACTTTTATGCTTAGCTAATACCGGCGGATTTTTACTTTGCAGAAATTCAAAATCCGCATACTTTTTGGGTTGATAAACCTTGTTTTCGAAGGTGTGTGATATAACCGCACAGCCTGTTAACTCGCTTTCATACTCACCCCTATAGTGACTTGAGAGCTTTCTATTTAATGCGTGAGTGAACCCTAAAAAGTGTGTTATCGCGGGAAAGCCCCATGTAAGCCCAGCAACAGAATTCGCATTCTGTACATCAATGTGACTCAGTACTAAATATTGGCTCATAGTGTTACCTCCTGTGTTGCAACCATTTCTCGCAGTTCAAGTAAAAAACAATCGGCCCAAAGCGCAGCTTGAATCGCTGAGGTCTTGAGCTTGCCTTTTTGTGAAAGTTGTTGATTCAGCCAACGTCCATAGGTTTGGCTAAATGATTCTTGCCACAATTTGCTAATCTTTAGTGCCTTTACGGCCTCATCTTCCCGCCAAGGTTCAAAAGCAAGTTGTTGCTCTAGTGGCAGTTTGCCATTAACCGTCCAGCCTTCTCTTGCCTCATTAGCATTAATCGTTTCCATGTAATTAAAAAATTGGCTGCTTATGGCTTGCAACTTATTCATCACCGCCGCATTGCGTTTAGGTTCGCTAATGCTGAGCGATTTATTTTTTATCAAGAGCAAGTAGTTTCTTAGGTTATTAATTTCTTCCTTTAATTCAAATGCCAAGGTCTTATCAAATATGGAAGCTTTATTAGCATAAGATGCTATGCGTGACTTCCACTGTGGCGGCATTGATGGTAGTAACGATATCCTTCCGCCACGTTTACCATTGAGAGATGATGCATTAGAGTGATTTGAGCCCGTTACATGCAAATAAGCTTTATTGGGGTAAGTACAGGTTACGGTGGCTGAATATTTTTTATTGCTTCTTTGCGAGCGAACAGCTTCCTGCTCTTCACCCCAATATCTTTTGTGCTCAAGGTGCAGCGCATGTACCAAAGATGATGAAGTAAGCGGCATCAATAAATGATACTGCCTATCCTGTGTTGGAAAATAGGTTTGTTTTGAAAGGAAGTAACTTTGTTTTTGTGTGCTGTCGTAAGATTGTTTTAATTGATCACACCATTTATCAACAACAGCATCATCATCTGTAAATTTTTTAAATAATGAATAATGTCCAATTTTCAAACAATCAAGCACACTGATGTTATTTACCGTTAACTTTAAAATATCAGCAATGGGTAACGATGCGGCATTTGATGATGCAGTATCAACTTCTAAGTTATTCAAGCGGTTCGTAGTTAAATAATGGTCATCTTGTCCAGTTGACGTATCAAGAATGCTCGAACTTTTACTACTAGAATGAGTTAACTTTCCAACATGAGTAGCAAAGCTAATATCACTAGCTTTACTAGCCCATTGATTTAACCAAGCCACCGCTTCATGTTCGTTAGAATTAGTGATGACAAACTCTTGATACTCTTTCTTTAAATCTAATAGCTGCTGATCGACAACGTCGTCATCCACCAAAGCAATCAATTTTTTATATTTATTTTGCTGAAATTCTAAAGAAGGCTGCCCCTTGGACTTTTTAGATTTTTCAATATCTTTGATGGCATCCTTCTCTTGGATTATTTTTTTTATAACAACTATCATACGATCAATTATTGCGCCGTTAGTAACCACGCCTTGTTTGTTCTTTTTAGATTTGGCTTTTAAAAACTCTTCCTCTTTATTGTCTCTACGCGTGTTCACGTACGCGATAATTTCATCGGCCAATGCTAGTGATATTTCTTCATTGATCATTTGTATTCATCCTTTTTTAATATTCTATATACGCCAAGCATTGGGTGACATTGCCATTGCTCAAAAGAATTTTCGTCAAGTTTTCTTAGTGATAAATGAGTAAATCTTTCCAGCACTCGCTCTTCACTATCGCTTATGGCTTTAACAAGCTTCGCCACCTCATCCTTTAATTTAAACTCTCCCCAAACAACATTCCGCAAACCTATAACCAACTGTTCAGCTTGCCTGGCTATGTCTGTCGTATTTTCAAATTTAGGGGGCGATGTTTTAGGTATTTTCTTTTGCCAAACAGCTTTCCCTGTTCGAGTAAATGTGAGCCTAAAATCGTCGTTGGGGGCAGATTGCCTAAAGGGTTGCAGCCGTTGAATTTCGCCACACCAGGTCGCCTCATTATTCCACCACTGTGCAGCATGGTTGGGCTGATTGACGTTACCAACTAAACGCAAGGTTTGCGCACAATGTTCCAGCTCATTAAAAGATTTAAAGCGCGGGGGACTTTCCTTGGTTAAAGAAAGGGTATTTGGTGCTTGAATTCTGGCTATTGCATTAATAACATCAAATTCATCAGCTTCTAATAACTCACTTAAATCTCTGCTGGCATAGCCAAACTTTACCGATTCAAAACCCGGTTTTTCAAAACAAGGGGCTTGTCCTTTTAGCCCTTTAAAGTTCTTAGATAAAATATGGATGTTCTCACTGGGAGGAACTTGCTGGCGATGGCGCTGAACTCGACCTGCCAATTGAATAATTGATCGCATAGAGCTTGGTTCAATAACGGCCCAATCATAGTCATGGTCTCGTCCAACTTCCGCAACAGCTGTAGCAAGCACTACAAAAACATGATTTTTTTCAACATGATTTTCTACAATGTTTTTAATGCCACTTTGTTCTAACCATTCTTTCTCATTATGTCGTGACAATGCATCATCCAATTGTTTTTCTATTTTTGAACGATGTAATAGCGGGAACTGACTGTGATATACACAATAATGAATCAAGGTATCTTCAGGTGCATTGTCTGCCAACAAATACTTTGCCACTTGTATCAGAGGGTCTATGTTTGCCATACGTACCAGGCCTATCGTCACTTTTTTGTCAGCCACTGTCACCGCATGTTGTTGATGAAGTGTTTCTATCGATTGCCTGATCACCGTTGCCATCCAGCTGGTTGGTATATGATCTGGATTTGACGTGATCGAAATAAGCTTTGCTTTTCGAAGTGGGCTTGTTTTGTTTTTCAGGTTTTTAATACGCTTGTTTACAAAGCTATTATGCATATCTTCATATGAAGTGGAATCCGAGATTAATGCTGATTGTGGGCATTTAAATTCATCAAACCATGCGCAACATATTTGCGCTATTTCGCCATGCTCACCATTGACTTGCGTATAGTGTTTTCTGCCGGCTTGATAGGCCAAAAATAGCGCGCCCGCTAAGGCTGGAGAAATGGTGGCTGTTGATAACAACACTCTGCTGCCTAGCATGCCTGCCCAGTTAACTAATCGACACAACGCAGGTAAATCTTCAAGCCCAAAGTCATCAGGCTCATCAAGTACTAAATCAGACGTTAATAATCGTAACATGGGTGCAATTTGGCGACCGCCACGAATCCCTTCATTGGCAGGCATTAAATAATCAATAGTGCTCACTAAAACAGGTGCCTGTACCAGTTTTAATATTTTTGGGTCATGCTTGAACCATTCGGCACAAATCCCAGTATAAACTGGTAAATCTTCTATCAGTGTTATTTCATCTTTTAATAAAGACTCGGCTGATTCACTGCCCAATCTTTGTTGCTCTGTTTCTTCTGGCGAGCGTGATTGCTGATGTAGATCTTTAACTGCTTGAGAGCCGATCAACACCGCTAGCTCATCGGAACGGAGCTTTAGGTTTTCTTTTAGTGCGTCACCCGTTTGTAACGTTAATGTTCTGAGCCCTAATGCAACACTAAAGCGGCATGTTTCTTCTTCGGCTAAGCCGTACATAATACGTGTGTTGGCACGGGTTTTTCCTTTGCCAGTTGACGCCATGCAAACGCCGAAAAAACCATGTCTTTTGGTATCGTCCTTAATTGATAATGCTAAGTTGTAAGCATTATCCTGCCAGCCAAAATCCTCCTGATAGTCGCGAGGAACTGCATCTGTAAAAGCTGTATTACGATTTAGCGACGGTAATTCATCTTTTAATCTTGGAATCGCCATGGCGATATCATAGGCATTAATACCAACAGCGATATTGTGCTCATCAAGTTTTTGTTTTCGGTATTTTTTTCCATGCTCGTCCTTATCTGTATTGGCATAAGCATGATAATTTCTATCTTGCCATTCAGGCGTTGTTTCTTTTTTTGATGAGTAATAATGATCAGATAACATCAAAGATAAACGTGCTAGATGAGCTGTAAAATGCTGATCAAACCAATCCCGCATAAACATTCGGTCGCAACGCAGTATTTTTTTAGCGACAATGCTGACTTGTGTTTGCCAATGAGCACTTTTTAAAGGTGTTCCGTGTGGTTCAAAAGACCAGTTATTTTCAATGACACTTTTCTGCCAGTCATCATTTAAACACTGCGGTGAATTCCAGCATGCTTCAAAACTATCACTTAACCATTTATCCATATTCTCAAATGTTGGTGGGTTATCTTCATTTTTTGGATACTGCGGTAGTTTATGGTGGGAGACAATCAACCAAGCCACCAACTTTGCAACAGGAGGCAAAGTTTTAAAAGGGTTAGTTGAATTTACATCAATGCCATCTCTTAGTGATGCAAGATGACCAAGCATTTTATCTTCAGCAGCGTTATCAATATTGACTAGAGCTTCAAGCCAATCCTTATCATCTTTTCCGCCAATAAATGCTTGAAAAATGCGCAGTGAAACCCATTCATGGCGGTATGGCTCATAAGCTGTGCCAGTAAAGTCTAATTTTAGCTTTTCTTGAAACAAAGCCATAGCCTTACCAACATCATGAAACAATCCTGCCAGATGCGATAAAAGTGATATGACAGATGTATTAAGAGCAAAACACACCTCAGTATTTAACAATTTAGAAGTCATATTCACCGGCACCACACCTTGCTCATTAAACTTATTCTTATTCCCCACCACCCAAACCAACTCCGTCCGCGACCGGCTGCGTATCCAATGACAACTCACCGCGGTATTCTTACTGGCCGTTTTACGCAACAGCTTTTTAACGGCCAATAAGCCTTCCTGGGTAATCACCGTCTGCCAGGTGTTATCACCAATTCGGTCGGCGAAGGCGTCCAAAACCCGGCGGGTGCGGTTGAGCGCTTTTTTTTCACACTGGGAAACGAAGGTGACCATCATAAAACATGTCCCTTAAAATCTTGATGCTGTAAAGCAATAGTCTTGACCTGATCAAACATAAAATCCAGTGCTTTGTGGTCGGTAAAGGCTTGCAGGCATTGCTGGCGAAACTCTTGTTCGGTGGTTTTCTCTTTGGCGCAGATGAATGCCCAGGGCAACACTAATGTGTCTTTTATTAGGTCGGCTACGTCGAATACCAGTGCGCCTCGGCGGGTTTTGCCGTGCATGACGGCAAAGCCATGTGGTATGCCTAATACCCATAATGTTGTTGCTGCAAGGCCATAGGCGAGATAGTTGCCGTGATTGAGGAAGCCGTTGGCGGTATCTATGGATTCCCGGCTTCGAACAAAGTCGCCGTGCTGGGTTCTGTTGGCGGCAATTTTGTAGAGTCGCTTAGTAAATTCGGCTTCTACTTGTAACAATTTGGTGACTTTAGGCGCATCTTCTATTCTTCTGTCACTGTTACTCATAGCGTTTAAAATGTCTTCATCGTGTAGATTAAAGCCTTCTGCCATTAAGTCGCGATCTTTTGCCCAGACGGTTTTCATGTACTTAACGCGCGCATGTTGAAGTATTTTGGCTGCCTGGAGTCGCTTATCTTCATCAAACCAAAATGACATCCAGCCTTGAATATATTCTGTTGGGCGGTATTCGCTTTGGGGAGTCAGCCATTCGATTTCTGTCGCCGCTAATAGAGGTGTTGCGCCGCCTCCGCTAAAACCGACTAATACGCCTGCGCCGGCTAGCATGCGCATTGCTGCCTGAGTAATGGATGTACCGGTACCTAATAGAATGACGGTGGTATTGGCAATGGGGATGTTCCAGTATTGATTTTCGTTTTTGGCTTCAGTCAGATAAAGAACGCGTCCGTCTTTCTGCATAACGCGGCACATTTCCAGATAATAGATATTGGCGCGTTTGGAATGCAGGATGGCTTTTAGATCAGTTAGTTGTTCCAAGAACTTACTCTCTTTGCTGTTTATTTTTGAATCTGATTAGAAAGAAACATAATGGGTAACTTTCCAATATGCAATTTCATTCTCTATATTCACTGCTTATCATTTCTGTTTTTTACTATACCACCCTCCAAAGACAAATCTTGTCCCTGAAAATCATGCGGGATTGTTTTTGTAGTGTTTCAATGCTTCTTTCAGTTTTTGGTGTATTTTTTCTCGCAATTCTGGCGGCTGGCGTACTTCGGCGTGTTCGCCGTATTTGAGAATGTCTTGAACCAGTTCGTTGTCTTGGTTGTAGGGGATTTGTAGTTGGTAGCTTTGGTCGGGTTGCCATGTTCCAATTTGCTGTGGGTGCCAATTTTCATTTTGAACCCAACGGGCGATATAGGGCGAAAATTTAATCACGGCGGTTTTATTGGCTTGACCGGCATAAATGCCGTAGGCCGTTTGATAATGTTCGTTAAGGGTTTTCGGGTCGATTTCTTTTGCAGGCAATGGATGCAGTTGAATCTCGGTAATGGCTTCCAGTGAGAAGCTTCTGAGCGCATTTCTGAGGTGACAGTAGGCGTCCACTATCCAGTTGTCTTTGTAGCGAATGAGTTGTTGTGGCGATAGGGTTCTTTGGGTATGTTGGTCGGTGTGGCGATTCCAAAAATGGATGTGGACTTGTTTGTTTTCAGCGAGTGCTTGCACCAGGGTTTCAAACACGAGATCGGGAACGGCTCTTTCGGCAATTTCGATGAGTTTGACTTTACGGGTGAGTGGGTTGTTGTGCGGGTTGGTTTCTTGGGTGAGGAGTTCGTTAATGCGGTGTTGGAAAGGTTCGAGTTGGTGTTTGAGGCCACTGGCGGAGAGTTGCTGAATGATTTGGTTGAGGGCAAACAGCGATTCGATTTCTTTTTTGTCGAACCAGTAGCCTTGTAGTTCGATGGGATGTTGCCAGCTTTTATCACAATAAACCTGGTTATTAGAGATAAACCAGGGGGCATTGTGTTGAGCTTTGAGTTGTTCGAGGTCTCTTCTGATTGTTTTTTCGGAACAATTAAATTGTTGAGTCAAACTGGTGAGCGCAATGGGAAGATGCGTTGCTTTGAGCAATCGTATTAATGCTGTGTGGCGATGTAATTTGTCCATCCAACCCCCCTAAGTTGCTGATTGAGCAATTAATATAACATAATACCTTCTATTAACTAGCAAAAAAGTGGGTGTTAGGAACCCGCTCCAAAACGGCCAGGCCTGGCCGTTTTGGGGCGTTTTTGGGTTAGTCTGATGGTTTTTGTAGGGTTTCGATGGTTAGGTTGTGGTTGGTGTAGATACATAAATCGGCGGCGATATTCAATGCTTTTTCGACTAGGTCTTTTGCAGCTAGGTCGGTATTTTCCATTAACGCTTGCGCGGCCGCATGTGCATAACTGCCGCCAGAGCCGATTGAAATAAAATCATGCGCGGGTTCAATGACATCGCCCGTACCGGAAATCAGTAGCATATTGTCTTCATCAGCAACGAGCATCATCGCTTCTAACTTGCGCAAGGCGCGGTCGGTGCGCCAGTCTTTGGCCATTTCGACGGCGGCGCGCATCAATTGACCGTTGTGGGATTGGAGTTTGCCTTCAAAGCGTTCAAACAGGGTGAAGGCATCGGCGGTGGCGCCGGCGAATCCGGCGAGGATTTTGCCGCTATATAGCCGCCGCACTTTGCGGGCGTTGCCTTTCATCACCACATGACCTAGTGTGACTTGGCCGTCGCCGCCGATCACCATTTCGCCGTTTCGTTTTGCACAAAGGATGGTGGTTCCGTGAAAGGTTGTTTCGCTCATAAAAAACTCTCTTGTTAGTTCGGTTAATGTTGTTTTTGAGTTGGGTTAGGGTTCGCGGCGCTTTTTGGCTCGGGGATGCGCTGCATCATAAACCTTGGCAAGATGTTGCAAATCCAGCTTGGTATAAATTTGGGTGGTGGAGATATTGGCATGTCCGAGCATCTCTTGCACTGCCCTTAAATCACCGCTAGATTCTAACACATGGGTGGCGCAGGCGTGCCGTAATCTATGGGGCGACATTTTGGTGGGCAAGCCCGCTTGCAGAGTTCTTTGGTCGAGATGTTGTTGAATGCTGCGAATGCCTAACCGCCGCCCGGTGCGGCTAATAAAAACTGCCGTTTCTTGCGGATGAGCGTGTTCATTGCGAATGGCGAGCCAGTTGAGGATGGCTTGTTTGGCTGGATTGCCAACCGGGGCTTGACGCATTTTTTTGCCTTTGCCCAGCACGCGCACCCAGCCTGATTGCAAGCCATCTAATCCGGGGGACAAATCTAGCGAGGCCAGTTCGGCAACCCGAAGCCCGGCTGAGTAGAGTAATTCAAAAATGGCTTGATCGCGAATATCTTGCCAAGTGTTTAGGGGTTGCTCTAACAGTTGTTGAGTGAGGTCAACATCTAAACTCTTTGGCAGCGGTTTGGGTTGTTTGGGGGCTTTAATGCTTTTAGCGGGGTTGTGGGTCACATGATTTTGTTGAATGAGAAAGTCATAAAAGCTGCGAAAGGTGGATAATTGTCGCGCCAGGGTGCGTGCTGAAATGCCTTGTTGCATACGACTGTTCACAAACGCTTGCATCACCTCAAAATGAATGGCTTGCCATTGGTTAAACTCGGTTAAATCTGACCAGGCCTTGTCATTTTTATCGGCATTAGGGTTTATATAGCCTTGATAAAAATCGAGTAATGCGGCCAAATCCCTTTGATAGTTTTGTTGGGTGTGCGGCGATTTATTGGCGCGCTGTAGGTGTTGCATAAATTGGGTAAAGGCGTTCAAAATTTTCTCTATTTCTTTGCTGTTTCTTTGCTGTTAAGTCGTTTGTGACCGGCTCGGCCTATGCGTTTTGGCGATTACGTCAGTTGGGCAATCGTTTAGATGCGGCTTAAAACAGTCGTTGTAACCGAGCGCTGATCATTTGCCCCATGACTTTTAAAAAGTAGGTACCCAGTTCCGGATTAAAGCGATCGGTGGTGGCGCCTAATGCCAGTGCGCCCGAAACCGATTGGATGCCCAAAGGAATCACACAGACCGATTGCATGGGCTTGTCGGTTTGAAACAAGCCTTTTTGCCATTGCGCTTCCAATAGCCCACATCGTGGTTTAGCCACCTCCAAAGTGGCTTTTAAACTGTTCGACCAGGCGGCTGTCAAACCAAGCTGGGTAATGCCTTTTAAGGGCAAATCAGGCAGATCCCATGAGATCAGCGAAATGGCTTCCACATTAAAAGTGGTTTGCATCACATGATAGATAACGTCCACGGCAGCTTGATCGCTGTCTGCCGCTAATAAGGCTTCGCAAAATTGATACACTTTGTGAAGCAGTATGCCATTTTCCCCCGCAATGTCTTTTAAGGTTTCGACTTCCACTTTTAGGTGATCACGCTGTTCGCGTAGTTGATACACTTGGCGTTCTAGCAATGAAATTTCTTTGCCCGTTTTGGGGTGCGGAATACTTAAGTCATTGAGTAAATTGGGGAAGACATGAAAAAACTCACGGTTGCGATTTAAAAACTCGGCGACATCTTCGGCATGAATATCATTTAATAAACTGGACATTATTTCGGCACCCCACGTGATATTTCGCCATCAAAGACCTGTACCGCCGGCCCGGTCATCCACACAGGGCTGGTGGCATTGCCATCCCATTCAATCAATAAATCGCCGCCGGGCAAACTCACGGTGACCGCATCATCCACTTCTCCGAGGCGTCTCAACACCACCATCGCCGCACAAGCCCCCGTGCCACAGGCGAGTGTTTCAGCTGCGCCTCTTTCATAAACGCGTAATTTGATTTGGTGGCGATTAACAGGTTCGGCAAAGCCGACATTCACTCTTTCGGGAAACAGCGGATGGGATTCAATTTGCTGACCCAATTGCGCCACGGGCGCGGTTGCGAGATCGGTCACGCGCATCACCGCATGAGGGTTGCCCATCGAAACCGCGCCAATTTGATAGCGCTCCCCCGCGACTTCTAATTCATATTGATCGGATTCAACCGGCACATCAAAGGGTAATGCTTGGGGCAGGAAATTGGGTGCGCCCATATTGACTCTGACCCAGCCTTGATCAGTCAGGCTTAATACGATAACACCCGAAGCGGTTTCGACTCGGATTTCGGTTTTATCGGTGAGGCCTTTATCGACCACAAAACGGGCAAAACACCGTGCGCCATTGCCACATTGCTGAACTTCAGAGCCATCCGCATTGAAAATTCGATACCGAAAATCCACCTCTGTCGCTGCTGCGTGTGGCTTTTCAACCAGCAGTAATTGATCAAAGCCGACTCCAAAATGGCGGTCGGCCCAAAAGCGAATTTCATCAGCGGTTAAGGCTAGATCGGATGCGGTGCCGTCAACGACCATAAAGTCATTGCCAAGGCCTTGCATTTTGGAGAATTTTAAACGGTTTGTCATGTTGTTTTGCGTTGCCTGTATCATTCGGTGATTTAATTCCTTTATAATAAACCATCTTAGATTAAATGGGCACCTCGAAAACCCGGCTAGTGATGATTTTAAACCCATAGTCCATCATCATTGACCCATAACTGTGTTTGTTTAACAAACGTAACGAGATGCTCAAATTCCCAACAAACCGGATAGGAAACCCACAAGTTATGATGACACCCAAGGAAATTGTGCACGCACTGGACACTTACATTATCGGCCAATCAGAAGCAAAAAAATCGGTGGCCATTGCGTTAAGAAATCGCTGGCGTCGTGCGCAACTCTCTGAAGATTTACGTCAGGAAGTTACCCCAAAAAATATTTTAATGATTGGCCCAACCGGTGTGGGGAAAACTGAAATTGCTCGTCGCCTCGCTAAATTGGCCAATGCGCCTTTTATTAAGGTGGAAGCCACTAAATATACCGAAGTGGGTTATGTGGGTCGCGAGGTGGACTCCATTATTAAGGATCTGGCAGAAAACGCCATTAAACTGCACCGAGATCAAGCGATAAAAGCCGTGCAACGCCAAGCAGAAGATTTGGCCGAAGAACGCATTTTGGATATTTTATTACCCCCTGCTCGCGGACGGGATGATGATGCAGCAGAACAAATGACGGAAACCCGCCAAAAATTCCGTAAGCGCTTGCGTGAAGGTTCGATGGACGATAAAGAAATTGAAGTCGATTTAAATGCCGCTCCCCCACATGTGGAAATCATGGGTGCACCGGGCATGGAAGAAATGACCAGCCAATTGCAGGAAATGTTTCAAGGCATGAGCCATACCAAAAAGAATAAGCGCAAACTGCCCATCAAAAACGCCATGAAACTGCTGACCGAGGAAGAGGCACAAAGATTAATCGACCAAGAAGACCTTAAAACCAAAGCCATTGAAAATGTCGAGCAGAACGGCATTGTCTTTATTGACGAGATTGACAAGGTGGCGAAACGCCAAGAAGGGTCCGGCGGCGATGTGTCGCGTGAAGGCGTGCAAAGAGATTTATTGCCACTGATTGAGGGTTCAACCGTTTCCACCAAATATGGCATGATTAAAACCGACCATATTTTGTTTATTGCCTCGGGTGCTTTTCATTTAGCAAAACCCTCCGATCTCATCCCGGAATTACAAGGGCGCTTGCCGATTCGCGTTGAATTAAAATCTTTGAAAGTCGAAGACTTTGTGCGCATCCTCACTGAACCCAAAGCTGCGTTAACCACCCAAGCCATCGCTTTGCTAAAAACCGAAGGCGTGTCGATTGAGTTTAGCGATGAAGGCATTCAACGCTTAGCAGAAATTGCTTACCATGTAAATGAGAATACTGAAAACATTGGCGCACGTCGTTTGCATACGGTAATGGAACGCTTACTGGAAGAGGTTTCATTTAACGCCTCGGAAAATGCGGGTCAAATGGTTCGCGTGGATGTCGATTTTGTGAATGATCGCTTAGGTGACTTATCCCAAGATCAAGATTTGTCACAATACATCCTATAATTGAGTGAATGCCATGTCTCAGTCACCTATGCCAACCGAACTCAAACTTCAGCAGTCTGAACGCCAGCTGGTAGTGACCTTCAATACCGGCGAAACCTTTATATTGCCTTGTGAATATTTACGGGTTTATTCACAATCCGCCGAGGTGACGGGACATACCCCGGATCAAGCGGTATTGCAAGTGGGTAAGCAATCGGTGAATGTTGACGCCATTACCCCAGTGGGCAATTATGCCGTCAAATTGCATTTTGATGATGGTCACGATTCGGGCATTTACACTTGGGATTGGCTCTATACCCTCGGTAAACATCAAACCGAATATTGGCAAGACTATTTAAACCGCCTAGCCAAAGCGGGGCATCGCCACCCGGATATCCCGCCTACGCCGCTCAATGAAATTTTATAAAGGAAATCGCTTATGAATACCAATCCAGCCAAAAAGAAAACCATCGACTTTGGTTTTTCAGAAGTTCCGCTAGAGGAAAAGGTCAAAAAGGTCAAAGGCGTTTTTGATTCGGTGGCCGCAAAATATGATGTGATGAATGATGTGATGTCTTTTGGTATTCACCGTTTATGGAAACGTCATGCCATTGAATTAAGCGGCATTCGCCCGGGTAATAAAGTGCTGGATTTAGCCGGTGGCACAGGAGATTTAACCAAAGCATTTGCCAAGCGGGTGGGTAAAACCGGGCAGGTGGTGTTGGCCGATATCAATGAAAGCATGGTGCGAGTCGGTCGGGATCGCTTAATCAATGAAGGCGTGATGGGCAATGTCGATTACACCATCACCAATGCCGAGGCACTGACCTATCCTGACAACACCTTTGACTTGGTAACCATCTCATTTGGCTTGCGTAATGTGACCAATAAAGATAAAGCCTTAGCCGAAATGGCACGGGTTTTAAAGCCCGGTGGACAGTTGATGGTATTAGAATTTTCTAAAGTGACTCAACCGCTATTGGCAAAAGCCTACGATTTTTATTCGTTTAATATTTTGCCGAAAATGGGAAAACTGATTGCCAATGATGAAGCCAGTTATCAATATTTAGCCGAATCCATTCGTATGCACCCTGATCAAGAAACCCTAAAACAAATGATGCTGGATGCCGGCTTTGACAAGGCTGACTATCTCAATATGTCTCAGGGGATCGTGGCATTACATCGTGGTTGGAAATATTAATAAGGATCTGTTATGAAAACGTCCGCTAATGCAGCTGAAAAATCACCAGGCCTGGCCAGAAATCTAGTGGCTAAAGGCATTGAAACCCTTCTGAACCAAGCGATTAAACTGGATGAGGATGCGGGTGAAGGCTTTGCCTGTTGTGATGAAAAAGTGATTCAACTGACCTTTACCGACTTTGAATTGACTTTTTTTATCATTTACCAGTTACCTGAATCTCATGATGAAACAGCACAAGCGATGGCTGTTTCGCAAGGCCATTTTACCGTCCAAAGTCATTTGCAGGGAGAACCCGATGCGCATTTACAAATGACCGTGGCCGATTGTCTGCAAGGCTCAGACGCGGTTAAAACCTTTGGCGGCAAAGCCTTGGCTACCGATTTTCTGCAAGCCCTCAAAGGCTTGGAAATTGATTGGGAAGAACAACTCTCAAAACTGACGGGGGATTTAATTGCCTTTAAAGTCGGCTCCACTGTTCGACGTGGCCAAAAGCATTTGAATAGCGCGCAACAAAAAATAGCTGAAACCTTAAAGGAATATCTGCAATTTGAAGTTGAATTATTGCCGACCGCCTCACAAGTTAACCGTTTCAACCATCAGGTAACTGAAACCACCGATGCTGTCGAATCTTTGGCCAACAGAATCGAAGTTTTACAAGCCACGCATAATCCTGCCGATTCTTCTCCGAAACCTTAAATAGACCGACCTTATGACATTTATTCGCCAACTGTTCCGCCAGCTGTTTCGTACCATTAAAATCAACCGGGTTTTAACCCACTATCAGATCGACAAATTGGTGTTAACCGACACCAAGTTTGCTTGGTTAATTACCCTTAATGTGCTTTTTCCCTGGAATTGGCGACGACAGTCTAAAGGCGGCCGTGGCGAACGCATTCGCTTGGCACTCGAAGAGCTGGGACCAATATTCATTAAATTAGGCCAGGCACTCTCAACCCGCAAAGATTTATTGCCTGACGACATCGCCATTGAATTGCGCAAGCTGCAAGACGATTGCCCGCCTTTTGATGAACAGCATTCTATTCAAATTATTGAACATGGTTTAAAGCGCAGTATTGAAGAAGCCTTTGCCGGCTTTAACCCCAAACCCATGGCTTCAGCCTCGATTGCCCAGGTGCATGGCGCAACCCTTTATGATGGCAGTGAAGTGGTCGTTAAGGTCGTCCGTCCCAATATCAAACCGATTATCGAGCAAGATGTGTCGATTATGAAATCCCTGGCAAAACTGCTAGAGTCGGCCATTAAAGAATCCAAACGCTTACACCCGACCGAAGTGGTGGAAGAGTTTGAAAAGACCATTCTCGATGAATTAGATATGATGCGCGAAGCCTCCAATGCCTCTCAACTGCGTCGTAATTTTGAAGGCTCTGACCTTTTGTATGTGCCGGATGTTTATTGGTCACACACCAATGATAATGTCATGACCATGGAACGCATTGAAGGCATTCGTATTTCCGAGATTGATCAGTTGGAAAAGGCGGATATTGATTTGTCAGACTTATCGGCCAAAGGCGTTACCATCTTTTTTACACAAGTTTTCAAACATAACTTTTTTCATGCCGATATGCACCCGGGCAATATTTTTGTGTTAGCCGATGGCCGCTATGCAGCGATTGACTTTGGGATTATGGGCACGCTTAATCCTGAAGACCAACGCTATCTCGCCGAAAACTTTTTGGCATTTTTCAATCGCGATTATTTAAAAGTGGCCGAACTACACATTGAATCCGGCTGGGTGCCGGAAGACACCCGAGTCAATGAATTGGAATCGGCGATTCGCTCCGTCTGTGAACCGATTTGGGACAGACCCCTTAAAGAAATTTCGTTTGGATTGTTTTTGTTACGACTGTTTCAAACCGCGCGCCGTTTCGGCATGGAAGTGCAACCCCAACTGGTGCTCCTGCAAAAAACCCTGCTCAATATTGAAGGCTTGGGGCGCCAGCTTGATGATGAATTAGATCTTTGGGATACCGCCAAACCCTTTTTAGAAGGCTGGATGCAAGAAAGAGTGGGCTTAAAAAGTTTGCTAAAAAACACCAAGACCAATGCACCCTTCTGGATCGAACAAGCACCACTGTTACCCGGGTTGGTATTCCAAAGTTTGGATAAACTGTCAAAAGCAGATTTTAACCAACAATCACACCAGATTGCAAAACTCGAAGCACAACTAAAACAACAAAACCAAGCGCAGAAAAATCGTGTCTTAGCGCTGATCCTGGTCGCACCCGCCATTTTCCCACAGCTATTAAGTCAATTTGGCGTACCGGAATCCATAGCGCTACAAGGTGCCTTGTTGCTGGCAGCCGGTTACTTTTTGCTCAAAAAACCTTAAACTCGGCACATTACCCAAAGCATCAGCTGTGTTGACTTATCTGTAAGGATTAAAATGTCGTCTACACGCATCATATTACTAACATCCCTTGCCATGATTGCCTTTGCAGGCAATTCGCTTCTTTGCCGTGCCGCACTCATGCATACCGGCATAGATGCAGGGACTTTCACGGCAATCCGACTAATTTCCGGTGCGATGATACTTTGGCTAGTTATCCAATTTAGACAAGATGATCAGATCGGACGGGGTAACTGGATATCAGCATTTTCCTTGTTCACCTACGCTGCCGGCTTTTCCTTTGCCTATATCACCTTGCCCACAGCAACAGGCGCACTATTACTTTTTGGGGCTGTGCAAACGACAATGATCGGCTATGGAATTTGGACCGGGGAGCGCCTTCATAAATTACAATTGCTGGGCCTTTTAGTGGCCTTTAGCGGGATTGTTGGCCTATTACTACCAGGCCTGACAGCCCCCCCTCTATCCGGATCCATCTTGATGTTAGTCGCCGGGGTTGCATGGGGCATCTACTCCTTGCGAGGAAAAGGAATGGGCGATCCAACTAAAGTAACGGCCGGTAATTTTCTACGTGCTATCCCTTTCGTGGCTGTATTAAGTCTATTAACACTAAAGGATTTCTCCATGGATACGGCTGGATTTTGGTATGCGGTGTCCTCGGGCGCACTGGCTTCCGGATTAGGCTACGCCATTTGGTACGCCGCACTGCCTGAACTTAAAGCCACCAATGCGGCAACACTGCAACTCAGCGTACCTGTTATTGCCGCCGTGGGGGGTATCCTATTTCTCAGTGAGCCGATAACTTTAAGATTGGCGCTAGCGTCAGCAGCCATTCTTGGCGGCATCGCCCTAGTCATTTTAGTAAAACAAGAAACCATCAATGGTATCAATGGGGTGAAAAAATAGTGTTATTCGGAGTTTATTTTTGAACCGTAATCCTTGCGAATTTTCTTTTACCCACTTGATAAACCGCCGCATCGCAGGCGTCTACTAACGCTCGGCTGTCGGTGACTTTTTCTCCGTTACATTTCACGGCATTTTGTTTGACCATGCGATGCCCTTCTGAAGTAGACGCCACTAAATTGGCTTCTTTTAATAGGTTGGCTAATGGCATGACTTCGGTAAAGGTGAATTCGGGCATCTCATCGGGAATGGCATTTTTTGAGAAACGGGTTTCAAAATCTTGCAAGGCTGATTCTGCTGAAGCCTTATCGTGGAAGCGTTCAATCAGTTCTAGTGCCAATTTAATTTTGATATTACGCGGATTTTCACCGTCTGCCACTGCGGCTTGATAACCCGCAATGGTTTCCAAGGTTTCAAAACTGAGCAGTTCATAGTAGCGCCACATCAGTTCATCAGAAATGGACATGATTTTACCAAACATGTCATTGGGTGCATCTTGGATACCGATATAGTTGCCGAGCGATTTCGACATTTTCTGCACGCCGTCCAGCCCTTCTAAAATCGGCATGGTGAGCGTACATTGCGCGGGTTTGCCATAATGTTGTTGTAGGGTACGCCCCATCAATAAGTTGAACTTTTGATCAGTGCCGCCCAGCTCAATATCGGCTTCGAGTTCAACTGAATCATAGCCTTGTACCAGTGGATATAGAAATTCATGAATGGCAATCGGGGTATTGGAGTGATAACGGTCACCAAAATCATTGCGTTCTAGCATGCGCGCTACGGTGGTGGTGCCTGCCAATTGAATCATATCGGCCGCAGTGAGTTTGGACATCCATTCTGAGTTAAACACCACTTGGGTTTTTTCAGGATCCAGTATTTTGAAAACCTGGGCTTTATAGGTTTCGGCATTTTTTAAGACGTCTTCTCGCGATAACGGCGGACGGGTGGTGCTTTTGCCGGTGGGGTCACCAATCATGGCGGTGAAGTCGCCAATGAGAAACAGCACTTGATGGCCTAAATCTTGAAATTGACGCAATTTATTAATCAATACGGTGTGTCCCAAGTGCAAATCCGGTGCAGTGGGATCAAAGCCCGCTTTCACTCTTAAGGGCTTGCCTTTTTCTAATTTGGCGATCAGCTCTTTTTCGACTAGGATTTCTTCAGCGCCACGCTGAATAACGGCTAATTGTTCTGCTAGTGTTTTCATGTATTTTTCTCGTTTTCTAAAGGGTGTCTGCGGGTTCTTAATTGAGGGTTATCCACACAGAACCGTATCGGTATTTAAAGTAAGTTTTCCGGTGATTTCTGCGACCGACTGATAGCCATAGCGCTGCATATAGCGGGCAATGCCTTTGTTGATTTTTTTAACCAGCAAAGGGTCTTTGGCTAAGGCAGTGCCGACAGCCACCATGGACGCGCCTGCTAATAAAAATTCAATGGCATCGTCGGCACAACTGATGCCTCCCAAGCCGATAATAGGAATTTGATGCTGCTTGGCCACCTGATAGATTTGATGCACTTTCAGCAAGGCAACCGGCTTAATCGCAGGGCCAGATAAACCGCCCTGGTTATTGCCTAAAGTCGGTCTGGCAGTGTGAATATCAATTTGCATGCCCATAAGCGTGTTGACGGCGGACAGCATATCAGCACCGGCTTCAATCACCCGTCTTGCGCCTTCGGCAATATCGGTTTGATTAGGCGAAAGCTTCACGATCAAGGGTTTGGTGGTATTTTTACGACAGGCTTCGACCACTTGTGCGGCCATATCAGGATCATTGCCAAACGCCGCGCCGCCTTTTTTGACATTGGGGCACGAAATATTGACTTCAATCGCGGGGAGGTCGGTCTGGTCAAACAAACGCACCACTTCGGCATATTCTTCTATGGTGGCGCCTGATACATTAATAATAAATTGTGATTGGCTTAAGTCACACTTTGGTAGATAATCTTTTATCACGGCATGAGCGCCGGGGTTTTGTAAGCCAATCGAATTGAGTAATCCGCTAGGCGTTTCCATCACTCTTTCGGGTTTGTTGCCCAATTTGGGTTCTAGGGTGGTGCCTTTTAAAAAAATAGCGCCGACGTCTCGATTGGAAAATCCTGAAACGGATTGATATTCAAAGCCATAACCGGCATTGCCTGAAGCCATGGCAACCGGATTCCGAAATGTTAAACTGCCGAGTTGAACCGATAAATCGACCAATTTTTTCACCTTAAAAGTTATTAACCATGATTCATATCATCTTATACGAACCTGAAATTCCACAAAATACCGGCGCGCTGATTCGCCTCAGTGCTAATATGGGCGCACATTTGCACTTAATTCAACCCTATGCGTTTGACCTGAGCGAAAAGAAGGTGCGTCGCGCGGGACTGGATTACGCTGAGTTGGCGAATTTGCATGAGCACGAAAGCTTAGATGCCTGTCTTGCCAAGATTCAACCCAATCGAGTCTTTGCGTTAACCACCAAAACAACCCGTTATTATACCGAACCGAATTTTGCCGATGGCGATGCTTTTTTATTTGGCCCGGAAACTCGGGGTTTGCCCGCTTCGGTGATTGAAAGCTTGCCGGAGGCGCAGCGTTTAACCATTCCCATGAGGCCGAATGTCCGAAGTTTAAACATGGCTAATGCGGTGTCGGTGGTGGCTTACGAAGCTTGGCGTCAATTGGAATTCAATATGACGCTTTAAACACGGCAAATACAGAACACCTTATTCTTGTTCTGCTCGCCCTTCTCGATCCATTAAGGCCTTGACCGCTGCTTTGGCAGAGCAAGCCCCTGTAACAATCCGATAAACCTGCTCCATAATCGGTAACTCTAACTGATGCTCTTCCGCCAGTTTTTTTACCGACTTAACGGCTTTAACCCCTTCTACGACTTGACCGATTTCCGCTATAATCGCATCCGGTTTCGCCTGACCTTGCGCTAATGCCAAGCCAAATCGTCGATTGCGGGATAAATTATCGGTGCAGGTCAAGACCAAATCTCCCAGGCCTGACAACCCCATTAGGGTTTCGGGGTTCGCTCCCAAAGCCACGCCTAACCGCATCATTTCGGCCATGCCTCGGCTAATCAAAGCAGCACGGGCATTCGCGCCCAGTTTTAACCCATCCGATAGACCTGTGGCAATCGCCATAATGTTTTTATAGGCACCGCCAATTTCCACGCCAATCATATCCGATTGGGTGTACATTCGGAAACGGTCATTGCGGAAGGTTTGCGCCCAAAATTCGGCTTCTTGCTCATTGTTAGACGCGCTGACCATCGCCGTAGGCAACCCTTTGGCTACTTCTGCAGCAAAGGTGGGTCCGGACAAAACCGCCATGGGTTGTTGCTCGCCACACACCTGCCGGGCAATCTGATGCAACATCAAACTGCTTTTGGGTTCAAAGCCTTTGGTGGCCCAAGCTAAATGAATGGTTTGCTGATCAAAATAGGCTTTCATTTGGGTTAAAACTTGCCGAAACGCATCACTGGGCACCACCACTAATACCGCAGTGGCATCAGCTAAAGCGGCTGACAAATCGCTGGTAATGGTTAATGCATCGGGAAATGAAATGCCATTCAAATAACGCTTATTTTCTCTGTCTGTATTCAAGCATGCGGCTTGTTGCGAGTGATGTGCCCAAAGCACAACTTGCAAGCTTTTACGGGCAAGATGAATGGCCAGTGCCGTGCCCCAAGCACCGGCACCGACAACAACGATTTTTTGTGCGGTTTGCTGCCGAGTCATAGGCATTGGTTAAGGTGATTCAAGTCGGTTAACACCCATGCTATTGCTTGGTCGCTTGTTGCGCTTGCAGTTGCTGAATATGCTCTGCATACATGGCTTCAAAATTGACCGGTTCCAGCAGTAACGGCGCAAAGCCCCCTTTGGCCACCAAGCTGGAAATAGCCTCTCTAGCAAATGGAAATAGCGCATTGGGTGCTTGTACACCGATTAAATAACTGGTTTCACCTTCGTCAAAACCGATAATGGTAAAAACCCCGGCTTGCTCGACTTCACATAAAAAAGCGGTTTTGTCTTCCATTTTGGTGGTTGCGGTGACTCTTAATACCACATGATAAACATGATCTTCCAAGGTACGGCTTTCAACATTTAAATCGATTTCCAACTGAGGTTGCACCTGTTGAGTAAAAATTTCAGGTGCATTTGGGGATTCAAATGACATATTACGCATGTAAATTTTTTGAATACTAAATTGTTTTTGTTGTTCTGTCGCTTCTGACATTGTACAGTTCTCTTTAAATTAAAAATTCGGTTAATTGTCGGATGCAAGCAGTTGATCCAATTGCCCGGAGGCCTCCGCTGCGGAAAGATCGTCAAACCCACCCACATGATGGCCACCAACAAAGACTTGCGGGACAGTATGACGACCTGTTTTCTCTTTTAGCAATTCCCAGTCACCACCAATGTCGATGACTTCATACTGAACGCCTTTTCCGTCTAACAAACGACGCGCCCTATGACAAAAAGGGCAAGTTTGGGTCAGATAGATCAGGGTATCGGCTTGTGATTGATTCATTTTGCGCCCCTTTTTTGTTTCTTTTTCGAAACGACTTTGTTTAAGGGTAAGCCCGCATTACGCCAGGACATGACCCCCCCCGAAAGATTGTGTACTTTGGTAAATCCGGCTTTGACCAACTGTTTAGCTACGGAAGCTGATCTGGCACCTGATTGGCAGTAAACCAGCACATTTTCTGCCTGATGCGACTTTAACGATTCCAACTGACTGGACACTTCAGAGGGGGTTAGGTTAACGGCTTCTCCGATAAAGCCCGATTTGTATTCCGCATCGGTTCGAACATCCAATACCCAAGCGCCGTTATTATAAAGCCGTACGGCTTCTTCTGCACTTACCGTTTGAAACCCGGATAATTTGTCACCGAAATAACTCATTACCAACATGGCGATAATGACGCCGAGCGCCACAAACAGTAAAATTTGCTCTTCCACAAATTCAATAAACATTCACATTTCCTTAGTCAGCATCATTCAAAATTCAAAGCTAATGATTTTAACAGTGAAACTGGTTACAATAAATGACAATTTATAAAAATTAACCGTTAACATGCAAATATCGGTTATTAACCGCCCATTATTTCTCAAAAGGAACCCATATGACAACAGATGTGCACCTTAACAACCGACCGACTGGATTGATCATTTTAGACGGCTGGGGCTACCGTGAAGCAACCCAACACAATGCCATTGCACAGGCACACACCCCTAACTGGGATCAACTGGTTAACACGCATCACCATACGTTAATTAATACCTCAGGCATGGCCGTGGGGTTACCTGATGGCCAAATGGGAAACTCTGAAGTCGGTCACATGAATTTAGGCGCAGGTCGCGTGGTTTATCAGGAACTTACTCGAATTCAAAAAGACATTGATGATGGTCGCTTTTTCCAAAACAATGCGTTATTAAAAGCAATTGACTCTGCGATTGACCGTGATCGTAAAGTTCATATTCTAGGATTGCTGTCAGATGGTGGCGTCCATTCACACATTGACCATATTAAGGCCAGTATTCAAATGGCGCACGAACGGGGTGCTAAAGTGTTGGTGCATGTCTTTACCGATGGTCGCGATACCGCACCTCAAAGCGCCATTCAGTACATTGAAGAATTGGAAAACTTTATGGCGGAATTGGGTGGCGGCACAATTGCATCGGTAACCGGACGCTATTATGCGCTTGACCGCGATAATCGTTGGGAAAGAGTCAAGCAGGCTTATGATGTGATTACTTGTGGCATTAGTGAACTGGAAGCCGCCTCAGCCAAAGAAGCCGTTGAACAGGCTTATGCACGCGGTGAGAATGATGAGTTTATCAAAGCCACAGCCATTCCTCGCGCGAATGGTAAGCGCCAAAGGGTTAGAGATGGGGATTCTATTATCTTTATGAATTTCCGTTCAGATCGCTCTCGACAGTTAACCAAAGCCTTTATTTTTGATGACTTTGCGGATTTTCATCGCTGTAAAACGCCTGTGCTATCGGCTTTTGTGACGCTGACGGAATATAAAAAGAATTTTGAAAAATTTGGCGCACGGATCGCTTATCGTCCAACCAAGTTGCGAAACACCTTTGGTGAGTATGTTTCTAAAAAAGGATTGACCCAGTTACGCATTGCCGAAACGGAAAAATATGCCCATGTCACCTTTTTCTTTAATGGCGGAGTTGAAGAGCCAAATGCGAATGAACACCGCGTTTTAATTAACTCCCCTCAGGTGGCAACGTATGATTTGCAACCGGAGATGAGCTTACCGGAATTAACCGAAAAACTGATCCATGCAATTCGTTCGGGTCAATATGATACCTTTATTTGTAATATCGCCAACCCAGACATGGTTGGGCATACCGGTGACTTTGATGCCTGCATTAAAGCAGCGGAAGCGGTAGATAAAGCCTTGGGCGAAATCCTGACCGCTTTAAAAGACGTTAATGGCGAAGCGATTGTCACGGCTGACCACGGTAATATGGAAATGTTATTTAATGAAGAAACCGGCAAGCCACTGACATCTCATACGACCTTCCCTGTGCCAATGGTCTATTTTGGTGACAAAGATTATCCTTTGAAAACCGATGGTGCTTTATGTGATGTCATCCCAACCTTACTCGATATGATGGGACTCGACAAACCGGAAGAAATGACTGGAACATCGCTAATAGATCGAAGCTAAAGACGACCCAGTCGCAAAAATAGCTGTAATAATGGCCAGGCCTGGCCATTTTTTATCCTCTAAACGCGACCCAAACCACTTTGCGGATCCGCCTGACAGCAAAGGCGATGGCTTGCTTTCACGTTTTGAAAAAAGTATAATTTCGCACCATTTTAATTTTTGCGCACTCAGATACCTAAAATCACCCTCAACAGTGCCTTTATAACCCCTTACAACAAAACGTTCGGTTATAAAAGTTTACAGACAGGAAACTGAATTATGAATTCACTCAACAGCTTACAAGGTCTATATTCTCCCGAATTTGAAAAAGAGAACTGTGGCTTCGGCATGATTGCCCAAATGGATGACAAACCAAGTCATTGGGTCGTGCAAACAGCGATTGAATCCTTAGGCAATATGACACACAGAGGCGGTGTCGCAGCAGATGGTTGCACAGGAGATGGTTGTGGGCTGTTGATTAAAAAACCAGATGCGTTTTTACGCCTTGAAGCAGAAAAACTAGGCATCGCTTTATCGCAAAACTATGCGGTGGGGATGATGTTTTTGAACCAAGACACAGCCAAAGCGCAAACCGCACGCGACACCTTTACCGACATTTTGGCCAATAAAGGTCTGAGCATTGCCGCTTGGCGTTCTGTCCCGGTAGATTCATCGGTTTTAGGTGAACAGGCAGCGGGGATGGAGCCAAAAATTGAACAGGTGTTCATTAATGCACCGGATGCGTTGAGTGATGGTGACTTTAACCGCAAATTATTTGTGGCTCGCCGTAAAACAGAAATGCAAATCGAGCCGCAAGACTCAACTTTTTATATTGCTTCTTTACATAGCCAACTCATTTCTTACAAAGGGTTGGTAATGCCAAAAGAGTTGCCTGAGTATTATTTGGATCTCAAGGCGGATCATTTTGAATCATCACTGATTTCATATCATCAGCGTTTTTCAACCAATACCTTACCGCAATGGCGTTTGGCACAACCTTTCCGTTTCTTAGCGCATAATGGCGAACTCAATACCATTAAAGGCAACCGAAACTGGGCATTGGCACGTCAAAGTAAGTTTGCGACCCCGTTAATACCCGACTTGGCTGATCTGAAACCTTTGGTGGCACAAGAAGGCTCAGATTCTAATTCTTTAGATAATATGCTAGAAGTGCTGATGATGGGTGATATGCCGGTCTTTCAAGCCTTACGTTTACTGATCCCACCCGCTTGGCAGAATATGCCGCACATGGATACAGATTTAAAAGCCTTTTTAGAGTATAACTCCATGCACATGGAACCATGGGATGGCCCTGCCGGCATGGTTATCAACACCGGTAAATATGCTATCTGTGGTGTGGATCGTAACGGCTTACGCCCGACTCGTTATATGGTCACAAAAGATCGTCATATCACCTTTGCGTCTGAAATTGGCGTTTACAACTATGCCCCTGAAGACATTATTGAAAAAGGTCGTCTTAAGCCCGGGCAAGTCATCGCGGTGGATTTAGAAACGGGCACACTGCTGAAACCGGAAACCATTGATGCAACTTTGAAATCTGCAAAGCCTTATCGTGAGTGGATGGATAAAGGCTATATGCGTTTGGAAGAAAAACTGAATGCGCAAGAAGCATTACAAGCTTGGGATACCACTCAGACAGACCTTTATCAAAAGTATTTTCAAATCACCTTTGAAGAGCGTGATCAAATTATCCGCGTACTGGCTGAAGCAGGCCAAGAAGCAACCGGTTCAATGGGAGATGATGCCCCGCTACCGGTGTTTTCTCATAAACAAAGATCCGTGTTTGATTATTTCCGGCAGATGTTTGCTCAGGTCACGAATCCGCCAATTGATCCTTTGCGCGAAAACATTGTCATGTCACTGAACACTTGCTTTGGTCGCGAACTGAATATGTTTGACGAAGGCGAAGCCCATGCGCGTCGCCTTGAAACACAGTCACCTGTATTATCTCCCGCGATGATGACCCAATTGACGCAATTGAATGATGAATATTACCAACATCAACGGATTTCTTTACATTTTGATACCAATCAAACGGATCTTAAATCGGCTACCATTGCCGTTTGTGATCAGGCCGTTGCTGCTGTTAAATCCGGCATCACCTTAGTCATTTTAACTGACCAAAACATTGAAGCAGGCAAAATTACGGTACCGGCGGCAATGGCAACGGGTGCGGTGCATCACCGACTGATTCAAGAAGGGTTACGTCCGGAAGCAAACATTATTGTTGAAACTGGCACAGCACGTGACCCCCATCACTTTGCGGTACTGTTTGGCTATGGCGCAACTGCGGTCTTCCCTTATTTGGCTTACGAAAGTATCCAAGATATGATTTCAACCAAAGAGCTGGATGCAAACACCACCTTGGCTGAATATATTCGCAACTACCGCAAAGGCATTAATAAAGGCTTGTATAAAATCCTTTCTAAGATGGGGATTTCAACCATTACCTCTTACCGTGGCTCTCAATTATTTGAAGCCGTGGGATTGCACGCTGAAGTGGTGGATTTATGTTTTAAAGGCACTCCGACAAGAATTGGCGGAACGGCTTTTGCACACTTGCAAGATGATCTGCTTAAAACGGCTCAATATGCCTTTAACCCACGTAAATACATGGAAGCGGGTGGTTTATTGAAGTATGTTCATGGCGGTGAATACCACGCTTATAACCCGGATGTGGTCAACTATTTACGTGAAGCCGTTCAAAAAGGAGACGAAAATGCATATAAGAAATTCGCTCAATTAGTGAATGAGCGCCCGGCGATGACCTTGCGAGACTTAATCACCTTTAAAGAAGGCTTATCGCCTATTGAATTAAACGATGTCGAACCCATTGAGTCGATCTTTAAACGCTTTGATTCGGCCGGTATTTCATTAGGCGCTTTATCTCCGGAAGCGCATGAAGCCTTAGCCACCGCCATGAACCGCATTGGTGCACGCTCTAATTCCGGTGAAGGCGCAGAAGACCCTGCACGTTATGGCACCGAAAAAATGTCTAAAATTAAGCAAATCGCTTCGGGTCGATTTGGGGTCACTGCACATTATTTACGCAATGCCGAAGTCATTCAAATTAAAGTGGCTCAAGGCGCGAAACCTGGTGAAGGCGGACAACTACCGGGTCATAAAGTGGATGCGACCATCGCTAAACTGCGTCATTCGGTAGAAGGGGTCACCTTAATCTCCCCTCCACCCCATCACGATATTTATTCCATTGAAGACTTGGCGCAATTGATTTTTGATCTTAAACAAGTCAACCCAAATGCCTTAGTCTCAGTCAAACTGGTTGCAGAACCAGGCGTCGGAACCATTGCTGCCGGGGTGGCCAAAGCCTATGCCGATTTGATCACCATTTCCGGTTATGACGGTGGAACCGGTGCCAGCCCGCTCACCTCGGTGAAGTATGCCGGAAATCCTTTTGAAATGGGCTTGGCGGAAACCCATCAGGTATTGCGTGCCAATGACTTGCGGGGTCAGGTTATTTTACAAGCCGACGGCGGGTTAAAAACCGGACTAGATGTTATTAAAGCGGCCATATTAGGCGCTGAGTCCTTTGGATTTGGGACAGCTCCAATGATTGCCTTAGGGTGTAAATATTTGCGAATCTGCCATTTAAATACGTGTGCGGTCGGCGTTGCAACGCAGGATGAGCGTTTAAGGAAAGAACATTTTATCGGTATGCCTGAAATGGTGATCAACTATTTCACTTTTGTGGCGCAAGAAACCCGTGAATGGCTTGCTAAACTAGGGGTTGCCAAACTTGAAGATTTGGTCGGTCGTGTTGATCTTTTAAAAGTGATTGATGCCCCCTTAACCGACAAGCAGAGGAACATTGACTTATCGGGCTTTATTTCAGACGGTGGTGTTCCAAAAGATAAGCCACAAACCGTTCAAGTCGAGCGCAATGCCCCTTGGGATAAGGGCACCTTGGCGGAAGCCATGTTGGCAGAAGTTCTTCCTGCGATTAAAGCAAAATCAGGGGGTGTATTTGAATTTAATCTCATTAATACTGGTCGCTCTATTGGCGCTCGAATTGCAGGTGAAATTGCTCAACGCTATGGTAACAATGGCCTGAAAGCCAGTCCGATTACCCTGAAATTAACAGGCATTGCAGGTCAATCCTTTGGTGTCTTTAATGTCGATGGATTAAATTTGCACCTTCACGGCGATGCCAATGACTATGTGGGGAAAGGCATGGCTGGCGGTGAAATCATCGTCTGCCCGGCTGAAAAGGCGGCTTTTGATCCTCATACAACCCCCATCGTTGGTAATACCTGCTTGTATGGAGCGACCGGCGGTAAGCTTTTTGCAAATGGTACGGCGGGTGAACGTTTTGCTGTTCGGAACTCTGGCGCCACTGCGGTGGTTGAGGGCTTGGGGGATCACGGTTGCGAATATATGACGGGCGGTTGTGTTGTCAGCTTAGGGTCTGTAGGCGTGAACTTTGGGGCCGGGATGTCTGGTGGTATGGCCTTTATCCTTGATACCGATAACACCCTAGCGGATCGTTTGAATAGCGAAATGGTAGAAGCCATTCGTATCGACACGGAATCGACAGAACCTTATCAGCTTTATTTACGTGATTTATTAACCGAATATGTCGCCAAGACACAGAGTGTTTATGGTCAAACCGTTCTAAACCAATTCAGCCGTTATTTAAATCAATTCTGGTTAGTGAAATCGCGTGCGATTAACGTGGATAGATTATTAGAGTTGTTTGCAAGCTGTGCGGATGGAGAATAAGGAATCGAATCATGGGAAATGTTAGACAATTTTTAGAACTCGACCGTCAGTTGCCGGAAAAGAAACCGGCAATGGAGCGCAAACAAAATTTTGCAGAAATTTATACAGAATTTGATCCAAACAAAGCCATCGCTCAAGCCGACCGATGCTTGCATTGTGGTAATCCTTATTGCGAATGGGCATGTCCGGTGCACAACTACATTCCAAACTGGCTGAAGCTGGTTGCAGAAGGCAATATTATTGAAGCAGCGGAATTGTCACACCAGACAAATTCCTTGCCTGAGATGTGCGGTCGTATTTGCCCACAGGATCGCTTATGTGAACAAGCCTGTACGTTAGAAGATACCAATTTTGGCGCCGTTACCATTGGTGCGGTGGAAAAATACATTACCGACTCGGCAACAGATATGGGCTGGACGCCCAGTTTGGATCAGGTGGTAATGACGAATAAGCGCGTAGCTATCGTTGGCTCTGGCCCTGCAGGATTAGGCTGTGCCGATATTCTAATCCGCAATGGTGTTAAACCCATTGTGTTTGAAAAACAACAGGAAATTGGTGGGCTACTGACGTTTGGCATCCCACAGTTTAAACTGGATAAAGACATTGTTTTAAAACGTCGTCGTATTTTAGAAGGCATGGGGGTTGAATTTCATTGCAATACCGAAATTGGTAATGATATTGCCTTTGAGGATTTGCTCGCCGAGTATGATGCGGTGTTTATGGGCATGGGAACCTATAAGCCTATGGCAGGTCGATTCCCCGGAGAAGAGCTGCCTCAGGTCTATAAAGCTTTGGACTTTTTAATTGGCAATGTGAAACACCAATTAAATATGCAACAAACCCCAGAATCTTATATTTCCTTGGAAGGGAAACGTGTGGTTGTTTTAGGTGGAGGGGATACCACCATGGATTGCACCCGTACGTCAATTCGCCAAGGGGCAGCGGAAGTATTCTGTGTTTATCGCCGAGATGAACAAAATATGCCCGGCTCGCGTGCTGAAGTTAAAAATGCCAAAGAAGAAGGTGTGCAATTTAAGTTTAATCTGGCACCGGTTGAGGTTCTCTCTGAAAACGGCCAAGTTAGTGGCATTAAGGTCATTGAAACGCGTATGGGTGAGCCGGATGAAAATGGTCGTCGTCGTGCTGAAATGGTTGCAGGTTCTGAAACGGTGATTGACTGTGATGCGGTTATCGTCGCATTTGGTTTCCAACCCAATCCACCGGCGTGGCTGACTGACTTTGACATCACCTTAACCGATTGGCAAACCGTTGTGGCAAAAGAAACGTCTGAACTGCCGTTCCAGACCTCAAACCCAAAGGTGTTTGCAGGCGGGGATATGGTTCGCGGTTCCAGCTTAGTGGTTCATGCCATTGCGGAAGGGCGTGCAGCTGCTGAAGGGATTTTGGATTACCTCCAGGTCTAAAAACCCCTCGAAAGAAACCATTGCCCGCTACTAAAACCGTCTAAATGACGGTTTTTTTAGATTCATTTTTGAGGAAATTTAACCAGGCCTGGCTACTTTTGGGTGGATTCTGTATTCGAATTAGGTTGTTTCGTTGATTTAGGCTCTGTCTTTTCAGCAAAATCCATTTCGTCATCATCCATAAATATACTGTTAGCGGCACCATCTAAATCATCAAATTGCCCCGACTTTGCCATCCAAATAAAAATCAGTACGACTAAAAAGCCGATAATCAGTACGATGGGAATCAACCAATAAACCACATCCATTTATTTTTCTCCTTACTGGCTAACTTGGTGAATAATTTGTCGACGGCGTTCGATGGCTTTTGGACTAAAAAATGTTCGTATCCTGGCGGCATTACCAATCACAATCAAGCTACTTAACGGCATGGTAATCGCCGCGATCAAGGGTGTTAGCATAGCCGCCATCGCTAAGGGAACCATTGTCAGGTTATAAAGAATTGAACTGGCAATATTTTGCTTAATGGTTTTCAGCGTGCGGTGCGATAATTCAACCGCGGTATCCACGGATCTTAATTCATTGTTAATAAGAACCAAATCTGCACAATCCATTGACACATCGGTACCAGATCCGAGTGCAAAACTGACGTCAGCACGCGCCATGGCAGGTGCATCGTTAATGCCATCACCAATCATAGCCACTTTAACACCTGTTTTTTTCAAAGCATCAATCATGGCAAACTTTTGTTCGGGCAGCACTTCCGCCATCACTTCCATCCCCCCCAGTCGTTGAGCAACCGTTTCTGCAACTTCTGTGCGATCTCCACTTAAAATAGAGACTTTTTTACCGCGCTGCTTAAGCCGGAATATGGTTTCTGCCGCATCTTCACGGATTTCATCTTCTAAGAATAGAATCGCAACAATTTGCCGGTCTCTGGCGACCCATACACTGGTTTGACCCAGCCGCCCTTGCGCTACTTCTTGTTGTACCAAAGTTTCGGGTAAAGAAATGCCATAGCCTTTTAACCATTGTGAAGTACCAATCAAATAATGTGATTGACCCTGTTTAGCTTCTACCCCTTTGCCGGAATGTGCTTGAAATAATTTCGGCGCTTGATGAAGGTTTTTTAAATGTGGATATCGCATTTGCAAACCCGTCACAATGGCCTTTGCCACTGAGTGTTCTGACTGTTGTTCAATCTGTGAAATGGCTTCGATTAAGTCTTTATCCTCTTGTCCCTGAACAAAGTGCAGCCCCATCAATTGCATCTGCCCTTTCGTTAAAGTACCGGTTTTATCGAAAACAAAATGCTCTATTTCATTGAGTATTTCCAATACTGCGCCATTTTTAATCAGAATGCCATTTTGTGCGGATACACCGGTTGCCACAGCAGTTGCCATCGGTGTGGCCAGACCAAAAGCGCAGGGACAGGTGATAATCAACACTGCGGTGGCTGCAATCATTGCCGTTTCAAAATCCAGTTGTATCATCCAATAACTAAAGGTAAGCAATGATAAGGCAATCACGGTCGAAACGAACCAAGGCATAATCCGTTCGGCAGTACATTGTATGGGAGCCTTGGAACCTTGTGCATCTTCTACCATATGGATAATACGCCCCAAAGCGGTATTTTGAAGGATACTTCTCACCTCAACAGAAAGCGCGCCGTCTAGATTTAAAGTCCCGGCGGAGACAGGACTCCCCGCCTGCTTATAAATTTCTCTGGACTCTCCACTGAGCATAGATTCATTGACATTCCCTGCCCCTTTAAGCAGAATGCCATCCACGGGGATTTGATCTCCTGGTTTTACCAAGACGGTTTGACCGGGCTGAAGTTTTCGAACAGGTACCACTTCAATGCCGTTAGCCGTTTGCAAGCGCGCCACTTTAGGCTGTAAATCCATCAGTCTGCGCGAAGAATCAATGGCCTTGTTTTTTGAAATGGTCTCAAGATAACGCCCAATCAAAAGCAAAAACATAAAATCAATCATGGTGTCGTAATAGGCATTTCCGGAATGGGTTGGCTCAACTGTAACCCAAATACTATAAAAGTAGGTCACCAAAATCCCAAGCGAAATCGAAACGTCCATACCGACCGTTCTTGATTTTAAAGAAGTCAAGGCGCCTTGTAAAAACGGCTTTCCGGAATAGAGCAATGTCATCGTGGCAATAATAAATTCAATCCAATGAAAGTATTGCCTGAAATCCGCATCTTGATCTGCCCCGGTATAAAGGGCAACAGAAAACCACATGACATTCATCATGGCAAAACCGGCGAAACCAAGTCGATACAATAAGTCACGATTGGCTTTACGGAAGGCTTCATCACTGACTGAGGAATCATAAGGAACAGCATCATAACCGACACGATTCAATGACTTAATGATGTCGGAAAGCTGGATTTGATCATTATCCCAACGGATTTTAATTTGCTTATTGGTAAAATTGACCTTTGCCATCTTAACCCCATCAATCTTAGCTAGGGTATGTTCAATTAACCAAATGCAAGCGGCACAATGAATCGCCTCTGAAACCAGTGTAATTTCACGTAATGGCGTCAGATTTTCGACATATTGGGACTGAACTTCATCATAATCAAAAAATTCAATATCTTTAGTCGGTGGGGGGGGGGGAGATAATAATTCACCATCCGGTGTACGACGATAAAAGCTTTGCATACCCGCTTCATATATCGCATCGCAGACACCTGCACAACCATGACAGCAAAAGGATTCAGGCGAGTTTTGAATGGTATAATGGACAACTTCATCAGAAGGAATTGACTGTCCACAGTGAAAACAAGATTTGGTCATAAAAGGCCTTAGGAGGCCTCTTTAACCATAATAGACCGCCCAAGATTGTAGACTTCTTCGCCTTTCGTAATTTCCATAACCAAGTCGTATTTACCTTTTATGGGGAAGTTTAATACGCCTTGATAAACCCCAACTTCACCGGTTGACTTCAAGGTTAATTCGCCGTCATATTTAATGTTTGAAGGGCGGTAATAGTAAAGCACTGCCGTATCCACATTAAAAAATCGTCCCTCTTTATCAAGCATTCTGAGTGTGACGAGCTGATCTTTTCCGACTTCAGGGATTGCCAAATCAATCTGCATTTCCCAGCCTAGGGTTTCCATATGTTTGCGTTTTTCCAGAATAGAGCTCATATTTTTGCCCTTTTCATAGAAGTCCGGAATCGTTAAACCGGGTGCGGTCACAATCGCCATACTCACCATAAAAAAGTTGACACTTAATACGATAATCATAATGGCAAACCAAAAGATCACAAATGGGTTTTTCCAGACCACACTCCAATCTTTCTCTTTCAAACCGGGTGATGTTTGTACAGTAGAATTTTCCAACGATCTCTCTCCAAAAAAGGCTCAATAGAGCCTTATATTATACCTGAAACATTTCGATAACCTGAACAGCCTTATCGAATCCTAGGGCCGATAAACATACTGCTATAAGTTTCCTTGACTGCCGGGTTATGAATATCCTGCACATCAATTTTGACGGTTGTATTCTGCTTGGTCAATATTTTCTTAGGGATTCTAACCAAAAGTGTTGCTGTCCCCACATTACCGGGTTCAACGTGAATGACTTCATCAACAATAAATACTAACCCCTCTGGGCCACGGACTTTAATTTCAGCATCTAATTGCTTATCTGATTTGTTGACAATTTTTACAACATATTTATTTTGAATTGAACCATCGCTCATAGCCACAAATAAAGGCGCACGCTCATGAAGCACTTTAACATCAATCGGAGACATGGTTGAAATACCATATATAATTGCGGCCAAAGCAAATGCCATAATACTGGTATAGGTTATCACTCTGGGTCGTTTATAAAATGGCACAAATGGCTTACCGGCAAACTCAGCCAAAGAAGCATACCGTATCAAGCCTTTCGGTTTTTTGATTTTCTCCATAATCGAATCACATGCATCAATACAAAGCCCACAGGTAATACAACCAAACTGTTGCCCTTTACGAATATCAACCCCAGTCGGACAGACAGCAACACAAAGGTTACAATCAATACAATCTCCTAATTCGGATGTTGCATCACCTTCTACAGCACGTTTTAGGCGACCTCTTGGTTCACCTCGATCATAATCATAAGTGGGGACAACTGATTCCGTATCAATCATTGCACCCTGAATACGGGCATAAGGACAAAAACCAATACAGGTTTGTTCGCGCAAGAAGCCCGCAAAAAAAACGGTCGCAGCTGCTAAGGATAAAATAATCGTGCTTTCTGTTGAAGTCCAGTCGAATGTAAATAATCGTGCCCACAAGTCAATTGCAGGATCAAAATAAGCGACAAACGTAAATCCCGTTAAGAACCCAATTAAACCCCATGCAATCCACTTTGGAAGTTTGATCCGAAACTTTTTAAAACTAATGGGTTCTTTATCGAGTTTAACGCGCTTGTTTGGCAAGCCTTCGACTTTCTCTTCAATCCAGGTAAAGACATCCATCCAGACAGTCTGAAAACAACCATAGCCACACCACATGCGACCCGCAATAGCAGTCGTTGCCGCAAGCAACAACGCATAAAACAACAAAATCATTGCTAACACCCAAACATCTTGGGGTAAGACAGTAATCCCAAAAATATGAAACTGACGACCTTCTAGGTCAAACCAAATCGCTTGTCGGTTATCCCATTGAATATAAGGGCCAACAAAGAAAAACAACCAGACAGAAGCCGCCCACCATTTTAAAGTTCGGAAAGTCCCGGGCATTCTCTTGGCATGAACCGTTCCTTCAGTATGAACATTAAGATATTCAACTCCAATATGTTGTAAATTCTTATTTGAAGTATCAAGATCATCAAGCATCGATTTAACAGGGCCAGTAGATGAATTGGACTTTTGGTCTTTGGACATAATAACTTCCTTATGGAAACGTAATAATCGAAGAATTCTAACCAATATAGCGGGGTTCAATCACAAATTTTATTTATCAGGCGTTATAAACAAAAAACCCGGTCAGAAACCGGGTTTTTGGATATGACTTAGCAATTACTTGTCATCGCCTTCAAGTCCATTCATACCTTTAAAGGCCTTTAAACCGAAGCCAATAATTGTTACTACAGCGAATACTACACATAATATAACGCCATAAAACACCCAATCATTATTTAATTCATTCATTTTGAACTCCTTAACTTAAAAATTTTGTTTCGACTGACCATATTCAAGCCAGCCTAACAATAAGTGTTATTGACCACCACCTAAAGAGTGAACATAAACCGCTAAACGCTTAATGTTAACATCTGCATTCGGTAAACGATCTTTAAAAGATGGCATAATCGCAACACGAGTATTAGCCGTTGTTTCACCATTCTTCTTAACGTTCACACCATTAGTAATGGTTTTGATAATTTCATCACGATCACCACTAAAACGCCAAATGCCGTCGGTTAAGTTTGCTGCTCCCGCAGGGGCTAATGGCTTACCGGCAGGACCATGGCAAGCCACACACATACCTTTAGCAAAAACACCTTTACCCGCTGCAACCGCTGCATCGTCAGCACGACCTTCACTCAAAGCAATGACATAATCTGTAACTTGACTAATTTCTTCATCAGAAAGATTACCCATCATTCCTCGCGCCGGCATATTACCTTGACGACCATTTGTAATGGTTGTTTTGATTTGAGATACCTTTCCGCCCCACAACCAATCATCATCAGCCAATACCGGGAAGTTAGGATTCCCCTGCCCCCCTGAACCATGGCAGGCCGCACAATAATCACCAAATAATACTTTTGATGTCTTAACCGCATAAGTTTTAAGCTCATCATTCTGTAGAATTTCTTCAACAGATAGTGCTGCTAACTGCTCTTCCTGGCCAGAAAACTTCTTTTCCCGCCAATCTTTTAGAATATTATAGTCTTCATGATACTCTTCAATTGCAGTCCAACCCGCCACCCCTTTAGTATAAGAGTTAGGGAGTGGAATGGTTGGATAATACAATGTATAAAATACGATCATGATAAAACCAGCGTAAAAAGACAGCATCCACCAAAGTGGTGGTGGGTTATCTAATTCACGTAAGTCTTCATCCCAAATATGCCCAGTATTCCCTTCATCAGGCCAAGGATTGTTATGTGCCATAGGTTATTCTCCTCAGAATAAATTATCTTTCGTATTCATTCAAATCGTTGTTAATGCTTTGACAGACTTGCACTAAAATCAAATCATTTTAAGCCGTTAATTTTCATCGAAATGAACAATTATTCATCTTCAAGTATTTTGTATTTTTGATCTTCAAGCTGTTTTTTTTTGCTAGGCCACAGTGCCCAAACAAAAGCAACAAACATCCCCAAAAATACCGCTACCGTAATCGTCAGACCTAACCAGTCTGACGTGGTCATTGCTGACCAGTCAGTTGTAAAATAGTTTTGAATCTTACTCACGATAAACTTTACTGTCGTCAAGCGTTACCATGGTGCCTAACACTTGAAGATAAGCAATGACCGCATCCATTTCGGTATAACCCTCAATGGCTGCATCTGCATTTTCAATTTCTTCATCAGTGTATGGCACACCTAATTTTCTCATCACAGTTAAGCGTTTATTCATATCTCGCTTAGTTCCAAAGAAACTTTTGGAAATAGCATTTTCCGCTAACCATGGATAAGCAGGCATAACCGACTCAGGTACAACATTTTGTGGACGCATTAAATGCATTACGTGCCAAACATCCGAGTATTTACCCCCTACGCGCGCTAAATCAGGCCCGGTCCTTTTTGAGCCCCATTGCATTGGGTGATCATACATGGATTCTGTTGCCAGTGAGAAATGGCCATAACGCTCACGCTCATCACGGAAAGGACGAATCATTTGCGAGTGACAAATATAACAACCTTCACGAAGGAAAATATCACGACCCGCTAATTCAAGCGGGGTATAAGGACGAACCCCATCTCCCGCTTTCCAATCAGCGACCCCCCAATTGCCATGTGAATCTTGCTTATAAAGCGCTTTATCAGAAACTAATTTGCCATTTGCATCTTGAGTAAAGGTGCGCTCCCAAACGAGTTCCGGAAATTTTTCATTCTTTACATTTCCATATTCATCGGTTTTTTCTGTGTAATCCATTGCTTCTTGAATATAAAACAGTGGCACAACTTCAACAATCCCACCAATTGATACTAGCAGAGCCGCGAACATAAAAAAACCAAAGATGTTTTGTTCTATTCTATCTTCAAAATTTTTCGGTCTAGTTGCCATGAATTTATTACTCCTCAAACTCATATTTTCTATTTTAGAGCGATTAAAAGGTTTAATCGCCCATGCGGTGACGGTATAACGGGGTTAAGCGTTTGCTGTTGCCGCTGATTCTTGTCTTGCGTTTGCTGTACGTATTGTCATCACAACGTTATACAACATAACCGCTGCACCAGAGAAGAATAAGAAACCACCAACGGCTCTCATTACATAATATGGATGCATTGCGGCGACCGATTCAACAAATGAATATGCCAAAGTTCCATACTCATCATAGGCACGCCACATAAGACCTTGCATAATCCCGGATACCCACATTGCAACGACGTAGAATACGGTCCCAATAGTTGCTAACCAGAAATGGAAATTAATTAGCTTCATTGAATACATCTCAGTATCCCAAAGCTTCATAACCATATGGTAAAGCGCACCGATAGAAACCATTGCAACCCAACCTAATGCACCTGAATGCACATGACCGACGGTCCAGTCAGTATAGTGCGACAAAGCATTAACGGTTTTCGCAGCCATCACCGGCCCTTCAAACGTAGACATCGCATAGAAAGCCAAAGAAATAATCAAGAAACGTAGGATGTAGTCTGTACGTAATCTATCCCAGGCGCCAGACAAGGTTAGCATCCCGTTTAACGCCCCCCCCCAAGAAGGGATAATCATCGCAAGAGAAATAACTGCACCAAGCGAACCTGTCCAATCCGGTAAAGCCGTATATTGAAGATGGTGAGCCCCAAGCCAAACATAACCGAATGACAATGCCCAGAAATGGATAACCGACAAACGATAAGAATAGATTGGACGCTGTGATTGCTTAGGAACGAAGTAATACATAATCCCCAAGAAACCGGCTGTCAGAAAGAAACCAACCGCATTATGCCCCCACCACCATTGAATCATGGCATCTTGAACACCAGAAAACAATGAATATGAACGGAACAACGAAACCGGAAGCGCTAAACCATTTACCACATAAAGATATGTGATCATAATCATCATACTGATGAAGAACCAGTTCGCAACATAAACGTTTGGATGGGTTTCTTTATCACGAGAAGCGATGGTCATCACAAAGTTCAGCGTATAGAGCGTCCAAACAAAAGCAATGGCAATCGCTAGAGGCCACTCTTGCTCGTGATACTCCTTACCAGTCGTCATACCTAATGAAATAGTGACGACAGTGGCTAACAAACCAATTGTAAATAGAATCGCTGTCAACCAAGCCATTCCATTACTCCATAAGCGCACACCGTTTGTTCTTTGAACAATATAAAAGGCTGTCGCCATTAACGTCATACCACCAAAGGCAAAAATAACCGTATTGGTATGCATAACACGCAATCTTGCAAACGTAATCTCTGCAATATCTAAATTTAACGCTGGCCAAGCTAACTCTGATGCTGCGTAAGTCCCTAAAAAGGTCCCTAACACCAGAAATGTAACCGCACCAACAGTTAAGTACTTCACCACACCATTATCATATTGTGGTTTTACTGTAGTATCCATTAGCTGGAATCCCCCTCTTATTTTCAAATTAATCAACTCTTACTCTCAAATAACCACTTAAGATTAAAAGCCGGTACCTCATGGCGCATTATAAAAGGCTCTTACAACACCAACCAGCTTATCCCGCATTAAAACTTAATTTAAATCAATAAATAATTCAAATTAGCTTTATGGTTACCCGTCAAGTAAGACGAATATCAAAGTAATCAGGGGAATTATCGCAAAAAACAACTTTGGTTTTGACTTTCCACTACAAATTTTTTTTATAGTCTCCATTAGGTATAACTAATCAGGACAATTAATGGCAGATTTAACCCCCCCATTCAATTTTAAAAAACGATATAATAATTGCCTTTTTAAACAATTCCCCATGTCAAAGAGAGCGATTATGCGTAAAGCCAGTGTCCAGCGAAATACACTTGAAACTCAAATCCAACTGACGGTTAATTTAGATGGCACCGGAACCAGCGAATTATCAACCGGCGTGCCCTTCCTGGATCACATGCTTGATCAAATTGCTCGGCATGGCTTAATTGACTTGGTTATACATGCTCAGGGTGACAACCACATTGATGACCACCATACTGTAGAAGACATTGGCATTGCACTCGGCATGGCAATTAAAGAAGCCGTTGGTGATAAAAAAGGGATCAGCCGCTATGGACACGCTTATGTCCCTTTAGATGAAGCGCTTTCTCGAGTGGTTATTGACTTATCGGGGCGCCCCGGTTTAACGTTCAAGGCTGATTTTACGCGCGCAGCCATCGGTCGATTTGATACTGAGTTGGTGGCTGAGTTTTTCCGGGGCTTTGTCAATCATGCTCAGGTAACGCTTCACATTGACTGTCTCCGCGGGGAAAATGCTCACCACCAAACAGAAACCATTTTTAAAGCCTTTGGACGTGCAATTCGTATTGCATTAACACCCGACCCTAGAATGTTGGATCAACTGCCATCAACCAAAGGAGCGCTTTAGTTTATGGCGGATCAAAAACTGATCACTGTTGTTGATTATGGAATGGGAAACTTACGTTCAGTTGCCAAAGCGGCAGAACACGTTGCTGCACCCAACACGCGAATCTGTATTAGCCAAAAACTGCAAGATATTGAAGATGCAGATGCGGTTATTTTCCCCGGGCAAGGTGCAGCTAAGGCTTGCATGCAAGCCTTGCAAACCAGCGGCATTGATCATGCGATCTTAAAATCCGCAGCTGAGAAGCCATTCTTAGGCATCTGCATGGGACTTCAAGTGTTAATGACGGCTAGCGAAGAAAACCAGGGCGTGAATTGTCTTAATCTATATAAAGGGCATGCTAAGGCTTTTGATTTAGCCGATTTCCCTAAGTTAAAAATCCCACACATGGGTTGGAATCAGATTCATCAAACTCAGGATCACCCGCTTTGGCATCAAATTCCCCAAGACAGTCGCTTTTATTTTGTTCACAGCTATTATGTCGCGCCAAACGATAGGTCGATTATTGCGGGCACCAGCAGACATGGTATCACTTTCACCTCTGCTATCGCTCATAACAACCTATTTGCGATTCAGGCACACCCTGAAAAAAGTTCGGCGGCAGGCTTACAGCTTTTTAAAAACTTTCTGCATTGGAACCCACAATAAAGGAACCCCATGTTACTGATTCCTGCTATAGATTTAAAAGATGGAAACTGCGTTCGCTTACGTCAAGGACTCATGGAAGATGCCACCGTATTTTCCGGTGACATCGTTGCCATGGCAAAACGCTGGGTTGATGAAGGCGCAAGACGTCTGCATATGGTTGATCTAAACGGCGCTTTTGCAGGTAAACCCATCAATGCTCAAGCCGTCTACCAAGTGCGGGAAGCGTTTCCAGAGTTACCTATTCAAATTGGCGGTGGTATTCGTGACCTGGAAACCATTGACGCCTATTTAAGTGCCGGTGTTAGCTATTGCATTATTGGCACCCAAGCCGTTCACCATCCCGAATTTGTCACCGAAGCCTGTAAAGCCTTTCCGGGGCATATTATCGTGGGGCTCGACGCCAAACAAGGCATGGTTGCCATTAATGGCTGGGCGGAAGTAACAAACTATCAAGTTGCTGAACTGGGAAAACAATTTGAAAATGATGGCGTTGAAGCCATTATTTATACGGATATTGGTCGCGACGGCATGATGCAAGGCGTCAATATCGAAGCGACCCAAGCATTGGCGAAAGCACTCAATATTCCCATTATTGCCTCGGGCGGGATTACCGACCTCGAAGACATTAAAGCCTTATCTAAGATTGAAGCGGATGGTGTCACTGCGGCCATTACCGGTAGAGCCATCTATGAAGGCACCCTCGATTTCAAAATGGGTCAAGCCCTTTCAGACCAACTTTCTCAACCATTAAAGGCGCAATAAATGAGTTTAGCCAAACGCATTATCCCTTGTTTAGATGTTGACAATGGCCGCGTCGTCAAAGGCGTCCAATTTGTTGATATTCGTGATGCCGGTGACCCGGTTGAAGTCGCCAAGCGTTATGATCAACAAGGTGCGGATGAAATTACTTTTTTAGATATCACCGCAACCGCCCATCAACGCGAAACCCTTGTTCATGTTGTTGAAGAAGTTGCCAACCAAGTCTTTATCCCCTTAACCGTGGGAGGAGGGATTCGCTCACTTGACGATGTTCGAACCATGCTCAATGCGGGTGCGGATAAAGTGGCTATCAATTCTGCCGCTATTTTCAATCCCGGATTTGTCAAAGGCGCCTGTGATACTTTTGGTTCTCAATGTATCGTTATCGCTATTGATGCTAAAAAAGTTAATACAGCAGACGGATCCGATAAATGGGAAATTTTCACGCATGGCGGCCGAAAAGAAACCGGTATCGACGCTATCGAGTGGGCAAAAAAAATGCAAGCGCTGGGTGCGGGCGAACTGCTGGTGACCAGCATGGATAAAGATGGTACAAAAAGTGGATTCGACCTGCCCTTAACCCGCGCAATCGCTGACAGCGTTTCGATTCCCGTCATTGCCTCCGGCGGGGTTGGTACACTGGAAGATCTTTGTGACGGCATTACTGAAGGCCACGCCGAAGCCGTGCTAGCCGCCAGTATTTTTCATTTTGGCGAACACTCCGTTATCGAGGCCAAACAAACCATGCAACAACAAGGCATCGAGGTACGACTATGAGTGGCATTTTATCTCAACTTGACCAAGTTTTAGCGGATCGTAAAAGCCAATCTCCCCAGGAGTCTTACGTCGCGAGTCTTTATCACAAAGGTCTGGATCAAATTTTAAAAAAAATTGGTGAGGAAGCCACCGAAACGGTTATGGCGGCAAAAGATGTTGCCGACCAAGAAGATAAACAAGCCCTAATCTATGAAGTGGCAGACTTGTGGTTCCACACTTTAATCTTATTATCACACCAAGACTGTTCTAGCGACGATATACTGACAGAATTACAAAAACGCTTTGGCCTATCCGGCCATGAAGAAAAAGCGAGTCGTTCACAAAACGACTCATCCTCCTTGACAAAATAACCGGGAAACAACCATGACCACTGAAAAAAGCATCTTTAGCAAAATTATTGATCGAGAAATTCCGTCTGACATAGTGCATGAAGATGATAAATGTATTGTGATTAACGACCTTTATCCCAAGGCCAAAACACACTTATTAATCATCCCCAAAAAACCCATCCGCTCACTGTTTGAGCTTGCGCCGGAAGATAAAGATCTAATGGGGCATATGATGCTATTGTTACCACAACTGGCACAAGCGCAAGGACTGAAAGGCTTTCAAACGAAAATTCATACCGGCGAATCCGGTGGCCAAGAAATTTTTCACCTGCACATTCATCTACTGGGTGACTAAAAAAATGAGGAAACAGGCCGGCTCGCCTCCCATGACACAAAAAACACTGAGCTTTTTAAGGGGTTTCACAGACAACACCAATCACTCAATTTATTTTAAATAAAACAAAAGTCTGATATTATTAGCGGTTACTTATTAAAACATACCCTTTCAACTTGGAGACAAAAATGGGCATTAGCATTTGGCAATTATTAATCATCTTAGCAATCGTATTGGTTCTGTTTGGCGCTAAAAGACTGCGCAATGTCGGCTCTGATTTAGGCGGCGCCATTAAAGGGTTCAAGAAAGCGGTTTCAGAAGAAGATGACAAAAAAACTGACACCACAACACAAACTCTTGATCAAAAAGAAGGCGATGTCTTTGACGCTGAAGCTGAAACAAAATCAACGTCTAAATCAGAAACCAAAGATAAAGTTTAATCTCCTTAAGCTTCCTTGTAACCTGAGTAACCTGAAAAGGCATTTGCGTCATGTTCGATATTGGTTTTCTAGAGATTATCGTCATCTTAGTCATCACCTTAATGGTCATTGGCCCGGAACGCATGCCTGAAGTCGCCCGAAAAATGGGTCAATTCATCGGCAAAACCCGGCGATTCATTAATTCAGTTAAAGACAATTCTGAAATCAGTGAAACGGTTCGAGAACTTCAAGACTCGATGAACCTTGAAGAGGAAAAACACTCTCTCGAGAAAGTCACCGGGGGGTTACAAGAGGATATGAACCAAATTCAACAAGGATTTGAAATTGATCAAACCTTGTCAAGGCCTTTTGGCCAAGATGAAACCCAGATCAGTGACGGCTCACAATTCAATAAAGCACCGGCGCAGCCCAAACGACCAACGTCGGTATCGAATACTGAACAAAACCAACAACCAGACCAAACTGAGACTGAAAAAACGCCAGACAGTGCTGACGATCCTATGAAATCACCGACTCAAACCCCCTCAGCTACGGAAAAATCGCCTTCATGAAGCCGAGTGCACTGCCGCCCAATGATACTGAAATGACGCTCGTTCAACATCTGCTTGAACTGCGTAATACGGTCACCAAAACCATCTTGGCAATCCTGGTCATTTTTGTTGTCCTTTTCCCGTTCGCCAACGAAATCTACACTTATATTTCTGAACCCTTATCTCGCTTTTTGCCGGACGGCACCAGCATGATTGCAACCGGGGTGGCTTCCCCTTTTTTAACACCGTTTAAGCTCAGTTTGGTGTTAGCGATTTACTTTGCGATGCCAATTATGTTTTATCAAGTATGGCGTTTTATTGAACCCGCCCTTTACCAACATGAACGCAAACTGATAGGCCCCATGTTATTTTTCAGTTCCTTTCTGTTTTTTGCGGGTGGTGCCTTTGCCTATTATGTGGTTTTTCCATTGGTCTTTGGTTTTCTGTCCGGCACCGCACCCGAAGGGGTGACGATTGCCACCGACATCTCGCTTTATCTTGATTTTGTCATTAAAATGTTCTTTGCTTTTGGCATCGCCTTTGAAGTCCCGATTGCCGTCATCTTACTCATTTTATCCGGCATGGTGTCCGCCGAAAAAATGTCTCACGCCCGCCCTTATGTGGTGGTGGGTGCCTTTGTCGTTGGCATGCTGCTGACACCGCCTGACATCATTTCACAAACCCTGCTGGCGATTCCCATGTGGTTACTTTATGAAGCCGGAACCCTAATCGGTGCCCGACTCATCAAACACCGCAAGCCAGAACAGGACACGGATGACGACACAGAACAAGACTTTGAATTTGATGACCGCTATGCCGATCAACTGGATGATGACACCGACTGGGATAAAGCCTTTGATGAGATAGAAGACAGTTTTGATCGATTAGAAAAAGAACAACAACAGCGTCAAAAAAGCGATACCGATTCTGAACCGAATAACCAACCCAATTCAGATACAACGACGCCCAATGAAAAACCAACCGATTCTAACTCAACGCCTAAAACCCCATAAAAAATGGCCAGGCCTGGCCATTTTTTGGGTGTTTGCAATCAGCTTTCATTCACCTTGCCAGGCCGTAAAACCGAACCCCATCTTCACCGAAAATGCCTTGGCCACCGCAACGTCACCTTACTTGGTGATGCATGCAAAGGACCCGGTGTTTTGGCAGCCCTGGCACCTTGGCGTCTTAGAAGAGGCACAACGTTTACACAAACCCATTTTAATCTCGAGCGGATACTTTTCGTGTCATTGGTGTCACGTTATGCAGCGGGAAAACTATCAAGACAAAGCCGTCGCAAAGCTGCTTAACCAACACTTTATTTCAGTCAAGATTGATCGTGAACTGCTCCCGGATACCGACCAGGCACTGATAGAATTTTCTCGCAAATCAGCTGGTCATGCAGGCTGGCCACAACATATCATTCTGACCCCTGAAGGACACCCTTTCTATGCATTTGTCTATCTACCCAAAGCAACCTTAGTCGCCCGCCTAGAGCGCGTGATAGATTTATGGCAATCTAATCCCGAGCACATACGACAGCTTGCCAAAAAAGCCCTACCCACCCCTTCTGATAGCAACCCCAAGACGCTGATACTCGATGACGACCTGTTCATCCAAGCGTTTAATCAACAGTTACTTCAACAAATAGATGAATTGAGTGGTGGCTTAAAAACCAGTCATAAATTTCCAAAACCACACCTTCTCATCACGCTGCTACAGCAAACCAATCCCCCCCAAGCCTTGCAGGCCTGGTTAAAATTGACGCTGGATCAAATGCAAAACCAAGGGCTTCATGATGCGGTTCATGGTGGTTTTTTTCGCTATACCATTGACCCTGAATGGCAAAGCCCACATTTTGAAAAAATGCTTTATACCCAAGCCTTATTAGCCAAGGTCTACTTTGTCGCCGCCGATCAGTTTGCGAATCCTCAATATTTGCAAACTGCTCGACAGACGCTGGATTATGTTGAAACCCACTTATGGGATGCCAACGCACAATTATTTATGAGCAGTCAATCCGCAATCGATTTTCAGCAACGTGAAGGCGGTGCTTATCTTTGGTCCCGCCAAGCGCTTAAAAAACGCCTCAATCCACAAGCCTTTCAATATCTCGTGACCGCTTGGCAATTGCAACAACCCCCGCCATTTGAGCTTGGCTGGCTCCCCAAGCCCACGGCCAAACACTGGTCTGACATTCAAATAAAACTTCGCCGCACACCCACTGACATTCCCACCGACGATAAAATGATTTTGGCTTGGAATGCCCTCATGCTCTCAAGCTATGCCGTGGCTTATAAACTGGACACCGCCAACCGATCACAGTATGCCAATAAAGCAGAACAACTGGTAAAAAGCCTACAAAAGGCTTTCCAAAACCAATCACCGCCACGGGCATTCAATCGCCAAGGCCAAATAATGGGTTCTGCCACTTTAGAAGATTATGCTTTAACCCTTCAAGCACTCAAAGATTGGCAAAACACCCTGTCTCAATCGCCCCCTTTAGCCCCCCAATCCAAAGTCATTCAAACCCTTAAAATGCTTCAAGCCCAGCTTAAGGCGCAATCCGAGCAACGCTTTTTATCGGCTCAAGGCTGGCGATTGTCTCAAGCCCCCATTTTACCGGGGCAACATCATCATTGGGCAACCCCGGATAGTGACCTTCCCAGTGTCACTGCCCGTTTAGATTGCTCAAGACCCAATCATATCGCACACGCACAAACCGAATTACTCACCCATCCTTTAGACTATGCCAGCTATGCGGATACGCTAAAATGCCTTAAACAGGAAGCGCGCTGATGGCTTGGCTGGTGATCGGATTTTTGCTACTCTTTGTGCTCAGTTCTGTGCCCAATATTTGGACTCAGTCCATTTTAAAAAAATACCGTACCCCCCACCCCACCATTCCAGGAACGGGGTTGCAGTTCGCCGAACACCTCATCAAAAAATACCAACTGGAAGTACGCCTAGAAGAAACCAACCAAGGGGATCACTATGACCCGATTGCAAAGGTGGTTCGCATCTCGCAAGATAATGCGCACAGCAACTCCCTGACCGCCATCACCACGGTTGCTCATGAAATAGGCCATGCATTGCAACATCAACAAAACTATACCCCACTTATCCAAAGAACGGTATTGGTCGAACGAGCGCAACGCATGCAGCAATTTAGCGGCATTGCTTTAATGCTGACGCCCATCCTTATCCCGCTATTGCATACCCCGGTTATTGGTCTGGTTACCTTTGGCGCCGGCTTTATTGCGATGGGCATTCCCGTTATTTTGCACCTATCCACTTTACCGGTTGAGTGGGATGCCAGCTACAATCGCGCACTGCCTTTATTAAAAGACGGCCAATACTTGTCTGCTGCCGACCTCAAAACGGCACGCAAAATTTTACGCGCCTGCGCACTCACCTATGTAGCGGCTTCGTTATCCAGCCTCTTTAACTTATGGAAATGGTTGCGAGCAATTAAAGGTCGCTAGCATGAGACCTGGCTCTAGCCAACGCCCAAGCTTGAATTTTGAGATGCGGGAATTGTGCTTTCAAGGTCAAAGCCACTTGATTGAGTGTTGCGCCCGTGGTCATCACATCATCCAAAATAGCCACTTGACGGCAAGCGGCTAAGGTTTTTTTTGCCGCTGCATCCACTGCAAAAACACCTCGCACATTCTGCTGTCTTTGTTGTGCATCCAACAATGCCTGTGCCGCCGTTGCTTTGATGCGACGAACGGCAAATGGCAAAAGCTGAGGGTGCTCGTCACCGCTAACCAGTTGCCTTGCCAACTCCAATGCTTGATTGAATCCCCGTTCTAATAAGCGATCGGCGTGTAAGGGCACAGGGATAACCGCATCTACGCCCTGCATTGCCAAGTGCGGCTGCCACAATTGAGCCAACAATCTGCCCAAATGTAGCTGCTGTTGGTACTTAAATGCCTGGATCAAATCCTGCATCACCGACGTATAATAAAACCCGGCTTGAGTCTGTTCAAACGCGGGGGGGCTTTGTAAGCAACGCCCACAAACGCCATCCACCGCCAAGGGTTCGGCGCACACAAAACAGCCTTTTTTATCGGCATCGGCTGGGCGCGATAGCTTGCGTAAATAGTCATCGGCCAAATCCCAATCTTGAGTCGCTTTACCACTTAAAACGCATCGCGGTGGGAACAGCCATTTTTCAAAGGATTCAAATTGCGTCATATTCATTGCCTCTCTAATTCGTTATAATAACGCATCCTTCAAACATAATGGAAAGTGACAACAATGACTTTGGGCGATATTCGCAATGACTGGCAACTTGAAGAAATTCAAGCGATTATGAATCAACCGTTTAACGACTTGCTTTTTCAAGCACAAACGGTACATCGTCGCTACTTCAACCCCAATGAAGTGCAAACCAGCACTTTGGTCAATATTAAATCCGGCGGTTGCGCGGAGGACTGCGCCTATTGCTCACAAAGTGCGCGCAATCAAACCGATGTTGAAAAAGAACATTTAATGGCAGTGCAAGAAGTGATCGAGCAAGCCTTAGTCGCAAAAGAAAAAGGCGCCACTCGTCTGTGCATGGGCGCTGCCTGGCGTAACCCCACCAAAAAAGACTTCCCAAAAGTGCTGGAAATGGTTCGGGTTGTCAAAGACCTTGGCCTAGAAACCTGCCTAACTTTAGGGATGCTAAATGATGAACAGGTCGCGCAGCTTAAAGAAGCGGGACTCGATTATTACAATCACAACCTCGATACCTCCGAAGCCTTTTACCCCAAAATCATCACCACCCGCAGTTACCAAGATCGCCTCGACACCATCGACAAGGTTCAAAAAGCGGGCATTAATGTTTGTTCCGGCGGCATTATCGGCATGGGCGAAGAACATAAAGATCGCGCCGAACTCATTCGCACCTTTGGTACTATGCGCCATCATCCAAATTCTGTTCCAATCAACTTACTGGTTCCGGTTGAAGGCACGCCGTTAGCGCACATGAAAGGCAAAACCGATGTGTTTGAATTTATCCGCGTGATTGCAACCGCACGCATCGTCATGCCGCAGACCTATGTTCGTCTATCAGCGGGTCGCATGGAACTGAGCGATGAAGCGCAAGCAATGTGTTTTTTCGCGGGCGCCAATTCCATTTTTTATGGCGATAGACTACTCACCACCGACAACCCTGAAGCCGGCCATGACGAACAACTCTTTGCCAAGCTTGGCATTCAAATGCAACGCAATATTAAAGCAGAAGTCGCTGCCCAAAAGCTGGCGCAACAAGCCACCGAACTCACTGCTTAGTTGACATGCCCATCGAATCCTTGCAATCGCGTTTTGCGCCACGTTTGGCGCAACGCCAAGCCGAATCCTTACTGCGCTCACGGCCGTTGGTCAATTCGCCACAAACCCCCTCTATGAATATTAATGGCTTAGAGATCATTAACTTTTCATCCAACGACTATTTAGGACTTGCCAATGCCGTTGAGATTCGCCAAACACTCTGTGAAAACGCTGATTTAAGTTATGGTTCCGGCGCGGCTCACCTAGTGACCGGCCACCACCTGCAACACCACCTGTTAGAAGATGAATTGGCTGACTGGTTAGGCACCGAACGAACCCTATTATTTTCCACCGGTTATATGGCCAACTTGGCGGTACAACAGACCTTAATGCAAAAGGGTGACGTGATTTTAGGCGACAAACTCAATCATGCGTCTTTAATTGATGGTGCTTTACACGCTGAAGCTGATTTCAAACGTTATCCTCACAATGACATGGAGGTGCTGGAAAAACGATTACAACAAGCGCAGTCCAAAGGACAACAAGCACTGATTGTCACAGACAGCGTTTTCAGTATGGATGGCGATCTTTGCCCTCTTTCGGACATCCAAACGCTAGCCAAAAATTACCAGGCCTGGCTATTTGTTGATGATGCGCATGGACTCGGGGTGCTTGGGAAACACGGGAAAGGCAGTTTTGAACACTTCGGTCTCACCCCGGATGACAATACCCTCATTATGGGCACCTTTGGTAAGGCATTCGGTACTTTTGGGGCTTTTGTTGCCGGCACCCACACCGCCATTGATGCCTTAATTCAATTTGCACGTCCCTATATTTACACCACCGCCATGCCCCAATGGAATGCCTTGGCAACCCGAACCGCCTTAAAACTGATTCAACAAAGCAATACCCGCATAGAGACGCTTAAACAAAACATTGTTTATTTTAAACAACAAGCACGGGCAATGGGGTTAAAACTCATGCCCTCCGACAGTGCCATTCAACCCATTTTGCTCGGCGACAGCGCCTTAGCCATTCAATGGTCAGAGGCGTTGAAACAACACGGATTTTGGGTCACGGCAATTCGCCCGCCAACGGTGCCGGCGAATACCGCACGATTACGCATTACGCTTTCTACGGCACATCCCCTCCAGCAAATTGACCAGCTTTGCCAAGCCCTTGCGCAATGCCAAGCTGAAATCCCACCACTAAAACGGTAAAATACCGCCATGACTGAACCGCTTTGCCATACCCAAACCCTCACCGCGCCGAATGCCGAGAGCCTAACCCTGATTCATGGTTGGGGAGCCGACAATCAAACTTGGCTTTCTTGGGCGCAGACCAGGTTACACCCACACTATCAACTACACTTAATTGAATTACCCGGATTTGGCCAAAGTCACCCAATAGCCCACTCCAAAAACGCAGAGGATCATACCATAAACGAGGCATGGTTGACGGCATTGGCAGAAGCCTTACCCGAGCGGACACATTTACTCGGTTGGTCTTTAGGGGGGTTGCTGGCGCAACAATTAGCCGCACGTTATCCACAAAAGATACTCAGTTTAATCTGTTTGGCGTCAACCCCCCGTTTCACCCAAAATGATGGCTGGCGCTGGGCGGTTAGCCCGCCGTTACTGGCCGACTTTATCCAAGCTTTGGTGTACGAATCCGGCGCCGTCTTAAAAAAGTTTTGGCGATTACAATTGCAAGGCAGTGATAATGCACGCCCCTTAATGAAACAACTGACCGCACAAATGCAAGATCGCCACTTGCCTTCGTATAGCGGACTGATGCAGGGGCTGCGTCTATTGAAATATATTGACAACCGTCCGCTATTAGCACAATTAACTTTACCCACGCTTTGGTTATTAGGAGAAAAGGATCCGCTGATTCCGGCCGACATGATCACTGACCTAAAAACACTTCAACCATACAGTGATATTCAAATCATAGCAGGTGCCAGTCATATGCCATTTTTCTCACATCCTCAGCAGACCGCTGAAGCCTTATTATCCTTTTTACAAAACCATTCCCGCTAAAGGCAGCCTTTATTTTATGCAAACATTCAGTCGAGCTCATATCAAACAGCATTTTGACCATGCCGCTATTCAGTATGAAGATGCCGCCGTGCTGCAAAAACGGGTGGCAAAAGATGTTGATAATCGCCTCGATCTGATCACTCTTAACCCAGAGGTGGTTTTGGATGTGGGCGCCGGCACGGGATTCTTAACCCGTCATTTAGAACGGCGATATCCCCAAGCAACGTGTATTGGCCTGGACTTATCTGAGCAAATGTTGTCACTTGCCAAAAACCGTTCTCTGCGATCCTCCCCCACTTGGATTCAACGTTTGTTGGGTCAATCCTCTGCTCGAACAAGCTTTATCAATGGCGACGCCAACCAGCTTCCCCTCGCAGATCAAAGTGTTGATTTAATTGTGACCAATTTAATGTTGCAATGGTGTGATGATTTAGACTTGGTATTCAGTGAATTTCGTCGAGTCCTCAAGCCGGAAGGCCTTTTGATGATGACCACCTTTGGCCCGGATACACTCAAAGAATTACGCCAGGCCTGGGCAAAAGTGGATACGAATGACCATGTGAATACCTTTATCGATATGCACGATATTGGCGATGCCTTGATTCGCAATGGCTTTGGACAGCCCGTACTCGATGTGGAACACTTTACGCTAACCTATGACAAGCCCATGGGGGTTTTAAAGGATTTAAAGGCCATCGGAGCGACCCGTGTTGGCACCACACAACCCAACCAACCTGCTAAGGGATTAACCGGTAAGCAGTGTTTTACCCAAATGCTGGATGCCTATGACGGGTTGCGTTCAGCAGGTCGAATCCCCGCCACCTATGAAGTGGTTCATGGTCATGCTTGGGCCTCGCCGGAAATCATCAAAGGCCCACACCGAAACCGCCAAGGGGTGGTCGAAATCCGCTTAGATGACATCCCGATTCAACAAAGTCGTTAATTGCGTTTAATTGAGCAGCCCCTTTATCTAACCAAATCTAATCCTAAAAATGCATTTAACCCTTGGGTCTCAATTAAATCCTGAATTTTTTGGGCGACACGTTGCAATGCCAAATCTGTTGCATTGACTTCTTTCGACAAGGCTTGACCCTTAAACATCCAGGATTCGCCCCCCAATTGCTGCCCGCCACTCATCACTCGGTTATTTAGATTGACCCGTACAATTTTAAACCCATACGCCTCCGATTCACTGACTTGAGCTGTCAACAATATCTGTGCATTTTGACCAGGCCTGGCCGTTTTTTGTGCCTTAAAGCCCGCTTGAGACAAGGCATTTTCAATAACCGCCACCCACTTCTGACTGGGTGCATCCGCTATGAGTTCAAACACCAGTGTGTGTTTAAGTTGCAGGGCCGTTTCGGAAAACTGCTGCAAATAACGGCGCGCGCCAACATCATCAAACCCTCGATCCAACGCGTTTAACACCTTTAACTGCTGTTGCAAGGCATCCACTTGCGGAAGGTGGCGACGATAAAAAAGATAATTCACCAGTTGATAGTCACCCGTTTGCGCGTGTTGCTGAGACTTCAACCGCGCTAACGCCTGCTCAAAAGAAGCTTGAATGTCAGCCAATAATTGCTTTCGGGATACGGCAATCAACGCCACGGTTTTATCGTAGCTCAACCGTTGTATTTGCTTAACTTGATAATTTCGAATTTCGGTATTGGCAACACTGGCCTGAATCTGTTTTTCAGAAACCCTTTCCACACTTTCAAAATCCTGCTGATGAACACTGAGTCGTGTTTCAAAGCTGGCGGCCACTTCAATACTGAGTTGTGATAATAAATCAACTAATGCACTTTGAATCGCTGCGTCACGGGTTTGCCCTTCCCCAACGCCATACAGTTGCCGATCGTTCGGTTGATGCGGGTTTAAAAACCAATCCGGATAATTGACTGAAGCGGGGGCTAAAGGCTTTACGTCGGAACCGACACAGCCCATTAATAACCCCATGATAAAAAACCAAACCGAAGCTTTATACACGATACGAGACCTTTGCATGAGTGGAACGCGAAACAAAAATGTGGGAAACTTTTTCATCTTGAGGCAAAAAACGCAGTCAATAGCCGGCTATTGGCCGGTTTTTCAACGAAAATGTGGCAAATTTTAACCCTTTTTATTCGCGTGGACATCTCGTGCAAAGGCCTCTATACGCGATTCTCATTGTTTCAATTGCGACTGGGCTTGTTCATATTGTCGAATCACTTTATCGATGCGAACCACCGCCTGGTTAATGGCCTCGATCGGCTTGGTTTGCAATTGATCCGCTAATTGATAGAGCCGTTTGGCACGAGCATATTCTCCTCGTGCTTCCTTTACCACGCCCAAATTATAAGCCGCTACATAAGATCTTTCTTGAGTGGCCGACAACAAACTGCTCAATAACCTGTCTGCTTTATCATAACGTCCTGCCTCTATAAACGCTAAAGCAACCTCTAGGGTTTTTTGTTGCTGGGCATTATAGTCAATATCCGGATCCTCCAGTAACACCACTTCTAAGGTTCGATATTGCGGCGTTAACATGGCTACAAATTGCCGAGCAACCTCATTTGCCAACCCATCTAACCCGGCTGAGATGGCCGGCAATCGTTGCATCTGATCGACACAGCTGGTCCAGCTGCGATGCTTAGAAAAATTTTCTGCCACAATAATATCGCCCAAAGCAACGTCCGTCATTTTAACCGTGGTCGCCAAAGTGATATTCCGACGCGTACAACGCACCTGATAGGTCTGTAATTGCTGACATTTCTTATCCAAACAGCGGAAACGCTCTTCATAAAAGGTTTCATCCTGACCGGACGCGGCACTGACCTCACCACTCACAAAGGCTTGCACGCCCAATAATTGACCGGCTTCCACTAAACGATCTTCCTTCAAAACACCACTATATTGTAAGCTTTGCTCTTTAATTAACCGATCCACTTCATTGCGACTGACCGTGGTAAAAAAGGCTTTCCCTTCGATTTGCTGTTTTGAAAGAACCGTTTCAATTTTAGAAGACAAACCCACACTGTCTCCTTTGAAAGGGGACACCGCCAATTGTTTGGTTTGGGCTGCTCGCCCCACTTTCGCGGGTTCCAGCACTTTCAGTTTTATGCTTTTGGTGCAACTAGCCGTTAAGCCAACCGCAACCATCAGCAATATCCCACGCATCCATCGGTTTTTCAAGTCAGCTCCTCTTTGCCCTTAACTTTGTTGCTTTTTACTGCGATGGGGCAAGGCCTGCACAGCGGATTTTTCAACTCGAAAAAAGCCAACCTGTTGACGCATTTGATGGGCTTCATCTTTCAAAGTGTCCGCAGAAGCAGCCGTTTCTTCAACCAAAGCGGCATTTTGTTGAGTCACTCTATCCAAGCCCTCAATTGCATGATTTATCTCCGCGACACTCTGTGCCTGACCGGAGCTGGCTTGCGCAATATCAGAAACCAATTGCTGCATTTTTAAAATCGCTTCCAATACCGATGAAAACTCTTTTTCAGATTTTTGCACCAAGTGCTCACTTTCTACCACTTGCTGTCCGCTGGTTTCAATCAGTGAGCGAATTTCTTTAGCCGCTTCTGCCGATTTACCCGCTAGTGTACGAACTTCTCCGGCCACCACTGCAAACCCACGACCTTGTTCACCGGCTCTTGCCGCTTCGACCGCTGCATTCAGTGCCAATAGATTGGTTTGGAACGCAATGGAATCGATCAGCCCGATGATATCGGCAATTTTTTGACTGGATTGCGACAAGGCCTGCATAGAAGAAATACTTTGTGCCATAACCTGAGCACCATTATCTGCTTGCATTTTCGCTGCATCCGCTAAGCTGGCGGCCTCTTTGGCACTGCGTGCATTTTTTTGTACCATCTGGGTAATGGACTCCATGGACTGAACAGTCGACTGCAAGGAAGCCGCTTGTTCTTGAATCCTGTCTGACAGGTCTAAATTGCCTTGGGCAATTTGTTCAGATGCGCCATTAACAGTATTCGCACTGGTCATCAGACCTAAAATGGCTTGACTCACTTTATCTAAAGAACTGTTTAACGCCTTCTGCATCAGTGCCAATTGTCCGTCATAATGCCCCGTCATGCGCTCTGTCAAATCCCCATTCGACTGGGCGACAATGACTGAAACCGTGTCATTAATCCCCGTTTCCAGCGCATTCAATGAATGATTAATATTTTCCTTCAGCCCTTGCAAATCGCCCATAAGCTCAGCCGTTAAGCGACTTGAAAAATCCCCTTCTGCAATCGATGTCATAGTGCGATTAATCCCTTGAACCGCTTCATCGGTAATGGACATGGCATTTTGTAAATCGCCCATCATCGTCGCAAAGGCTCCCTTAAACTCCGCCGTAGAATCAAATTGATAATGTGCCGTTTTAAGGTGATGAATCACCTTCTCAATTTCAGAAATCACTTCTTGAATATTATCAACAGATTGATTGACATCGGTTTTTAATAGATTTAAATCGCCTTTGGCATCCTGCTCAATACGTTGTTCCAGATTCCCTTTTGATAAGGCAGAGATCATATCCGATACCCCAACCAACAATTGCTGTACCGAAGAAACATAATGGTTAAAGTTGCGAGCCATCTGACCAATTTCATCCTCTACCACCACATCCGCTCTAACCGATAAACTGCCTTCTTCAGAAGCCTTGGCGAGTTTTTGAGTTAACTGTTTCATCGGATTTAAAATCGAGCTACGCATCCGCCAGAAAACTTGAATCAGCAGTAAAATAAAGCCGCCGGACATGGCGCCTTGTGCGACATAAATCATAAAGTAGGTGTCACTTAATAGCTTATCTAAGATCACCATGGGCTCAGCAATCAAATGCGCACCCAAGGTGCGATCTTTTTCTTTGATGGTATCAAAAACCAACAATCGATTGTCTACCACCGCATAACCGTCTTCAATCAACTGCGCATGATTGACCTGAGCCAACAAGGACTGCACAGGAGAGTCTTCAAATCCCTTTACCACAGATATCCTTTGATCCGTAAATGACAGCGCAGCATAAAAATGATCGGAAACCTCTTCTGAAGCCGCAATCTGCGTTAGCGGTAGATTCATCACCACCACCCCCAAGATCTTATCACCATAAGGAACGGGCACTAACGCTTGAACAAACCCCCCGGTTTCCTGAAAGTGAACCCGGGTCATGGGTTCTGAAGGCATTTTAGGTGAATCAATCGCCACCCCGCTATTGGCAATTTTTTTCAATTGCGCATCAAAAATCGCCACCCCAATCCCTTTCAAATCGGCTCGGTCAACATATTGTTGGTAGTTGACTTCTAGAATTTGCCACAAAGCGGTCTCTTGTTTATCGTAAAGTCCATAGATAACCGCCGAATTCCCGGCGATCCCGACTGCATTGGTTAAGGCAATTTTTCCAAGCGCATCCACTTCAGATTGCAAATTATCACTAAGCACCCCCTGACGTTCAACCACTGCGTCGGCATACAAATTATCGGCAACATTTTGCAAATAAAATTGCAAAATAATGCTCCACATGATGGACATCACCACCAGCGGAATCATGGTTTTCCCCAAGATTGATTTTTGGGGCAAAGGGCTCCAATGGGCGATTTTTTGCGTCCACGGCTTCATGACAGCGCCGCCTTTAATCAGCAACTTGCCAGCCGCTATTAACTTATAGGCAGCCTCAGTGGCAGTTTTTTCAGCATCGGTAATGGGATTACGAATTGACTTATACCCGGTAACCTTGCCATTTTTAATGACCGGTGCCACATTGGCTTCCACCCAATAGTAATCCCCATTTTTACAACGGTTTTTAACCAATTGATGCCACGGCTCGCCTTTTTGCAAGGTTGCCCATAAATCAGCGAACACGATTTCAGGCACATCGGGATGACGAATAATATTATGCGGTTGGCCTTCCAGTTCGGCTTTAGAGTAGCCACAGATCTTAATAAAATCTTCATTTGCATAAATGATATTGCCCTGAAGATCCGTTTCCGAAACCAGTATATACCCTTCTGGCACCACTCTTTCAGTCTGGGTGATGGGTAAGTTGTTTCTCATAAATACCTTCCTCGATAATTTTTAATATAGTTATCTGTATTCGTTTTTCATATCCGTCGAACCGCTGTACAGTCGACACACTAAAACTTAAAAAGTTTTTTAACCTGGTCTCCAACTGCTTTTTCAGCTTCTTGCTTAGCTTTTTTCTCAGCGGCTTTTTTTTGTGCTTCAAGCTCGGCTTTGGCTTTTGCCTCTGCGTCTTTTCTGGCCTGATCCAACTTGGCTTTTTCAGCATCAATTTTTGCTTGTGCCTGCTGTTTTGCTTTCGTCACTTCGGCATCTAAACGTTGCTGCAAAGCTTTCTTGGCATTTGCCTGCCAATTGGAATTCAATATCTGGCCAATCCCTTTTTGTTGCAGCGCCAATTGAGAATCTTTGTCTAACCAGACCGACAGTTGCTTTTGAATCGGCTGAAGCTGTTTGGCCAGCTCGGCATCCAATTGCGCTTTTAAATCGGTTTTTAGCTTTGACAGTTCTTGCGTTAATAACTGATCAAAGGCACCCGAGAGGATTTTATCCAAATCTGAATTGGCACCGATTTTGGGCGCATACCAATCTCCGGTGACTTCCGTTGTTACTTTAAAGGCATCAATATCGCTGAATAAGGGTGCCAGGTAACGGTTCACGTCTTTTGATGGCGAATCCACAATTTGCATATCAACCTGTTGATAATCCAAATTCAACCAAGCATCTATTTGTTGTTGGGGTTTCAGCAAAATATGACCCTTCACATCGACGATTGCCTTTTGCATCGCCAGTGGTAAGTTACGATCCTTTAATATTTTCCAATCAGACACTTGGCGCTGTGGCCAATGCACTTTGACTTCGGTAAAAGGCGCCTGCGGATCAATTGCGTTCCCTTGACCGCTAAGGGTTAATGCGGGTTGATCATTGTCGGGTTTAACAACGACATTAAATAAAATCGGCATCTGCGTTTTAGGGTGATCCAGCGTCACTTGCGTGGCTTCGGCGGTTATATGTCCCCATTTAACGTCGCCTTCAATGGCAATGCGTTTAATAATCCAATCCGGCTGAGGATCATATTCTTTAAAATGAATGTCCTGACCTTTGAACCGCTTGGCATCCTCAGCAACAGCATTAGATGCCTGCTGAGCCTTTTCAGCCTGCCAGATTTTGAATTTTTCGATCAAAGGTTCCGCCTTACGCGCCCATTTTATCCCCTCATTGATCCAAGTTTGTACTTGAGGACCAAATAATAAATAACTGATATTCGATAAACCCGAGGCATCCAATGAATAGGTGTCAAGCAAGCGTTGATAATCTTGTTGCGGCGCTTTTTTTAAATCATTGACTTGTCGTTGTAATCCCGGGAGATGATTCTTCAGGGTTTTTTGCGCGGCATTTAACGACTGCTGTTTACCCTCAAGTTCCTGTTTCAACGATTCGAATTGCGCTTTTTTCGCTTCAAACGCCTGCATAGAATCAATCTTGCCTTGCGTTAAAGTCTTAAACCGAGCTTGATAGTCATTAAGGTATTGCTGTGAAGGGATTTCAGCCTCCAATTTTAACCAGGCCTGGTTAATTTCGGCGAGTTTTTGCTCGATATCCTCAGCGATCGTGACGGTTTTTAAGGATTCTCTTGACAGCATTTGTTGCGGTGTTGGCACCGTCATTTTTGGCAAGGGAATCGCCAGATCATTTTGTGTTTTTTTATCCCCGGTGGGCACCGCTTTCACTTTGGGCGCAAGAGTCGGCGGCGGTTTCGGCAAAGCCCCGGACGTTTGGCGAGGTTGGTGCAGGGCTAGATGACTTAACAGGACTTCTTCAATAACGGTTCGACCCACCACCCAATGATACAAGTTCACGGCGACTCTGATTCGATGAATTTGAATTAAGTTTTCCATCGGTTTTTTAGGATCGGTGACTTGGAGATCCCGCAAGCCAATTCCCAAGGGAAAGACCCCTAAGTCAATCGCCCCAATTTCAACTTTTGCGCCCCATATATTGGACACGCTTTTTTCTAATTGTGACTTTAATGCGAGGGTAATCCCCAAATAACCAATGAGCAAAAACAGCCCAACCCCGGCCACAACCAAGCTTAACCCTGACCATCGAATCCATCCTTTGGGTTTCGGCATCTTTGACTCTGACGGTTTAGCGTGATCCATTGCAGACGTTACTTGACGATTCCAGAAAGCCATTCAGCTTCTTTTGCTCCTTTGAGAATTTGAATGATTTTAAATTGATTGACCCATTTTAAAAATCGCTGACGGTAGCTTTTAACCAACACCCAAAAGATGACAAAAGCCGGCACACTGAGTCCATAAGCAACCAATACGCTGCCCATGACCAAGGTATTGTTAAAGTTTATCCAACGCCAAAAGGCTTGGTTATACCATTCGGTCAACAAAGGCTGTAAGGATTCCATTTGTAATATCCAAAGCCCGGCTTGGTGGAATAACGGATCTAACAAATAAGACAGCCCACTAAAGAATAGCGTGGCAACAATTAATGCTGAGAGGTTAATTCTTAATAACAAAACCAACATTAAGGTAAAGAGATTGTGAGCGAAAAACAAGGGTGTCAATCCCAAAATCATGCCCAATACAAATGACAGTGCGATTTGACCCGGATGCTGATTGGCATTCAACGCTTTAAACAGTCTGACTAACAATGACACTGATTTTCCCTTACTTTTTAAGAACCTCTCCCCGAGAGGAGCGATTTTAAGACCTAAGGAACGCCCTAAGTCATTTCCTGTGGATCGACATCAATTGACCATCTGACTTTTTTGGCAAGTGGATGCTGATACAACCACCCTTCCACTTCAGCCAACCATTGATGCAGTTCACTTCTTTTACGTCCCTGTAATAAAAGTTGATACCGAAAGCGGCCTTGTCGCTTTAACATTGGTGCACTGACCGGTCCCAAAACCGCTAATCGACTCGATTCTGTCACACTCAATGCTCGCCTTTCGGCTGAAGATTCCGATGTCAAGGATCTGTTTTCGTTATCAAATTCGGGCAACAGTATCGCCATTTTAGCAAAATTTAATGCCTGTTTTATTTCATTTAAAAACAACCAACCTAATTGTCCATCCAGGGCTTCCGCCCGCAACAATATTTGATACTGAAAAGGCGGCAAATCGGCCTGCTGCCTTTCGGCCAAAGCGTGTTGCGCAAAGGCCGGATAACCTGACTCAACTAACACTTTAAGCAACAGATGTTCAGGATGATGCGTTTGAATCACCACTTCACCGGCAGATAGACCTCGACCTGATCGCCCCGCGACTTGAATAACCAATTGTGCCATACGTTCGGCAGCGCGAAAGTCACAACTGAACAAACCTTGATCGATATCAAGCATCGCCACCAATGTCACCTTGGGAAAGTGATGTCCTTTAGCCAACATTTGCGTTCCGATTAAGATATCCGCCTCGCCATGACTTGCTTGCTCAGTCAGCGCTTGCATCTGCCCTTTTAAACGCGTGGTATCCCGATCGATGCGTAAAAAAGACGCTTGCGGGAAATGTGTCTGCACCCAACGCTGTAATTGCTCGGTGCCAACCCCCAGATGTTCAAAGTCAGCAGAACCGCAATCAGGGCACCTTCTCGGTGCCGCCTGCTGAGCCCCACAATGATGACACCGCAACGCATTAATCTGTTGGTGATAGGTCATATTAGCATCACAACTGGAGCAAACGGCTTGCCAGCCACACTGATGACACATTAACACCGGCGCATAACCGCGTCGGTTTAAAAATAATAGCACTTGATTCCCCTGAGCTAAATGTGCGCTGATTTTTTGTTGCAACGCTTCGCTAACCCCTGCTTGAACCCTTTGACCACGAACATCCAGCAACTGAATCGTCGGCATTTGAGCCGTACCGGCACGCTCTAATAACCTCAAATGCTGATAACGCCCTGCCAAGGCATTATGCAAGGTTTCAATGGACGGGGTTGCCGACCCGAGCACCACCGGCACTTGATGCAAGTGCGCGCGTCTGACCAAACAATCGCGCGCAGAATAACGAAACCCCTCTTGTTGCTTAAAAGATAAGTCATGTTCTTCATCTAAAATACACAGGCCTAAATCGGCAAAAGGGGTAAACAGTGCTGAACGCGTTCCCAATAAAACCGACACTTCATGGTGTTTGACCGCAGACCAGGCACAATGCCTTTCTTTATCATTTAACCCCGAATGCATCACCGCAACCGGCGTCTGCAAAAAGGCTTCAAAACGGCGAACCGTTTGCGGTGTAAGTCCAATTTCCGGCACCAATACTAAGGCTTGCCGGCCTTTTGCGATCACCGCCTGAATAATCTCCAAATACACTTCAGTCTTGCCACTACCGGTCACCCCTTCCAATAAAAAAGCGCCAAAACCCCTGCTGGCCAAAACCGCATCCACCGCCGCTTGCTGTGGCGGATGCAAAATATGACCAGGCCTGGGTAATTTTTCGCGTGCCGAAAAGGCAGTTACACAAGGCATTTCGGTTTCAGATACCCAATTCTTTTCTTGCAACCGCTTTAACGGTAACCGCCAGTTTCCCGGAAAAAATTGCTTCAAAAAGTGCGCGCCCACCGGGGCCGTTTGCGCTTGCAAGAGCGCCCAAAGCTTTCGTTGTTGCGGGGCATTTGCTACCAGCTGTTTTTCCGCTAAAAGACCCGATGCGGACAATTGCCAAGCAGCAACCCCCTTTACTTTAAGGGGTTCTCCGCCACGTAGCCTTTTCGGCAATGCCGTCTGAACCACCTGGCCAATCGGCTCGTGATAATAATGACTCGCCCAACGTAGAAATTGCATGTCTTTATCTGAAAAAACAGCGTCTGCATCGATAACGGCTTCCAGCGGTTTAATCTTTTCAACCGCCAAATCAGAGTGATCGGAGATATCCATCACCAACCCGACCAACACCTTACGTCGAAAAGGCACCCACACTCGCCCCCCAACCACAGGCAGCTCTCCTGTCTCCAAGGTGTCGGGAATCACATAATCCAAAGGCGCCAAAAACGGCCCCGGCACTGCAACCTTTACAAACCTCATCTGCGTTTTATTTAAACCTCTTTTGACAATATAGCGCACCTCAATCAACGTCATTGTATCGTGAAATCATTTTCACCGCGTCTATTGCCCCCTTTTTAAGGCGACAAAAAATTTTCAAAAAAAGTGTCTACTCTTAATATTTTGTTAAGGTTTAAGCTTTAAACTACTCAGGCAAAGTCTGCCAATGGAGGCAAAATCTGCACTAGACAAATAATAACAACTTCACCACTTATAACCGATAGGAGATTTATCTATGGACAAGACTAAGGAGGCTTTTTACCCGCTGGTTCACCGCCTGCTACATTGGGGGTTTGCCTTTGGCATGTTACTGATTTTATTAACGGTGCTGTTACGACTTGGCTGGATGGAAAAACATCACATGGCGCAAATACTGATGGATGCCCCTCAGCTCGCCAACGCGCAATTGAGTGAATCCGATGCCGTAAAAATTGCCAAGTCCATTCGCAACGTCATGTTCGATTGGCATTTATATGCCGGCTACTTTTTAACCGTGTTATTAGTCCTTCGCTTTGCCCATATGAAAGCCAATGGCCTTTATTACAAAAGCCCTTTTGACCCCACCGCGACGGCCAAGGAAAAAATCAAAGCCATTGCTTATCTCGGGCTTTATGGCTTTGTTGCGTTATCGCTTATCAGCGGGTTATTGATGGTCTATGGCCCTGCCGACTGGAAACACAGTATTGAAGAATTCCACCAATTGGCATTATGGTATTTAGTGCCGTTTTTAATCTTACACTTTGCTGCCATTATCAAAGCAGAAGCCGGAGAAGAACCCGGAATCATTACCCGAATGATCGGTGGCCGCAAGCCATAATCCCCCCGTCTTTATCAAAAAATGGCCAGGCCTGGTCATTTTTTGATTAAAATGACTCCTCAAATCGACCTGAAAATCGACTTTACCTTTTAGTCAGCGCACCCTTAATTGCGTCATTTATATCATTTTTGAACTTTCAAAAGGAACGGCTATGTCTTATTTAAAAAACTTTCCCAATGCCGAAGGGTATTTCGGAGATTTTGGTGGCGCTTTTTTACCGCCAGAGCTTGAACCCCATTTCGCAGAAATCAATCAAGCTTACTTAACCTTAGGACGCTCTGCCGACTTTTTGAATGAACTCAACTATATTCGCAAACATTACCAAGGTCGCCCGACCCCTATTTACTATGCCCATAATCTCAGCCGAGATGTCGGCGCCCATATTTATTTAAAACGTGAAGACCTGAATCATTCCGGCGCACACAAACTTAATCATTGTATGGCCGAAGCGCTATTGGCGAAACACATGGGCAAGACCAAATTAATTGCCGAAACCGGCGCCGGACAACACGGCGTGGCGCTGGCCACCGCAGCCGCCTATTTTGGGATGGCCTGTGAAATTCACATGGGCGAAATCGACATTGCCAAAGAAGCCCCGAACGTGACCCGCATGAAATTACTGGGGGCCACAGTCGTGCCGGTTTCATTTGGGGGTCGCAGCTTAAAAGAAGCGGTGGATTCGGCATTTCAATCTTATGTGCCACAAGCGGATACTGCTTTATTTGCCATTGGTTCAGTCGTTGGCCCGCATCCATTCCCAATGATGGTGCGTAATTTTCAATCGGTGGTTGGGCATGAAGCTCGCCAACAGTATTTAGAAATGGTGGGCGAACTGCCGGATCAAGTCGGTGCCTGTGTTGGTGGCGGCTCCAATGCAATGGGGCTATTTTCTGGTTTTATCGAAGATCAAACCGTCACCTTAAACGGGGTTGAACCGCTGGGCAAAGGCACCAAACCGGGCGAACATTCAGCCACCATGACTTACGGAAAACCCGGCATGATTCATGGATTTAAATGCTTACTGCTCTCTGATGACGAAGGCAATCCGGCAGCGGTTCATTCAATCGCTTCTGGCTTGGATTATCCCGGTGTCGGGCCAGAACATTCTCACCTAAAAACCGCCGGAAAAGTGCAATATCATGGCGTTACTGACGCTGAAACCCTGGATGCTTTTTATAAACTATCACGCCGAGAAGGGATTATCCCTGCATTAGAAAGTGCCCATGCGGTGGCTTGGGCCATGAAGCACGGCCAGCAAAACCCGGGCACAACGATGCTCATTAACCTATCAGGACGCGGTGATAAAGACATTGACTATATCGCTGAAACCTTTGGCTTTGCAGAAGACCGCTAATCGCGCTGACCATGCTCATTGCCATTACCGAGACTGCCCTGCCTGAACGCGCTCACGCTCTAGCCACAAAGTTAGGGCTGCCGCTGACTAAAGAACTGGACGCCCCGCCACTAATGCAACTGGGTTGGTGGCAAGACCCCAAACAGCCTTGCACAACCGATGGTTCTGCCGACTATAAGTTGGCCCTTTTCTCAAATATGTCAGGCCCGGTTTTTATTGACTTTATTCAAGGCAAAAAAAACCATCGTCGTCAATTCGGCGGCGGCAAGGGGCAACCCCTGGCACGCGCGGTACTCGCACAACAACAACCGCACATCATCGATGCCACCGCCGGCATGGGCGGAGATGGCTTTGTGTTTGCCGGCTTAGGCTGTCAAGTCACTTTAATAGAACGCTCACCGATTATTGCTGCCTTGCTCGCAGATGCCATTGAACGCACCCAACACCCCGACACCCCGAAAGACATTCGTGCCATTATGGAACGCATGACCCTAATCGAAGCAGATGCCGCAGACTATTTATCGCAAGGCGCCGTTCACTGCGACGTAGTTTACTGCGACCCTATGTATCCCGAAAAAAAGAAAACAGCTGCCGCCCCCAAAGAGATGCAGGCGCTACAACAATTGGTCGGCTCAGACCAAGACAGTCAGACCCTACTGGCCGCTGCCCTTCAAGTCGCACAAAAACGGGTGGTGGTCAAACGCCCTAAAAAAGCCCAACCTTTAATCGGCCCAACGCCCAATGCGCAGATTTCAAGTCCCAATACCCGCTATGATCTTTACACGACCCTGTTAGCCTCCGTATCAAACTAACACAGGTGACATTTATAACGAACCCCAAAAAAATTTAGCGCTAAACTTAATGGGATAATTTCAAGCCAAATTCTGGCTATGATATGATTAGCAAACCCTTTAAAAAATATGGATAAATTTCATGACACTATCTCGAAGACAATTTATCAGTCGTTCTTTTGGAACCTGCTTTTTGTCTGGTTTAGCAATGTTCGGATTAAGCGGTTGCAGCGAGCCAAATCTTGTTCGAATAGGTTCTCACCCCTGGCTAGGCTATGAGTTTCTGCACCTAGGCCATCGTTTAGGTCAATTACCCAAACACATTCACTTTACCGAATATCGTTCCGCCAGTGAAATTCTATCGGCTCTGTCAAAAAAAGAAATTGATGTTGCAACACTCAGTTTGGATGAGGTATTGATTGCTCGCGCCAGAGGCATCCCTATGACGGTCATTATGATTTTTGACATTTCTGCCGGTGCGGATATGGTGTTAGCGCCCCATCACACCAAAAAATTAACAGAACTGGCCGGGATGCGAATTGGCTATGAAGCAACGGCGCACGGGCAACTCATCTTGCATAAATTACTGGAAGCGGCGCATTTAACGCTTGATGACATTTCCGCCGTGGCGGTGGCGCCCTACCAACAATATGACGCCTGGAAAAGCGATCAGATTGATATCGCGATTTCTTATGAACCCTATGCGCATCCATTCTTAGCAGAAGGCTTTAAGGTGATTTTTGACAGCCGCCAACTGCCAAACATGAACTATGATGTGCTTGCGGTAACAACCGACAAGCTATCAACACTGAGCAATTCCTTAACAGATTTAACCACAACCCACTTTAAGATGTTAAAATCGTTCCAATCTAATCCCAGTGACATGTTGTATGAAATGACCAATACCATCCACAACCGATTCCCGATTGACGTTATGAAAAGCGGACTCAGAGGCATCGCATTGCCCACTTTAGAAAGAAATCATGCCATTTTATCCGACCGAGAGACCTTAAAAACCATTGTAAAAGGATTAATGCCCTATACCGGGGTTTCGGCAGATCAGCTTCCGCGTGACCTAGATCAACTGTTTACAAACCAATTTCTACCCAAAAATAGCCCCAATGCTGCATATTATTAACCCTCTTTTGATCATCCGACTCCGTTTTCTGATCCTCTTCAGTTTACTGTGCTTTGGCAATGCACAAGCGGATCATGCAAAAACCTCATTAAATCTGGCTGTTTTCGCACATTCCAATACTGAAACCACTTTAGCGCGTTATCAACCGCTAGCGGATTACTTGAGCGAAAATTTGCCAAATCACACGATTAAACTCTATGCAATGGGTGATTCCGCTCTCAGAACCGTTGTTCAGCATAACCAAATTGATTTGGTTCTGGCCAACCCATCCCTCTATCAAATCATTCGCCATGAAAATGCCTTAAACAATGCAATTGCCACCATGCAAACCGCTTATCAAGGAAAAAGGTTAAATAGCTTTGGCGGGGTTATTTTCAGCTTGGCAACCAGAGAGGATATTCAAACCCTAAACGACTTGGCGAAACAAACCATTGCCATCCCCTCTTTTCGAAGCTCAGGTGCCTTTAGCATGCCGATGGCAGAAATTGCCAAACACACGGAACTGCGACAAACAGACTTAAACTTCCTCACGATTCACGATAATGAACGGGTGATTAAAGCGGTATTATCGAAAAAAGCAGATGTCGGCTTTGTCCGCACTGGTATCCTTGAACAATGGATTAAAGAAGGTAAATTGTCGGGTTCTGAAATCAAAATCATTCACGCCCGCAACCTGTTTAACTATCCTTTTAAGCTATCAACAACACTTTATCCGGAATGGCCTTTTGTGGTACTCAGTCATATTGATGAAGCCACCACCAAGCAAGTTGCATTAGCGCTATACAATTTACCCGCGGATCATCCCGCCGCTATCGCTGCGCAGATCGCCGGGTTTATTCCACCGTTGGACTATTTACCCTACGAAAAAATTTTACGCGACCTTCAGATTGAACCCTATCATATCCCCCCCCAATTCAGCCTGAAACAATTTTGGCAGCAATACACCGCCGATATTCTTTTGATCGGCATCCTCATTATCATCTTGGCCATCAGCTTACTCAGAGCCCTTTACTTGCATCAACGCTTATCCAACTCCATGCAGCTTGTGCAACGGCATGAAAAGGTACTGAGTGAAAAAGCCGCTTTAGACGAAATTTTACTGGCCTTGCCGCTGCAAGCGTCGAAACTGGATGAAGAAGCTTTTATTCAAAACGCGCTGGATGAAATTGAATCCCATATCACCAGTCAAATCGGTTTTGTTTACCTGGTCAATCATTCTTCGCAGACATTTGAACTCATTACCCATTCAAGCCAAACCCTTCGTAACCAACGACAACAAAATATCGTTTCGCACTACCGGTTTGCAGATGCCGGTATTGAAAAACAAGTGTTAGAGACCGAAAAACCGATCATCATCAATCAGGTTTCGCAAACCCCTAATGAGATTGGCTTATTGAATAAAATGCATCAGTTAAACCGGCTCCTTATCGTACCGGTGATGGGCAAAGATCGAGTGGAAATGCTGTTTGCGCTTGCCAATAAACCCTCAGATTATACCCAAGAAAATGTCCATGCACTTCAGCTACTGGCCAATGAAGTTTGGCGACTCATTCAGCAACAGCATGCCAATCAAAAAATTATCAAACAACAACATCAATATGAACGCTTGGTGGATGAAATTGGTGAAAACTACTGTCTATACAGCTTAAACGCGCAAGGTATCATCACCTATATCAGTGACAGCGCCGTGGGAATTTTTGAAATCCCGGTTGATCAAATATTAAACCAGCCCTGGCATTCGGTCATTCAATGCTTGCCGGAAGACCAAGCTACTGTTGAAGCCAATATTCAAAATCTGCTTCAAAAGCGGCAGGTAAAAAACGAATTCAGCTTCCGTTTCAATTCGCCTTCAGCGAAACGTAAAACCCTGAAACTGATTCAACATGCCACCCTCGACAAAGCCGGTCGACTAATTTCGATTGATGGCCTGATTGAAAATATTACCGAACAAACTGAAACTGAAAATGAACTGCGCCAAGCTGCCAGCGTGTTTACCCATGCACAAGAAGCCATCTTAATTACCGATCCAAATGGTGTCATTCTGAATGTCAATCAAGCCTTTGAACAGATTACCGGCTACAAAAAAACCGAAGCGCTCGGCAATACGCCCAAACTGTTGAACTCCGGCAAACAAGACAAAAGTTTTTATGAAAAAATGTGGCGTCAACTGATTGAAGAGGGCAGGTGGTCTGGAGAAATTTGGAACAAACGAAAAGATGGTCGTATCTACCCGGAGAAACTGACCATTAGTGCTATCTATAATCAAGACGATACCATCAAAAATTATATTGCCCTCTTTTCGGATATTACCGTTGAAAAAGAACAGCGCAGCCAACTTGAGCTGATTGCACACTACGATATGCTCACCGGACTACCCAATCGATTACTGTTTGCAGATCGCCTCAATCAAGCGATTGCCAGCGCCAAGCGGCATGATACCTCCATTGCCGTGCTGTTTATTGACCTGGATGGCTTTAAAGCCGTTAATGATCAGCACGGCCATCAGGCGGGTGATTACTTGCTGAAAACCATTGCTCAACGCTTTAGGAGTGCCATCCGTGACGAAGACAGCATCTCGCGCTATGGTGGAGATGAATTTGTGGCAGTGATTCTAAATGCCGACCAACTGAAAACCCTAACGCCCTTATTGCAGCGATTTTTAGATCACGCCAATCAACCGATTGTCTATAACGACATGACCTTTAGTGTCTCTGCCAGTATTGGTGTGACTTTTTTCCACCCCCATCAAGACATGGATGCCGAGCAGGTGATTCGCCAAGCCGACCAAGCCATGTATCAAGCCAAAATGCGCGGCAAAAACCAAACCTATGTATTTGATGCGTCGCAAACAGATCAAGCCGCCAGCGCTGAAATCATTGAACTTAAGCAAGCCCTTGCTGAAAATGAACTCAAACTATACTACCAGCCAAAAGTCAACTTAAAAACAGGTAAACTTTATGGATTGGAAGCGCTGATCCGTTGGCAACATCCACAAAAAGGACTGTTACAGCCAGCTGCATTTGTACACCTATTTCAAAACCCGTTCATTGCTTTTGATGCAGGATTTTGGGTCATTGAAGCGGCGTTAAAACAAATGCAAGCCTGGCATGAACAAGGCAAAGTACTCCCTGTCAGCGTTAATATTGATGGCATGTTATTGCTTGATCACCGTTTTTCCAACCATTTACAGAAATCATTAGCTAAATACCATCAAATTCCGCCCAGTTTATTAACTTTTGAGATATTAGAAACCTCAGCCATTGAAGACATTGTGAGCACAACCAATGTTATGAAACGGTGTACGGCGATGGGGATTCAGTTCTCGATTGATGATTTTGGAACCGGCTATGCCTCGCTAACCTATCTCAAGACCCTGCCGGTTCATGAACTCAAAGCGGATTTGAGTTTTGTCAAAGACTTGCAAACCGATCCGCAAAGCCTGTCCATTATGGAAAGTATTATTGGCATGGGTAAAGCCTTTAACCTGAATGTGGTTGCGGAAGGCGTAGAAACCGAATATGTTGCCAATCTGTTATTAAAGCTTGGCTATGAATTAATACAAGGCTATGAAATCAGCCACCCCATGCCCGCTGATCAAGTATTTGAATGGTTACACCACTGGCACACTAAACCCCAATGGCAAAACATAAGACATGCCACTGAATATGAACGGGTTTTTATTACCGCAGCCATTGAACATCGCGCCTGGATTAATCAGATTGAATTTTACCTGACCAACCGCACCGATTGGCCACCTGAAATGGATGAAAAAAAATGTCGTTTTACACATTGGTTAGGCCACGATGAAGCCAAACAAAGGCTCACGAAATCTCAGCATCACCACATTCAAACACTGCATTCACAAATTCACGCTATGGGACGACAGCTTATTACTCAAAAAACCGAAGGCAATTTGACCGCCGCGAGAGAGGGGCTTGAAAAACTCCATGCCCTAAAAGCTGAGTTGTTGGCCGCCATTGATTATGCAAACTTAAAATAGCAACTTAGCCTCATCCCATGATTGTCATCGGCTTTGAACTCAGAACTTTAAGGGGCTAACCGCTGCTTCAACCAGCGATTTTCACCCGCTTTCCGGTCATAACAAATCCGATCATGTAACCGATTATCGCCCCCCTGCCAAAATTCAATTTGATGCGGCACCACCCGATAACCACCCCAGAAATCCGGAAACGGCACCTCACCGGACTGAAACTTTTGTTTCATTTTTTCAAACTGACTCAACAACACCTGTTTGGAGGAAACTACCTGACTTTGTTGGCTGACCCAAGCACCAATCTGACTGCCCTTGGGTCGGCTGGCAAAATACTTCATCGACTGTGCCAGTGAAATCTTTTCCGCTTTCCCCAAGACTTTCACTTGGCGCTCTAACGCCAACCAGGGGAACAACAATGCCACCCTCGGATTTTGCATAATCTGTTTTGATTTTTCACTTTGATAATTGGTAAAAAATACAAAGCCATCTGTATCAAATTGTTTTAATAATACTGTTCGTAAACTCGGCTGACCCTGTGCATCCACGGTCGATAAACTCATCGCGTTCGGCTCAAGTAAATCCGCCTCTTGCGCCTGTTTAAACCAAATTTCAAATTGTTTAAAGGGGTTCTCTGCGGTATTGTCTTCATCCAAGCCGCCTTTTAAATAGCGTTGACGTAACTCGGCCAGATCTAAAAAGGTTGCTTCACTCACGCGGCTTCTCCTGTTTTTGCGAAGGGTTTTTTGATAAATATCGCTGTATAAAGCGATCTAACTGATTGGCAAACGCCTGACGATCCTGTTGATTTAATGGCGGCGGCCCACCGGTATTCACACCGCTGGAACGCACCGCATCCATAAAGTTGCGCACGGTTAAACGTGCCTGAATATTGTCAAGGGTATAGAGCTCGCCCCTTGGGTTTAATGCCGTCGCGCCTTTGGCAATCGCTTCCGAGGCTAATGGAATATCTGCGGTAATCAACAAATCGCCCGAGACGATGCGTTTAACAATGGCATTATCGGCAACATCAAACCCTTGACCCACCTGTATAAAATCAATCCAGTGTTGTTGCGGCAGTCGCATGGCATGATTCGCCACCAAAGTCATCGGAATCCGAGTACGCTGCGCCGCTTTAAACAAAATCTCTTTAATCACGCAGGGACAAGCGTCTGCATCTACCCATATTTTCATACAATCAAAATCTCTTTAAAATGGCCTAAAAACGACCAGGCCTGGTGAATATTGCTGTCTTTTAAGGCTATTTAAGCCTTGTCGAGCTGTTTTAAATAGTGTAAAAATTCAAACCCATAACGCGCCAGCTTTTGTTCACCAACACCGTTAATGGCCAATAATGCGCTCTCCGTTTGAGGGCGTTTCTGAACCATCTCTATCAAGACGGCATCCCCAAAAACTTGATAGGCAGGTCTTTCTTCACTGTCTGCAATCTCTTTTCGTAATTGTCTCAAGCCTTCAAAATCTTGCAACTCACCGGCAGATAAATTCGCTTTATCCTGCTTGCGTGACCCTCGATTTGAAGATGCCAATTGATGTCGCGGTGCGGCTAATTGTAAGCGCTTTTGCCCTTTTAAAATTTCCCCGGCATTGGGCATGAGCTTCAAGACCGAATAATTTTGAATGTCTTGCTGCAAATAGCCTAAATGGATGAGTTGTCGAAAAATGGATGTCCATTGCGCTGCTGACAAATCTTTACCGATGCCATAGGTACTGAGTTGCTGATGGTTCAATTGACGAATGCGCTCATGCTCCAGACCGCGTAATACATCAATCACATAGCGCATGCCAAAAGATTCCTGTAATCGATAAACACACGATAACGCCTTTTGCGCTTCGGTCGTTCCATCAAAAAACCTTGGCGGATTCAAACACACATCACAGTTACCACATTGCTGATGGGCTTCTTCGCCAAAATAATGCAACAACACCTGGCGCCGACAGGTCACCGCCTCGGCAAATTGCACCATCGCATCCAGCTTATGCGCTTCAATGCGCTTTTGTGCTTCATTCGGGTTTTGATTGACAAAATAACGGGCAGTGACGATATCCTGAGCGCCATACAGTAACAACGCCTCTGACGGTAAGCCATCTCGACCTGCCCGGCCGGTTTCTTGATAATAGCCTTCAATATTTTTTGGCAAATCATAATGCACCACAAACCGCACATTCGGTTTATCAATGCCCATGCCAAATGCCACCGTTGCCACCACAATCGTCACTTCATCCCGCATAAACTGTTGATGAACGCTTTGGCGTATCTCTGTCGGCAACCCGGCATGATAAGCTTTGCTTCGAAAACCGGCTTCTTGTAATTTTAAAGCAACCTCCTCCACCCGCTTACGACTTAAACAGTAAACAATGCCACTTTGCTGCTTGTCCGACTGACTGTTTAAAAAGGCTAACAATTGTTTCATCGGCTGGTTTTTTTCCGACACCGTATAGCGAATATTGGCTCGATCAAAACCGCCAATATGGATCTTCGCATGCTGCAAATGCAATCGTTGCATAATATCTTGCCGAGTGACTTCATCAGCGGTTGCCGTTAAAGCCAAAAAGGGCACCTGTGGAAATCGCTCACGCAAAGCACCAATTTGACTGTATTCGGGACGGAAATTATGCCCCCACTGCGATACACAATGGGCTTCATCTACCGCAAATAAAGAGATGGGCATTTGTTGGAGCTGCTTAAAAAAGCTTTCGTTTAACAGCCGCTCCGGCGACACATACAATAAATCCAGTTGCCCGGTGTGCAATTGCATTAATACCTGATTTGCAGCATCCGCATCCAGAGTGGAATTATAATAAGCGGCACGCACACCATAAGCTTTGAGCGCACTGACCTGATCTTGCATAAGCGCAATCAGTGGCGACACCACAATCGCTGTCCCGGGCAAAATTAATGCCGGGATTTGATAACAGAGCGACTTACCGCCCCCGGTTGGCATCAGCACAAAACAATCCTGACCCGACAATAAATCGTCAATCACCGCTTGCTGGTGGGCGCGAAATGTTTGAAAGCCAAATACCGTTCGCAAAACGGCCAAGGGCGTTTCCGGGGGGGTCGGTTGGTTTGTTAACGCCTCATTATCCATCAATTATTCTGTCCCTGAAATAGTGGCGCTAACATAATCGATTCGACTGAAAATAACAAGTGGCGCCTCAATTAGCGACTTTTGCGCTGACAAAGATGCACGCTTTCTGTTATTTGAACGCCTTTGCGTTGTAAGGTTTCCGATGCGATTTTTTGTAAATCAAAATGCTCCGAAAACAATTGCACCACTTCATGATCCGACACCGAAAATGGAGGTCCACTCATCGCGGTTTGATCGTAATCCATCACCACCAATAATCCGCTTACACCGTCAGCGCAAACCTCGGCTAGATGTGCCGCATAGCGTTGGCGCATATCCGCTGGTAAGGCCACTAAAGCGGCTCTATCGTAAAACGCGCTGACCTCAGAACAGTCGTGAGCCGACAGTTTAAAGAAGTCCCCACAAAATAAGCGCATTTCGGCCGTTTGATGCCCCTCAAACACAGCATGTTCTAGCGGTTCTGCGCTAAGATGATGTTCTGCAACAAAAGCATCCAATGCCTTTCGGCTTAATTCCACGCCTAATACCGAATGCCCCTGTTGCACTAACCAAGTCATGTCGACGCTTTTACCACACAAAGGCACCAGCACGGTTTCATTGCCTTTCAGCTTCAACGCGGACCAATAACGGGTTAAAAAATGATTGGGCTGAGGTTGATCAAACCCCTGTTGCGGTTGTTGCCACATTTGATGCCAAAATTCTGCGTCCATCTTTTTCCTTTGTTATCATAAGGGCACTCAAAACCCTCTCCGCTGATATTCTACATTGGACAAGCGCTCATGACAGAACCACAACACAAAATTCCCCTGTTAAAACGCAATTGGGTTCAAAACCTGCTCACACTTTTGCTGGTTTTGGTCATTTATCTTGCCATCCGCCCTTTTATGCAAGGAGAGGTGATTGAAGGCAAAGCACCGGAACTGAATACCACCAGCATTACCGGTCAACCCATTCAGTTAGCCCACTACCAAGGGCAACCGGTATTGATTCACTTTTGGGCAACCTGGTGTCCGATTTGTGACTTCGCCAAAGACGGCATTGAACAGGTCGCCAAAGACTATGCGGTGATTAATATTGCCACCCAATCGGATGACGATACGGCACTAATAGCCTATGCCAAATCCAATCAGATGAATGCCGATATTATCGTTAACGACCAGGAAGGGCAACTGATGAAGCGCTTTGGTGCACGCGCGGTTCCCGCCAGTTTTTTGGTTGACAAAGACGGCAATATTGCCTTTGTTGAAGTGGGGTATAGCACCAGCATTGGCCTCAAATTACGGCTATGGTGGTTGAGCCATTAAGAGTTAAGTATTGACGATGGCCAGACACCCGCACGGAAAAATCATTCACAGTGTTCGAGATCAATTTGGGCTGATTCAAGTGGTTGAAACAGCAGACACGCGCAGTCTTTACTTTAATAGCTTAGTTGAACAAAGCCGTGCTTATCTCTACGCCCCCTGCACCCTGGCCTTTGAATATCAAGCCAGCTTACTGGAAGCGATTTTAGATTTTTCAAACAAAGCACCCGTTGAACGCGTACTGATGCTCGGGCTTGGTGGCGGCTGTTTAGCAACGCAATTACACCTGTTAATGCCCAATTGCCTTCAGATTTTGGTTGAACAACGGGCAGCCGTGATTGAAATTGCCCATCAATATTTTCAGCTGCCCAACAACGAGGTGATCTTACCCATTGAAGCCGATGCCGGTGTTTTTGTGAAAGAATGGCCCGACCAAGCCGAAACCGCATTTGATGTCATTGTTATTGACCTGTATGACAGTGACAGTATGCCATTTCAATTTGCCCAAGAACTTTTTTTAAGTCAGCTAGCGCGACTCGTTTCACTGCAAGGTTGTTTATTATTTAATCTTTGGGTCAGTACCCCGGAAAAAACAAAGCGGGTCATTCGATTTTGGCAAAACTTACCCGGCGTTACCCTCAACATTCAAACCATGAAGGTAACAGGGAATGTCATTCTCAACGTGCAATTTGGTCAAGCTAAGCATAGAATAGCGGCCAAGAACCCCTCTAGAGATAAATAAAATATGGCTTTGCTTTTTTTACGCGACCTGCGCCTCAGTTATGGCACCCAAACCTTATTAGACAAGGTGTCTTTCAAAGTCGAACCCAACGAACGCGTTTGCATTGTTGGCCGCAATGGCGAAGGCAAATCGACCTTGCTGAAAATCATCGAAAACTCGATTCAAGCAGACGAAGGCACCCGCATTGTTCAAGATGGGGTTCATATTGCCAAACTGCAACAAGAAGTCCCGCATGACGTCAGCGGCAGCGTGTTTCATATTATTGCGTTAGGATTAGGTGACATTGGCGAACAGCTTGATGCCTTCCACCAACTTAGCCACGCCATGGCAGACGATTATTCAGAAGCACTGATGGCTAAACTGACCAAGGTGCAACAAGCCATCGACGCCCAAGATGGCTGGGCGCTCAACCAACGTGTCGATGCCATTATTTCCAAATTATCGCTCCCGGCAGAAGCCGAGTTTTCATCCCTTTCAGGCGGAATGAAGCGTCGAGTCTTATTAGCACAGGCTTTGGTTCAAGCCCCGGACATTTTATTACTGGACGAACCGACCAACCATTTAGACATCCCCTCCATTCAATGGCTAGAAGATTTTCTAAAAAACCTTAATTGTAGCTTGGTGTTTATTACCCATGACCGTTCTTTCTTACAAGCCCTGGCCACCCGAATTGTTGAGCTAGATCGAGGCACGCTTCATAATTGGGAATGCGACTACACCACCTACTTAGCGCGCAAACAAGCGCAGCTTGAATCCGAAGCCAAAACCCATGCCGAATTTAACAAACGCTTAGCGCAAGAAGAAGTGTGGATTCGCCAAGGCATCAAAGCGCGCCGTACCCGCAATGAAGGACGCGTTCGTGCCTTGGAAAAGCTGCGCGAAGAACATAAAGCGCGTCGCAGCCAACAAGGCAAAGCCAATTTACAATTTAACCAAGGCAGTCATTCCGGTAAACAAGTGATCGAAGTGGAAGATCTCAGTTTTGCTTGGCCGGACAAAATCGTTATCCAACACTTTTCGACACTGATTTCGCGAGGCGATAAGGTTGGGATTATCGGCGCCAATGGCTGCGGCAAGTCCACCCTGCTCAAACTGCTACTGGGCAAGCTCGAACCCCAATCCGGCACCGTTAAACTCGGCACCAATATTCAAATCGCCTATTTTGATCAGCACCGAGACCAATTGGATGAAAACAAGGTCGTGGTTGAAAGTGTGTTGGAAGAATCCGATTACGTTGAAATCAATGGCCATCGCAAACACATTATGAGCTATTTATCGGACTTTTTATTCACACCGGAAAGAGCACGCCAACCCGTTAAAGCCTTATCCGGCGGCGAACGAAATCGTCTGCTATTGGCCAGAGTTTTTTCCAAACCATCCAACCTGCTGATTCTCGACGAACCGACCAATGACCTAGACATTGAAACCCTCGAATTACTTGAAGAGTTATTGTTGGACTACCCGGGCACAGTGCTGATTGTTAGCCATGACCGTGCGTTTTTAAACAGTGTTGCCACCAGTTCCATCGTCTTTGATGCGCCCGGTGTCGTCAATGAATATATTGGCGGCTATGATGACTGGTTACGCCAAAGACCTGCTCATTTGGCGGAAACGGCCACTTTGGAAAAAACTGCCCCAAAAACCACCAGGCCTGGTCAAAAATCAGAACCGGTTAAAAAGGCTAAAAAGCTCAGTTTTAACGAACAACGTCAATATGATGCCTTACCGCAACAAATTGAAGATTTAGAGCAACAACTGGAAAGCTTGCATCAACAAATGAGCGACCCTGACTTTTACCAACGTGACGATGCCCAACAACAGCTCGACAACCTGAATGGCTGTGAAACGGCTTTGGAAGCCGCTTTTGAACAATGGGAACAGCTTGAAGCCAAGTTAAATGAGTAGAAGGCAAGCGTTAAATAGGCTACAATTTCTCATCAATATTTTAAGTCCTCTTTGCAGATTTATGTCAAAGCAGGTTCAACTTTCTCTTTTAGGATTTTTACGCTATGAGCTGTAACGAAAAATTTTCATATTCTACATTTTGCCGTTCATCCAACAATGCCCTAAAAGAACCAATGTTCTTTGGCCAAAATGTTAATGTCGCTCGCTATGACCAACAAAAACATCCCATTTTTGAAAAGCTCATCGAAAAACAACTAAGTTTTTTTTGGCGCCCTGAAGAAGTTGACTTGTCTTCTGACCGTGGAGAGTATGCGAATTTGCCGGATCATGAACAACACGTTTTTATCAGCAATTTAAAATACCAAACCCTGCTGGATTCCGTGCAAGGTCGCTCGCCAAATGTCGCATTATTGCCATTAGTCTCCATTCCCGAACTCGAAACCTGGATCGAAACCTGGTCGTTTTCTGAAACCATCCACAGTCGTTCCTACACCCACATTATTCGTAATATCGTGTCAGACCCCTCGCTGATTTTTGATGACATTGTCGCCAATGAACAAATCGTTAAACGCGCTGTCAGTGTCACCGTCTATTACGACCGCCTGATTGCCCTCACCAATAAAATGTATGCCGAAGAAATTGATTTGAGCAAAAACGACGCCTTTAGAAAAGAAATTAAAACGGCGCTTTACTTAACCCTTGTGTCGGTTAATGTACTGGAAGCCATTCGTTTTTATGTCTCATTCGCCTGTAGCTTTTCCTTTGCCGAACGCTCGCTGATGGAAGGCAATGCCAAAATCATCAAATTGATTGCCCGAGATGAAGCCCTTCATCTATCCGGCACCCAAAACCTAATCAACATCATGACAGAAGGCAAAGACGATCCTGAAATGATGGCGATTGCCAAAGAAAATGAACCAACGGTTTACGAGATTTTCCGCGAAGCCGCCGAACAAGAAAAACAATGGGCCGACTATCTGTTTAAAGATGGCTCCATGATCGGCTTAAACGCCAGCATCTTAAAAGACTATGTGGAATACATCACCAATACCCGCATCAAAGCCATTAAGCTCAACCCCATTTTTGAAAACAAAAGCAATCCCTTGCCCTGGATGAATAACTGGTTAGTCTCCGACAATGTACAAGTCGCCCCCCAAGAATCTGAAATCAGTTCCTATTTGGTCGGTCAAGTCGATTCATCCGTCGATACCAGTGACTTCAACGACTTCGCACTCTAACCAACCCCATACGGGGTCTGTCCCGGGGTCTGTCCCGGGGTCTGTCCCGGGGTCTGTCCCCAGATTTGCCCAATTCGACCAGTTCGGTTAAATCACGCGCGGCGGTGGCGTCAGACGTGGCGACCAAGTTTTTATATTTGCGTCTAGCAATGCCGTCATCAAAATCATCGGTTTCTAACAGGCGCACCAATCATTAACGTTGACGCTCGTTAAAGGCTTGCGCAAGATGTTGATCCCAAAATTGGGTGGCATAACGCACTTTTTCCAATCGCTGCAAACTGGATTGTGCTGACGCTTGCACGTTGATTTATTTGTATCAGTTTATGAGTCGATTAGAACGCCAATCATATCAAAAGACATTTCAAGGTTTTTCTTTTCAAGCCAATCACAACCACCCGGCCTGGTGGTTAAAGGCGCTGCGCCATAAATGCAGGCGCCATGGCTTCTTGCTCTTGCCGACTGATTTTGAGTTGTTCTGCAACGTTTCGCCACTGATCAACCGCCTCAATCACTTGTCGATAAAGGGTTTCTGCCGTTGTTTGATTTAACTGAAAATAGTCAATCACAGAAAAAGCCAACTCAAAATCGAGGCGATTATCTACTTCATCAATATTCAAATGCCCCGCACCATCGGCCACCGGATTAATGTCATATGCAGGCGATAAAACCCAGCCTTTGAGGGTATGAATAAAACCGTGATTTCTAAGATGATCGTCGGTATTGGATACCGCAATATAAAACACAATTCGCCGCCACGCACCACGTCCGTACGCAACACCCCAACTTTATGAGGCGCATCCATGCCTTGCCAATCCGCATAAACCAAGATTTCACGACTCATGACGACTTACCTTTCAGCAATTCAATATCCTGTAACTTACGCCCCAGCTCATCGTCTCGCGCCACCTTGGCCATATCATCCGCCAAGCCCAACACCGCTAAAACCAACAAATAATGCCAAATCGACACAGAGCCGTCACCGCGCTCAATTTTTCTGAGCGTCGGTTTAGACAAACCAGTGCGCTCGGCCATTTGGGTTTGCGTCAATTTTCTGCGTTTCGCCGCCAGCCGAATGTTTTCACCCAACTGAACCAAAACCGCTTTCTGCTTAGGAAATAACGTCGCTGTTCGCTTATCGACCATCTCACCAACCTATCAATCATGTCATTGGAGATACTTCACACTGAATGAAACAATATATGAAACTATATTTTCATATTTAATAAATAAAAGAAACTATAGCTTCATTAAATTCTATAACCACCAGGCCTGGTGGTTATAGAAATGGTCGCCTTGGACGAACCCGAAGGGAGCGAGTCTTTGGGTAACTTGAATTCAAGTGATGTAATTAGCCTCTTAAACGGAAAGTTTATAGTCCGCAACCAAAGACTCTAGAGGAATTTTCAAATCCCGGTGCAGTTTACGAATCATACTTAGTGATAAACGACGTTTACGATTAAGCACTTCGCTCACGCGACTGCGCTGCCCCAACATGGGCGTTAAATCGGCATCGGATAGCCCTTACTGTTCCATCCGAAATTTAATCGCTTCAATCGGATCCGGCGCTTCAATGGCATGCATTTTAGATTCATACGCATCCACCAACGTAATTAAAACATCCAACTCATCACCGGCATCCATACCCGGCGTAGCATCAAACAATGCATCAATACGCACTAACGCATCGCTATATTCATCAGCCGTTCTAATCGGTTTAATTTTCATAAGTCTATTCCCTACTAAATTGTTGCGACATCAATCTTATCGTATTGCTTATGGGTGCTTATTTTTGAATTTCATAGCGCAGTTCAACCATGTCTGCGCCCAGTTGTTGAACGAACGTTAAACGCAAAGTTGGGCTTAAAACCCGACGCGGAAACAGCGGTTTGCCTTGGCCTAAGGTCGCAGAACCGATTTGCACAATCAACTCATCCAACAATCCGGCATCATAAAACTGCCCCGCCAAATCGCCGCCAACGCACCAACCTGCGCAATAAAATCGGGATAACTCGACTCCGCCAAACTAGCCAGCGGGAAAAGCCAATCCAACGAATCATCCTCCGTCGCAATAAACCCATCCAACGACGATGCAGCATAATATTGAGTTTTCATGATGTATTTCCTTCAAACAACTTACCGACCACCAGGCCTGGTGATAGGGAGTTATAACCTGTATTCATACAGGGCCGCTTTTGGCGTGTCTTTTGAGGCGATTTGATGCAGTGGTGAATCGAATTCTGCCAGCAGAGTAAAACCAAGCTTCTTATAAAAGCCTGAAGCCTGCACAACGTTGGCTTCGACAATAATGCGCGGTACACGGCTTGATCGACAATCTTTAATAAAGCGTTGCACCAATTGCTGTCCAAAGCCTTGCTTTTGAAGGCTTGGATGAATCACCAGTAAATTGATTTCGCTGGCGCCGCGTTTTTCAATTTTGTGGCGTGCGATTTCGTGTTGATTCAATTTTTTCAGAAACGCAAATTTCTGTTTAAACGTCATACCCTTCAAACCAAATAGCCGCTTCAAAACCCAGAGATTAAATCTAAGCAATTTTAAGCACCCCTGTTCGAGCGGTCTTTTTTCATTTCGCCCGAAAAGAAATCCGACTACCTGCCCATTTTGCTCAACCACCTGCTTGAAATTACTGCCGACAACCGAGCCGTAGGTGTAAACATGACGCGCAAGCTGGTACAACGCCGCTGGCTGAAAATGTTGTTCAAACTGCCATGCATCTGAAACCAGTTGTTCACACTCAGCGTAGTCGGTTTCACGATAATCTCGAACACGGGTTGATTGTATCGGTCTGATCATGTCCTATCTCTCATTTTAGGGATCTACAGCAAATAAGTATTTAACCACTAAAGGCTTGTTAATTCACCGTGTAGTTTACGATTCTAATCATAACAACCTATGCCATCACATCTAAACCAAACTTCAGCTCAACGGTAAAAACACTTCGTTTTATTCCGTTGTCTTTATAATAAAAACGAAATAACATAAACACGTTTACCAATCGACCCTTCTAATCCAATCGAAGATAAAGATGATGACTGACACTCGAATTTGTTTTATTGGCAACTCATTTGTTAACGGCACGGGCGACGAGAAGATGCTCGGCTGGGCGGGTCGTTTGCGCGCGCAGGTGAGGCGACAGAGCTACGACAAAATGGCCGACCTGATCCAACAATCCGGCAAGTGGTGGTTTTAGTGGAAATCGTAAAATACCAACCCCACTTTGCCGTAGCGGTTGCCGATGTTTTTCATGCCGCTGTTCATGCAATCGACCCCAAAATTTACACTGACCCGCAACAAGAAGCCTGGGCTCCAACGCCTCCTGATTATGGTTTTTGGAAAACCCGATTAGAAATAAAGCAACCCTTAATCGCACTTAATGAAAATCGTGTCATCGGCTTTATAGAACTCGATCACGACGGGCATATCAACTGCACCTATGTTCACCCTGATTTTCAAGGACAAAGCGTTGCAAAACGGCTGTATAGCGCATTGGAATCGAAGGCTCGAACGCAAAAACTTCACCGTTTGACGGTCGAAGCCTCCATCGTTGCGAAGCCATTTTTTGAATCATTGGGATTTACCTTTGTCAAAGAAAACCAAGTGCATCACAAGGGTGAGATATTTACCAACTTTACGCTGGAAAAACTCATTGCCACGACACACTTCAAAAACAAACGCCAGTGATTTTTTTCGATACGTCGTCACCAAAGCCGTATACCGCAAGCACACCTAGTTTTCGTACCTCGAGATGTCATCAAAATCTGGCTTCACCCGTGTCCAGCGTCAAATCATCGCCTATAACGGCAATAAGGTTGAGATTTTTAGTGTAGAGGCGTATCTTTAACTCATTGATTCTATTAGACGAAAGAACACCGTCTTTATAGTCAGTTCAACCTATTGGGGGTGAGTATGATTGATTTTGATAGAACGCGTGATTTGATGGTAAAAGATCAAATTGAAGCGCGCGGCGTTCAGGATACTCAGGTGCTGCAAGCAATGCGAACCGTTCGCCGAGAGGCGTTTGTGCCGGATGATATGCGTGAATTGAGTTATCGTGACTCACCTTTACCGATTGGCTCAGGACAAACCATTTCGCAACCCTATATTGTCGGCTATATGATTGAAGCCCTGCAATTGCAAGGCGGCGAAAAGGTATTGGAAATTGGGGGTGGCTCAGGGTATGCCGCTGCGGTGCTGGCCGAAATCGCCCAACAGGTTTATACGGTGGAGCGAATTGATACGCTGGCAGAAATGGCGGCCAAAAATCTCGCGCAGCAGGGCTATGACAAGGTCACCGTCATTAGCGGGGATGGCACAACCGGTTGGGAAACCGTTGCGCCGTTTGATGCGATATTGGTCTCAGCGGGCGCACCAAGCATTCCAGAAAGCCTTAAAAACCAACTGGCGATTGGCGGACGAATGGTGGTTCCCGTTGGATCACATCAAAATATTCAAGCGTTGATACGCATTACGCGCCGAACACACGAACAATTTGACCATGAAAAGCTTGCCGATGTGCGTTTTGTGCCGTTAATCGGTGAACAAGGCTGGGAAGTCGAAACCCCTTCCGCTCAAACAAGCGCGCCCCGCGTCATTCAAACCAGACCAATAACCAATAACGCTTTGCCTAGGCTGATTTCAGAAAACAGTGACGCCTTCCAATCCGTAGAAGATGCGAATTTGGACAAGCTTATGATGCGTATTGGTGATGCCCAAGTGGTATTGATTGGCGAAGCCAGTCATGGCACCTCAGAATTTTATGCCATGCGTGCCCGCATCACCCAGCGTTTAATTGAGGAAAAAGGCTTTACCATCGTTGCCGCAGAGGCGGATTGGCCAGATGCGGCTCGCATTGATCATTATGTTCGTCATCGAAATACCTCACCCGCAGAATGGACGGCATTTTCGCGCTTTCCGACCTGGATGTGGCGTAATACCGAAACACGAGATTTTGTTGACTGGTTACATGAACACAATAAAACCTTGGGAAAAAACCAACGCACCGGCTTTTATGGGCTGGATATGTACAGCCTATTCACATCCATTAATGCCGTGGTGGAATATTTAGAAGAGCTCGATCCCGAGTTGGCCGAAGTCGCGCGTTGGCGGTATGGCTGTTTAAGTCCGTGGGAAGCCGATCCGACAGCTTATGGCAGAGCAGCCTTGAACGATCAGTATCAGGACTGTGAAAACGATGTAACTCAAATGTTGACCGAACTGTATCAAAAACGCCATGCGTATCTGTTAAATGATGGTGAACGCTTTTTAGATGCCAGCCAAAATGCCGAATTGATCGCTAATGCTGAACGCTATTATCGCGTTATGTATTATGGTTCTCGCGCCTCTTGGAATCTGCGAGATCAACACATGTTTGATACCTTGAATCGTGTCATCAAAGCACGCGGAGAAGGCGCAAAGGCTATTGTATGGGCGCATAACTCTCATATTGGCGATGCCTCCGCAACGGAAATGGCTCATCGTGGCGAACACAATATTGGTCAATTGTGTCGTCAAGCATTTGGCGATGCCGCCTATCGAATCGGCTTTGGAACCGATCATGGTACGGTAGCCGCCGCATCCAACTGGGATCAACCGATGGAAATCAAGACCGTTCAACCCGCTCATCCACAGAGTTATGAAGCGCTTTTTCACCAAACCCAACAAGCGGGATTGATTTTACCCTTGCGACATAACCCCAACTCGCAACTGATTCAACAACTCAGTAAGCCCAGATTAGAGCGTGCCATCGGCGTGATTTATCGCCCTGAAACCGAGTTAGCCAGTCACTATTTTGAAGCCGTTTTACCGCTTCAATTTGATGAATATATCTGGATGGATGCAACGCGTGCGGTGACGCCTTTGACCACTGAAGAGATCAGCGGCATGCCTGAAACTTATCCATTTGGCATTTAGAGGTGATCAAATGAATAGCGCTGGCGCCAACAAGGGTTAAATACATTATGGTTAACGGTGAACCGTTACAACCACATCCCCATTGAATGGTATCAGCGGCAAGGATTTGCCATTGTTGATGAACAACAAAAAGACATCGGTAACAGTTTTAAATGGATGACTATATTATGGAAAAACCCGTTGGTTAAAGCAGCCAAGCCTAGAATAAGGATTTTCTATTGGTTTAATCAAGATCAAAGTTAAAGTTATCTTCTGCAAACACCTTCAGACAGGCATCTGCCACCACCGCATCATACAGGTTGCCTTGATTTTTCTTAATTTCAGCCAGCGCCACATCTATACCCAGCGCTTGCTTATAGGGTCTGTGACTGGCCATGGCTTCAACCACATCCGCGACGGCAACAATCCGTGCCTCTAAACAAATTTCTTCGCCTTTCAACCCTTGAGGATAGCCGGAACCATCCATGCGCTCATGATGTTGGTGCGCAATATCCGCTACCGGCCAAGGGAAACGAATATCCTTTAGAATATCGTAGCCAACCTGAGCATGGTTCTGAATCATCATATACTCGATCTTGGTGAGCTTTGTCGGCTTGGTCAGTATTTCAGCTGGCACTTGAATCTTACCAATATCATGAATCGTCGCCCCCATGCGGATACCTTCGATCCGGTCATCATCTAATCCCATTCGCTTCGCAATCGCACAAGCAAGGCTCGCTACCCGACGCTGATGACCGGCTGTATAAGGGTCTCTAACCTCTACCGCTCGTGCAATCGCATCAACGGTTCCGACAAGGCTATCATGCATCAATTCCAAGTGCTGTTCATTTTGTGCCATCGCTTTGTCGCGTTCCAACCGTATCCGTAAACTGCTCACACCGAAAGCCAAATCTGCGGCCATTTCTTCTAAAAGATCAATCTCTTGGGGGGTAAAGGCATTTACCTCATCCGCATAAACATGCAAAATGCCAAACACCTTTTCTTGATTTTTGAGTGGCAAGGCAATACTGGAAACACAGCCCTGTCGAATCAACTCCTCCTTCCACTCGGGATAAAGTGTCTCCTTCGCAAGATCATTCACCAGCTGCGTGCGCCGCTCACGCACGGCCTTTCCACTGGGCCCCATACCATTTTTTTCATCATCAGCCCAACTCGGCTGAACGCTTGCTAGAATGTCATGATCGTCACCTGCACTCACCATTTGTTTGATAGATTTTTTGGCATCCTGTTGAACATAACCCACCCAAGCCATGCGATAGTTTTTTTGTTCGACAATGGCGGAGCATATCGCTTGCAGCAATGACATTTCCTCAGTTGCATGCACCAGTTCTCGATTAACCGTACTCAATGTCTGCAATGTACGGTTGGCATGTTCAAGACTAATATCAATCAGTTTTCGCTCAGTAATATCCATGGAAATACCCAGCAGATGGATCGGTTTATCCTGTTCGTCATAAAGACCGACCTTGAAGGTATGTAGCCACTTTTCCTGCCCATCGGCTGTCCTGATCACTTCCTCAGGAACCTCCACGGCCTCGTGACTATCCAGAACCGATTTATCTTTGGCTGTGAAAAACTCGGCCTGCTCTGGCGTGAAAAAATCAAAGTTATTTTTACCGAGCAACTGCTGGCGTGAATAGCCAAGCAATTTTTCACCTGCGCGGTTAAATCGCTCAAAACGCAGTTCCTCAGCATCCTTTAGGAACAACATCGCAGGAATATGTTCGACAATGGTGTCTAACAGCTTTTCTGACTGCCGCAGCGCTTCACCGACGCGCTTTTGTTCACTAATATCCAGAAAAGTGGTCACTGCGCCAATGGTTTTTCCGCCGTGTTTTATCGGGTAAGACCAATAAGCAGCTGGGAAACTGCTGCCATCTTTACGCCACAACACCTCTTCATCAATATGAAAGGTCTTCCCTTCATGAATACTTCGATGAGTTGGACACTCTGATTCCGGATAGGGCGATCCGTCCGGATGGCGATAATGGATGAGGGCATGCATGTGCTTACCCAACAGCTCAGACTCTTGCTCATATCCCAGCAGACTGACACAGGCTGCATTGGCAAAGGTACACTCACCTTTTAAATTCTGACCATAAATTGCATGGGCAATCGAGTCGGTCAGCAACCGCACCTCAGCTTCACTTTTCTCAATGGATAACAAGGTTTGTTGCTGCCGACGACCACCGAAAAAAATAGCCGCTATGCCCAGTAGCCAAATACCACCGTGGCTAACCAACTCAAGATTTCCGGTGTTCGGTAATTCATCCACCGGAATGGAAATACTAACCCCGCCGCGAATATCCCCGACTTGATAGCCCTGATGGGCATGACACTTCAAACAAGACGCTTCAGTTATCATTGGTTGCATAAAACGGTAATAGCGTTTACCGTCTGCCTTTTCTTCGATTCCCGACACTTCTTGTTCGCCACCTTCAAAAGCTTTAAGCGCTGTCACCTCCCATGAATCCGCTTTATTGACAGGATTAAGGGGATTAAGGCTGGTTAAATGAACGTTTAATTGGCTATTATCCTGATCTATAAGTTCATTGACTTGACGCATTACATAAGAAGAGTTCAGTAACGTCAATTGTTTGCCCGACTCGGTGCTAACATCTCTTTCTGGAAGGCTTTTCAAATACTTGCTGGGGGGCGTATCGTCATCCACCGGGACATAAACCCCGCCATGCCCGATGACCCAGTTTCGAAAGCCCATTTCCATAATATGAATGGTCTTGGCTTGGGTATGCATCTCAGTCAAAAATACTTGCCGATGCTGGTCAAGGTTGAAAAAAATAGAAGTCGCGACGGCTAGCGTCCAGGCAATCATAAGCGCGGCCATATAAAGGCCGATACGTTGAAGTGGAATATTGGAAGATAAGGGAGGTTTCATTATGTTATCTTAACACAGCCATATTCCGAATATTAACAAGAACTTACATTTATAAATATCACATAAATCAACAAATTGATCTACTTAGGGTCTTTGTACGAGGTGGTTACACGAATAAAAAGCAGTGAACCCGACAAAATCCCACTAATATCAGTAAAAGGTGGGGGTTACTTTCAAAGAGCACCAGGCCTGGTGAAAATGGACGATTAATGGGTGTTTGATCGGTTAAAAGTGCCCAGGCCTGGTTTCACATATAGAAAGGCTATAACGCCTTTTTAAAACTAAACGCACCGCGAATTTGACCGACGGTATAACCCGTGGCCTTATCGTTTGGATAGAGTTCTTGCAACTTTTGCTTTACGCCTTCGTTTAGATTCGTGCCGTGACAATGCAAACAAGGTTGCCCTTTGCCAATCCCAATCGCTTTCATATAACGAAACGTTTTTTGGCCATTTTCCTGCACCACTTCGCTGTATTCGATTTTACCAGGCTTCATGCCATCTGCCCGCTGCTGTTCAAACTGGTTTAAAACCTTAGTTTCCCACGCATCCGGTTCTGCAATCGGTGAACGATTTTTCAAACTGACCCGCTTTAAATCCCAACCCGAACTTTCACTCAGATTTTGAGCAATGGCTGGTGCCTTATCTTTACAAACACTGATTGCATGCACTGGTCCACCTGACTTCATCGCTGCACCCAATGCGGGTTTTAACTGCCCCATAAATTGTTTTGCTAACGCCCGCGCTTCAACCACTTCTGCAGAATTCGCAAAACTAACACTGCTCAAACTGACTCCTAAACTCAAAACTAACGCCTTGCTGATTTTCATAGCGGCATCCTTTATGTGATTAACGAAAAAAGGGTTTCTGAAAGACACTTTCAAAAAGTTATATTATCACAAGATGATTTTGCTAAATAGCTCGACGAACATTCAGCCACAATAGCACGGTCACCGAAAACAAGAGTGCCTGAGCGATGGCCATCCATTGCAAACTCTGCTCAACCAACGGAACCACCACCGCCGCTACCAGACCTGCTGTACCCATCTGAAATAAGCTTTGCATTGAGCTGGCTATCCCACGTCTACTGGGTAAGCAATCCAAGGCAGCAATGCTCAACCCTGGGTTCGCCATGGCAAAGCCAATCGCATATAACACCAATGGTGAAATCACCATCCAGGGCGCTGCTTCAAACTGACTTTCCAAAAACACATTAACCACCACACTCACGATACCTAATGACAAAGCAGCGGTAATCAAAGTACGGCTGTTATAACGATGGGTGAGTCTGTGTACCATAATAGATCCAATTAATACGCCCGATACCACTGGCACAAAAAACAGCCAAAACTGCTGTTCCGTTAAATTTAGATGGTCATAGATAAGACTGGCCGCTCCTGCCACATACACAAAAAAGCCGCCAATTAAAAACCCTTGTGCGGCGACGATTTGTAAAAATTGCGGATGCAACAGGCTTTGCCAATAAGATCGCGCGATATTAGCTGGATGAATCGATTGCACATGTGCCGGGTTCTGAGTTTCAATCACCCTAAAATAAAACAGTGACACAATCAATAAGGCATAAGCTGCCAAGAAATAAAATACCGAACGCCACCCTAAATGCACCTCTAACCAGCCCCCAATAATGGGGGCCAAAGCAGGTGCCGCAGTAAACAACATCATCATCACGGCCATCGCCCGTTGCGCATCTTGTCCTTGAAAATAGTCTCGGATCATGGCGCGACTGGCCACCAAGCTGCCTGCGGCCATCACGCCTTGTAGCGCTCGTCCAAACAACAACAGTTCATAACTATTCGCCAGCGCACACACGATTGATGAGACCAAATAACCTAACAAACTGCCCAAAATAATGGGACGTCGCCCCCACTTATCCGCCATCGGCCCCCAAAACAAAGTTGCCAAAGCAAAGCAGGCCAAATACACCGCCAGCGTTTGCGACAACATCGCTCGCGATGCTTGCAGCTCGGCTTCAATTGATGGAAAAGAAGGTAAATAGGTATCAATCGAAAAAGGCGCCAACATTCCGATCAGCGCCACCACGACAATTAACACAAAAGGAGACAAAACCGTCTTCATAAGGTCACTCGTTTATTTCATAAAGGCAAGACTGCATTCTACGGAATTTACATCAAGTCGCATCATTTCTTAAAAGAATTTTTAAGTTCTGCCCCCCTTAACAACTTAAAATTCAAGTATTTACGAAATAACTTACTATTTACATTTATAAAGCCTATACTTGAGGTCTTCCCTCCATAACCGTCTGAGGCCTTACCACTAGACGGAAAAAACCTCCTAATAATCTCCTTTGCGAAACAGAACGCTCAATAAAAGGTATTTGAACCCTGTGACGTAACGGTCGATAAAAGAGCCGCTTAGGCAAAATAGTTTTTTGCCAACCTAATATCAGGGTCATGATTCCCCGCGATATTAAAATCTCCATGGAGACATAAAATGAATACTATAAAACCATACACTGGCCGAAGTTTTTGGCTAACAGGCTTGATGCTGACCGTGCTTTTAACTGGCTGTGGTGGGGGCAATAAAGTGCCTACTAGTGAAAGTGTTGATAATACAACGAGTACGAGTGACACAAATGACACAAATGATACGACTAGTAATACCACGAGTGATACGCCTGTTGCACCATCCGTATCCGAAACAGCGCCTGGAAATGAGGCTATTAGTGTGGCTCTAAACCAAAATGTGGTTGCGATTTTCAGTGATGCAATGAATAACACAACCCTGACCACCGATAGCTTTACCGTAACCGGTACAGGCGAAACGGCTTTAGTCGGAACCCTAACCTATGATGCCGCAACCAAAACGGCCAGTTTCGATCCAAACAGAAACTTCACAGCCGAAACCGTCTACACCGCCAAGATTACCACAGCGGCGAAAAACAGTGTCGGCACGCCTTTAGCAGCAGACTATACCTGGAGTTTCACCAGTGGCGCCGCGACCGCGGTAGACACTACGGCACCTCAAAAAGTCTCCACCTATCCGGTTGATGCGGCGACGGACTCCCTTCTTAACCGTGATATCAGTGCAACCTTTGATGAAACGCTTGATCCCGCAACGATTACCAGTTCAAGTTTTACAGTGAAAAAAGGAACCACGGCCATTGCTGGTACCGTTAGCTACAGCAATAAGGTCGCGACCTTTAATCCAACCAACGATCTTGATGCGTCTAGTACCTATACAGCGACAATTTCAACGGCCGTTAAAGATTTGGCGGGCAATGCTTTAGCAGCGAATCTGGTATGGTCGTTTACAACTGGCGCAACCACTGCTGTTGCAAAAGGACCTGATCCGGTTAATCTTAGAACAGCAGGTGACTTTGTCATTTTGACTAAAACGGGTATTACAAACGTTCATACTTCTGCGATTACCGGAAATATCGGTGCCAGTCCGATTACGGCTGCAGCGATGGATAACGTTTTCTGTACCGAAATAACGGGCACCATCTACGGTGCGAATGCGGCTTATACGGGCAGTGGCGCAATCTCCTGTTTTAAAGGCGTTCCCGCTGACAACACTCTAGTCGCCAATGCCGTACTCGATATGGGAACGGCTTACAACGACGCCGCAGGTAGAACAACGCCTGACTTCACTGAACTACATGCTGGAGACGTGAGTGGCCAAACGCTGGTTCCAGGCCTTTATAAATGGGGCACCAGTGTTTTAATCAATACCAATGTCACGCTTAATGGTGGTCCAAATGATGTCTGGATCTTTCAGATAGAAGGCAATATCACCCAGGCAAGTGACACCAAAGTCTTATTAACTGGCGGCGCTGTCGCCAAAAATGTTTTCTGGCAAGTCGCTGGCGGCGTCGGAGTTGATATTAATACCAACGCCACTTTCGAAGGTGTCATACTGGCTGTCAAAGCGGTTAATGTAAAAACAGGCGCGACCATTAATGGCAGACTGTTATCGCAAACCGAAGTCACTTTGCAACAAAATACTGTGACACAACCTGCTCAATAAGGTAATCGTTATACCTTATAAAGCATCATGACAAAATCAAAGGACCCGACTGGGTCCTTTTTTTATCGCTATATTTTACTGTCTGGCGGAGAAAACCCCGACCGTTTTTTCATGAAAACTTAATGAATACTGACTTAAAAACCCAAAATTCAGTGAATAGAAACAACGTTACCAGAGCCGATCTAGAGCACTATAATGACTTTTAATTCAATTATTTACAAATAAACCCACCTATTTGAAAATATAAAGCCTACACTAGAGGGAGTCCCTCCTAACCGTCTGAGGCCTTACGACTAGACGGAAAAAACCTCCTAATAATCTCCTTTGCGAAACAGAACGCTCAATAAAAGGTATTTGAACCCTGTGACGTAACGGTCGATAAAAAGAGTCCTTTAGGCAAAATGTACTTTTGCTAATCCAATATCAGGGCGATGATTACCCGCGATATTAAAATCTCCTTGGAGAAAGATAATGACTCATTTTAAAAAATACACTGGCCATAGTTTTTGGCTAACAGGCTTGATGCTGACCGTACTTCTGACCGGGTGTGGCGGTGGCAATGAAGTTCCGACTGCTGTTGAGGATACGACAACAACGACGGGTACGAATGATACGACGACCTCGACGGATTCTTCATCCGTGACCGAAACGGCACCTGCCAATACGGCTATCAATGTGCCGCTCAACCAAAAAGTGGTGGTCACTTTTAGTGAGTCCATGGATGCCTCAACCCTGACCACCGCAAGCTTTACTGTAACGGGTAAAGACGAAGCCGCATTAGTCGGTACCGTAGTCTATGACGCAGATTCTAAAACGGCGAGTTTCGATCCAGACAGAAACTTTACCGCCAGTACGGTCTATACGGCGATGATTACGACTCAGGCTAAAACAGCTACTGGCACGGCTTTAGCAAGTAACGTGACCTGGAGTTTCACCAGTGGTGCAGCAACAGCGGTAGACACAACGGCTCCAACAAAAGTCTCCACCTATCCGGTTGATACGGCGACAGATGTTCCCATTAACCGCAATGTGACGGCAACGTTTAATGAAGCGCTTGATCCTGCAACGGTTAGTAGTTCAAGTTTCACGCTGAAACAAGGGACGACAGCCATTTCGGGCACGGTGAGCTACAGCAATAAGGTAGCGACTTTTGATCCAACGAATGATCTTGCGGCCAGTACCACCTATACGGCTACGATCTCAACAACGGCTACGGATCTCGTTGGCAATGCTTTAGCAGCAAACCTAGTGTGGACGTTTACCACTGGCGCAACCGCGAACGTTGCGAAAGGACCGGCTCCAGTTAATCTTAGAACAGCAGGTGACTTTGTCATTTTGACTAAAACGGGTATTACAAACGTTCATACTTCTGCGATTACCGGAAATATCGGTGCCAGTCCGATTACGGCTGCAGCGATGGATAACGTTTTCTGTACCGAAATAACGGGCACCATCTACGGTGCGAATGCGGCCTATACGGGCAGTGGCGCAATCACTTGTTTCAAAGGGGATTCTGCTTCCAATACATTGGTTGCGAATGCCGTGCTGGATATGGGAACCGCTTATACTGATGCATCAGGTAGAACAACACCTGACTTCACTGAACTACATGCTGGAGACGTGAGTGGCCAAACACTGGTGCCAGGTCTTTATAAATGGGGAACAAATCTCATTATCAATGCAGGCAATGTCACCCTTAATGGTGGTGCAAATGATGTTTGGATCTTCCAGATAGACGGCGACATTGTTCAAGCAAGCAATACCAGTGTGTTATTAACAGGCGGCGCTTTAGCTAAAAATGTTTTCTGGCAAGTCGCTGGCGGCACAGGTGTTTCAATTGATACCAACGCCGTTTTCGAAGGTGTCATCATGGCCGAAAAAGCCATTAACGTCAAAACAGGTGCCACCGTTAACGGCAGACTATTATCGCAAACGGAAGTGACATTGCAAAGTAACACTGTGACACAACCTGCTCAATAAAGGTTGCGTTATAGCCTATAACCTAGTGTGACAAAATCAAAGGATCCAATCGGATCCTTTTTTTGTTGCGCCAATTTAACTTTCAGACACCGCCATCCAAGACCAAGACAGCACCGGCTAAGACGGCGATCAATGTTACGCTTAGACCAGAGCCAGTTAATCTTCGAACAGCAGAGAGCTTTGTTATATTGATCAAAAGCGGCATTACAAACATTCATATCTCTACGATTACCGGAAATATCGGGACCAGCCCCATTACCGCGACCGCAATGGACACTGTTTTCTGTACCGAAATGACGGGCATCATCTACGGCTCTGATTCGGCCTATACGGGTAATGATGATGTTAGCTGTTTTAAAGGGGATTCCGCTTCTAATACATTGGTTGCCAATGCCGTACGGGATATGGAAACCGCTTATGCCGATGCAGCAGCCAGAACAACACCTGATTTCACCGAACTGCACGCGGGAGAGATAAGTGGCCAAACACTGGCTCCAGGAGTCTATAAATGGCGTACGGAGATTTCAATCAGTGCGAATGTCACCCTTAATGGTGGTGAGAATGATATTTGGATCTTCCAGATAGATGGCAACCTTACCCAGGCAAGTGATACGAAGATATTATTAACGGGCGGCGATTTAGCCAAAAATGTTTTCTGGCAGGTTGCTGGCGACACGGGGGTTTCCATTGGGACAAACGCTGTTTTCAAAGGTGTCATCATGGCCAAAAAAGCGATCATCATCAAAACAGGCGCTACCATTAATGGCAGGCTGTTTTCGCAAACAGAAGTGACATTGCAAAGAAACACCGCACTGTGACAGTCAAGAAAACCCTGACATTATTCTAAAAGGTATCATCAAGCCGCCGGACGGATATAAGTATGAGGATAATCGGATTCACGATTTTGAAACGATAAAATAGCCGCATTTAGAATAATCCCGTTCTCAATGTTAATGGCTTGCCGAATCGTCTCATTCTTCTGCCATTCATCACGGCCGCCAAGTATCGTCGACAAATAGACGATAAGCGCTGCAGAGATTGATCGTGTCGCACTCTCCCAAAGATAGCTAGGCGTATGATCCACAGCATAATAATCAACTGTTTTATATTTAAATATCGGGTTTTTAAAGGTCGTCGGTTTGGCAAAGAAAAAGCCCATGCCTTCGTCACAGCTCACATCAATGATCAAACTATTGGGTTTGAGGCTATCACTTTCCGCTTCAGTCACAAAATTAGTGGGATTTTGTGTGTCTTGAAAAATACCATTAATCATAATATCGGCTTCACTGATCAATTCAGACAAAGGATGTGACCGACCATCATGCTCAACCACCATCATGCGAGATTCGCCTTCTTCGCCCAACTTCACTCTTACATAATTACAATCAAGCACCTCTTCACGTACCTCGTGATCTGGCCGCTGAATACAAATAGTAATATCTCTAAAACCATGGGCTTTCAATGCATAGATAGCCCCTCTTCCAACCGCACCGAAACCAAAAATAATCGTTTTTCGTTGATTACCGTAATGGCCATCAATCCCTTTCAATTGCAACGCATGTAAAACGGCACAATAACCCGCCATTTCATTATTTTTGTAAAAGGTATGACGTCCCACTTGACCGCTGGGCGTCCAAACAAATATATCCTCAAAAGCAATCAGCGTTTGCTTTCGATCAAGAGCTGCTTGCGTAATATCACGTTGCTGCACACAATGCACATAACCCCAAAGCGTTCCGCCTTCACGAAGCTCCTCCAAATCGGCCAACACTGGCTTGTTAATAACCACCCGACCGATGTCGGCCAGTATTTCATGGCGTGTTGCTATGCCACCAGTCAGGGATGCGATGTCTGAATCTGCAAACCCAAAGGCTGCGCCATAACCCTCTTCAAAAACCAACTGACGACGAAGCCCCTCAGGAATGCGCAATAAATGCCCAGGGTGAATCGGAAATCGTCGTTCGTCCTCTTTTTTTGAAGTCCCAATGACCCCCATGACGGATGTATTCATATCAACGTGCCTCGTTATTAAAATAATTAATAAATGGACTGCATGAACGAATGATCAGTTTCGCCAATAGGCCGGTTTCTTTATGCTCTGCGCGGTAAAACCAGGAGGTTAGAAAGGGACAGTCGATCATTGATCTCTGCCCATTAGAAGCGAGTGCTTTAACACTGTCCGCTGGAAAGATTCGTTAAATGATGATTTTTGCATCTAACGTTGACATAAGCGTTGATTTTAACACTTTCGTATAAAACTATTTGATTACCTAAACGAGCAGTAAAACTCAGCAAATTTTAACCAGGCCTGGTCAGTTTTATCTACAATAAGGGCTTTGACCCTTTTTGCTGGGCTGAGAGGGGACGGCGTAAAAAGGTAACTCAGAATTATTTAAAGTTTGACATCATACTGATTCAGCACAGAAACCATCACAAAATAACAAACCACTGTGACCGCCACAGAAACTCCTAAGCTCAGATAAAAATTCAACCCCATCTTTAGCAACGGCGGTAAGACGAGAAAAAGCGCCAACGAGGGCAGAACAAGCCAAAAAACGCTTGATGCCAAAGCCGTGACTTTCTCTACATCTTTTGTGTCAATATACAACCAAATCATCGCCAACACCGACACCAAAGGAACCGATGCCAAGATTGCGCCAATCAGCGAACTGCGCTTAGCGATTTCAGATATTGCCACAACCAGAAGGGTCGTCACCGCAATTTTAATCAGATAATAGCTCAATGCTTATCTCCCTATTCACCCAAAACAACCAGGCCTTATATGTTGACGTGTTCTCTGAAATAAAGAGAATTTACTAAGGACGCTTAGTAAAGGGAAGTGAGATCTTGTGACCAGGCCAAGGTTAATAAGCCTGATGCCCAGATTAAGACCACTTCCCCACGCACTATAAACTGTACGGTATCTTAGGCTGGTTAAACCAAGCCTGTATATAA
>Ga0210044_10000126_pt1 | contig 106628 bp, 95 predicted proteins | sample CryGey13umfilter_2_FD_183959 | JGI IMG/M metagenome (GOLD analysis project Ga0210044, IMG submission 183959) | Groundwater microbial communities from aquifer in Utah, USA - Crystal Geyser 4/9/14 3 um filter (SPAdes) (version 2) | ecosystem: Environmental > Aquatic > Deep subsurface >... | reverse complement strand
CTGAAAGCGTGACATAATACTTTCTCATGATTTTCTCTATTTCTTGGCTGTAAAACTGTTTCATCTGCACTACTCCTCACGGACTGGTTTTACCACCAAGTTTATCAGACCTAACCTTAAAGAAGGCACTTACCCTTTTGAAGGATTTTATTAAATCCACATTACTTTGGCAGTGTCACCGTGCTTCGGCTTTGTTCGCGGTTCGTTTGGCTAGGCTCTCAAAATCTGCTCGGTTTCTATTTGCAAGGTCGCTTTTTGGTTGTGTCGGGTCTTCAGTATCAGCGTGTTTTCTTTGTCATAGGTTTTGGTTTGCAAATGAAGGTCAAGGTTTTTGGTAGTTGCCAAATTGAAAAGTTCGTGCAACAATTTTGTCAGTTCAGCGGTAATATTTTTTCAGGCAGCGAGTCTTGCAACTCAAAAACGCCTAACACCGCGTCCTCAGAAACCAGCAAACACACTGGACTCTTAGGCGCGGTAGCGGGCGACAAAGGGGAGGGCAAAAGCCAAAAATGACCGTATTTTCCCTGGCGGTTAAATGCAAAGCGGGCGTTCTCATCAAGAACGCCTGTTTTTTGTCCAGGTCCAGGGGTTATCCCGCTTCAGCCTGGACCAGTTGATAGCCCATTTTCGCCGCCTTCTTTTGGAGGTATTTCAACTGCTGGGCATCAGTGCGATAGCCTGCAACTGATATTCATTCACGCTGGCCGGGTCGTAGTCTACGTTGTATTTGAGCATTGTCGTCAGCACCCGCGCAATGGCGTGCGCCGTCGCTACGGTGGCCTGTTCAATCCCCAGCCTCACTTTCAGCCGCCGGTAGAGCGCTCCAAATGGACATTGCGCGCGCTTTACCGATTGCGCCGCCATGCGAAAGGCCTGCCCGGCGTGATTCTTGGTCTTCAACGTGGCGTTTTTCAAAACCTGGCCACCCGAAATTTCGTGTTTCGGCGCCAGCCCCAACCAGGCGCAATAATGCTTGTCGGTCGGAAATTTCCCCATGTCAGTGCCCGCCTCCAGCAGAACCGTTTGCGCCGTCGAAACGCCAAAGCCATCCACCAGCGTCAAATCTACGCCTGCGATGCGTACCAGGTGCTGACGAATTTCCTTCGCCGAGGCCGGGGCGTTCTTGCTGTGCGAGTTCTTCTTCTTCGAGGCGGCTCCGTCTTTCGGCGTGGGCCATTCTGGCCGGGTCAGCCCGTAGCGTCGCACAATTTCTTCGTCGCAGGATTCGATTTCTTCCGTGAAAAAGTCGAATAGTTCCAGCGATTGTTTCAGCACGAAGAGATGTCCTTCCCGCCAGGTGCCCGTCAGCGCCCGACCAATCTCTTCTTCCGAATGCTTGCAGCCTGGCCCACGCATTGCCGCCAGCGTTGCCAGGTTGCGCTCTCCGGCGGTGATGGCCCGGACGCTGCGCAGTGGCCTGCCCGGTCATCCCCATCACGTCGCTCACCGCCAGGGTCAGTTGGATGTTCATTTGCAACAGCGCTTTTTGAATGTGCAAAACGTGCGGCGAGCGCCGCTCTACCAACTCGGCGCGGTGTCGCAGCAGGGTGAGGTCAGATTCCGACCGAAAGGATCCTTCCAGTAGCCCATAACGAATTTTGAATCTTGAAAAAGGTTGCACATTCTTTGCACAGGAGCTAATTTTCTTTTTGCGGTGAAAAAAAGGCAAGCCGGATTGTCAATCCGGCTTGCCTTCAACTTTTAAAGGGAAAATTGTTTTTTTGCTTACACTTTTGTCATTGTCACAAAAATCTGGGGGCGGCGTTTGGTTTCGTTGAATAGGAAAGTGCGCACTACCGCCACAATGTCTTTTTCCACGCTCATGCCGCCGCTGTGAATGACATCCACCACGCGCTTGCGCATGGACGGAATTAGAGTCTCAGATTCCTCAGACGCGATAAAGCCACGGGTGAGAATTTCCGGCTCGTCAAGCAGGCGGTTGGTGAATTTATCAATGCTCAGGTTGACGATAACGATGCCAGAGCGGGCGAGTTGCTCACGTTCCTTCATCACGTCGCGGTCCATTTCATTCACCGCGCTGCCCTCCACAAAGATATAGCCGCCGGGGATGCGTTCCCCGAGCGTCACTTTGCTGTTTTCTAATTCAACAATCTGGCCGTTTTCGACGACGGTGATTTTGTCTTCCGGGATGCCAACTTGTTTTGCCAGCCAGGCGTGACGGCGCAGTTGGCGCAATTCGCCGTGAATGGGCATGAAGTTTTTGGGCCTGACCAGGTTGAGCATTAATTTTTGCTCTTCCTGGCTGGCATGGCCGGAGACGTGTACCGGCATCATCGAGTCGTAAATGACGTTTGCGCCGCGTCGCAACATGCGGTTGATAGTTTTGCTGACGCCTTCTTCGTTGCCAGGAATGGGGTGCGAAGAAAGTACCACCGTATCGCCGGGAATCAGGTCGAACTGGCGATTGCTGCCCGAGGAGAGGCGGCCAATAATTGAGGAAGGCTCGCCCTGTGAGCCGGTACACATGATGGTGACTTGCTCGGGCGGAAGGGTTAGCGCCGTTTCGATACTGACCAGAGTCTCATCGGGGACAATCAAATAGCCCAACGTGCGCGCCATTTTGGCATTATCTACCATGCTGGTTCCGGCAAAAGCCAGTTTGCGTTTGTGACGTACGGCGGCGTCGGCGACCTGTTGCATGCGTGAGATGAGCGAGGCAAAGGTAGCGATAATGACTCGTCCGGGGGCGGTCTTGAAGACTTCGTCCAGCGCCGGGCCAATGACTTGTTCTGATGGTGTCCAACCGGGGCGCTCGGCGTTGGTCGAATCAGACAGGAGCAGGTCTACGCCGCGCTTGGAAAATTCTGCCAGCTTGGCGTAGTCGGTTGGCCAGCCATCCACCGGGGTATGGTCAAACTTGAAATCGCCCGTGTGGATGATGAATCCTGCCGGTGTGGTGATTCCCAGCCCGACGGCGTCGGGGATGGAGTGGCAGACGTGGAAAAATTCAACTTTGAAAGGCCCAATTTGGACGGTATCGCCAGCCTGCACCTTACGCAGGTCGGCTTTGATGCCTTTTCCGTTGCGCGCCAGCTTGACTTCTATCAACCCCAAGGTGAGCGGTGTCCCGAAGACGGGTGCCGGAACTCGCTCCAAAACGTGATGTAGCGCGCCGATGTGGTCTTCATGGCCGTGCGTGATGACAATGCCCGCCACTTTGTGGCTTTTGTCGTAAAGATACTCGAAATCTGGAATGATATAGTCAACGCCGAGCATATCGTTGTCAGGAAACATCAAACCGGCGTCCACCAGCAAAATCTGGTCGCCGTACTCGTAGGCCATCATGTTTTTGCCTACTTCCCCCAGCCCGCCTAGGGGGATAATTCTTAATTTGTTACTCATGAAATCGTATTCCTTTGTGTGTTTGAATTTTTCCCCAAAAGGGGACTTATTTATCCGCCATCGGCGGTTAAGTTTGAAAGTGGGTGTTTCAGTGGGTATTTACAAAAATACCCCGAGCGTGTTGCCGGGGTAAAACCAGTTCAACAACGGACTATCTTGGCCGTCAGTATAGCAGGAGATAATCTTTTTGTCAAATTGCCCCGCCCTGTCTTGGTGATTACCCATAAGTTGCCAACTTTCGTCCTGTGGACAAGAGCGACATGAATGTCGCGTTGCGTGTTGTACGCTCAAAAGACGGTATAAACCCTGGCCTGCTTCAAGAAAGGTTGGGAGTCAAGCAGACGCGGTTGCGTCCGGTTTGTTTGGCCTGGTAGAGACCTTGATCGGCGGCGGCAATCAGCCCGATTCCGGTGGGGCTGTGTTGCGGGAAGCAGGCCACGCCCAAAGAAATGGTGGCTGAGATGTGGAAGGGACCAAATTCGACCTCGGTTTCGGCAAATTGTTTGCGCCATTTTTCTGCACGTTCAGTTGCAAAGTCAGCCGATGCGCCTGGTAGCACAATGGCAAATTCTTCGCCGCCGTAACGACAGGCGACATCTTCCCGGCGAGTGTCGTTGAGTAACATGGTGCCTAATTCCTTCAACATCATGTCGCCTGCGCTGTGACCGTACGTATCGTTGACGATTTTGAATAAATCAATATCTATCATCACCATACTCACAAGTGTTCCGTCGCGCTGACTGCGCGAGATTTCACGCTGCAGGGTCTCCTCTAAAAAGCGGCGATTGTACAATCTGGTCAGCGGGTCGCGGATGGCTTGTTCGCGCAGTTGAGCGCGTAGTTCCTCGTTACTTTTTAGCTCTGTTTTCAGCGTGCGATTGGCGTGGCGCAGGCTTCTTTGGGCGCTGTTGGCTTTTTCATATAGCCTGGAATTTTTGATGGCGATGGCGGCTTGCAGGCTGAAAATTTGCAGACGTTTGGCATGGCCCTCGTTGAAAAAACCTGGGGTGGCACTGTCCATGCTCAAGAAACCAACGACTTTCTCTTCCACGATAATCGGCGCGGCCATGTAGCAGCGAATCCAGCGCGAACTAGGAACATTCATCCAGCCAGGATGTTTTTGCACGTCTGGAATTAGCAGGGGCTGGCATGTGTGCATCATGCTGGTGAAATTGGTTGCTTTTTTTAATGAGAAGCGGATACTTCTAATTTCTTCATCCGAAAAGCCATGTTTTTCGTAGCCTTTGGCGCGCACGATTTGAACGAATTGTTTTTCAATCAGGCTGATATTGATTGCATCCAGCGGAATGACTTTGTCAATATTGTCCAAAATTCGGTCCAGCGCCTCGTTGAAATTGAGCGTGCTGGTTAGCGCCGTCAACGTGTCATTGAGCGCTTCGGCATATTCGCGTTGTTCGCGCGCCGCTTGTTGGGCGCGGTGTCGCTCGGTGATATCTTCGCCGATGCTTGCCATGCCGCTGATGGCGCCAGTTTCATCGCGCAGGAGGATGTCACTCCACAGCACCAGGCGTTGTTGTCCGGTTTGGGTTAAGATGCTATTCTCGTGACGTGAGGCGATGGCGCCATGTTGAATGGCGCGGGTAAATTCTGCATGTTGGTGTGTGTCTGATGCGACGAATAGCTCAAACCAATTTTTACCAACGACGTCCTCGCGCCGCCATTGCGTTGTTTGTAAAAAATAATCATTGGCAAAGGTCAAGTTGCCCTGCGTGTCAAGTGTAATGGCAAATAGATAAACGTTTTCCAGCGTTTCGCGGAAGCGCCGTTCGGTTTCACGCAGGGTGTTTTCGGTTTGCTTGCGCTGGGTAATGTCGGTGATGAATCCGACCACCGATTCGATGTTTCCTTCCGCGTTGTAAACGGGAGTGTTGGAAACCGCCCCCCAAAACAGACTGCCATCTCGGCGGGTGTGGCGAGTTTCCATTTGGTATTGGTTGATTTCGCCCTGGATGAGCGTTTCGAACAAGTGCCGGCTGTAAGGCACATCTTCTTTGTGCAAAAATTCGCTTTCGCGTTTGCCAATGATTTCTTCGGATGCGTAGCCAAGCATTTCAGCCCAGCGCAGATTGGCAAAGGTGTAAACGCCGCTCCAGTTCAAAACTCGGATACCAACTCCGGCATGGTCGAAGATGACTTTGAGCTGCGCGCGGCTCTGGCGCAGTTCGTCTTCCATTTGCTTGCGCTGGCTGATGTCAATTTGGGTAGCCATGAGCGCGTCTTCGTTGTGATAGCGAATTTTTCGGATGGACATCAGTACCCAGCGGGGTTGTCCGTCTTGTGTTCTCATCCCCATCTCGTACTGATCTACCTGCCCATCACGCTGTAAATCCCCTAGAATCTTCAGATGGTCGGCGGGATTCTGATAATAATCGCCGGCGGCGCGTTTGCCCAACTCGCCGGGTTGAATGTTGTAAAACGCAGTTCCGGCGGGGTTGATATAAAGAATGCGCCCGCTTTCGACGGCTGTTACCGTCAACGGGAAGGGCGCGGCGGCGAAGAGCGCGTTCAGGCTGGATTCGCTTTCTTTTAGCGCCGTTTCAGCCTGCACCCGGTCGCTAATATCGTGCAGGGTGAATAATTTTCCACGTTGTTCACCGTGTTTATCGAGCAGGGGCGTCAACATCAACTCCACCCAGCGATTAACCGGCGGGCCGAGAAAGGTGTTCGTAAAGGGCATATCGGCCTGTTCTACTTGAGTAAAAATTTTTAATTTGTCGTTTAGCGCCTGATCCGCAGGCTGGCTGATGGCTTTTTCATCCAGATTAAGCAGGTAGCGGGCGGTTGGGTTGATGTCTATGATTTTTCCGGTTGTATCCAGGACAAGAATGCCATCCAGAATTTTTTCAAAAATGGCGTCGCGCGCAATTGGAACCAGATCAAGCAATTGGTAGCGAAGAATACCCCAACCCAAAATCAACCCGCTTAAGGCGTAGGCGACGCTGTCTAAATCAAACCACGCGAAGACGGAACTGCCTGTTGCGCCGTGCACGGGGGAGAAAATATCTCCCAGCCACGGTAAAACTGCCGCCGCGAAGAGTGTTCCCGCCTGCTGGCGGAAATTAACCGGGTAACGCAGCAATGCCTGGCCCAGCAGAATGCTCCCAATCACCTGCAGGCTGTAGTGATTGACCCGGTAAATCCAATAGAGCAGGTTGGGTTGTTCTTCCCCCATGGCGTCTAGAACTTGCGGCCAGAGGTTTGGGCTCCATAAGTTCAACAATACGACGAACACTGAATAAGCTGGCAAAACCCACAGGAGCGGCAATAATCGCCGCGCAAGCGGGAAATCTTGCCTGGTATACTCGAAAATGTAGAGCAAGTAGAGCGTGACAGCGCTGGAGGAGCCAACCGTTTCCAGGTTTTCCCACAGGGTGATTTGTTGCCGTGTTTGTGCGCTAATTTCAAACGCGGTGCTGAGTCCCCAGACGGCGACGGCCATCATCAATGCAGTCAGTGGCATGCCGCCGGGCGCTTTGCGGTGCCGCCAGGCAATCAGCGCGGCGAAAGATGAAATCACCGCGCCAAGCAATTGAATGAGCGTGGAAGAGAGTATGTGCCAGTCCATGAAGAGAATGAATGAATGAAAGAATGGTGTTGCAAGCGGATTAATTGTAGTGCAGGATACGTATTTTGGATGATTTTTCCGTTTTCTTCCTCTGCTATAATTACCTTTATGCCCAAATTTTTCCGCTTTTCAGAAAAAAATTTTCCTTTCTTCCTCTTTTTGATGAGTATACTCGTTTACGGCCTCTTTATTCCCTGGCTGGGTTTTTATTGGGATGATTGGCCGGTTATTTTGATGGGAAAATTTTTTGGCGTCAACGCCTATGCCGATTTTTACACTTACGACCGCCCTTTTTCGGCCTGGACGTATCTTCTCGCCCTGCCGCTGTTGGGCTTGCGCCCGCTTGCCTGGCAAATTTTCACCTTACTTCTGCGCTGGCTGACAGGCGTTTTTTTCTGGTTGACGTTGCGCCGCATCTGGCCGCAGCATCGTCTTCAAACTGCCTGGGTTGCCATCCTGTTTCTGGTTTCTCCCGTCTTTACCTTGCAATTTATTTCTGTTGCTTTTAGCCAGCATTGGATTTGCGCCCTGCTCTACGCCTTTTCATTGTGGGCGATGCTGAAAGCCCTTGACTCCGGGCGCTTTTCGGGGCTGTGGCTTGTAGCCGCGCTGACGGCTTCTGCCCTGCATTTGTGGACGATGGAGTATTTCCTCGGCCTGGAAATCTTCCGTTACGCCTTGCTTTGGCGGATGGCTGGCGCCGCAGCGCCTTTCCACCGCCGGTTGGTGACCGTTTTGCGGGCTGGCTGGCCGTTTGCGTTGGCGCTGGTCGTTTACGTCTTCTGGCGGCTCTTTTTACTGCAACTGCCGCAGGATGACCCCAACCCGGTGCGTTTTCTTGCTGACTTGCAAGCTAGCCCGCTGACTGGTTTGCTGACGCTGGCGCAGATTGTGATACGCGACTTGCTCTACATGCTGATTCAGACTTGGGCTGAAATTCTCTCCCCGGCGCGCGTCGAACTCGCCAGTAAATTTTTTCTATTGACGGCGTTTGGCGCGGCGCTGATGGCTGCCGGGCTGAACGTTTATTTTGGCCGTGAATCGGCGCGCACAGACTCTGCACCAGAAAGCGGCTTCACCTCCGCTATTTTTCTCGGCCTGTTGGCGACTTTGCTCGGCGCGCTCCCCGGTTGGCTGACGTACCGTCAGGCGCTGGCGCAGCCCTATGGCAATCGCATTGCCTTGCCTGCCTTGCTGGGCCTGAGTATGCTCACCGTTGGCCTGTTGGACTGGTTGTTGCGTCGTCCGGCGCAAAAGCGCATGGCAATCAGCCTGTTGGTTGGGCTGGCGGCCTTCTCGCATTTTTACACCGCCAATGCCTACCGCGAGATGTGGAACATTCAGAAGCAGTTTTACTGGCAACTCGCCTGGCGCGCGCCCGGTCTGCAATCCGGCACGGCCTTGCTTTCTGATTCTGAAGTCGTTATCAGCGCGGGGACGTACTCCACCGCATCGGCCATCAATCTCATCTATGCCGATACTTTTGATGTGGCTAGTTTTCCATACTGGTTTTTTAACACCAGTCAAAGTTTCAAGTTTCAAAGCGAGCGCATGGCAGAGGGGAAAAATCTCCGCGCCGATTTTCGCACCTGGCACTTTGTGACTCGGCCCGAAAATGTTTTGCTGGTAGATAATGACTCGTCCGCCTGTATGCGCGTGTTGGCGCCCGAACAACCCGAAAACGGCCAACTCTCCCCTTTGCAACAACAATTTCTGCCGCAATCTGACCTGGGGCGGATTGTGGCGCATCCTGCTGCGCCCGCATCGCTCCCATCCGAAATTTTTGGCGCGGAACCGGCGCACGCCTGGTGTTACTACTATCAGAAAGCCGCGCTTGCCCGCCAACAAGGCGATTGGGCGCAGGTTATCAGGCTGGGTGAGCAGGCCGCGGAACGCGGTTACCAGCCAGCCAACGCCGCTGACTACTTGCTTTTTGTTGATGCCTACGTTCAGACGGGTGACCTACCTGGCGCTGTCGCGCTCACCGGGCAGGTGAACAGCCGCGACCCGCGTTTGCAGCCCCTGCTATGCCAGTACTGGGCGCAACAGCCCTTCAGCCTGGCCGCCTCATCCCTGCAAAAATTATCCTGCGCGCCCGGTTCCTAGTGCCGGAACTTTATAAAGATGTAGGGTAAAAACGGCGCAATTCAGCCGTTTTTACCCTACAAAATCGGAAAGTTCCGGTACTAATTTCTCATTGGCTTTTCATGAAAACCACCCTGCTCCACTTGGAGCCGCACGACGACCTGATTTCTGTCCGTGACCGCATGTCGTGGGCCAAAACCCCGCGCATCCTGCTCATCTGGCCGCGCCGTGGGCGCGACGCCCGCCAGGTGGATATTCGCTCGTTTGACCTGATGCTGTTGCGTCGTCACGCCGCCGCTCTGGGCGCGCAGCTTGCACTGGTGACGCGGCAGAGCGATATTCGCAATGTCGCCCATGATTTGCAAATCCCCTGCTTCTCCAGCCTGCCCAAAGCCCAGGAACAACCCTGGCAAACAGCCCCCATTCTGCCTTTGCCGGCCCGCCGTCAACGCAACCTGCGCCAGATGCGCGCCGCTTTGCCCGGCGACTTGTTTGCCCTAACCACGCCGGCGCGGGTGGGCGTCTTTTCTCTGGGTGTGGCCGCGCTTCTGCTTATTTTGCTCCTTCTTATTCCTGCCGCACAAATTCGATTGACCACCACCCCTCAGCCTCAGCAGATTGAATTTTTTATCAAAGCCAGCCAGCGGGCGGGCTATGGGCAGCTTCCCGTCCGCCCGCTCAGCCTTGACCTTGAAATCAGCGCCAGCGCCTCGGCCAGCGGCCAAATCACTTTCCCCGGGCAGCGCGCTGAAGCCACTGTATTCCTTACCAATTTGACCGCCGCCCCCGTCAACGTTCCCGCCGCCACCCTGTTGCTGGCCCAAGCCAGCCCCGCGATTGTCTTCGAGACGCTTGCCGCTGTCAGCGTGGAAAAAACCGCCGAAGTGCGCGTACGCGCTTTGCAGGGCGGCGAGTCCGGCAACGTCCCCGCCGCTTCCATCCGCGCCTTTCAGAACATGCTGGGCCTGTCGCTGTCCGTTACCAATCCGCAGCCCGCCAGCGGGGGCGACCAAAAAACCGAGCCCGCGCCCAGCCAGGTTGACCGAGAAGAACTGCGGGCGACGATCCTTCGTCAGATGCAGGCGCAGGCCCCGGCCCAGTTTTCTTCTTCTTTGGAAACGGGCGACCTGCTTTTGGCTGAATCCGTCAAATTAACCGAGATTCTGCGCGAAGAGTTTTCCCCGCTTCCCGGCACACCCGGAAAAGAACTCAGCCTGCGCCTGCGTGGCCGTTTCGAGGCTTTTTTCGTTTCTCAGGCCGACCTGAGTCAAGCGGCGAGCCAGGCATTGGACGCCGCCCTGCCACCGGGTTTTGCGCCTCGGCCTGGTTCACTCGAACTGACGGCGCTCAGCGCCCCCGCCGCTACCGAAGATGGTTATCGCTGGCGAATGCGCGCCGCGCGCGCCATCCAACCCCAACTTGACCTGGCGCAGGCCGCCCTGTTGGCGCGCGGACAAACGCCGCGCCGCGCCGCCGCCTTGCTGGCGCAAATTTACCCGCTGGCCGAAGCGCCCGCCATTGTCAACCAGCCGATTTGGTGGCCCTGGCTGCCGTTTTTACCCATGCGGATAACCGTCACGACCAATTTCCCATGAAAATTCTAGCCGTTGACTATGGACAAAAAAATATTGGTCTGGCCGTCAGTGATGAAACTGAAACCCTGGCGCGCCCGCTGACCATTTTGCCGCACGTCTCACGCCCGGCAGATTGCGCCGTGGTGCTGGCGCAGGCCAGTGTGCAGGCTGCCGCAAAAATCATCGTTGGCGTTTCGTATGATGAATCCGGTGCGCCGAACCTGGCCGGGCGGCAGGCGCTTCATTTTGCCGAAGCCCTGCGCGAACAAACAGTTCTGTCTGTGGAAATGTGGGACGAAACCCTGACGACACAAGACGCGCGCGCCGCGCGGCTTGCCTCAGGCGCGCGCCGCAAAAACCGCGCCGGTCACCTCGATGCGACTGCCGCCGCCATTTTGTTACAAGATTACCTCGAGCGCTTACGCTGATTGGATACCCAAAACGATGCCAACTGTCCGCCGCCGTGCTTATTTTCCGTTAGGATGCGTTTTGCCTGTTTTGCTGATGGTGTTGCTTGCTATTGGGGCGTTGCTGGCGCCCGCGCTGGCGGCGCGTACTTTTGGCGCGCCCGCTGCCAATTTAGGCGCGCTAAAAACCACGCAGTATGCCATCCGTCTGTTATGGTACGACGGTCTGCTGACCGAGCCGGTAGACGCTGCCGCGGCTGAACGCCTGTTTGCCATCCCGCCGGGAACTTCTGCCGCCGAAGTTGCTTTTCGACTGGAGAGTCAGGGCTTCATCCGCTCTGCCGATGCCTTCAGCGACTATCTGGTTTATGCCGGGCTGGATACGCGCCTGCAAAGCGGCGAATTTACGCTCAGCCCGGCGCTCAGCCCGGCGCAGATTGCTCAAAAATTGCAGGATGCCACCCCAGAGCGGGTGAAATACGTCATTCTGCCCGGCTGGCGGCTGGAAGAAGTTGCCGCGTCGCTGCCCACTTCTGGGCTGGCAATTTTCCCCGATGAATTCCTTGCGCTGACGGCCAATCCGCCCGCGCGCCCGTCTTTTTTGCCGGAAAACGCCAGCGCTGAGGGTTTTTTGCTCCCTGGCGAATATGTTCTTAATCGCGACACTACCGGCGAACAATTTTTGGCAGAGATGTTGAACCAGTTTGACCTGGCAGTCGGGCAGGAAATGCGTCTGGCCTTTGACAGGCAGGGGCTGACGGTGTACCAGGCGGTCACATTGGCCTCGCTGGTGCAGCGCGAGGCCGTGCAAGCTGAAGAGCAGCCTCTGATTGCTTCGGTATTTTTGAATCGACTGGCAATTGGTATGAAGCTGGACAGCGACCCAACCGTGCAATATGCGCTCGGCTTTGACCCACAGCGCGGCTGGTGGCGCGTGCCGCTGACGCTGGACGACCTGAAAGTGAACTCACCCTTCAACACGTACCAAAACCACGGCCTGCCGCCTGCGCCGATTTCCAGCCCGGGGCTGAATGCTTTGCAGGCGGTCGCCTTCCCGGCGCAAAGCGATTATTTCTACTTCCGCGCCCGTTGTGATGGCTCTGGTCTGCACGTCTTTGCCAAAACGTTTGAAGAACACCTGGCAAACGGCTGTCCGTGAGCTGGTGCAGTTTAACTTCTAATTTCCACATAATCGCGGGTGATGTGTTCTCCGTTTTCTGCGCCCAAAAATTTAATTAGTTCAGTGGTTAGTTGCGCCTTGCGCACAGCGTCAGTGTGGCTCCAGGTGCGGCTCTTGATTTCGAGAAAATTTCCCAAATCGGGGCGTTCCACTGTGTCAAGGTTGATGTAGAATTCCTCGCCCTGATAGCGAATATGCCAGCGCAGGCGGCCTTTTTCGACGGCGATTTCGCTGGCAGGTTTGAAGTATTCGCGGTAAAAACGCAGGGTTTGCGTGGCGGGGGCAAGATAGCGCGAGCGCGAAAGCAACACGTCCTGTTCCAGCGCGCCGGCGCGGTCTTCGCCGATGAGCGTCAGCCGGGCGCGCACGCTGGTCACTTTGCCTTTTTCGTCTATAAAATCGTCTTCACGGTAGCGCAGTCTTCCCTGAGCGGGGTCATCAAACCGGAAGTAGTTATCATATTGGCGGTAGTGTTTCTGATAGAGAATCTCTACCTGGGCGCTGTTGAGCGCGATTTTTGCCGTTTCAGGATTTTCCAGCCGAACCTTGATTTGCACTTCGTAAGATTCTTCCTCGCTGGAGCCGCCCAGGGCGATGAGTTTGCTCAGCACCGATTGCTCGCGCGCCATCAGGAAGGTATCAATGTGGCGGGCATACGATTGCGCCTGCTGAATCAAGTCGGCCTCGTTAAGGGTAAGCAGGTTACGCGCGCGCATCAGCCATTTTCCGTTGACCATCACATCGGTCACGTCGGTGGATTTGGCGGCGTAGACGATTTGCGCGTAGGCGTTGTTTGGGTCGCGCTCAAAGCGCGGTGAGTTGTGCAGTGGGCTGGTATCCACCAAAATCAGGTCGGCGCGTTTGCCGGGTTCGAGTGAACCTGTCAGATGTCCGATGTGCATGGCTTTTGCGCCGATGCGGGTCGCCATCGAAAGCGCCTGCGCGGCGGGCACTGCCGTCGGGTCGTTGGCCGCCGTTTTGGCGAGGAAGGCTGCCAGACGAATTTCCTCGAACATATCCAGGTCGTTGTTGGAGGCCGGCCCGTCGGTGCCGATGCCGACGTTGAGACCGGCTTCAAGCATTTTGGCGACGGGCGCAATGCCAGACGCCAGCTTCAGGTTGGAAGATGGGTTGTGCGCTACGCCGGCCCCGGCATGGAGCAGGGTGCGCATTTCGCCCTCGTCAATGTGAACGCAGTGGGCGGCCAGTACTTTCGCCTCGAACAAGCCTTGTTTTTTGACGTAGGGGATGACCGGCATTCCGTTCTCGTTGCGCATATTTTCCACTTCAAAGACGGTTTCGGCCAGATGCGTGTGCAAAGGGACGTCAAATTCGACGGCGAGTTGGGCGGTGGCGTGTAAGATTTCGGGCGTGCAGGTGTAGGGCGCGTGCGGCGAAACGGACGGCACAATCAGTGGATGGCCTTTCCAGCGTAAGATAAATTCCCGTGCCATTGCCAGCGATTCTTCGTAAGATTTCGCATCCGGCGTGGGAAATTTCATCACACTTTGACCGCAGACGCCGCGCAAACCGGCTTCGGCGGTGGCCTTGGCTACGTCATCTTCAAAATAGTACATATCAGCGAAACTGGTGACACCGCTGCGGATGAACTCAGCGCAGGCCAACAGGCTGCCCAGGCGGCAAAAATCTGGCGAGACAAATTCGCGCTCGACTGGCATCATGTAGCCCATCAGCCAGACATCCAGGCGCAAATCATCAGCCAGACCGCGCAACAGTGTCATGGGAACGTGGGTGTGGGCGTTGACCAGCCCCGGCATGAGGATTTTTTCGCCACAATCAACCGTTTGTGTGGCTGTGTAGGCGGCCAGGATTTCGGTTTGCGCGCCGACAGCCAAAATCGAATCTCCACGGATGGCGATTGCGCCGCTGTGGTATTGGCGCATCTCTTCATCCATGGTCAAAATATGGGCGTTGATGAGCAACACATCTGCGGTTTGGGTCATTTTGTCTCCTTGGGTGTGCGTGTATACGAGAGATGGCCGGAAAGTTGAACTATTATGTACTTGTCTGACAAATAAGTCAAGCGCGGGCAGTTTGTTGACTCCACATCATGGCCTTGCCCTGTAAAGCGACATAAATGTCGCTTTTGGCTGCAGAGCGAAATTTGGCGGCTTGTGGGTAGTCACCTAGCGGGCAATGAGTAAAAAGGAATTTTTCAGAAACCCTTGCCGTATTGCGGCCTGCGTGCTAAAATTCTGCCGCTTAACCCTTGGGGGCTCGTCTAATGGCAGGACAGCTGTCTCTGGAACAGCCAGTAGTGGTTCGAATCCATTGCCCCCAGCCTGCACAAAAAAGTCTCCCCGAAAAGGGAGACTTTTTTTGTTTTATTTTACGGCATCGGGTTGCTATAGGCCCAATCATCACCCAGGATGATTTCAATATCTGCCGCGGCGGCGGGGTCATACTGCGAGATGATTTGTGCGCCGCTGTTGATTTTAAACAGCTCTTTCAGAAATCGGAGCGCGTAGGGCCTGCCGCGATGGTCAATGATTTTGGTGACGCCGGGGTATTCGTTGGAATTATCGGCGCTGAAAATATTCATGCCCAGGCCCTTTAGATAATCGGCGGTCGTCAGCGCCAATCCTTGCGTATACGTGCCGTTACGGACGATGATGGTGGCAGATTCCTGGCGCATCAGGTCGGCGTTATCAGCGCCAACCGCCGCCGGGCCAACCGGGCCGCCGCTGGTAAAAATTTCGTCACGCAGTTCGCGGATCTTGTCGGGGATGGGCTTGACAATGCTGGCGTTTGCGCCGTCCAGCGTCACGTTATCCAAAATGACCATGCTGTAATCAATGACGCCGCGCTTGATGCTTTCAGTGGGAATGTCGCGCATCAGTACTGCAATTTTTAGGGCGTCTTCAATTGACATATTGGTGCTAATGCCGCTTTGCACGGTCTGATAAATTTCGGGCGCGCGGCTGATTAGGCTGGCGAAGTTGGCCGGGTCCATTACCTTATCGCGGATGGCGAGAATAACCTGTTGGGTGCGGCGGGCGCGGTCTACGTCGCCGTCTTGCGTGTAGCGCTGGCGGGCGTAGGCCAGGGCCTTCATGCCGTCGAGGTGTTTGAGGCCTACCGGCAGGATGACATCGTCACCAGCGCCGAGCGGGTCAATTTTGATTTTCTTTTCCACATAGACATCAATTCCGCCAATCTGGTTAACGAGGTAGATGAAGGTTACAAAATCTACCTTGGCATAGTATTGAATGGGAACGCCCAGCACTCTTTCAACGGTCTTGACGGCCAGGACTGGCCCGCCGCCGGGCAGTTTGTTGGCGTCGCCGTAGAAGTAGGCCATGTTGAGTTTGCCGTAGTCGAAGCCGGGGATGTTGACCCACAGGTCGCGCGGCACAGAAATAATCCCGGCGGTTTTGCTTTGCGGGTCAATCGTCAGAACGACCATTGTGTCGGAACGTGAGGGGCCTTTGCGGTCTTCTGACCAGTCGAGATAATCCAATCCAAGCACGAGAATGTTGATGCGGCTGGCGCCGTCCCAGGCGGGGGGAAGCTCCACTTGTGGGGCGACGGGGACGGAAGTCGGCGCGGTGGGCGGGGCGATTTCGCTGCTGACGGGGGTGGCGTCTGTGCCAGAGAGCGGCGCGCTGGCGGCATTGCAACCGCCGATGGCGACGCCCGGTAATGGCGTTAGACACCATGAAAGCGTCAGTGCGCGGACGCCATACAGGCTGGCGACTAGGGCTACCAGCGTCGCAACGCTAAGGATCCACTGGCGTGGGGAGATATTCTTGAAGAAGTTTTTGAGGGTTTCCATAGGTTAAATTTATTTTGGCTGCATGAAAATCATGTCCAGCCCCAATTTTTCCAGACCTTGTTCGGCCCAGTAGTGCAAAAGCGCAGAGTTGCTTTGCATGGCTTTCATCAGCGTTGGGATGGCGCGATGGTCGCGTATTTCGGCCAGGGCGCGGCAGGCTTCAATCTTTGCATCGGCGGGGCCGTTTTCGAGCGTCTCCAACAGGGCCGGGACGGCTTCGGCGCCAATCAGCATCAGGGCGTTTCCGGCCAGTTTAGCGGTCATTCGGTCGCGGCTGGCGAGCGCCCGGTTAAGCGGGGCAACGGCGGCGGCAGCAGGGCGCTGGCAAAGTCCCAGCGCGGCGGCCTGGCGTACTTCGTCAGAATCATCCTCCAGCGCGGTGAGCAGGCTGATGGTGATTTCATCTCCGGCGGGAAATTCTGCCAATGCACGCACTGCCCACCAGCGTGTATCTGCCTGCGTGTTTTTTAGCAGGGTTAGCAGGGCTTGCAGAGCGGGTTGTCCGTGTTGCGGCAGGCGTGTGGCGGCTTGTTCGGCGCGCGTGTCGTCTCCGCTGGTGAGTTCATTCAGCAGCGCTGCGAGCGTCATGCTTGCGGCGGGGGGACGGGCAGGGCTTCTGCTGCGGTACTGATCCATTTGTCGCCTTCGTCAATCAGCATGACGGGGATGTCGTCTTTGATGGGGTATTTGCGCCCACAATCCTGGCAAACCAGCCAGGTTTCGCGTGTGAGGGTCAGCAGGGCGGTCTTTTCTTTCACGCAAGCCGGGCAGCGTAAAATTTCGAGCAGTTCGGGGTTGACCATAAGAAAATCTCCTTGATGTCGGTTGAATTGACGGGGTGATTCTACCATACCGGTTTTTTTTTATTGTTTTACCCAGCACAGGTTTTTACGTTTGGCAATTTTTTGTGGGTCGTCTACGCCGGGGCCGTATTCGCACACGGCGCGCCAGGGCTGGTAGTTGGTGACATATTTGTCTTTGAAGTAGATTTTGTCGCCTTTCATTACCGTGCGCTCAACGGTAATGTCGGCCCCGTCTGCCGGCCAATCTACCTGATGAAAAACGCCCTCTCCGGCGTCGGCGTTGAATTGAATATCGGGCGGCGGGGCGGGCGTGACGTTTTGCAGGCCGGTGGTTTGCCACTGCACACTGCGTCCGTCGCTGGTGGAATAGAGGCTCCAGGTGAGGCTCTGATTTTTGGCGTTATAGGATGTTTCCATCAGCAGCCAGTAGGGTGTGTCGTTGGTAAATTGAAAATCTACCAGCGGAAAGTAAACGGTGGCATCCAACCCGGCCAGGTTGGGGTCAATGCCTGCGGCGGTTTGCTCGTAGTAGGAAACGCGATAGGCGTGCGCATAGCGTTGTGGAATGGGAAACCCGGCGAAGAAGACGGCGCGAAACAGGGTGGTGCTGACCTGGCAGACGCCGCCGCCGACGCCTTTGATGGTGCGCCCGCCGTAAATAATCAGCGCCTCGCTGAAGCCGCTGTCCAGGCTGATGTCGCCGAGCGCCTGCCCCATCGAAAATGTTTCGCCGGGCGCAACCAGCAGGCCGTCAAAACGCGCCGCGGCGGTGGCGATATTGTTCATGCGCGCCGCGCTGGAGCCGCGAAAATATGAGGTGTACGCGCCGATGTTTTGCACAACGCCCAACTCTGCGCCGCTGGCCGTGTCGCTGACTTGCGGTTGAGTGAGTGTCAATTGCAGTGCAGCGCTGGCCTGCCCCTGGGCGATGGCATTCTGCATGGCTTCCAGCGTCGTATCCAAATTGAGCGCGCGCCCCACTTTGGAAGCCTGGATGGGTTCGATTTGACCGCTGGCGTCATTGAAGGTGAAGCGGGCATTTTCAGCGTGCCGGTTGACCTGGCGGGAAATTTCCCGCAGTTGCGGCGCGATTTGCGCCGGGTCGAGGCCAAGCTGCAGGCCGGCTCCCGTTTCGGCGGGTGATTTTTCGAGCCGCAGCATGGGCGCCAGTTCTTCTGGCGCAATCAGCCAGGGACCGGGGTCGCCTGCCTGCGCGTCAGGCAGCGTCAGCGCAAAGGGCGCTGTCAGCAGGGCGCGGGCTTGTTCCACTTGACGGGTTACGTCTGGCGATTGCGGGGCTTGTTCCTGGATGACCAGGCGCACTTCGCCATCGCGGAAGGCCTGAAATTGCGCCCCAAGCAAGACGAGTGTGGCATCTACGTTCAGGACGCGGCCAATTTGTCCGGGCGCGGCGCTGACTTCCAGCCCGCCGCCCCCGTCTTGCCGGGGGACGACCATCAGGCTGGCCTCGCGGACGGGCTGATCAATCGCCTGTGCCAGATTTTGGAGATAGGTTTGCGCTATGCGTTGGTCTAGCCGGCTGATGGGGGAAAGATTGATGCCGATGTTGGCGGCGTTGAACTGTTGGTTGATGTTGCTAAAAAGATTGTTGTTGCGGCCAACCTCGAAAGCGGCCTGGGCGCTGGCGCTGGAGTCGAGATTTAATCCCAGCTGCGCGGGGGTGGTGAGCCAGGTTTTATCGCCATCACGGAAGACGATTTTGCCACTGTACGGGTAGCCCAGCCGGGTCGAAAGCGTGATGGCGGCTTCATCGGTGCGCATGCCGGCAACGCTGACCCCGGCGACGGATACGCCGGGAAAGATGCGGCCAGCGTATAGGGCGCGGTAGCCCAGCGAAAGCGCCAGCAAAACCGCCAGAAAAAGCGTCACGCCTCCCAGCAGGCTAACGCCAAATTGCGCCAAAATCACGCCGGTTTCATGTTCGTGGCGGCGCGCTGGAGTGGTGCGAAAGGTACGACGGGTGGTGTTCATTTTCTCCAGAAATTTGGGATGAACATCGGCGTTTTTGCCTGATACTGTGCGTAATCTTCGCCGAAGTCGCGGCGCAGTTTGCGTTCTTCAAACCATGCGCCGATGAGAATATAAATCGATAAAATGCTCCACAGCGTCAGACGGTTGACGGTCATTTGCGGCGTCAGCCAGATGAAAACCAGCCCCGCACTGTAAAGCGGATGCCGCACCCAGGCGTACAGCCCGCTGGTGATGAGTGTGGCTGATTCTGCGCCGCCGCCAAGTTGTTTCAGCCCGGCGAAATCCCACGGGTCGGTCTGCATCACTCCAGCGATGAGCGTCATTGCCGCCAGCCCCTGTAAAACGCTGGTGAAATAGACCCACGGTGCGGGGATGGCGTAAAGCGTCTGGTCTGGCAATACGGTTAGCGCCGCCAGAATGGGGAAAAAACTGGCAATCGAAAAGAGATTGTACGAAAAGCGGTACAGCCGCCGAAAGGCGGCTGCGCCCGCCAGACGGCCTACCCAGGCTTTGAATCCGTGCGAGGCCAGGGCGGAATGGACGACGCCCCACAAGGTGGACGCGATAATCAGGAAAATGGTTCCAGTGTTCATTACTACCTTTTCTATTTTGCGAAGTTTGTTTCGCGTTTTATGGCATATTTTCTACTAAATATGCAAATTGACATTCTGCCCAGGTTTCATCAGGCCAGCTTTTACTGGATTGTTCAAAATATACCAGAGAATGCGCTCAAACTCAGCAATTCTCAATAGAAAAAATATTGTCCACAGATGACTCTACTGTAAAAGCCCATTCACCGCACGCGTACCTGCGGTTGGTGCAGGCGGAGATGCGGAGTATACAGAGCGCAGAAAATGCTTTTTCGGCAGTAAAACGCCGATTTTTTCCCAGAAAAAGCAGAAAATCTCTGCGTTTTTTTTGTGTCTCTGCGGTAAGTAATGCGGATTTAATAACTGATGTTACGCGATACACCGTAGCACGACATTTATGTCGTGCTGAAATTTAGCTGACGCCAATTTTTAGAGTCTATCCGAAAAACGGGGCAGGTGGAGCAATGCCCGCGCAAATCGCAGATTTGCGCCACCGTTGGCTGCCCATTTTGCCAATCTTTTGGACGGGTTATCTGTTCAGCGCCTATCAAACGGCTCTAGAATTTCAATTTTCCGGTTTCTGCGGCGCAACCGCGACATATATATCGCGCCACTGGTTCTTGCTGCGTAACATCAGTTAATAACTGATGTTACGCGATACACCGTAGCACGACATTTATGTCGTGCTGAAATTTGGCTGACGCCAATTTTTAGAGTCTATCCAAAAAACGGGGCAGGTGGGGCAAGGCCCGCGCAAATCGCAGATTTGCGCCACAGTTGGCTGCCCCTTTTGCCAATCTTTTGGACGGGTTCTTATCTGTTCAGTGCCTATCAAACGGCTCTAAAATTTCAATTTTCCGGTTTCTGCGGCGCAACCGCGACATATATATCGCGCCACTGGTTCTTGCTGCGTAACATCAGCTATTTAACCTGCATTACCAAGAGAAAGAGAATTTTCATTGCAAGCACTTAGCGGTTGTTTTCCACCGCGCGCAAAAGCGTATCCAGCATCTGCAAGGCCGTCAGGTTGCGCCAGGGCCAGGCGGCCTGCATGGCGGTCAAATTGTCAAAGTATGGGCCGGCCCAGGTGAGATGCGCTCCGTCGGGTTGCAGGCCGCTGTTGGGCAAGGCCTGCGCGATTTTCCAAAAGTTCCATAGCGGAATGTCGTACTCAGCCGCCAGACGCGCGATTTTTTGGTTGAGGACATGGCCGCCTTCCAGGTTATCGGCTTTGGTTGCCAGTACCGGCACAACGCCTTGCTCAATTAGAAAATCCAGAATGACGTGCATATTTTTATCAAAAGTAGCCTGGCGATTGACATCGTTGGTTCCCAGCATGACCAGCGCAAAAGCCGGGCGCTGAATGCGCACCTCGCAGGCCAGCGGCGTTTCATTTCTTCTACAAACCTTGTGGTCGGCCCACAGCGGGGTCAGCAGGTTGGCGGCGGAAAACCCGCGTCCGGCGGCGACGCTGGTGCGGCCATACGAGCCGTGAAAATAGGTAATCACCGTTGCCAGCGAATCGTAATCGCCCAGGGCGTATTGTCCCGCGTCAGCGTCGAAAGCGCCCAAAAACCAGGTCGGCGTGGCTTCACAATCGCCAATTTTGGAGAAGGCTTGCGGATTGTTGCCGAGTTCCACGCCGCGCCGATAAATTTCCAGCACACGCGGGCTGATTTTTTCGGGAATAACCGGCCAGATTTGCCACGCTTCGGGCGCAAGGGATGTCGCGCTGGGGAGCGGCGCCGGGCCAGTGGAGGCTGGCGCCGTTTCGGCGGATGGGGCTGTGGGCGTAAGCGCCATCGGCTGAGGCAGGGTCATTGTTGCGGAGGCGGCCTCAGCCGGGTGAATTTGCGCCGGGGCGCAGGCCACGGCGCAGGCGGCCAGCAAAACCAACACGAAAGAAATTTTCTTTATGGGCATGGTTGTTCCTGAATGATATGCCCCAGTTGCGTGGCGAGTAAATGTTCGCCGTTGGGGGTGAGGTGGATGGCGCTGTTGGTAAATTGGGTCGGCGGGACGAGATTCCACAGGTCAAGATAGTTCCAGGCGTTGGCTTGGGCTTGTTGTGCCATTTGCGCGCGCCACTGGTCGTATGCCCAGCGCGGGTAGAAAAAATTGTAGCGCAGGCCGCTGTTTTTTCCGGCGCTGATGAGCATGGGCTCGTTGAAGAGTATCAGCGGCGTGGGCGCGGCGGCTTTTATTCCGGCCTGCAACATCGACCAGGCCAGGCGGCTGGCCTCCAGCGGCGCGCCACTTTGACCGTGATAGGTGCTTTCGCTGTCGAAGTCGGTTTGGGCAGGGGCGTAATCGGTGGGATAAATCTGGTCAATACCGGTTGCGCTCCACAACACGCCGTAAAGTTGCAGGCGCAATAAATCGGCCAGGGCGCGGCGTTGACCGATAAGCGTGCGTGCCCAAAAATTGGGGCGTACCAGCGCCGGGTCGGCAGGGCTGAGCGGCAGGGCGTAGCGGGCAATCAACTCGTCTACACGGGCGGGGTTGTTGGCAACCAGCGGCGAATCAACCTGTTTTTCGAGCGGAAAGGCCTCCAGCGTCAGCCCCCAGAGAATCGAGTCGGGTTGATAGCGGCGGGCTTGCTCCAAAATCATCAGGTCTTTGGTGAGTGAAATGGTTGGGTAGCCCAAATTGTAGACGCGTACCCGCCGCCCGCAAACAGTCAGCGCGGCGGCATTCAACTGCCCGGCCAGCGTTTCCTGCGGGCGCAAGAGCGTTCCCCAAACGGATGAATCGCCCAGGGCGATGACGCGGTATTCGTCGGGGGTTTTTTCTCCAGCGGTGAGAATGTGCGCGGCGAACATGGCATCCAGGTCGAGGAGACTCAAATTGTATGATTTGCTAGAGTCTTCGCCGAAGGGCAGGCGCTCGCGTCCTGACAGGAGGTGATTGTACAGCGAGAGTTTTCCCAGTTTTGGTGGGAGAGCGGCGAAGGCCAGGTTGAAGACGAGAAAAATCAACAGACCCTTGATGAAAACATTCCGAAGAAAGTGAGCGTTCATGTCATCCCTGTTGCCCGAATAAAAGGCCGAAAAAATGGAGCGCATCGGTGGGTTCGGGCAGGGCGAAGAAAACCCAGCCGAGGGCGACGTAGTGAAAGGTGAGCAATGCGCCGAAGATGTTCAGCGCTGTTTGCCAGCGCGCGGGCAGGGCGGTAAAGTGCGTTTTGGCCGCTTCGGCCCAGCGGTTGTGGATGAACAACCCCAGCCCGTGCCACAGACCCCACAGGGCAAAGTTGAACGTGACGCCGTGCCACAGGCTAATTAACAGCATGGTGGCGACTTGTGTGAGAAAGATGATGGCCGGGGCGGGCAGGTTTTTGTGGCCGGCGCGCAGGGCGCGGGTGAGCGGGTTGAAAAAATAGGCGCGAAACCATTGCGTCAGGCTCATGTGCCAGTTGTTCCAAAACTGGGTCAGGTTGGGTTTGGCGTAGGGCGCGTTGAAGTTTTCGGGCAATTTGATGCCCATCAGCCGCGCCAGACCGATAGCAATATCGCTGTAGCCGCTGAAGTCAAAGTAAATTTGAAAAGTGTAGGCGTAGAGCAACACCCAGCCCCAGCCCGCGCCGCGTACCTGGCTGGCGTTGGCGGCGTTGAGCGCCATCAGCGCCAGCGCATCAGCCAGGACAAATTTTTTGAACAGGCCGAGCATCAGCCGTTGGGCGGCTTCGCCCAGGTCGGCGGCGGTCAGCGTCAGCGGGCGGCGCAAATCGCTGACGAAGCGTTCAATGCGGTCAATCGGCCCGGCGCTCAGCGTTGGGAAGAAAAGCACATAAGCGCCGAATTCTGCCAGACTGACTGCGGGCAAGCGTCCGTTCTGGCGGTCGCGCAGGGTGTGCAACAGGCGGAAGGCGATGTAGGAAAACCCCAGCCAGCGAATGTCAAGCGGGGCGGCGCTGGTGAGCGCTTGCCCGTTGATGGAACGCAACAGCAGGCTGATTTGCAGGGAAAGTGCGGGGGTTTTGAGCAGAACGAACAGAAAAATGATGGCAAAGATGGCGGCGGAGAGTATTCCCGGCCCTGGTTGGGTGAAGCGCGCGACAAGGAGCGCCATCAGCGCAAAAAAAGCCGCCAGCGCGAGAGTTGTTCCCGGCTGGGGCGGGCGCGAAGCCGTCAGCGGCAGGTCGAAGCCGAGAAAACGAGTCAATTGCAGGGTGAGCAGGATGCCCGTCAGCAGGACGATTGCGCCCCAGTTATTTTTCCAGGCGCGCGCTTCGGGCGGAGTAACGAGTAACCACGTCAGCGCGGTGAGCGCCAGGGTGATGGTAGGCAGGGAAAAGTCGAGGCCGCGTATCGGTAGCGCTGGTTGCAGGGCGTAAACGGCCAGGGCGCTCAGCGTCAGTAACAGGCCGGCGCGCCAGCGATTTTTCATCACTGCCCCCAGAAACGCCGCAACAGCAATGGAGATGAGCAGGAAAACCAACGTCATCAAAAGCCCTGGTAAATCCACGTTGGAGCGCTGGAAGCGGTCAAAATTGTCAGGGCGACGAGTATCAGGGCGAAGGCCAGCGCCCAACGGTTTTCACGCGAGAAGAGGGCTTTCATCGGTAACCGCACACCAGGCTTTCGCCGCTCTGGCTGTTGACCTGATAGGTGCGGTCGGAAAGTGAAATTTCTTGGGCTTCGCCGTTGTAGGAGGCGATGATTTTGCCCTGACAGGTAACCAGGCTGGTGTCGCCATCTGTACCGGTGACGGAGCAGGCCAGGTCGCTGAGGCTGGCCTCGACACCCTGAAAGGAGTCGAGTTCGAGCAGGGCCTGCGCTTCCCAATCGGCGCAGGAGAGCGCAGAAAGGCTGTTGGCGTCTTTGGCGATAAGCGCTTTCAGATAGGTTTCAACGGTTTGGGCGGCGGATTCTTTTGTGGCGCAGGCGGAAAACAGAAGCAGACAGGCGGGTAAAAGGAAAATGAGTAATTTTTGCACGTAACGTTCCTTTGAGCGGTTGGATGGGCGCGATTATACCAAACCGGTTAGTTTGACCCAAAGTTTTTCAAACTCGTTGTTATCAGAGACCAACGTCCCCCGCTATTGAACCCCTTATTTTCGTGACTTTCAAACCGCAATCAAAAGAGCGACATGAATGTCGCGTTACAAAACCTTTGCCGTTGGCGTAGTTTTTAGGGCGTAATACTGCAATAACTTTGACCTAAAGACCGGAATGAAATTTATAATTTACAATTTTACGAAAAACGTAAACTATGATGTTACAAAACGCACCTGTTATTGTGACAAATCTCACTATGATTGCGTTTAGGGAAGGGCTACCATCTTCGTAGAGATATGCGTTTATCCGCCAAATCATATATGTTGAACAGGATAAAAAATGACCTTTTCTGCCAGCCTCACTCAGGAAGTCTCCATGATGGAATCCGAATTGTGTTCAGCTTTTTCGGATCCAACCCGCATCTTGATTCTGTACAAATTGGACGAACAACCCTGTACTGTGACCGAGCTGATGGCTCATTTGAATCTTTCGCAGCCGATGGTTTCCCGGCATCTGAAAGTTTTACGCGACCGCGGGTTGGTAGCGGCTGAGCGTCAGGGCATCAACATGCTTTATCACCTGGTTGACCGGCGCTTGATTGATGCGTTGGATATTCTGCGCGGTGTGTTGCGCGACCGCATTCTGCACCGCGCCAACCTGATTACGGAAATTCAGGCTTGACCCTATTTTTTTCCCCGAGGAGAAATGCATATGCAACACAAAAACACTATTTTTTTGCTTGTCGTCGCCGGTCTTATTTTGGTAATCGGCAGCGGCCTCTGGCTTGCCACCGCCACGCCTGCCAGCGCACAGTGTGGCTCGCAGGCTTCGTCTTGCAAAAACTGCCACGAAACGCAGGCTGAAATGCCTGTCAACGCAGATGGGACAGGCTGGCATCAATCGCACGCTTTTGGCGATTTCTGCTACATCTGCCACGCCGGGAATCAGCAGGCGACTGATAAAGCCGCCGCACACGAAGGGATGGTCGCGCCGCTTTCGGATGCAAAGGCTTCCTGCCAGCAGTGTCACGTCGCCGATTTGGACGCGCGCGCCAAAGTCTATGCCGATGCGCTCGGCGTTGAAGTTGGTTCCGCCGCGCCGATACCCGCTTCGGGCGGAGATTCTGTCGCCGCGCCGATTGCAGCCGCGCCTGCTTCCGCATCCAGCGCCTGCAATGAAATGGTCGTGGATGACCCCAACGCGGTGGATTATGTCGCCAACTACAACGAAATTGTGTTGGGCAAGAAACCGACCAACTGGGGGGACATGATTTTGCTTGGCTTAATTGGCATCATGCTGGTGGGCGGCGGCGGATTTGTCGTCACCCGCGAGAAACTGGTCAGCGTCAAATTTGGCGACACAAAAGCAGTGGACAACGAATATCCCGCCGATGTGGTGGACATGCTGCCGCAGATTGCTTCGCTCAAAGCGGGCGCGCGCAAGTCGCTGAAAAATGTTTTGGAAAACAAGAAAGCCGAAAAAGTTCTCAACTTGATGGACGAAGTCGTCAAAAAGGACGAGGAGTAAGCCATGAAAGCAATACTCAACTACATTCACAAGGAAGTCTGGTCGCCGTACATTGCGGGAATTTTGCTGGGGCTGGTGGGCATCGCCGCCGTCTGGATTAGCAACAGCCTGCTGGGCGCTTCCGGCGCGTTTGAAAACGTCGCCGGGCTGATTGGCAAAGCCGTTGCTCCCGCCGCTTTCGACAATATGTACTTCAACTTCATCATGCCGCCGGGCATCACGGTCAGCGTCATTCTCGTTGTCGGGATTTTCTTCGGCGGAATGCTGGGCGCGGCAACCAGCGGCACGCTCAAATGGGGCGCGAAGGATACCGCCAACTCTGACCCGCAGTGGAAGCGCATCTTCGGCGAATCCACCGCCAAACGCTGGGGAATTGCCTTCATCGGCGCGATTATTTTGGAATACGCGGCGGGCATCGCGGGCGGCTGCACCAGCGGTCTGGCGATTTCGGGCGGCATGTTACTGGCGCCAGCGGCGTATCTCTTCATCGCGGGCATGTTTGCTTCCGGCATTGTCACCGCGCTCGTTATCTACGGCAAGCGTTATTAGGAGACTGACATGAACTATATCGTGGCTCTTATTCTCGGTGTGTTCTTCGGCTTTTCGTTGAACAAAGCCGGGCTGACCAAATACAACAAAATTGTGAACGTCTTCCGCTTTACGGATATGGCGGTGCTGCAATTCATGATGACCGCGCTGGTGGTTTCGATGAGCGGTCTGTACGCCCTGCGCGGGCTGGGATTGGTGACTTTCCCGTCCGTCCCGGCAACCTACATCGTCGGCAATCTGGTCGGCGGGTTGATTTTCGGCGTGGGCATGGCGCTCAGCGGCTACTGCCCCGGCACTTGCGCGGCGGGCGCCGGTGAAGGCAAACTCGATTACATCGTGCCCGGCTTGCTCGGCTTTCTGACGGGCGCGGTCATTTACGGGCTGACCTATGAAGTGGTTTTCCCCGGCATTTCGGCAATCGCCAACTACGGCAACGTGGTTCTGCCCGATTTGTGGCATCTTGACCCGTTCCTGACCGTTCTGACCTTCGCGCTGATGTCCTTCCTGCTCTTCTATTTGATTGACCGCGCGGGATGGCAACGGAAAGAGAAATAGTAATTAGGGATTAGGAATTACCTAATTACCTAATCCCTAATCACTAATTTCGGAGAATCTATGACAAACACACTCTCAAGAAGAGATTTTCTAAAAATTGGCGCGGCAACAGCGGGCGTGCTGGCGGTGGGGCAAATGCTCCCAGCGCCGGTAGCGCAGGCGGCGCGCGCGGCGGGGCATCTCAACGCCGATGGCGATGGCTACATTTCCAGCATGTGCGAGATGTGCGTCTGGCGCTGCGGGCTGATTGCCAAAATCAAAGATGGCAAGGTCATCAAACTGGACGGCAACCCAGAACACGAACACTCACGCGGCAATCTTTGTCCACGCGGGCAATCAGGCTTGATGAATACCTACGACCCCGACCGTGTGCTGACTCCGCTCATTCGGGTTGGCAAACGCGGCGAAGGCAAATTCCGCCCCGCGTCGTGGGAAGAAGCCCTGGATTTGGTCGCCAGCAAGATGACCGAAATCAAGGACAAGTACGGCGCGGAAGCAATGGTTTTCTCGTCCACGCATAATTTGAGCCAGCCGCTGTTTGAAAATCTGCTCTACGCCTTCGGCTCGCCCAATTACGGCACGCAACGCTCGCTGTGCTTCAACGCCATGATTGTCAGCAACCTGATGACCTACGGCATGGAAGAACCCGCCCGCATCTACGACGAAAAACTGGAATACATTTTGCTGACCGGGCGCAACTTGATGGAAGCGATTTCCACGTCGGAGACTTCAGACTTGAGTCACGCAATTGACCGCGGCGCGAAGGTGGTCTATCTTGACCCGCGCTTCACCAAGACCGCCGCCAAAGCCAGCGAGTGGCTGCCGATTAAACCTGGCAACGACCTGGCATTCCATCTAGCGCTGCTGAACGTCATCATCAAGGAGCGGCTATACAACCGCTCCTTCGTGGAACAAAACACCGTCGGCTTTGATGAACTGAAAAAAGAAGTTAGCAAATACACGCCTGATTGGGCCGCGCCGCTGACAGGCATCCCCGCCGAAACCATCACGCGCATCGCGCATGAATTCGCCGCCGCCGCGCCGCACGCGCTGGCGCATAACGGCTGGCGCACGTCCAACTTTATCAACTCGTTCCATACCCAACGCGCCATTTCGATTTTGAACGCGCTGATGGGCAACTGGGACGTGGTTCTAACCGAAGGCGGCAGCGAAGAATCTGCCACGCTGGGCGCGCCCAAGCAGCCGCCCTTCCCGCGTATCTCCGCGCTGCGGCTGGATGGCGTCCCCTGGAAATACCCGGTTGTCCCGCTCAAAATCGGCGTCTTTCAGGAACTGCGCGACAACATCGTCAGCGGCGACCCGTATCAGGCGCACGGCTGGTTCATCTCGCGCCAGAATCCCATCATGTCCATCCCCGACCGCGCCAAGACGCTGGAAGCCTTCGGCAAATTGGATTTCATCGTGACGGTGGACATCATCATGAACGACACCGCCTGGTTCTCGGACGTGATTCTGCCCGAAGCGTCGTATCTCGAACGCTACGACCCGCTGCTGCCGGTGGGCGACCGAATTTTTATCCGCCAGCCCGTGATTGAGCCGCAGGGCGAAGCCAAATCGGCGCTGTGGATTTACAAGCAGTTGGGCGAGCGTCTCGGTTTGGGCGATTACTTCCAATACGCAGACGAAGAAGATTATCTGCGCCAGCAACTCGCGCCGCTCGGCGTCAGCCTGGAAGAAGTGAAAGCCAAAGGCTACGCCGAAGCGCCCGAAACACCGCACGAAGGCGAAGCCGCTGAACTGACGTGGAACACGCCCAGCGGAAAAGTGGAACTGTTCTCCGACACGCTCGCCAAAGTGGGTTTTTCTGGCGTACCGACCTGGGAAGAGCCACCCGCTCCGAAGGAAGGCGAGTTCTACCTGCTGACGGGCAAAGTGGCGCAATCCACGCAGTTTGGCACGCAGAACAATCAACTGTTGCACAAATATTCGGATGAGCCGCGCATGTGGATGAACGCCAAAACCGCCGCCAGCCTGGGGCTTGTCACCGACGACTGGGTGGAAGTCGCCAGCGAAGTGGGCAAAATCCATACCCGCCTGCTCGCCACCGAAGCCATCCGCCCCGATTGTGTGTACATGACTCCCGGTTACGGGCATCTTTCCAAAGGGCTGACCACTGCCTTTGGCATCGGAGCGAGCGACTCGGCGCTCCACGTCACTTACACCGACCCCATCAGCGGCGGGCAGGCATTGAGCCAGACGTTTGTCACGGTGAAGAAAGATTAGAACGTAATGCGAAATTCATTTCGCACTCTAAGCGAAATAAATTTCGCGGTACAGGTGAAATTATGACTGAAATCAAACATCACGCCTATCTGTTCGACGCCACGCGCTGTATTGACTGCCGCGCCTGCATGGTGGCGTGCAGCGTGGAAAACAACATCGAAATGGACAAGACGCGCATCTGGGTGGCTGGCTTGGGCGTCACGGGCGAATTCCCCACTTTACAGCGCGAGACGATGGTCTATCACTGTATGCACTGCGAACACCCCGACTGCATGTCGGCTTGCCCGGTGGGCGCGTACACCAAAGCGGAAGACGGACCCGTCACCTACAATCCCAACCTGTGCATTGGTTGCCGCTACTGCATGAACGCCTGCCCGTTTGGCGTGCCGCACTTTGATTATGACAAAGGCATCATCGAAGGCGCATTTATTGACAAATGCACCTTCTGCCCGCAGCGCATCTACAACGGACAGGAACCTGCCTGCGTGGAAACCTGTCCAACCAACGCACTCGAATACGGCGAACGCGCAGAACTCATCCAGCGCGCGCACGAGCGCATCGCCGCGCACCCCGACCGCTACATTGACCACGTGTACGGCGAATTTGAAAACGGCGGCACATCCTACCTGATTCTTTCGCACGTTCCGTTCAGCGAACTGGGACTGCCGACCCTGCCCGAAACGCCCGTCAACGAAGTCAGCGAAGCAGCGATTGGCTTGACCCTGCCAGTGGCAATCGGCTGGGGCGCGGTCTTGACGGCAGTGACAGTCGGCGTCCATCAGTACAATCAAAAGAAAACCGCCGCGGACGAGAAAGCGGAGACAAAAAAATGAAACTCAATCTCACCATCCAACCCCGTTTCCGTATTGGACTGTTTCCACTGGTTCTGGCGACTCTGGCGGGCATCGCCTTCGTCATTGCCCTGTGGCGCTACACCTTCGGCATCGGCGCCATCAGCAACCTGAGCAACGCCTATCCATGGGGCTTTTGGGTCAGTTTTGACCTGTTCACGGGCATCGCCATCAGCAGCGGCGCATTCATTCTAGCGTCCATCGTTTACATCTTCGAGTTGGAAGAATTCCGTCCGCTTCTGCGCCCAACCCTGCTGACGGGTCTGCTCGGCTATGTGATGGAAGGGATTGCCCTGCTGGTGGAACTCGGTCAGCCGCAGCGCATCTGGTACTTTTTGCGCTATCAGAATTTCACATCCTTCCTGCTCTTTATCGGGCTGTATGTGATGATTTATATCGCCGTGTTGGCGGTGGAATTTTCCCCCGCCGTGTTTGAGCGATTGAAGTGGGACAAAGCCGCCAGTCTCGTCAAAGGCTGGATGAAACCCGTCGTCATCTTCGGCGCGGTCATCTCCACCCTGCATCAGGCGTCGCTCGGTTCACTTTTACTGATTCAGCCCGCCAAACTACATCCGCTGTGGTGGACGCCCTGGATTCCGCCGCTGTTCTTTATCTCGGCGATTGCTATCGGCTTGGCGATGACCATCTTCGAGTCGTCGCTCAGTTCCCGCTATTTCCAGCGCGGACTGGAAACTCACCTGCTCGAAAAACTGGCGCGGGCGATTCCCTATGTGCTGGGGCTTTACTTCGTGATGAAATTTGCGCAACTCGCGCTGGAAGGCAAACTCGGCTTGCTCTTCACCAGCGGCGGAATGAGCGTCCTGTTCTGGGCAGAGATTTTACTCGGAGCTGTTCTCCCGTCCATTCTGTTCTCCATCAAAAAAATTCGCCAAAGCGCCAGCGGCTTGCTGACGGGCGCAGTTGTCACTCTGCTCGGCATGATTCTCAACCGCTTCAACGTCAGTTGGTTTGCCGTCCAGCACCCAGATCCGCTGTTCTACATGCCGACCTTCATGAGCAATGTCCACTACTTCCCGACCCTGCCCGAAGTTGCCGTCTCGGTTGGGATTTTCTCCGCTGGCATTCTCGCCTTTGGGCTGGCGGCAAAATATCTGCCTGTATTTGAAGATGAAAATCCTTAACCCCCACCCCCCGCCTTCCCCGGAAGAACACCGGGGCGAAACAGCCCCATTTTCAAAAACCGAAAATAGAGGAAGGGGTTGGCATAATCTGACTTGCAAGACAGTCGGGGAAGGGCTATACTACGTTTATGAAGTTCGCATGGGATCAGCGAAAGAGTCAAACCAACATCGAGAAGCATGGATTGGATTTTGCCGATGCCCACAAGATTTTTGAATCCCCCATGCTGGTCAAACTGGATGACCGCAAAGATTATGGTGAAGACCGTTGGGTTGGGATTGGCCTGATGGACATGCGCGTTGTAGTCATCACGTTCACTGAATCAAAAGAAAACACCATCCGAGTCATCTCCTTCCGAAAAGCCACAAACGATGAGAGAAAACGATATGAGCAAACCTACAAAGACGAATTTGGAACGTTTTGATGCAATGACCGATGACATGATTGATACTTCGGAAATTCCACCGCTGACCAAAGAGTTTTTTGCCACCGCAAAATGGCGAATGCCAAAACCAAAGGTAACGGTCACAGTGGAGGTTGAACCCGAGGTCATAGAATGGTTTAAGGCGCAAGGTGAAAATTATCAACGTTATCTCGCCGCCGCCCTGCGCATTTACGCCCAAGCGCATCAAGCATTCAAAAAATAGTGGGCGGACTAACGCCGCTTCCATCTGACCTCGAACCTGCCTCCGTTTCGACGGGCATTTGCCCACCCCCAAGCCTCCCGCCCGAACATCAGCGGGAGGTTTTGCAAATGGTGGAGTGGCGATTGTGTATCAGGCATACGACATGTGCCTGGAGCGCGGCGCGGCTGTCAAAGTCATCCGCGCCAAAAGGCTGACCATCGAAATCAGGGCAATCGCAGGGCATGTTATACTGCTATAAAGACAGCGTTCGGAGAGCATGGCAGGCGCTCCCACATGCTCTCTGTAAAATAAAACGATTGAACGCGGGCTGGCGAGCGGCAACAGTCTCGCAGAGAAAGAGAGGCATGAAATGCTCAAAACCATCGAGGCGATAATTGACGAGAAAGGCACGCTGAGATTCCTTGAGCCAATCCAATTGCCGAAGAAGCGGCGAGTGATTATTACGATTCTCAACGAAGAGCCGACGGAAGAGGCTTTCAATCTTGCGCTGTTGAGCGAAGCGGCGCTGGCGACAGACTGGCTGCGACCCGAGGAGGATAAAGCATGGTCACACTTGGCCCAGCTGCCATCGTTGTAATTCCGTTTCCGTTTTCAGATTTATCAGGCACGAAACTTCGCCCCGCGGTTGTCATGGCAGATGCAGGGCGCGGCGATTGGCTCTTGTGCCAGGTGACGAGCAATCCCTACAGCGATCCAGACGCGATTCGAATCACAAGTGAAGATTTACAAAAAGGCGCGCTGACATCTGACGTCAGTTTTGCGCGACCCCTCAAACTTTTCACGGCAAATGTAACCGTCATGGCAAAGCGCGTCGCAATCCTGGAGAATGAAACGTTCAAAGCGCTATTGACCGCGGCGATCGAAGCGTTGCGGAAAAACATGCCGAAGTAGCGTTGAACCCGACTGTTCCGACGGGCATTTGCCTATCCCCAAACCTCCCGTCCAGTACCAGCGGGAGGTTTTCACTTGGCGGAGAGTAAAAACGTAGACGGGTAAACACGTAGACACAGAAAAACGGAACACGCATCTCTTCCATCTTTCATCCTTCATCCTTTCCCTCATGCGCCCCTCCTTCTTCCATCACCTGCACCCGCCGACCCTCCCCGCCGCGCAAGCGCGCTGGCGCTACACCTTGGGCGCAGGCGGAACAGCAATTTTCCTCATGCTGGTAATAGTTATCACTGGCGCGCTTGAGATGTTTTATTACATCCCCACGCCGACTGATGCCGCGCTCTCGATTCAAACCATCACTTACCTTGTTCCATTTGGTGGATTGATTCGCAACATCCATTTTTGGTCGGCGCAACTTTTGATGATTGTGAGTGCCGCGCATCTCGTCCGCGTGATTTTCACGGGCGCGTACATTCCGCCGCGCCGCTTCAATTATTTACTTGGGCTTGTACTGTTTGTATTTTCAATCCTTTTAAATTTCACAGGCTACATCCTGCGCTGGGACACGGGCATTCAGTGGGCGCTGGTGGTCGGCACAAATTTGCTGAAAACCATTCCGCTGATTGGAAATACTCTCTACGCGATTTTGATCGGCGGCGCGGAACCAGGCTCCGCCACGCTGACTCGTTTCTACGCCTGGCATATTTTTGGATTAGCCAGCGTCACCGCGATTTTGATTGGCTGGCACGCCTTCCGCGTCCGCCGTGACGGGGGCATCGCTCTTCCGCCCCCCAACCTGCGGACTGACCACGAGCGGATTTCACGCTTCGAGTTGGTGCGCCGCGAATCCCTGGCGATGTTGCTGACCACTGCCGCGTTGATTACCCTCTCCGTTTTTTCTCCCGCTCCCATCGCCGCGCCCATCCGTTCATCCGTTGCCCAATCCGTTCCCGAATCCGCTGCCGCCCCCTGGTTCTTCCTGTGGGTTCAGCAAATGCTCAAATGGGGCGACCCGTTCCTGTGGGGTGTACTCGTCCCGCTGATGGTTCTCGGCGTGCTTGCGCTCATCCCGTATATTTTCCCCCAGCCCGCCGAAGCCGAACTGGGACGCTGGTTTCCAAAATCCAATCGCGCCGCGCAAATTGTTGTCAGCGTAATTGCGCTTATCGTGATTGTCCTCACCCTGCTCACCTATGCAAACTAAGCAGCCTTCGACCTTCAGCCTTCAACTTGTCTTTACTTCTGGCATTCTTTTATTGGCATTGACGATAGCCTGGTGGTTCAATTCCCGCCAACCCCAGCCAGTGGAATTGATTCCAACACTTACCAACCAACCCGAATACTGTCTCACCTGCCACGCGGACCTGCCCGAGATCAGCGCCTCGCATCCGATCAAAACTTTTGGCTGTGTCAGTTGTCACGGCGGCGAGCGCCTCGCCCTCGACGCGGATTTGGCACATAGCGCCATGCGCGGAGGAGCGAACCCATCTGATCTATCAGTGGTGGAAATGTCATGCGGCGGGAGCAACTGTCACAGCGGCAGCGAAGCCGACGGGCGCGACCACATCCAGCGTGTGCTGACCAGCGTCCAATCCACCTACGCCGGCGCGATTGCCAACATCCGTTTTACGTTTGGCGCGCAGACAGATTTATCCGCTCATTTTGGAATCAGCGCGGTGACCGACGACCAAACCCAAACGGGCATCCCCTCGCTATCCGCATTTGACTTATCGAATGAAAGCAATCCGTCCATCCAAAAATTTGGCGAGAATTGTCTCACCTGCCACATCAACGCCGCGCCGCGTGAAGGCGAAGCATACGCGCGTCAAACAGGTTGCGCCGCGTGTCACACCCCCCTCTTTGATTCTCCCCCCATTTTCGGAGAAAATGGGGGGAGAATCAAAGAGGGGGGTCATACGCTGACCACCGCCATTCCCTACACCCAATGCAACACCTGCCACAATCGCGGCAACTACGACCTGCGGACAATGACCTTCGTGGAACGCGCTGACCATGCGGCCACGCGACTACAGGGCTACTATCAACCCATCGCGCAATTCACACAATGCGAATATACGTTGGACTGCGTGGACTGCCACACCCGCGATGAAGTCATGGGCGACGGCGATTTGCACGCCAATCAAAAAGACATCCAATATGTGCAGTGCAAAACCTGTCACGGCACGCCGACTGAATTGCCGCTCACCAAAGCGTTGACCGACCCCAATGACATCGCTTTCCGCATGGCATTCCTCAACCCCGTGCTTGACTTGAAAATTGGCGACGTCATTCTCGTCACCGAAAAAGGCGAGCCGCTCTGGAACATCCGCTTGCTCCCCTCTCCTGCGGGAGATGGGACGGGGGTGAGGGTGACTTATGAAATGATTGGCAAAGCTACAAAACAATATTTTACTTTCCGCTCTGTAATGGGCAGCAGTTGCACCCAATCGGGAGCAGATCAATCTTCCGCGTACTGCCACGAGTGCCATGCGGTGGAGAGGTGATACGCTCTCAAGCATATCTTTTTCCCTGCGAATTCTGTGGCAAAGCAGACTTTTGCAAACGGCTTCTCAAATCGGGTACGTTATAATGACATCGTCAAAGTTTATCTGGGACAGTTGTGCCAGGAGAAAATAAATGACCCTTCCCAAGCAAGCCGTTTCGATTGATGTTGGCAGTCGTCTGCGCCAGTTGCGTGACGTGCGCGGCGTTTCAATGCGTAAGCTTGCTACCATGAGCGGGCTTTCGGCCAACGCCCTTAGCATGATTGAGCGCGGCAAAACATCCCCATCGGTTAGCACGCTTTACAAATTGGCCGATGCGCTTGGCCTGCCAGTGACCGATTTCTTCAGCCCGGTTGCAGTGCGCGAAAGCGTGGTTTTTCTCAAGGCAGAAGAACGCCCGCGTTTACCTTTTATGCGCGGCCTGTGGGAAGGGCTGGGCGGTGAAACTTTCACCGGACGCATGATGCCCTTCATGCTCACCCTCGAAAGCGGCGCATCCAGCGGCCCAAACAGCGTTGTTCATACCGGCCATGAATTTGTCTTTTGTGTGCGCGGCGTGTTGGAATATCTGGTGGAAAGTAAATCCTATACGCTGGAAGCCGGCGACAGCCTGCTCTTTGCCGCCAACCTAATCCACCGCTGGCGCAACCCCGGCGGCATCGTTACCAACGTTTTGATTATCATTTCCGATTTTGCCGAAGGCGACCAGCCCGGCCCGCTGCATCTGGATAGGTAAACTTATTCGCAGCGGAAGCGTTGCAGCGCCTGCGCCAGAAGCGGCGCGGCCATGCCATCCTGTGGCGTGAAAACCTTCCAGGCGAAATCGCGCCCGCCGCACTGCCAGACCGCCACCGCGCCAAAGGGGAGCAAATCTGACGCGGTTGGCCCAATCGCCTGCACGTACACGTTTAAGTTTCCCACCAATTGCACATCCACACCGCCCACCAGCGCATCTTTTTCCTCCAAAATATAGCGCTGAGTCACGGCGTAATCAAATGCCGGCCCTGAAATCGTCCAGACTGTCTGAATAAACAAACTGGGGCTGAAGCCGAACAAAATTCCATAGGCGTGCGTGCTGGGCGCCGCCGGGTTTCGAATCGTCGAAGCGTCCACCAGATAAATCTCGGCGGGATGCCCGATGCAAAAACCGTACTCGCAAAACGTGCCTTCCAGCGGAACGGGCGTCGGTGGCAAAGACGGAATTGGGGAGGCAGGCGGCGTCTGAGACGGAATCCGCGCCAGAGTCGCCGCCACTGCGGCCTGAATTCGGGCATCCGTCTGGTTGTTTCCGTCCCCGCGCGAAAGCCAACCTCCCGCCAGCGCCAGAATCAGCGCCAGCGGGAGACCAATCCACAGAGTCAACTTTTGTAAGGTCAATTTTTATCCCGTCACGCCGGGCGTGCCAATGTAGCGGATGATGCCATAGACCAGCATCACCAGCCCGAAGATGGCAAACAACACGCGGATTTTGCTGTCATCTTTCAGCAGCGAGCCCCACGCCGCCAGCGCCAGTCCCAGGGCGGTGATCAGCATGACCAGCTGCAGGCCGTCGCCGTATTCGTTGTATTTTTCTGCCAGCCCAAAGTATTCATCCGCCTTGGCAAACATCTCGTTGGGGCCGGCGTACATGGCCTCGTAGTAGGGTTCATCAAACGGGCCGGCTGGCCGCTCCATGCTGGCGACGAGCGCCTCCGAAAAACCGGATTTGAAATAATCGGCCACATCCGGGTTGGTTTCGGTATTCAGATAATAGGTGTCGAAGTTGGTGTAATCCTGAATAATATCCTGATTGGCGGTCAGATATTCGGCGTTGGCGTCGGTCAGCGTTTGCATTCCGAGCACGTTATTCTTGGTCTGGTCAGAATCGGCCATCGAACTCTGATAGGCCGAAACGGCGGTGATGATGCTCAACAGGGCAATCAGCGTGCCGAGTACCAGCTCGGAGCCAAAAAAGCGCAGGCGGTCGAAAAGTGTATTCATGGTTTTCTCTTTCGCGTAGGGATAAAGATGGGCGGGTGTTTGGCCCGTCCAGAGGGGAGAAACTGGCTGTTGGTTATTCTTCCAGCGTGGAAATGTCGCCTTCAGGCAGGCCCTGGGCGCGCGCCTTCAGCACGCGGCGCATAATTTTACCAGAACGTGTCTTGGGAAGTTTATCGGTAAATTTTACTTCTTCGGGGCGGGCAATCGGTCCCATGTGGGTGGCGACGTGCTGGCGTAATTCTTCGGCCAACTCAGGCGAAGCAGTAAATCCCGAACGCAGAATGACAAAGGTATAAATGGCTTGACCTTTGACTTCGTGCGGCAAGCCGATGGCGGCGGCTTCTGCAACGGCGGGATGACTGACCAGCGCGGATTCAACTTCCGCAGTGCCGAGGCGGTGACCGCTGACTTTGATGACATCGTCCACGCGGCCAATAATCCAGAAGTAGCCGTCTTTGTCGCGCTTGGCGGAGTCGCCCGTGGTGTAGCGTCCAGGATACTTTGTCCAGTATTGTTTGACGTAGCGTTCGTCATCTTTGTAAATTGTCCGCAGCATGGCGGGCCAGGGATTCTTCAAAACGAGATAGCCCTCGGTGTCGTCGGGGGTGGGATTGCCTTGCTCGTCCACAATGTCGGCTTCCTGTCCAAAGAAAGGACGCGTGGCGGAGCCGGGTTTGAGCGGCACGACCGGCGTCGGCGTAATCATGAACGTGCCTGTCTCGGTCTGCCACCAGGTATCAATGATTGGACATTTTTCCTTGCCGATGACGCGGTTGTACCACTTCCACGCTTCGGGGTTGATCGGTTCGCCGACGGTGCCGAGCAGGCGCAGGGAAGAAAGATCGTGCTTGTTGGGCCAGGCTTCGCCGAAGCGCATCAGCCCGCGGATGGCGGTCGGCGCAGTGTAGAAAATCGTAATGCCGTAACGCTCGACCACCTGCCACCAGCGATTGGGGTAGGGGAAGGTTGGGCCGCCCTCGAACAGCATCGAAGTTGTGCCAGCAATCAATGGACCATAAACGATGTACGAATGTCCCGTGATCCAGCCGGGGTCGGCGGTACACCACCAGCGGTCTTCGTCTTTGACATCGAAAACATATTTAAGCGTGGAATATGTGCCGACCATGTAGCCGCCGTGCGTGTGGACAATGGCTTTGGGTTTGCCCGTTGACCCGGATGTGTAAAGAATAAAAAGCGGATCTTCCGCGTCCATGACTTCGGTGGCGCATTTGCCGTTGGCGATGGGCAGCGCGCACATGTCGTGATACCAGTGGTCGCGTCCCGCTTCCATATTGACGGGCTGACCTGTGCGCTTGACCACGATGACATTTTCCACCGACGGACATTTTTTGATGGCTTCATCCACGATGTTTTTTAACTCGACAATTTTGCCGTTTTGGTACGCGCCGTCGCAAGTGATGACCAGTTTTGATTCGCTGTCGTCAATGCGCCCTTGTAGAGAATCAACGGAGAAGCCGCCAAAGACCACTGAATGGATCGCGCCGATCTTGGCGCAAGCCAGCATGGCAAAGGCGATCTCTGGCACACGTCCCATGTAGATGGTGACGCGCTCGCCTTTCTGCACGCCCATGGACTTGATGATGTTCGCAAAGCGCGAGACCTCGCGGTTCATGGAGTAATACGAGAAGGTGCGCTCGAGTTTGCCGTCTTCGGATTCCCAAATCAGCGCCAGTTGATTCTTGCGATGAGTCTTGAGATGGCGGTCAATGGCATTGTGGACGATGTTGGTCTTTGCGCCCGTGAACCATTTGAAAAAAGGTTTCTTTGAGTCATCCAAAACCTTATCCCACTTTTTATACCATTCGAGTTCGTTGGCTTCATCCGCCCAGAACCCTTGCAGGTCTTTGCCTGCCTTCTCTGCCAGCGCATCCCAATCTTTCAAACGCGCCTGCGCGACGACTTCGTTGGACGGATAGTAAACATCGCCGGTTAGTTTGTGTTGCTTTGCAGACATTTTGTCTCCTCCAGACAACGGAATATGAATTAAAACACTGTCCCTTCTTTTCAAGAAGCGACGTTATGGAATACTATACAGCGTAATGGACGCAGAATCAAGTTTCTTTAGAAAGAGGCACAAACTTCAATTTTTGTCTTGCCCTTGACATATTTTCACTGTCTGAGGTAATATCTGCAAACCCCTACCCCCCGGGGGGGGTATAAAGAAAGGCGGCGCGATGGAAGCCAACACCCTGAAAAGACTCAAAATTGTCGCAGGCCATCTCAAGGGCATCATTCGCATGGCCGAGGAGGATGCTTACTGCATTGACCTGATTCGTCAGATTCAGGCGGTGCAGGCGGCGCTCAACAAGGTCAGCGGCCAAATTTTGGAAGATCACCTCAACTCATGCGTCATCACCGCCATTCGGGGCGAAGACCCCAAAGAGCGTGAGCGCGTGCTGAAAGAAATTGGCGAAGTTTTTGAAACCGCCAACAAAGTCTAGCCCTAATCCCTAATCCCTAATCCCCAAAGGAGTTTTTCATGAGCACCATCAAATATTCCGTCCCCAATATTTCCTGCAATCACTGCGTCCACACCATTCAGACCGAAGTGGCCGACCTGGAAGGAATTAAATCCGTCAAGGCGGACGCCGCCACCCGCGTGGTCGAAATCGTCTTTGACGCGCCCGCCAGCGAGGAAAAAATCAAAGCGCTGATGGCCGAAATCAACTACCCGGTCGCGGGTCTGGCGATTTAAATGTCTGAAACCCAACAACTGACGCTTCCCATCACCGGCATGACTTGCGCCAACTGCGTCGCAACAGTCGAACGCAGCCTGAAAAAACTGGATGGTGTCAGTTCGGCGGTGGTTAATCTCTCCTCCGAGCGCGCGACTGTCGAGTTTGATTCGGCCAAGCAGGATTTGTCGGCGCTGATTGCACGCGTGGAGCACGCTGGTTACGGCGTCGCCACCGGTGAAGCCGACCTGATCATCAAGCGCCTGGCCGACGATAACGACGCGCGCCGCCTGCAGGCGGCGCTTGCCAAACTGCCGGGCGCGCTCGAAGCGCAGGTGACGTTTGCCACCGAAAAGGCGCGCGTGCGCTATGTGCCGACCATCCTTAGCCAGGCCGAAATCCGCCGCGCAGTGGCCGCCGCCGGTTTTGAAGCACTCGAACTGGGCGGCCAGGCCGAAGATGCCGAAGCCCAGGCCCGCGAGCGCGAAATCAATGAACAGCGCCGCCTGCTCCTCCTTGGTGTAATTTTCACCCTGCCGCTTTTCCTGCTTTCGATGAGCAAAGATTTTGGCATGCTACCGGCCTTCTTCTATGCGCCGAACTACAAAATGGCCTACGAGATGATGGGCATGTACCCTGGCGCGTGGTGGTTTAACTGGCTGCTGCTGGCGCTGGCGACCCCGGTTCAGTTTTATGTTGGCTGGCAATATTATGTCGGCGCGTTCAAAGCCATCCGCAACGGCGCGGCCAACATGGATGTGCTGATTGCGATGGGTTCCTCGGTGGCCTATCTCTACTCACTGCCGGTGACGCTGGGCTGGCTGGACGGGCATGTTTATTTTGAAACCGCCGCCGTCATCATCACGCTCATCCGGCTGGGAAAATTTCTCGAAGCGCGCGCCAAAGGCCGCACCAGCGACGCCATCAAAAAATTAATGGGCTTGCGCGCCAAAACCGCCCACATTGTCCGCGACGGCCTGGAAATTGAAGTCCCCGCAGACGAAGTGCGCGTGGGCGACGTGGTCATCGTCCGCCCCGGCGAGAAAATCCCCGTGGACGGCGTTGTCATTGAAGGCCGCTCCAGCGTGGACGAATCGATGTTGACCGGCGAATCGCTGCCAGTCGGCAAAAAGCCCGGCGACGCGCTGATCGGCGCGACGCTCAACAAGCAGGGCCTGCTCAAATTTGAAGCCACCAAAGTTGGCCGCGAAACCGCCCTGGCGCAAATTGTGCGGTTGGTGGAAGACGCTCAGGGCAGCAAGGCGCCCATTCAGGCGCTGGCCGACCGCGTTTCGGGTATTTTCGTCCCGGCGGTGATTGTCATCGCCGCGCTCACTTTTCTGGTCTGGTACTTTCTCGTTCCGGCGTTTTTCCCCGCCCATCAATTTTCTGGTTCGTTGTTTACCACCGCGCTGATTAATATGGTGGCCGTGCTGGTGATTGCCTGCCCGTGCGCGATGGGCCTGGCGACGCCGACCGCTGTCATGGTCGGCTCTGGCAAGGGCGCCGAGCTGGGTATTTTGTTCAAAAACAGCGAGGCGCTGGAACGCGCGGGCAAAGTGACGGTGGTGGTGCTGGACAAAACCGGCACGATTACCAAAGGTCAACCGGCGGTGACAGATGTCGTCGTCAGCGGGCAATCTGCGCTGACCGAAGAGCAAATTTTGCGTCTGGCCGCTTGTGTCGAAAAGGGCAGTGAACACCCGCTGGGCGAGGCGATTTGGGCCGAAGCGACTGCCCGCGGTCTGACCCTCGTCGAACCGGCGGGCTTCGACGCCGAAGCCGGGTTCGGCGTCAGCGCTGAAGTGGAAGGACAACCGGTGGCGGTTGGCAATTTGCGCATGATGGAAAAACGTGGCTACCCCCTCAACGGCCTGGCCGCCGAGCTGGAACGCCTGCAGGCGGAAGCCAAAACCGCCATGCTGGTGGCGGTCAATGGTCAGGTGACGGGTATCATCGCCGTGGCCGATACCGTCAAAGACGGCTCTCAAGCGGCGATTGCCGAACTGCACCGCATGGGGCTGAAAGTCGCCATGCTTACCGGCGATAACCGTAAAACCGCCGAAGCAATTGCCCATCAGGTTGGCGTGGATTTGGTTTTTGCCGAAGTCCTGCCGGATGGCAAAGCCGCCGAAGTCAAGCGCCTGCAAACCGCCAACCCCTCTGCGCTGACGGTGGTTGCCATGGTCGGTGACGGCGTCAACGACGCCCCGGCGCTGGCGCAAGCCGATGTTGGCCTGGCGATTGGCACCGGCACTGATGTGGCGATGGCCGCCGCACCGGTCACCCTCATCAGCGGCGATTTGCGCGGCGTGGCGCGCGCGGTTGCGCTCTCGCGCCAAACGCTGGCGACCATCAAGCAAAACCTGTTCTGGGCGTTTTTCTACAACATGATTCTCATCCCCGCTGCCGCGCTGGGCTATCTCAACCCGATGCTGGCCGCTTTGGCGATGGCCTTCAGCAGTGTTTTTGTCGTCTCCAATAGCCTGCGCCTGCGCGGCTGGAAGTTTGTAGCAAGTGAAGATTTTTCGAAAAATATTGACAACTCCACTGCAAAATGAAAATCTTACCGCAGAGACGCAAAGAACGCAGAGATTTTCTGCTTTTTCTGGGAAAAAAGCAAAGCATTTCCTGCGCTCTGTATACTCCGCGTCTCCGCCTGCACCAACCGCAGGTACGCGTGCGGTGAATGGTTTTTTGCAGTCAAGTCACTGACAGCTGACAACATCCCCGCCCAAAAAGCCGGGTACCAAATGTTCTTCACCTGCTCGATGGGCATGTACACCGGCGTAATTGAATTCCGTTAGCGCCGCCCCACGCGCGCTGTTCCCGCGCGTCAAAAGTGGTTACAATCGCCAGGTCAATTCTGACGATTTTTTTTGGAGGAAAAATGAAACTGGTAACGGTTGCAGAAATGCGCGCCATCGAACAGGAAGCTAACCTGAATGGCCTGGCCTATGCGCAAATGATGGAAAATGCCGGCCACGGCCTGGCGCGTGAAATTTCGGCGCTGGTTTACGCCGAGGGCGATGAACGCGAAGCGCTGGCGCTGGTCGGCCCCGGCAACAATGGCGGCGACGCGCTGGTAGCGCTGGGGCATCTGGCGGCGGAGGGCTGGCGTGTGCGCGCCTACCTGGTGAGCCGCGCGCCGGACGCCCTCTCTGAGCGGGTGCGGCAGGCGAGCGGCGAAATTTTATTAGCCGAACAGGACGCTGATTTGACGCGCTTGGCCGCCTTCATCGAAAGCGCCGACGTCGTTGTAGATGGTTTACTGGGAACCGGCTTCAAAGCGCCCCTGCGCGAAGACATGGCGCGCGTGATGGATGCCGTCAATCACATTATCGCCGCCGCGCTTTGGACGCCCTCCGTCGTCGCCGTTGATTGCCCCTCGGGCGTGGACTGCGACAGCGGCGCAGCGGCGGAGCAGGTCATCCCCGCCAGCCTGACGATTTGCATGGCCGCCGTCAAGCAGGGCTTGCTGCGCTTTCCGGCTTTTGAACTGGCCGGAGAAATCCGCGTGGTGGACATTGGCCTGACGGATGAACCCTCGTGGCAGGAAGTCAAACACTTCGCCGCCGATGATGACCTGGTGGCCGACCTGTTGCTCGTCCGCCCTGGCGACGCCCACAAAGGCGATTTCGGCACGGCGCTGATTGCGGCGGGTTCGGTCAATTACACCGGCGCGGCGCTGCTGGCGGGTAAGGCCGCCTATCGCGTTGGCGCCGGGCTGGTGCAGATGGCCGTCCCCGGCGCACTGCACGCGGCGCTGGCCGGGCATTTCCCCGAAGCCATCTGGGCGATTCTGCCCTCCGAAACCGGCGTCATCGCCTCCGGCGCGGCGGATGTGCTGACTAAAAACTTCGAGCGCGCCACCGCCCTGTTGGTCGGCCCCGGCCTCGGCACAGAAGAATCCACCGCCAAATTCATTGAAAACCTGTTTACCGGCAAAACCGCCACTAAAAAATCGAGCGCGCACATGGGTTTTGTTCACGCCGAAGCGGGCGCAAAAGAAGAAAAAGCTGCCGCTGGTCTGCCGGCGCTGGTGCTGGATGCGGACGGCCTGCGCCTGCTGGCGAAACTGGAAAACTGGCCGGGGCTGCTCCCCGCTGAAAGTGTGCTGACGCCGCACCCTGGCGAAATGGCCGCCCTGACGGGACTCTCCAAAGAGAAAATTCAGGCCGACCGGCTGGGCACGGCGCTGAAATTTGCCGCCGCGTGGGGGCATGTCGTGGCACTGAAGGGCGCTTTCACCGTGATTGCCGCGCCGGATGGCCGCGCGACGGTCATTCCGGTGGCGACCCCGGCGCTGGCGCGCGCCGGAACTGGCGACGTGCTGGCCGGGATGATTGTCGGCCTGCGCGCTCAGGGCGTGAGCGCCTACGATTCCGCCGTCGCCGCTGCCTGGATTCACGCGCAGGCCGGTCTGCTGGCCGCCCGGCGCACCGGCAGCGAAGCCTCCGTGCTGGCGGGTGACGTGGTGGACGCCATCGGCGAAGTGTTGGGAGGGCTGTTATGAACAACAATATCCATCAGGGTGAAAAATCGCTGTCCCCCGAACAGCGTGCAGAATTACTCAGCGGACTGCAAGCCCGTTTTGAGAAAAACACAACCCGCCATGCCGGGCTTGCGTGGGCGAAAGTGCAAGCGAAGTTGGAATCTGGCCCCGAAAAACTGTTTTCGCTGTATGAAATGGAGCGAACTGGCGGCGAACCGGACGTTGTTAGCTATGATGAAAAAACTGGCGAATACATTTTTTATGATTGTTCAGCGGAAACCCCGCGAGGCCGCACAAATATTTGCTACGACCACCCGGCGCTGGAATCAAGAAAAGAATTTAAACCAGAAAATAGCGCCATGAACATGGCGGCGGTCATGGGGATTGAAATTTTGACGGAAGAACAATATCAAGCGTTGCAGCAACTCGGAAATTTCGATACAAAAACGTCGAGCTGGCTGAAAACGCCCCCTGAAATTAGAAAACTGGGCGGCGCCATCTTTGCCGACCGCCGTTACGATCATGTTTTTGTGTATCACAACGGCGCATCCTCCTACTACGGCGGCAGGGGGTTTCGTGGTTCGCTCCGGGTTTAGCACCAATACTGTTTAGTTAGCGTTGTTGGAGTCCAACGTCTCCCGACGTTGGCACCAAAGTCTGACTTTGGAGTGCCTTATCTAAACAGTATTGGGTTTAGCACCGGAGCTTGTGCAGTGAAAGAATCATCATGCCGCGCGACTTGAAAGTCGCGCGGCATAAGTTAAGAAACCTATCCACTGCCCACGTCGAAACGCGGCATAAATGTTGCACCGCGTTTGGCCTATTTGATTTGCCGGGTTAGTTGTACAATCCCCAATCCAGCGCGGAGGGGTCTTCCATCATCGAGAAATCCCAAACGTCCATGCCCATTTCGACGGTGACGGGCATCTTCAGGCCTTCCTGGGCTTTTTGGCGGGTCATATCCACCATCGCTGGGCCGTAGGGGCAAAACGGGGTGGTGAGAATCATTTTCAGCCGCGCCAGGTCGCCGTCAATCTCGACGTTGCGTACCAGGCCCAGCTGGATGATATTCATGCCGATTTCAGGGTCAACCACTTCGCTCAGTTTTTCGCGGACGGCTTCGGCAATTTCTGGGTGGGTTTCGTGGATGCTCCACTTGATGATGTTCGGAGTCTCGCTCATGGGTTCCTCGGTTAGATTTTTACAGGTTGGTTGATGACGTAGGTGCAGTGTGCTGCGCCGCTCAAAATACATTGAATTTTTTCGGCGGGAAGCGCCAACATGCGGGAAATCAGCGTCTGGTCAACGGTGCAAACTTCGGGGTGGTTTTGGCCGACTTGCAGGTAGGGGCAGGTGATTTCGTGAATGTGGTAGGTGTCGCCTTTTTTCTCCCACTCCACCACAAAACCTTCTTCGGCCAGCAGTTCTTTCATCGTGTCGAGTCGTTCCTCGATGTTCATATTTTTGAATTGGGCTTCATGGCGGTCGGCCAGGTCAGTGGCGACTTGGGTGAACATTTCGCTGACGACTGCTTCGGGTAGTTTTTCCTTCATTTGAGTCAGCAGGCGGCTGGTGAGGCGCAGGTAGCGGGTGGGAAAATGCTCCAACCCGTCTTCGGTCAGCGAGTAAACCTGACGCGGACGGCCAACGCCGTGACGTTCTTCCTCCGCGCGAATCAGCCCCGCCATTTGCAGGCTGGTTATGTGATGCCGCACCGAAATTGGATTGATGCCAACGGCATCGGCCAGTTCCTGAATGGTGGAGCCAGGGCTGCGCATAAGTGACTGTAAAATTTTTTCACGGGTGTTCATCGTTTTTGCTCCAGAAAAATCCTATTTGGAGTATATCAGTCTCGTTTTTGTTTGTCAATAAAGTAGATAAATATCATAAAAATTAGAGAGCGTTGCATTTCCTGCGCGGGGGCTATATACTTAGAACCTATCCAAAAATTCCACGCATCGCGCACGCTCATCTAAAAAAATCTTCGCGTGAGCCTTGATTGGCAAAATATGCAGCCAAACGTGGCGCAAATCTGTGATTTGCGCGGACAAGTCGGAGACTTGCTCCACCTGCCCCGTTTTTCGGATGGACTCTAAAAATTGGCGTCAGCCAAATTTCAGCACGACATAAATGTCGTGCTACGGTGTATCGCGTAACATCAGTGATTAACTGATGTTACGCAGCAGGAACCTTGTGGCGCGACATTTGTGTCGCGGTTGCATCACAGAAACCGGAAAATTGAAATTTTAGAGCCGTTTGATAGGCACTGAACAGATAAGAACCCGTCCAAAAGATTGGCAAAATGGGCAGCCAACGGTGGCGCAAATCTGTGATTTGCGCGGACAAGTCGAAAACTTGCCCTGCCTGCCCCGTTTTTCGGATAGACTCTAAAAATTGGCGTCAGCCAAATTTCAGCACGACATAAATGTCGTGCTACGGTGTATCGCGTAACATCAGTGATTAATTTCATCCCGGTGCTTAAAGAAGTTTTCTTTGGCGGGTAAGAATCTTGTTTGAATATACTAGAAAAATATCATAAATATTGACAAATTTAGCCCGTTTTGCTATAATCCGCGCCATTCCAAGCAAAAAAAGGCAGTGGAAATTTATTTTCGCGGTCAAGGAGATTCCATGTCTGAACTGATTATCAAAAATTTACACGTTAGTATCGGCGAGAAGGAAATCCTCAAAGGGCTAAATCTCACCATCCGCTCCGGCGAAATTCACGCCATCATGGGGCCGAACGGCACGGGCAAATCCACCCTGGCGTACACGCTGATGGGGCATCCCAATTACATCGTCACCGCAGGCGAAGTTACTTTTAACGGAGAAAACATTCTCGAAATGGAAGCGGATGAACGCTCGCGGCTGGGGCTTTTTCTCGCCTTCCAGTACCCGGTCGCCATTCCCGGCGTGACGGTGGCGAATTTCCTGCGCTCGGCGATTAACGCCCGCCGCCGCGCCAAAAATCCCGAGGACAAGGGCATTTCCATCCCCGATTTCCGCAAAATGCTGAAAGAGAAGATGGAACTGCTTAAGATGGATGCCTCTTTCGCCGGGCGTTATCTCAACGATGGCTTTTCCGGCGGCGAGAAGAAACGCGCCGAAATTCTGCAAATGGCCGCGCTGAAACCGGCGATTGCCATCCTCGACGAAACCGACTCTGGCCTGGATATTGACGCGCTGCGCATCGTTTCCGAGGGCGTCAATACCCTCAGCGGGCCAGATTTGGGCGTCTTGGTGATTACCCACTATCAGCGGCTGCTGAACTATATCAAGCCGCAGTTTGTTCACATCATGATGAATGGTCGCATCGTGGAAAGTGGCGGCCCCGACCTGGCGCTGCATCTGGAAGAACAGGGCTACGACTGGGTGCGCGAAAAATACGACGATGTGCCCGCAGGACAGGAACTTGCCTCGTAGTGTGTTTTTATTGGTAACTGATGATTGGAGTTTCTATGAGCGAAGACGCGAAGACCCTCGAAGAAATTGGCGAATATAAATACGGATTTCACGACCGTGATGATAATTACGTTTTCAAATCTCAGCGCGGCCTGACCCGCGAGGTGGTTGAAAATATCTCGCGCATGAAGGGCGAACCGCAGTGGATGTTGGACTTCCGCCTGAAGGCGCTGGAGCATTACCTGGCGCGTCCGATGCCAGCCTGGGGGCCGGAACTGGGTGACCTGGACCTGGATAATATTTTTTACTACGTCAAGCCGACCGAAAAAAGCGAAAAGTCCTGGGACAACGTCCCGGATGACATCAAAAATACTTTCGACAAATTGGGCATCCCCGAAGCCGAGCAGAAATTTTTGGCAGGCGTGGGCGCGCAGTACGAAAGCGAAATGGTTTATCACTCCATTTTGGAGCATCTCGAAAAACAGGGCGTCATTTTCCTGTCCATCGAAGACGGCTTGCGCCAGCACCCGGATTTGTTTCGCGAATACTTTGGCACGGTCATTCCGCCCGAAGATAACAAATTCGCCGCGCTCAACTCGGCGGTTTGGTCGGGCGGTTCCTTTGTCTATGTGCCGAAGGGCGTCAAAGTGGATTTGCCCCTGCAGGCCTACTTCCGTCTAAACACGGCCAACGTCGGCCAGTTTGAGCGCACGCTGATTATTGTGGACGAAGGCGCCTCGGTGCATTATGTGGAAGGGTGCTTCCTCGAAGGCGCGCGTGTCCGCACTCGCAGCGGCGAAAAACCGATTGAGAAAATTGAAGTTGGTGATGAAGTCTTGACGCATCAAGGTCGTTACCGCCGCGTTTACCATACACAAGCGCGTCCCTATCATGGAGATGTTTACAGCATTCGTTTCTATGGCGATAGCGGACGAGAGTTGCGCGTCACAGCGGAACATCCTTTATTGGTGGTTCGGCGCCAGAAACAAAGTGAGCGCAACAAAGAATTCCAGCCAACCTGGGAGCGCGCAGACAGCCTCAAAGAAGGCGACTATCTTGTCATTCCTGTGCCTCAGCCAGTGATCGAACCTGCCCTCGCTCACAGCGTCACTGTACCTTTGGGGCGTGGACGTCATGCTCCTGTTGAGCGTGAAGTTAATCTTCCCTACGAGCCAGATTTCTTCCGACTACTTGGATATTACTTTGCCGAAGGCCATGTGGATAATGAGCATTATCTGTCTCTTTCCTTCAATGTAAACGAGATCGAATATCTTGCTGACGCAAAATTTCTCATCGAAAATTACTTTGGCAAACCGCCAATTGAAAATGCGCCGCGTCAGAATGGACAAACGCTCGTTCTTTCTTCCACCGAAGCCGCGCGAACCTTTGCTCACGAATTTGGCTCGAATGTGTATGAAAAGGGTATTCCTGAATGGGTTTCCAGCGCCGAGCCCGAACTGTTGGCTGAATTGGTTAATGGCATGTGGCGTGGCGATGGAAGTTATGATGTAAAGAAGAACATGTTCCGCTATAACACAGTTTTCGCTGGACTTGCTTACAGTTTCCGCGACGCGTGCCTGCGTCTCGGCATTGCCGCATCTGTGAATATGCAACACCGCGAATCTCCGCGCAAGGATATTTATGCGGTGGTGATTGCTTCGCCGTTCAATCCGAAGTTTGGTGAAATTGTTGGCGTAAATGCGCCCGCTGGCGACTTGAGTGGTTCTCCCTTCTCGCTCGACGAAAACTTCCTCTATGTTCCGATAAAAGAAATAACCGTTGATGAACAGGAAACTGAAGTCTACAACTTCTCCGTCGAAGAAGATGAATCCTATGTTGCGGAAGGCGTAGTCTCGCACAACTGCACCGCCCCGCAGTACACCACCAACTCCTTTCACAGCGGCGTCATCGAAATTATCGTCAAAAAAGGCGCGCGCTCGCGCTACTCCACCATCCAAAACTGGTCTACCAACGTTTTCAACCTTGTCACCCAGCGCGCCAAAGTTTTTGCCAACGCCTCGCACGAATGGGTGGACGCCAACCTCGGCTCCAAATTGACCATGAAATACCCCTCCTGCTACCTGATGGAACCCGGCGCGCGCGGCGAAATGCTCTCGATGGCCTTCGCTGGCCCTGGCCAGACTCAGGATGCGGGTTCCAAAATGGTGCATTTTGCCCCGAACACCACCAGCAAAATCACCTCCAAATCCATCAGCAAGGGCGGCGGACGCGCCTCCTATCGTGGGCTCGTCAAAGTCTACAAAGGCGCAAAGGGCGTCAAGTCCAACGTCGTCTGCGACGCGCTGCTGCTCGACCCGCAATCCCGTTCCGACACCTATCCCACCATCGAAATTGACGAAGACGATGTCTCCATCGGCCATGAGGCCTCCGTCAGTAAAGTTGGCGAAGAGCAGCTCTTCTACCTGATGTCGCGCGGTCTCAGCCAGGAAGAAGCCACCGGCATGGTGGTTTCCGGCTTCATAGAACCGCTCGTCAAGGAATTACCCATGGAATACGCCGTTGAAATGAACCGTCTCATCCAACTGCAAATGGAAGGGAGCATCGGCTGACATGGAAGAAAAACCCAAAATTACCGTGACTCGCACCCGCCGCGGCGACTCGGCCACGCGCGAATTTTCCTTCCGCCGCGACCAACTCCGCGCGGGCGGCGTGGACTCGTACCGCGCCCGCGCATGGGAAGCGTTTCAGCGGCAGAGTCTCCCCGATACCACACTGGAAGCCTGGCGGCGCACCGACATCCGCCACCTGCCCGCCGACAAATTCAGCCTGCCGCCTGCGGGCGCTTTTCTCGACCTGCCGCCCGTCCGCACCGATTTGCTCGAACCGCTGGCCGATGGTCAGCACGGCGGGCAAATCGTCCTACTCCCCGGCGGCGCAACCGTCGAGCTGGATGAAAAACTCGCCGCGCAGGGCGTCATTTTCACCGACCTGCTCACCGCCGAACAAAAATATCCCGACCTGCTGGCGCGGCTGATGGGTCAAACCGTCAACCCCGAAGAAGGCAAATTCGCCGCCCTGGCTGGGGCGCTGGCGCAGAACGGCGTCGTGCTGTACGTCCCCAAAGGATTGCAGGTCGAAGCGCCGCTGCACAGCATTTTGTGGGGGCCGGGCGCTTTTGCCCACCTTTCGCACCTGCTGGTTTTGGTGGATGAAGGCGCCAGCGTCACCTACGTTCACGAAGCCGCCTCGCCCGATGAAAGCGGCCTCGACACCCTGCACGCCGGCCTGGTTGAAATTCAGGTGATGCAAAATGCCAGCCTGAAATTTGTCGAACTGCAATCGTGGGGCAAACACGTCTGGAATTTCAGCCACGAGCGCGTGCGCGTTGAGCGCGGCGGCAGCCTGGATTGGATTTTCGGCGCGATTGGCTCGCGCCTCACCAAAAACTTTTCCGAGCTGGATTTGGCGGGTGAGGGCGCAACCGGGCGCATGTCGGGCTTCTACTTCACCGATGGCAATCAGCACCTCGACCACGATACCCAGCAAAATCACCTTGCCCCGCACACCACCAGCGATTTGCTCTTCAAGGGCGCGCTGAAAGGCAAGAGCCGCTCCGTCTGGCAAGGCATGATTTACGTCGCCCCCGGCGCGCAGAAAACCGACGGCTACCAGGCCAATCGCAATCTGATTCTGGATGAACATTCCCGCGCCGACAGCCTCCCCGGCCTCGAAATCCTGGCTGACGACGTGCGCTGCACGCATGGTGCAACGGTTGGAAGAATGGAAGCCGAACCGCTTTTCTACCTGAAAAGCCGCGGCATTCCTCAAGCAGAGGCCGAAAAGCTGGTCGTTGAAGGCTTTTTTGACCCCATTTTTCAGCGCATTCCGTTTGAGGGCGTGCGCGCCCGTTTCCAGCAGTATATTTCTGATAAAATGTCGTGATTTTGTTGTCATCGTGCCACAGAAACTTTGTGGCGTATCGTCCATGTGGGGTGATTGTTTACATCGCCCTCCCATCAGCAATTGAGGCGCTTATGAAAACTGTTCGTCCAGCCACATCTCCTGCGCACGGAGTCAAACGGCCTTCTTCTCGTCGTGTTCCGGTGGGTGTTTCTTATATGCGTTCTCCTACGGTTGAATATACCTTCAATCCCGGTGATGTTGTTGAAGCCTTATGTGACCATGAAAAAGGCAGCGATCGCGTGCATGGCTGGCTGAAAGGCATTGTGGTGCAGGTGGATAACAAAATGGTGGCGGTGCAGTTTCGGACCAATGTTTTTCTGACCGATGGCTGGATGGTTCCCGACCGAATCTTATGGTACACCACCCATTCCGACCAAATTCGCCCAGCAGGCAGCGGCAAAAAAATCCCGCCGGTTGTTAAAAAAGACATCCCAGATTATTAGGCAAGAACTGGCAGGCGGGTACGCATGTTGATTGCCTGTCTACCGGTTTTCTTGTCTCCTGTTTACCAACCTCATGACCATCAACGTTTCTGAAATCCGTGCTCAGTTTCCCATTCTCCAACGTGAAGTACGCCCTGGCGTGCCGTTGGTCTATCTTGATTCGACTGCCACCGCCCAAAAGCCGCTGGCAGTTATTGCGGCCATGGATGATTTTTACCGCCGCTCCAACGCCAACATCCACCGCGGCGTGCATACCCTGGCCGAAGAATCCACCGCTCTGTACGAAGATGCCCGCGCCAAAATTGCGGGCTTTCTTCACGCCGCTTCGCCGCGTCAGGTGATTTACACGCGCAACACCACCGAATCAATTAATCTGGTGGCATACAGCTGGGCGCGGGCGACTCTCAAAGCGGGTGATTTGGTCATTCTGACCGAAATGGAGCATCACAGCAACCTCGTCCCCTGGCAGATACTGCAGGCTGAACGCGGCATCCGGCTGGAGTTCGTTCCCGTCACTGAGAACGGCCTGCTTGACCTGGAAGTTTATCGCCAGCTGCTGGCGCAATCGCCCAAACTGGTGGCGTTTACGCACATGTCCAACGTCCTCGGCACCATCAACCCGGCGGCGGAAATGATTCGGCTGGCGCACCAGGCCGGAGCGGTGACTCTGCTCGACGGCGCGCAATCCGTCCCCCATTTTGCGGTGGACGTTCAGGCGCTGGACGTGGATTTCCTGGCCTTCTCCGCCCACAAAATGGTCGGGCCGACCGGTATCGGCGTATTGTATGGTAAACGGGAACTGCTCGAAGCCATGCCGCCCTTCCTCGGCGGCGGCGACATGATTCGTGAAGTGCATCTGCGCTCGTTCAAACCGAATGCCCTGCCCTACAAGTTTGAAGCCGGAACTCCGGCGATTGCCGAGGCCGTCGGTTTTGGCGCGGCGGTTGATTATCTGACCGGCATCGGCATGGAGGCCATCGCCGCGCACGAACACGCAATCACCGAATACGCGCTGGAGCGGCTGGAAGAAATTCCCGGCGTCAAGGTTTTCGGCCCCGAGGCCAGCCACAAAGGCGGCGTGGCCGCTTTCACGCTCGACTGCGCTCACCCGCACGACGTGGCGCAAATTCTCGACCAGGACGGCGTCGCCGTCCGCGCCGGTCATCACTGTGCCCAGCCTTTGCATGAGAAATTCAATATCCCCGCCACCACCCGCGCCAGTTTTTATCTGTACTCCACCAAAGATGAAGTTGATAAATTGGTGGATGGCATTTACAAAGTCAAGCAATATTTCGGATAACTGCCTAACTGCACAATTGGATAACTGGACAACTGGATAACCGCCTAACCGGATAACTGACTATGGACGACCTTTACCGCGAAGTAATCATCGAACACTACAAAAACCCCGCCTACAAGGGACACCTCGACCCGCACGACTACGCTTTTGAAGACAGCAACCCGCTGTGCGGCGACCACATCGAAATCACCCTGCGCGTGGATGGGAATGGTAACGTGGCCGAAGCCGCCTTCGATGGTCACGGCTGCGCCATCTCGCAAGCCTCGGCTGATTTGTTGATTGAGTCGATTATTGGCAAGCCGGTGGAAGATATTAAGTCATTCAACAGACAGCATGTTCTTGATTTGTTGGGCATTGAGCTTGGCCCGGTGCGCCTGAAATGCGCCCTGCTCTCGCTCAAAGTTCTCAAGGGCGGGCTGTACGGGTTGGGTGACACGCTGGAGGAGGCCTGATGTTCAACTACACCCAGCTTGACCCGCAAAAAGTCACTTTCTACGGCATCGCCCCGTTGGCAGATTTGCCAAACGGTGAGCGCCTGTTTTTTGAAATTGAAGACAAGCCGATTGTTATTTTTAATATTGCCGGGCAAATTTTTGCCATCGGCGACCTTTGCACGCACGACGACGGCCCGCTTGGCGATGGCGACATTGAAGACCATAACATCGTCTGCCCGCGGCACGGCGCGGAATTTGATGTGCGCACCGGCCAGGTGAAGATGATGCCCGCCGTGCAAGACATCCCCGCCTACCCGGTGCGGATTGTGGACAACGTCATCGAGGTGGGAATCCCCTCCGATTAATGGAACAACCTGCCGCCAGCCTGAGTTGGAACGCCGCCTACAAATTGCTCAGTGGAGCAATTTTGCCGCGTCCGATTGGCTGGATCTCCACCGTCAACGCCGCCGGGCAGCCCAACCTGGCGCCGTTTTCTTTTTTTAACATCGTCTGCGCCAACCCGCCGACGGTTTTATTCTGCCCGATGATTCGTTCCGCCACTGGTGGCGCCAAAGACACCCTCAACAACGTCCGCGCCACTGGCGAATTTGTCGTCAACATCGTCACCGAGGCGCTGGCGGCAGCGGTCAACCGCTCTTCGGTGGAGGCCTCGCCCGAAATTGACGAATTTGCATTTGCCGGGGTCAGCGCCGCGCCCGCCGTTGCTGTGCGTCCGCCGCGCGTGGCGCAAAGCCCCATTCACCTGGAATGCCGCGTAATGCAAATCATCGAAATCAGCGGCCAGCCCGGCGGCGGCAGCATCGTCATCGGCGAGGTGATTCACTTTCATGTTGCCGATGAACTTTTAATCGGCGGCGATAAAATTGATTTGAGCGCGCTTCAGCCCATCGGGCGGCTGGCGGGGAATCTCTTCAGCCGGGTAGATGCGCCGTTTGAGATGGAACGCCCCCCAGCCTGGAATCCGCCCGCATCAGCCGAATCGCCCCGCCTGGTTCTTCTGCGCCGCCTGACTTTTCGCCTGGAGCGGCTCTCGGTCGATTCGATTTGGGCGCGGCGCGCCAGCGGCTTGCGCGGCTCGCTGCTGCGGGCGTTGACCGCCGCCGAAGCCGGAAACCCGCCCGCCGACGAGGCGCTCGACGGGTTGATTGAGCGCAGTTTTGAAATTTTGAGCCAATCGGCGCGCGAAATTCCCGACCCCGAAAAACAATTGTGGAGCAACATTCATGGCGCGTAACTATGCCAACGCTGCGCCGACTCAGTTTCAGCGCCTGCCGGAATATGCCCGCGACGACGCCTGGATTCGGGCTTTTTTGCGCCGCGCTGAAATCGGCCACTTGGGGCAGACGCGTGACGAACAGCCTTTTGTCACGCCGACCAATTTTTGGTTCGACGAGGCGCGCCGCGTGATTTATTTTCACTCCAATCTTGCCGGGCGTCTGCGCGACAATTTGGAAAATGCGCCGCGCGTTTGCCTGGAAGTGAGCGAAATGGGCCGATTTTTGCCGTCTAATGTGGCGCTGGAATTTAGCACGCAGTACCGCTCGGTGATGGTTTTTGGCCGGGTAGAGATTGTGCGCGCGCAGGAAGAAAAACGCCGTGCCCTGGATGGCCTGCTGACGAAGTATTTTCCGCAGTTGGAAGCGAGTGTGGACTACCGCCCGATCACGGAGCAGGAATTGGCACGCACCAGCGTCTACGCGCTGATGATTGACTCGTGGAGTGGCAAGGAAAACTGGCCGGAGCAGGCCGTTCAATCGGCGGAGTGGAAACCGCTGGCTTGAAAATCAAAAACGCCGGTCAAAAGACCGGCGTTTTTGTAACGCGACATTTATGTCGCGCTCAACAGGCAAGGCGACATAAATGTCGCGCCACAGTTTGGTTGTGAAAAAATCAGGCGGCGAATTCTTCTTTACGGCGGAACCAGTTTTTCCATTCCTGATTTTCCCACACCACGAGGATGGGCGAGGCGTTGAAAATGGAGGAGTATGTTCCGCTGAGAATACCGACCAACAAAATAACTGTGAAGTGACGAATGCTGGCGCCGCCGAAGAGCACCAGCGCCAGCAGGGTGAACATGACGGTCAGCTGGGTGTTGATCGAGCGGTCGAGCGTCTGCACCACGGAGTGATTGACCATCGTCTCAAATGGAATGCGGCTCAGGCGCAGAGAATTTTCGCGCACGCGGTCAAAGACCACGATGGTGTCGTGAACCGAAAAGCCGATGACCGTCAGCAGGGCGGTCAGGAAGAGCGCATCGGCCTGCCAGCCTAAAAAGTAACCAAGCATGGCTTCAACGCCGACCACGACCAGAATGTCATGTAACATGGCGATGATGGCGGCGGTACCGTAGCGGAAGGCGTGCTTCACCTTGCGGAATGCAAACCAGATGTAAGCCAAGATTGCCATGGCCGCTACCAGCACAGCCAACCCTGCGCTGCGCGCGACTTCGTTGCCCATGGAGGCGCTGATCGATGTGGCATTCAGCACAGTGACTTTGCCGCCAGAAAGTTCTTCTATTTTGGCGATGATCTGCGTGTGAGTCGTGTCGCTCATCGGTTTGGAGCGAATGGAATAGCCGTTATCACCCAAAGGTTGAACAACCGGGTCGGCAATGGGTTCGGCGTCGGTGGAAAATCCGGCGAAAATATTTTTGATGTCTTGCATGACAGGCAGGGTACCGCCGTCGAATTGGAGTTCGAGCAGTACGCCGCCGGTGAAGTCAATCCCCAAAGGCAGAGGCCCTTCCTGCGGATTGGCTGCCCAGTGTAACCCCATGAAAATGAGACCGGGGATGATGACCAGCAGGGAAATGCCAAAGTACAAGTAACGATTTTTGATGATATTCATGTCTTCTCCTACATCCCAAACCATTTTGGGTGTTCAGCCGCTTTGACGTTATCCAGTATCAGATGCAAATAAGTGCTGGTGACAGTGATGGCGGTAAACAGGCTGACGATGACGCCCAACGCCAGAGTGACTGAGAAACCCTTGACGATGCTTGCGCCAAATGCGTTGCCAAAAAAGTATAGAATGAAGCAGGTGATGAGCGTGGAAATGTTCGAGTCGCGGATGGAGGTCCAGGCGCGCGACCAGCCCAGGTCAATGGCTTGGAGTAGGGTTTTTCCGCTGCGCAATTCTTCTTTGAGACGCTCAAAAATCAACACGTTGGCGTCCACAGCCATGCCGATACTCAAAATGAAACCGGCGATACCTGGCAGGGTGAGCGTGACGGGAATGGATTTGAAGAGCGCGTATGAAATGAGCGCGTAGGTAATCAGCGCCAGGTCAGCGACGATGCCCGGCAGGCGGTAGTACAAGGCCATGAAAAGCATGACAACAATCAGGCCGATGGCGCCTGCAGTAACACTCTTTTTGACGGACTCGGCCCCAAGGGTGGGGCCAATGGCGCGGCTTTCCACGACCTTAATCGGAATGGGCAGAGAGCCGTAGCGCAATTGCACCACGAAAGCATTGGCTTCATCGCGCGTGTATGAACCGGTGATGACACCGGAACCATCCGTAATCGGGGTTTGGATTTGGGGCGAAGAAATCACCTTGTGGTCCAGCACGATGGTAAGATATTTTTGCGTGTTTTGGGTGGTGTAGTCGGCGAAAATTTTACTGCCATCACTTTTCAGGGTGAAAGCAATCTGATAGCCGCCGCTCTGTGTGGTGGTGACGCCGACGGTTTGCAGTTCTTTGCCGGTCATGACGGTGTGATAGACGACCGGCGCGGGGATGGTTCCATCGGGCCCGGGCGTGGCTGATGGGTCGGGGGTCGGAACAAAGCCCGGTTCCAGGCCGAAGTCGGTTTGGATGGTGGTTCCCGGCGCCATCTGCTGGTCGCCAGTATTCACGAATTCGAGCAAGCCGGTTTGTTTCAGGCTGGCGATGACGGCTTCTGGGTCTTCTGCGTTGGGAAATTCTCCCACGATGCGGCGGTCGCCCGCTACTTGAAGGGTGGTTTCTGCCACGCCGAGGGCATTGGTGCGATTCTCTAGAATGGTGCGGGCGGTTTCCATGGAGCCAGCATCCACCTTGGTTGTGGCGGGTAAGTCGGCTTCCATAAGAACTTGTAAGCCGCCGCGCAAATCCAGCCCCAGATGTGGGGCCACGTTGCGGTCAATCAAGATAGATTGGTTGAAGGGGTTCAGGATGGTAATTTTATCCACTAGCGAAATCCAGATGGATAATGCCAGTACCACCACGATAAGAACCAGTTTTGGGGTTCGGTTTCGAATCATTTGTTTCCTACTCCGTTCAAAAAAAATACCAGCCAAGGGCTGGCGCGAGACGAAATTATACTCCCATGAGGGCGATTTCAGAAGACTTATTCGGCTTTTAGAAAATCAAGCACTGCTTGTGCCACTTGTTCGGGCGTGAGTGTGTCGGTCTCGATGTATAAATCGGCGTGTTGGCGGGCGTGCGCCAGGCGGCGTTGCTGCTCCTGGTAATCGGCTTCGCTCCAGTTCAGGCGCCGGCGCTGAATCGTGATTGGGTAGGATGCGTCCAGAAAAATCAATACATCGGGGTTGGTGATGCGCTGCCACATATCTGGCACAAAAGAATGTTCCTGCGCAATGTGTTTGATGCGCACGCCGTGCGTGATAAGCAACGCCTTCAGGGTTGATTTTCCCGAAGCGCATGGGCCCACCAGTCCGACGAGAATCCCGCTTAAGCCACTTTGCATAAATGCAGCAGGGCGTGCAGCTTTTGCGGCCTGCCCATCACCGCCAGTTGGTTGCCGCTTTCCACTTTGTGGCTGTCGGTTGGGTGAAATTCGGAGCGGTGGTCATAGCGTACCAGTAAAATGGAAACGCTGAAGTTGTCTTCGATGTAGCCGACCGTTTTTCCCGCCAGCCCGGAAGCGGGTGAAATGGTCAGCCGCGCCAGGCTGAGGGCTTCGCCTTCGATGCTGATGGGGTTGGTGATGTCCACCCCGGCGGCGGAGGCGGCAAAAACCGGCGCGGCGATGCCGGTGCCGCTGAGGGCGTTGAAGCCGAACTGGTCGTGCAGCGACTGGGCGAAATCTTCGTCGAATATGCGGATGATGACTTCGATGTTGGGGTTCAGGTGGCGCGCCATCAGCGCAATTTTCAGGTTGAGCGCGTCATTTTGCATGCACAGGATGATGGATTTGGCTTTTTGAACGTTGGCCGCTTCCAGCACCAGTTGGCGTGAAGCGTCGTCGTGGATGATGGGGATGCCCATTTTTTGAACAGTTCCGGTCATGTCGGCGGAAGGGTTTAAATCAATGATGGCGATTTTTTCGCCCATGTCGTGCAGCTGGTCGGCGACGCGGTAGCCGAGGTGGCCCATACCGACCAGAATGTGATGTTGGCTGATGGTGGACGCGAGCGCCATTTCCCATTCCTTGCTCCGCGCGCGGCGGTTGAAAAGTAGAAAGCCAAAATCAGCCAGGCCTCGCGCCAGGGTTAGAACACCCAGCACCGGCATGACGAAGTAGAAAATTTGTAAACTGGCGTGATTGGGAAAATCCTGACTGGGCTGTAAAAATGTCAGCGTCAGCATCAGATAGAGCGCTTCGGCGAAACTTTCGATGGGTTCTGTGTATTGTTGCGCCATGCTGTAGTAAATGGCCGCGCAGCCGAAAATCGCCAGGCTGAAGATGAGAACCGGGCCGCGAAATTCGCGCAGTAAAAGCCGCGTATCGCGCCATGAAACCCGCCAGGTGTTCCAATAATTCTTCATAGGGAGATGGGCAGCTGCACGCTCATGCGGCGGATGCTGTTGTCGTCGTCGCGGTGGGTGACGCGCAACACAACGACGCTGATGTCGTCTGCCGGGCGATTGTCGTCGAGGCGCAGCGCCTGCATCAGCAGGGCGTCGGCCAGCTGCCGGGGGGCGGGGTCGCCGTCTTCGAGCAGGCCGCGCAGCGTCAGGCCGACATCCATCGGTTCGCCGCGCCGCTTGCCAGCGTGGACCAGGCCATCGGTGTAGACAACCACTGTCAGCCCGGCTTCGATGGGGATTTCGGTAATCACCGGGCGGGTGTTGCGTTTAACGCCGATGGATTGGCTGGTTTCTTCCAGCCGTTCAATCTGATCGCCGCGCGCGATGTACATCGGGCATTCGTTGTTGCGCGCCAGCACCACCGTTTTGGTTTGCATATCCACCGAGACGATGTTGAGCGTGCTGGAGACTTTGCCCATTTTTTCGGTGTACAGGCTGTCAGAGGCGGCCCGCGCCGCCGCGCCATCGCGCACGCCTTCGGCCAGCAGGCTGATGACTTTGCGCACGACCAGCATGGAGATGGCTTTGGCGCCGCGCCCAGAGGTTTGTCCGTCGGCCAGGACGACGGACAGCCCGCCATTGGGGCGTTCCACCACTTCGAGCGTGTCGCCGCTTTGCGAGACGGCGTATTTGTTGGTTTTGGCTACCGCAATTTGAACTTCCATGCCTCCATTTTATCATCTGAAGCGGTTGAATGAGAATAACTGCTTGTCCTGATTGCCTGCGCGCAGTAGACGGATTGCGTGGAGAATTGAAAAACTCCGTGAGATTCCGTTCACTCCGCCCTATATTCTTCCGCCACCTTTCGGCGGGCTGGAAGCCCTGCCTCAGTACAAAAAAGCCCTTCGGGCTATAAGACCGAGTCGGCTTCAGCCGACTTCCATGAACTGAGGCAGGGATTTATCCCGCCGGTGAAATTTTCTTTGCACATCCGGCACTACATGGGACGCGCAGTAGACGGATTGCGTGGAGAATTGAAAAACTCCGTGAGATTCCGTTCACGCCGTGTCCCAAAACCCTGCGACATGCATGTCGCGGCACAAAAAAACAGGGCAGGAGAATTTCTCCTGCCCTGTTTTTCATTTGGTTTACTCGGCGTCAGCCGCGTCAGCGGGGGCTTCGATTTCGGCTTTTTTGCGGCTGGTGACTTTTCTGGCGCTTTCCACCAGTTCCTTGCCTTTGGCGCGCGCCTTCAGCGTAATTTCCTCGCCCTGGCTGCGGGCCTGCTGGGCAAGTTCTTCGGCGCGGGCGCGGGCTTGTTTGGTGGCTTCTTCGGCGCGAGTGCGAGCTTGTTTGGCAGCTTCTTCGGCCCGTTTCCAGGCTTCTTCGGCGTCGGCAGAGGCCTGGTCGCGCAATTCAATCGAGCGTTCTTTGATGATGGCGCGGGTTTCCTCGCCAGACTGCGGGGCGAGCAACAGGGCGGCGACTGCTCCGGCCAGGCCACCAACAATAAAACCAACTAAAAAAGCTCCAAATTCATCATTGTCAGACATTGTATTTTCTCCTTTTGTGAGATAGGTCACTTCTTTTTCAGACCGACCATTTCCAGCAGACGCTGGAGACCAGCCAGGTAAGCGTTGAGTTGAATAACGGGTTCTGCCAGGTGTTCGCCCAAAAAGGCAGTCGTGCCGCGCAGGGTTTTGACGGTTTCGTTGGTGGCTTCCAAAATGGGGCGCACTTCGTTTTGCAGCAAATTAATCAGCGTGGCGACCTGGGCAATTAAAATAATCAGTGCCACACCAATCACCAGCGATTCCAGCGCCATGAAAATGATGAAAATATCGCGGATGCGGGTGGTGGTGCCTTCTTGCGTGGTGAACAAAAAGAAGGCAGAGATGCCGATGAAGAGTACAATCAAAATCAGGGCAGTTGCCAGCCCAATCATCATTTTGCGTTGTTCGGCGGCGGTCTGCGGGTCTTTTTCTGTCGGAGAGGCTGCGGGGGGAGTTTCTGGAAGCGTCATGCGCAAATTATAGCATATTGATGGGCAAAAGATTGTCAGGCATTTGTAATTTCCATCTATCCGCAGTCTTTTACAATTGGTTATGCTATTACAATCTCCAATGTCTGGTAATTACCCACATTTTTGCTCCACCCTGCAAAGCGATATAAGCGATATAAATATTGCACAACGTAGCGCGACATTTATGTTGCTCTTTTCCGCAGGACAAAAATTGGCGACTTGTGGGTATCGCCAGTCCAACGTCTCTTGACATTGGAGCCAAAGTTTGGTCACCCTGGTTTCCTTATCAAATCTGGATTGTTTTTTATGCTCGCAGTGGACGATTTTTGGAATATTGACAGCGAAGAAATTCTTCACCCGCGCGAACACGCCTTTGAAGTGGTGTTCGATACTTTCTTCATTTCCCGCCATTCGGTGACGATGAATGGCCGGCGCGGGGATGAGCACGTTCACTCGTACCGCATTCAAATTCGCTGCCGCAGCACCAACCTCGATTCGACCAATCAGATGGTGGTTGGTTTTACCCATCTGCGCGAAATTGCTCACGAAGTTCTTTCCAGATACAACAACCGTTTGCTCAACGAACTGCCGCCTTTCCGCAATTTAGAGCCGACGACCGAAGTGCTTTCTGGCGTGTTGTTCCATCAACTGGAACGCATTCTGGCTTCCAATGAAATTGAATTAATGGGGGTAACGCTCTGGGAATCGCCGGACGAAGGCATTACCTATGAAAAAATGGTATGAGCGCCTGTGGTTTTTTTCCCCGCTGATTTTGCTGGCATTGACCATCCCCGTCTACGCCCCGATTCTTTTTTCCAGCGGCTTGCCCTGGGGCTCCGACACGCTCGGCCATCTGATGAAGGTCACCTACCTCGACCAGCAAGTCCGCGCCGGAAATTTCTACCCGAATATCTTTCCCGGCTGGTATCTGGGGATTCAACTTTTTCGTTATTACCCGCCGCTGCCCTACTATCTCCTTCTTCCGCTTTACTGGCTCAGCGGGTTGGCCGCTGCCAGTCAATTTACCGCCGCCTGCGCCTGGCTGGGCAGTCTGGCTGTTTTACTTTTTTCCCGCTGGCTGGGACGCCCCGCCGCTTTTTTGGCGGCGGCGCTTTTTCTGATTGCCCCCGACCATTTGCGCGTCGCGTTGGCCGAAGGCAACCTGCCGCGCGCGCTGGCGACGGCTTTTTTCCCGCTGACGCTCTACTTTCTGCTGCGCCTGCTGGAATCTCCGGCGCGCCGCTGGCAAATTCTGCTGGCCCTGGCCTTCACGCTGACGGTGCTCACTCACGCCATGCTGGCCGCCATCGCCGCCGTGACGCTGGGGCTGGTGGCCGTCCTCGCCTGGATATTTGGCGCGGCTTCCATCAAAAATGCCTTCACCGCCATTTTGGGGATGGCCCTGGGCATGGCACTGGCCGGATTCTGGTTGCTGCCCAGCCTGCAGGGCGGCATCACTGGCCTGGACGCGCGCGCCATGACCGAAGCCCTGGCGGTGATTCCGCTGGCGCAGCTGCTCACCCCCAACCTGCGCGAAAACATGGAAGGAATTTATTTGGGCGCAGCCCTGCTGCTCGCCGCCCCGCTGCTGCTGACGCTCACCCGTCCGCGCAAAACTTTTGCCCCGGCGCTGGTCATCACCGCCCTGCTGGTGACCGCCATCAGCCTGCCGGGCGTCAACGCAGTTTTTAATTCCCTGCCGCTCAGCAATTTGCTCTGGCCGCTGCGTTTTCTGGGCGCGGCCAGCACCCTGCTGATTATTTCCGCGCTGTGGCTGGCTGCCCGCCTGCCCGGTTTCTGGCGCTGGCCGCTGCTGCTCACATTTGCCCTGATTGCGCTCGATTTTTTCCCCTCGCTGCGCCTGATTTTTCTGCGCCCGCTCGACGCCTCGCTCGAACAGGCGGCGGCGCATCTGGCGCAGACCCCCGGCTGGCGCATCGCCACCCTCGACGAAAGCCGCCTTGGCTCGGCGCCGACCTACCTGCTCAGCGCGCAGGCCGGGCGCGAACAGGTTTTTGGCTGGGCCTATCAGGGCGCGCACACTGCCCGCAACGTGGCCGCCCTCAACGACGCGCTGACGCAGGGACACACCGAATATCTCCTCAGCCGCCTGGATTTATACGGCGTGGACGCGGCACTCACCCTGCCGGAAACCCCGCTCCCGCTGGAAGCGGCGGGCTTCACCCGTCAGGATTTCCCCCGGCTGACGCTTTACACCCGCCCCGGCGCGCCGCGCGCGGCCATTTTGTCAGAACGCGCCCTCGGCATTGGGCGCGGCGCGCAAAACCTGGCCTATATTTTCCCCGGGCTGACGCTGGGCGGTTCCGCCGTCGTGGACGACTACGCCCTCGACGAGTTGACCCGCTACCAGGCGATTTTCCTTTCTGGCTTCAGCTGGAACAACCAATCGGCGGCAGAATCCTTGCTGCGGCAGGCCGCCAGCGCCGGAGTGCAGGTCATCGTGGATTTGACCGGCACCCCGCCCGATCCGCTGGCGCAAATTCCGCATTTTCTGGATGTTTGGGGCGAGCCGATTTTTTTGGATGCCGCCCCGCTGACGCTCTCCAGCGGCGAAACCCTGCCCGGGCCGGGCAGTTCCGGCCAGTTATGGCACGCCATCGTCCCGCAGGGCTTGCCGGTGGAGCAAATTACCGCGCCCTACCTGGGGCAGACCGCCGCTTTGTGGGGCTATCAGCCGGTCGGCGCGGGAAAAATCTGGTTTATTGGCTTTAATCTGGTCTACTTTGCCGCGCAAACCCGCAACGCGCAAACGCTGGCTTTTTTGTGCGAAATTTTCCCGTCCGCGCTGACGGAATTTTCCCCGCCCCGCTTTGCCCCGTTGAAAAATTACCGCGCCGAGGCAAACGGTTATGCCTTTGATGTGTTTCTCGAAGACGATGCGCTTATCCTTATTCCTGTGGCGGCGCACGACGGTTTTTTCGTCACCGAAAATGGTCAGCCTCTGGCGGCGTTTGCGCTGGAAAACCTGGTGGCGCTGCGCCTGCCCGCCGGAAATCATGCCCTGCAAATTGGCTTTGCGCCGACTGGCATTTACTACGCCGGCGCGTTGGTCAGCTTGCTGGCCTGGTTGGTTCTGATGGCACTGGTCTTTCGCCGCCCGCAGAGGAGAATTCAAAAATGAAAAAAAACCGATGGCGCTGGTCGTTGGCGCTGGCCTTGGCGCTGTCCACCCTGACGATTCTGCCGGTGCGCGCCGCCGGGTTGATTGTGCTGGACAGCCTGTTTAATGACTGGGCTGGTCAGGCGTACGTCACCGACCCGACCGGCGACGGCAGCCAGGGAACTGACTTTACCAAGTTTTATTTTGCCACCAACCCCGGCGTCAGCACTTTGTTTTTTATGCTGGAGCGCCTGCCGTCTGACCAGCAAATCATCATCTGGCAAAGTTTTGACATGAACAACAACGGTATCTTCAACGAGCCGACCGACCGGCTGGTAAAAGTCACCTACGACCCCAAAAACAACAATTCCAAAGTGGACGTGACTGTTTACACCGGCACCAATCAATTTATCGCTCAAATCGCCAACAATGTTGATTATGGCGAGAGTGAGCGCGAAGGCGGCGAAAAGGTGGAATGGGGCGTGCCGATGGGCCTGCTGGGCATGACCCCCGGCCAAACCATCAACATTGGTCTGACGGTTGACCCGGAAGAAAATGAAAACGGCGCTATTTCGGATGTATTGGATACGCCCGTGCAGTGGAGTCCGGCCAGCGCGTTGGGCTGGGGCTTGCTGGGCGCAATTCTGCTGGCCGCGGTAATTTGGATGGCGCGTTTGCGCCAAAGGCAAGATAAAATGAGAGCATGATTTGGATTCTGTTGCTCTTTATCTTATGGCTGGCGGCGGTGATTTTCTTCCGCGTCTATCGCATCTGGTTGCCTTATTACGCGCTGGCGGCGATTGGCTCGGCCTATTGGCTGGTGGCGTTCGCCAATACTTTTCTATTTCAAGATTTACTGGCGCAGTTGGTAGCGTTTTCGGTCAGTCAATTTGCCGGTTTTTTGGGCATCGCCACCCAAATTTTTAAAAATGCCCCCGGCTTGTTGATGGTATTGGTCATCACCCAAAATGTGGGCTGGACGGTTCTGCAAATCGGGGTGGAATCTTCCGGCATGTTGGAAAGCATTGTTGTGGTCAGCCTGGTGATGTTTTACCCCGGCTGGAGTTGGGGGCGGCGCATTTTCAGCGTGCTGGCCGGGCTGTTTATGACCTGGGGCGCCAACATTCTGCGGCTGATGATTATCGTGGTTCTCTTGCACTGGCTGGGAAAGCCGGTGCTGGTCATAGCGCACACTTTTCTGGCAAAAGCGGCTTTCTTTGGGATGACGGTTGCCATTTATTGGTTTCTCATCACGCGTCCCACCATTTATCAGGTGGCCGGGTTGTTGCGCCGCCAGAGTTTAGAAAAACGATGAGCGCTTTTTGGGCTTTTGTCGTTTTTTGGGGTGTCTGGCTGTTGATTCCGCTGGCGGTGGATGGAACCGATACCCTCGTCAGCCTGGTGACGGTTTTTTGGTTGCGATTGCGTGCCCGCAAACCTGCTTCCCTTGTCTACTTTCCCATCATCAGTATCATCATCCCCGTTTACAACAGCCAGGAAACGCTGCGCGCTTGCCTTGAGTCGATTGCCAGGCAAGAGTATCCGTTGGAGAAGATGGAAGTGTTCGTTGTCAACAACGGCAGCACAGACCATTCTTTTGGCGTTTTCAACGAAATTCAAGGGAAATATGGTCTGAATGTGCGCTGGATGTCGGTTGTCAATCAGGGCAAAGCTTGGGCGCTCAACGCGGGCATTCACATGGTGCGTGGAAATTATGTTTTCAACATTGACAGCGACGTAGTCGTCAGCCCCGAGGCGATTCGCCGTGTGGTGGAGGCGTTTGAGTCTCATCCGGATGTCGCCGCCGCTACCGGCGCGATTCATGTTCTCCCGGTCGCCGCTGACGCTCCGTGGCTCAATCAGGTGCTCACCCGCTGTGAGTATTTTGAATACCTGACGGCTTATCACATTGGCCGGGCGCATCAATCCATTCTTAAAAACCTTTACACCCTTTCGGGCGCGTTTTCGGTTTTTCGGCGCGATATTTTGGTGCAAACCAACCTGTACGGGCAGGAAACCGTCACCGAAGATACCGACATGACCTTTCACCTGTACGAAAAATTTAGCAAATACCGCATTATCTGCGTCACCGAGGCAATTGCCTACGTTCATCCGATTGAGTCGCTGGCGGCGCTGTACGCGCAGCGCGTGCGCTGGCAGCGCGGACAGGTTGAAGTCAGCGCCCGGCATGTTGGCCTGATGCAGGCATCTGTCTGGAAACCGTATGGATTTACACCCTCGCGCGTTTTGTTGATTGACCACACGTTGGCATTTACCCGCCTGGTCTGGACGTTTTTTATGCCTATTTTGATTTTATTTGGCTATCCGGTTGCTTTCATTTTTACCGCTCTTTTCATCATCTACATCTTTTATCTGTTGGTGGATGCGCTCTGGTTTTTCGTCTCATGGAATGGGGTGGACGCCTCGGCGCGCGTTCGCCTGCGCGCCGATTTTTGGATTTTGCCGTTTATGCCGGCCTATCGCATGATTGTTTTCTGGTTTCGCGTCAGCGGATTTCTCTATGCCGTAGCTGAGCCGGGACAGTGGCGTGTTCAAGACCCACTGACACAATCGCGCCTGGGTTTCGCCGATATGGTCAGCAGAACCGCCACGTTTTTACGGGCAAAATTTTCCCACAAAAAATAAAACTTCCTCTTGACTCTCCCACATGTTTTTGATACACTATCCCTACCGACCGTTCGGTAGGGAGAACGTATGACTCGTGATGATATTTTGGAAGCCGCCGCGTTAGTTTTTCGCCAAAAGGGGTTTCATGGCGCTTCGATGGCCGACATTGCCGAAGCCGTCAACCTGCAAAAAGCCAGTCTCTATCACCATGTCTCCAGCAAGCAGGAATTGCTGGTGGAACTGCTCGACCGCGCCCTGTTTTTGCTCACCGATGGCATGCGCCTGGTGATGGAGCAAACCGTCCCCGCGGATGAAAAACTGCGTCTGGCGATGCGCTCCTACCTGCAGGTGATGACCTCCAACCTGGACGTGACCGCTGTTTTGCTGATGGAACATCGCTCGCTGCCGCCTGAGCTACACGCGCGTCACATTCCGCTCCGCGACAACCTGGAGCAAATGTGGCGCGATTTGATTCAAGAAGGAGTCACCTCCGGCGTTTTCGCCTGTGCCGACATCCCCATGGCGGTGCGCGGCTTGCTGGGCGTACTCAACTGGACGATTACCTGGTACCGTCCGAACGGCTCGCTCTCCCCCGAACAAATCGCCGACCAGTTTGCCAGTATGTTTTTGAATGGAATCAAGGCGAAGGCAGAATGCAGAATGATGAATGAAGAATGATGAATGGCAAACCGGACAACTGGACAACCGAACAACCGAACAACCGAATAACCGAATAACCGGACAACCAATTTTTCCCCAAAGGAGACCCCATGTATTCTTTTGAACCAAACGAAGAACAGCAAATGCTCATTGACGCCGTCACCCGCTACGCCAAAGGCGACCTGCGCCCGGCGGGGCGCGAGGCCGAAGAGAGCAAAAGCCTGCCCCAAAAACTCATCCGCAAAGGCTGGGAATTGGGTGTTTTGCAGGCTTCCACCCCCGAGCCCTATGGCGGTTTTGGAGATCGCTCTGCCGTCACCGGCGTTCTCGCCGCCGACGCCATGGCTTGGGGCGACCTCGCCGGTACGCTGGCGGTGATGACGCCCGGCCTGTTCACGCTGCCCATTTTGCTGGCGGGCAGCGAAGAGCAGAAAAAACAATGGATTGAACCCATTGTCGCCGCCGACTGGCAGGCCTTCAGCGCTGCGCTGATTGAACCCGCCTTCGACTTCGACCCCAACGACCTCAAAACCACCGCCGCCGCTGAAGGGGATGGTTTTGTGCTGAACGGCGTCAAGACGATGGTGCCTTTCGCCGAAACTGCCGAGGCGCTGATTGTTTACGCCAACCTGAATGGCGCCACCAAAGGCTTCATCGTCCCGAAAAATACGCCCGGCCTGGCCGTTTCGGCGCGCGAAAAACTGATGAGCCTCAACGCCCTGCCGCTTTACCGCGTCACGCTCGCAGACGTGAAAATTCCCCAATCCAATTTGCTGGCTGGCGATTTTGCCCCCGTGCTGGCTGCGATGCGCGTCGCCAATGCCGCTTTGGCGCTGGGCGTGGCGCAGGGCGCGCTCGAATACGCCCGCGATTACGCCAAAGAACGTCAGGCGTTTGGCGTCAAAATTGCTCAAAAACAAGCCATCGCCTTCATGCTGGCCGAAATGGCGACCGAAATCGAAGCCATGCGCCTGCTGACTTGGGAAGCCGCCTGGATGCTGGACGCGGGTAAGGAAGATGCTTTTATGCAGGCCTACCTGGCCTCCACCGGCGCCGCCGACATGGTGATGATGGTCACCGACCGCGCCGTGCAAATTTTGGGCGGTCACGGCTACATTCGCGAATATCCCGTCGAAATGTGGATGCGCAACGGGCGCGGCTTCACCACCTTTACCGGCCTCGCAATCGTCTAGCGAAAATCATTCAACCGCCCAACCGCCCAACCGCCCAACCGCCCAACCGCCCAACCGAATAACCGAATAACCGGACAACCGAAAAACCGAATAACCGCCCAACCGCCCAACCGAAAAACCGGAAAACCGGAAAACCGGAAAACCGGAAAACCGAAAAACCGGAAAACCGAAAAACCGAAAAAGGAACTTCCATGACCATCGAATTTGAAACCCCCAAACCGATTGTAAATTTCCGCTTCATGCTGCAAACCGTCGCCGATAACATGATGCGCCCGGTTTCGCGTGAAATGGACGAGAACGAACACCAGATTCCCTACGACTACATCGAATTCATGCACACCGCCATGAAATCCACTGGCGCCGGTTCGCTCGCCCCGCGCGAATCGAAAAAAGAAGAAGACCCCGCTAAGCCCAAGCACGCGCCGATTGCCTACCAATCGCTGGCCTCCATGCTGGAAATGCTGGCCTGGGGCGACGTTGGCATGTACCTGATTACCCCCGGCGGCGGATTGGGCGCGGCTGCCGTTCAGGCGGCTGGCTCACCCGAACAGAAAGCCAAATTTCTGGCGCGTTTCAACGGCGAAAAACCGACCTTCGCTGCCATGTGCATGACCGAGCCGCAGGCTGGTTCTGACACCTCGGCCATTCGCGCCACCGCCGTACTGGACAAGGCCACCAACGAGTGGATTCTCAACGGCGAGAAGATTTTCGTCACCGCCGGGCACAAATCCTTCGTACCCGATGAAAAATTTGGTGCCGGATTCATCGTCGTCTGGGCGACGATTGACCCGACCGCTGGACGCGCCGGAATGCGCGCTTTCGTCGTCGAGGCCGGTACGCCGGGCGTCACCGTCACCAAACTCGAACACAAACTCGGTATTCGTGTCAGCGACACCGCCGCCATTGCGCTGGTGGACGCGCGCGTGCCGTATGACCATGTGCTCGGCTCGCCCACCGTCGAAAAAACCACCACCGGATTCAAAGGCGCCATGGCGACCTTTGACGCCACCCGCCCGCTGGTTGCGGCGACGGGCGTTGGCGTGGCGCGCGCCGCGCTGGAAGAACTTAAAAAATTATTGGCCGAACAAGGCGTCACCGTGCGCTACGGACTGCCGCGCCAAAAACTGAGCGCCATCGAGCGCGATGTGATTGACATGGAAATCATGCTCAAAAGCGCCTGGCTGATGGTTTTGAAAGCCGTCTGGATGGCGGATAACCAAAAATCCAACGCGCTCGAGTCCTCCATGAGCAAAGTCCGCGCGGGCGATATTGTCACCAAAATCACGCAAAAAGTGGTCGAAATCATGGGGCCGCTGGGCTACAGCCGCGAATATCTGCTGGAAAAATGGTTCCGCGACGCCAAGATTACCGACATCTACGAAGGCACCGGCCAAATCAACCGCCTGGTCGTCGCCCGCCAAATTTTGGGCTATTCCGGCGCGGAGTTGCGGTAAGTAGTTGACCAGTTATTCGGTTGACCAGTTATTCGGTTATTCAGTTATTCGGTTATCCAGTTATTCAGTTATTCGGTTATCCGGTTGACCAGTTTTATCTCAACCGGAGCACTGGATAACCGCTAAACCGGAACGCTGGATAACCGCTGAACCGGAACACCGAATAACCGCCGAACCGGAACGCTGGATAACCGCCGAACCGGAACACCGAATAACCGCCGAACTGGAAAACCGACCTAAGGAGAAACCATGCATAACTATCACATTCACAACGCAGTCGTCATCGGTTCTGGCGTGATGGGCGCGGCGATTGCGGCGCACTTTGCCAACGCCGGAGTGCCCGTCACCCTGCTCGACATCGTCCCCAAAGACGCGGGCGAGGACAAAACCGCCCGCAACAAAATTGTCAGCGCCGGTTTTGAAAACGCCAAAAAAGCCAAACCTGCCGCCTTTTTCTCGTCCGACGGGCACACGCTCGTCAAGACCGGCAACCTGGAAGACGACTTCGGCGTCATCGCCAGTGCTGATTTGGTGCTGGAAGTCATCGTCGAAAATCTCAAAATCAAACAGTCGCTGATGGAGCGCATTGACGCCGCCCGCAAACCCGGCAGCATCATCGCCTCCAACACCTCCGGCATCCCGCTCAAAGACATCGCCGCCGGGCGCTCGGACGACTTCAAAAAGCACTTTCTCGGCATGCACTTCTTCAACCCGCCGCGCTATCTCAAATTGCTGGAAGTCATCGCCACCGCCGACACCCTGCCGGAAGTCGTCAACTTCCTCAGCCACTTTGGCGAATATCGCCTCGGCAAGGGCGTTGTGCTGTGCAAAGACACGCCCAACTTCATCGGCAACCGCATCGCCTTTGGCACTGGCGCTTTCGCGCTGAACTACATCCTCGAAAACGGCTACAGCGTGGACGAAGTGGACGCCATCACCGGCCCGCTGATGGGCCGTCCGCGCACCGCCACCTTCCGCCTGATTGATTTGGTGGGCATTGACGTTTGGGACCACGTTGGCCGCAACCTGGCCCCCGCCATTCCGCACGACACCTACGCCCAACCCTACCTCGTCGCCGAAAAACCCAACGCGCTGATTAAAACCATGCTGGAGCGCGGCTGGCTCGGCAACAAAAGCAAGGTCGGCTTTTACAAGGAAGTGCGCGGCGCGGATGGGAAGAAAGAATTCTGGTCGCTGAATTTATCCACGCTGGAACATGAAGCACCCGCCAAGCCGAAATTTGACTCCGTCAAACAGGCGAAATCTACCGAGGGGCTGGCCGACCGGCTGGAAGTTTTCTTCTCGTCCGACGACAAAGCCGCCCGCCTGGTGCGCGTCCTCAGCCTGCAGGCCTTCCAGTACGCTGCCGCCATCATCCCCGAAGTGGCCGATTCGCCCAAGCCGATTGATGACGCCGTGCGCTGGGGCTTTGGTCACGAGGCCGGGCATTTCGAAATCTGGGACATGCTCGGGGTGGAAAAATACGCCCAAAAAATGGCCGAAGCCGGTTTCCCCGCCCCGGCCTGGGTTGGGGAAATGCTCGCCAGCGGAATTTCCACTTTTTATCAGTACGAAGGCAAAGCCAAAGTTGGCGTGTACGACGTGAAGCAGAAAAAATACATCCCATTTGCGCGGCCTGCCGGGTTTGTGACGATTGGCGGCGCGAAAAAAGTGGCCGAAAACGCGGGCGCAACCCTGCACGACATCGGCGACGGCGTTGGGCTGGTGGAATTTCACACCAAAATGAACGCGCTCGACGAGGATATTTTTGAAATCACCTCGCTGGCGCTCGACAAGGCCGAAACAGAGTTCGACGCGCTGGTGATTGGTTCGGAAGCCGAAAACTTCAGCGCCGGAGCCAACCTGTTTATGGTGGTGATGGCCTCTCAGCAGGGCATGTGGGATTCGCTGGATGCCTCCATTCGCCGCCTGCAATCCATGAATCAGCGCATGCGCTACTTCCCCAAGCCGGTGATTGTCGCTCCCGCCGGGCTGGCGTTGGGCGGCGGCGCAGAAGTGACCATGCACGCCTCGCGTGTGGTCGCCGCGGCGGAACTGTACATTGGTCTGGTCGAACTCGGCGCGGGAGTCATCCCGGCGGGCGGCGGCACAAAAGAACTGGTGCGCCGTATTGTCAACCCGTCCATGCGCGTCCAAAATGCCGACGCCTTGCCCGCCCTGCAAAAAGTGTTTGAGCAAATCGGGCTGGCGAAAGTGGCGACCAGCGCCGAGGAGGCCCGCCAGGCCGGATTTTTGACCGGTGCCGACCGCGTGATTCTGAATCGTGACCACTTGCTGACGGAGGCCAAGCGCGAGGCGCTGCATCTTGTCGCCAGCAATTATCGCCCGCCCGCGCCGGAGATGGTTTACGCCGCTGGCCGCGATGCGCTGGCTGCTTTGCGCGTAGGCATTTTCACCATGGCCGAGGGCAAATACATCACCGAATATGAGCAAGTGATTGCCGGAAAACTGGCTTATGTGATGACCGGCGGCGAGTTGAGCAAGCCGCAGTGGGTGACCGAGCAGTACATTCTCGACCTGGAGCGCGAGGCTTTCCTCAGCCTGTGCGGTGAAGAAAAAACCCAGGCCCGCATGTGGAATCTGCTGCAAACGGGTAAGCCGCTGCGGAATTAGAAATCGCAAATTAGGAATTGTGAATTAGGAATTAGGAAGAGGAGACTGGATGGAGACGGAATTGACGATGGAGCAATGGGTGGAGGTTCTGCCCAAAGCCCTGAAATCTGACCCGTTGTGGCAATCCGCCTACTATCGTCTGGCAATGTACCTGTATGATTTAGTTTGGCTTGATGTCGATGTGTTACATAAAGACTACCGCACGCGCGAAATTGTGTCACAGATTATTCGTTCTGCGGGCAGCGTCTGTGCAAACATGGAAGAGTCTTACGGACGCGGAATTGGTACGGCTGATTATGTTCGCATCATGCGGATTGCGCTTGGTGAAGCGCGTGAAACACAAGGTTGGTACTTTCGTTCCCGGCATGTTCTGCCTGCTGAACTGTTGGAACGGCGTTATCACGTCTTACAGCAAGTTATTTCCTTGCTGGTTGTGGCGATTGAGAATACAAAAAAATCTCTTCGTACCCAACCTAATTTCTAGTTCACTTTCGTGAAAGGGATTAACTATGAATCTAAAAAATGCAGTCATTGTTGCAGCGGCCCGAACCGCTGTTGGCAAAGCCAAACGCGGCGGGCTGGCAACCGTCCGCCCGGACGAAATGGCCGCGGCTGTTGTGCAGGAACTGCTGCGCCGCACCCCCGGCCTGGATCCGGCCCAAATCGAAGATGTCATCCTCGGCTGCGCCTTCCCCGAAGGCGAGCAGGGCATGAACATGGCGCGTACCGTCGCCCTGCGCGCCGGTCTGCCAGAAAGCGTCTGCGGAGAAACTGTCAATCGCTACTGCTCCTCCGGCTCCCAATCCATCGCCCACGCCGCCTACGCCATCATGGCCGGACAGATGGAAATTGCCATTGCCGGTGGCGCCGAGTCGATGAGCATGGTGCCGATGACCGGCAACAAATTCGCGCCCAACGCCCATTTCGCCGCTGAAGACCCCAAAGCCTTCAGCAACATGGGCCTGACCGCCGAAAACGTGGCCGAACAATACCACATCAGCCGCGCCGACCAGGACGCCTTCGCCCTGCGCTCGCACCAAAAAGCTAACGCCGCCGTGACCAGCGGCCTGTTCGACCCGGAAATTGTGCCGATTGATGTCGAAACGCTCGAAGTGCTGGATGGTGTTTCCGTCAGCAAAAAATTCACCGTTCGGCGCGACGAAGGCCCACGTGGCGATACGACCCTCGAGGCGCTCGCCAAACTGAAACCGGCCTTCAAGGAAGGCGGCAGCGTCACCGCTGGCAACTCCTCGCAGACTTCGGACGCCGCCGCCGCGGTCATCATCATGTCTGAAGAAAGGGCCGCCGCTCTCGGCCTGAAGCCACTGGCCCGCTTCGTCGCGTTTGCTGTCGGCGGCGTCCCCGCCCATTTGATGGGCATCGGCCCGATTGTCGCCATCCCCAAGGCGCTCAAAATCGCCGGGCTGAGCCTGGCCGACATTGACCTGATTGAACTCAACGAAGCCTTCGCAGTCCAAAGCCTGGCTGTCATCCGTGAATTGGGCCTGGACGAAAACAAGGTCAACGTCAACGGCGGCGCGATTGCCCTCGGGCATCCGCTCGGCTGCACCGGCGGCAAGCTAACCACCCAGCTGATTTATGAAATGGCGCGCCGCAAATCGCGCTATGGCATGGTCAGCATGTGCATTGGCGGCGGCATGGGCGCTGCCACCATTTTTGAAAATTTGCAATAACCCAACAAGGAGAAAAGCATGGCTCTTACGATTGAAACCCTCATGTCCAAAATGCCCGGCGCGTTTGTGCCAGAAAAGGCCCCCGGCCTGACGGCGGTCATCCAGTTCAAATTCACCGGCGCCGAAGCCGGGGATTGGTACGCCGACATCAAAGACGGCAAAGTCAGCATCACCAAAGGCGTTCACCCCACCCCAAAAATGACGCTGACGGCTGATTCGAGCGACTACCTGAAGATTTTTACCGGCGAGTTGGACGGTATGAAAGCCTTCATGGAAGGCAAGCTCAAGCTGACTGGTGACCTGAACCTGGCGATGAAACTGACCCAGATGTTCAAAATTCGCTAAAATTGCTGGCTCATATGCAAAGAGTGTGCAGGCTACAAGACTTGGCCGTTTAAAGAGCAAAAATCTTAACGCGAATTTTCCGAATGAAGCGAATAACGCAAAAAAAATCGCGTTGAAAGGGTTTGGCTTATTGCACAGAGTCTACACATGAGTCAGGTTGCTTTGGATAATAACAAAAACGCTGTCCTTAGGGATGGCGTTTTTGTTGGGTTGCTGCCATGGGATGATACGTTATAACCGTTGCGATGCCAGGGAGAATGGCAACTCTCACAAGCACATGGCTGAATATTACCAATTACTGTACAATGAGATGAATGGACAATCGCAAAAAAAATGACCCGCGCACAGAAAGCCCACCCGCCATCTGATTTTGACCTGCTGTTCCAGAACAATCCCCTGCCGATGTGGATTTTCGACCTGGAAACACTGGCCTTTTTGGCGGTTAATGATGCCGCGGTTGAGCAATACGGCTATTCACGCGCAGAATTTTTGTCCATGACATTGCGCGAAATTCGCCCGGCGGAAGATATTCCCGCCCTCGAAGCGCGAATCGTCCGGCAGACAGAAAAACTGCAGCGCCTGGGCGAGTGGCGGCACAAGGCCAAGAGCGGGAAAATTTTATGGGTGGAGATTAGCGTACATGGGCTGATGTGGCAGGGACACAAGGCCAGCCTTGCGGTGATGCGCGATGTCAGCGAGCCGGCGCAGCGCCGCGAAGAAATTCATCAGTTATGGCAAAAACACGTTCAACTGGAAGAAATTGTCAACCAAAGCCGGTCGGTGGCTTTTATCTGGCGCAACGAGCCCGGTTATCCGGTCGAATTTGTCTCGGACAATATCGTTCTGTTTGGCTATACCCCCGAAGAATTCACCCGTCCCGGGTTTCTTTACAACTCCATTTTGCACCCGGGAGATGTTGAGCGTGTTTATCAGGAAACCGAGCGGGCGCTGGCGGCGCGTCAAAAAGAAATTTACCTGGAGTACCGTTTGCTTACCCGAAGCGGGGAAACCTGCTGGGTGGAAGACCATAGCACGGTTAACTACAATTGGAAAAATAACGGTCCAGCCATATCTTTCTCGGGCGTAGTGACCGACATTACCAAGCGGGTTTTGGCTGAACAAGCCCTTTCTGAAAGCCTTGAGCGTTACCGGCAATTGCTTGAACAGGCGCTGGAAGCGGAGAAAAAACTGCGCTACCAGGCCGCGCTGGCAGAAAATGTCTCTGACGCTGTGATTTCCACGGATATGGAAATGCGCGTAACCAATCTAAATCGCGCCGCTGAAGAAATGTACGGCTGGCAGGGAGCCGAAGTCATTGGGCAGTCTTGGACTGTGCTGGTACAAAGTAATTGCTTTAGCAAAAATGAGCCCGAAATTTTGCAAGAACTGCTTCAAAACGGTTTTTGGAGCGGCATTTGCTCACAGTCGCGCAAAAATGGAGAACGTTTTTTCGTCGAAATTCACCTGACACTCATCCGCGACCAGAATGACCAGCCAGTTGCCACCGTTGCCGTCAACCGCGATATTACGGAACGTTTGCAGAATGAGCAACGTTTGCGCGCCAGCGAGGAACGTTTTCGGCTCATCTTCAACCAAGCCGCGGCGGGTGTGGCGCGGGTTTCGCTGGATGGGCGGTTTGTCGAAATCAACCAGCGTTTTTGTGCCCTCTTGGGTTATGACCGCGAAGAAATGTTCGGAAAGACCTTTCAAGACATCACTTATCCGGCTGACTTGGACCGCGACCTCGACCAGGTGCGCCGCTTGCTGAAAGGCGAAATTGAGAGTTACCTGTTGGAAAAGCGCTACATCACCAAAGTGGATGAGGTGATTTGGGTTGAGTTAAGCACCCAACTGGTGCGTGATATCAACCATCAACCTGAATATTTTGTCTCGGTGGTGCAAGATATTACGCCCCGCAAGGCGCGCGAAGCCGAGCTGGCTACCATCTATCAGAGCGGCGTGGAGTTTGACATGCTCCGCAGTCCGGCAGAAATTGCCCGGAAACTGATTGGAATTCTCTCCAGCCGCCTCGACTGGCATCACGCCGGGGTCTGGATGCGGCGCGGTGAAAGTGACGAGTTGGAACAACTGGCTTTCAGCCAGAGCGGCGCGCGCGACTCGCGTACCGCCGCACAACGCAGCAAAACGTTCATTCGTCACGTTGGCGATGGCATGACCGGTTGGGTGATTGCCAACGGCCAAAGCGCCCGGGTAGTCAATCTTGAGGCTGACCCGCGTTTCCTCAACGTGCTTCCCGGTATGAAATCTGGTCTGTATGTGCCCATCAAAATGGGCGAAAAAACGGTTGGCTGTATTAGCGCCGAAAGTGAGCGCGAGGACGCCTTCGACGAACATGCTCAACGCTTGTTGGAAACCCTGGCGAGCCAGGCCGCCGCCGCCATTGTCAACGCCAGTCTGCTGGAAGCCGCGCGTGCCCACGCCGGGCAGATGGAAACGCTGGTTCAAACCGGGCGCGCGCTTTCCAGTACACTAGATGCCCAACAGCTTTTGCCACTCATCCTGTCATCGGCGCTTCAGGCTATCCCTTCCGCGCAAAAGGGCAGTGTTTTACTATTAGATGAAAGCGGTGAATTGCTGACCGTTGGCGTAGCGCAGGGCTATGAGGACACCATCTCGCTGAAAGTGGGGTTGCCTAAGGGCAAGGGTTATGCCTGGCAGGTGATTGAAAGCGGCGCGGCCATGTTGGTGGAAGATATCAGCCAGATACCCAGCAAGGACTTTTTCCGCGATATCCCCGAAGCGTGGGCGCTTCAGAGCAGTATCGCCGCTCCGCTGGTAGCGAATGGCCGCGCCATCGGCGTCTTGTGCCTGGATAACGCCACCCGCCGGGCGGCGTTCAGCCATGATGATTTGCAGTTACTGGAGGCTTTCGCCGCATCCGCCGCCATCAGCCTGGAAAATGCCCGTTTGTTTGAGCAAACCCGCCGCCGCGCTGAAGAGCTGACCGTTTTGATGGGAATTTCTGTTGTCCTGCGTAGCGCCAATTCGCAGGACGAAATCGTCGCCAGCATCCTCAGCCAAATTCAACAGCTTTTTAACCTGCAAAATGTGGCCTATGTTGAACCCGACGAGAAAAATGGTGACTATGTGATTGCGCATGGCCTGGGCGCGTGGACGGAGATGGTCGGCAGCCACATCCCCGCTCAAAACAGCCTGACGATGCAAGTGCATAATAGCGCAACGTATTATTATTGCCCCGACACTCGCGTCAATGTGGTCATGGCGCGGCCTGAATTGCTTGCGCCGGTGCATAACTTGCTGGGGATGCCGCTCATTGTTCAGAGCCAAGTGATTGCTTCGCTCTGGCTGGGCGTTGGTCGTGAGCAACACATGCGCGATTTCAGCCAGGACGATATTCGCCTGCTGCATTCCATCGCGGATATTGCCGCCAACGCCATCAACCGCATCAGTCTCTACCAGAAAACTGCCCAGAATGCCCGCCACATGGCCGCCATCAGTGCGCTGGCGCGTAGCTTGGGCGAAAACACCAGCCTGAAAGAAATGTACCGGCAACTGGCGCTGGCCGTTTATGACCTGTTGCCCGATATTGCCGGGGTGATTATCTCGCGTTTTGACGCGCGCCGGCAAACGATTACGTGTGTTTGCGTGCACATGGACGGCGAATTCAGCGACCCGGCCAGCCTGCCGACTCTGCCTTACGCGCCCAAAAAGGGCGGACGGCAGAGCCGGGTGATTGCCACGCGCCAGACTCTGATTGTGAAAGATGTCGCCGAATGGAAGCCGCCTGCGCCCAACAGCTCGCTGAGTTTTATTGGCGATATTAGCAAAACCACCCGCTCGGCGTTGTATGTGCCGATGATTGCCAATGATAAAGTGGTTGGCCTGATTCAGGCTCAATCGTATACCCCCAACCGTTTTAGCGCCGCCGATGCCGGCCTGCTCAGCCTGACGGCCAATACCGGCGCGGTTGAATTGCAAAATATGTTGTTATTGGAAGAAGAACGCCACCGCGCCGAACAGTTGGCGCGCATCAACGAAATGGGCCACGCGCTGGCTGGCACGCTGCAGGAAAATGAAATTCATCAGCGCCTGGCGCAGGTCGCGCTGGAATTGTTGCCGGGGAGCAGCTCTGTTTATCTTTCACAGTACGACCCCGAAACGCAGATGATTCGGGCGGTGTACGGCCTGCAAGATGGACTGCCGATCGTGGTGGACGACCTTCCGCTCATGCCGCTGGCGCCTGCGGGCGGCGGCACCCAAAGTGAAGCCGTCCGAACTGCCAGGGCCTTTCTTGTGGGCGATTTACAAGCTGTCTTCAGAAAACACCAGACGAAAGTTGTCAAGGCCGGTACATCCGGCCCCGATACCCGTTCTGGTCTGTATGTGCCGCTGTTGCTACACGAGCAGGTAATTGGCGTTTTGCAGGTGCAAAGCTATCAGAAAAATTACTATACCGAGGCCGACGCTGAAATGCTTGGCCTGATAGCGAATGCCGCGGCGGTGGCGGTGGAGAACGCCCGCCTGTACGCGCAAGCCCTGCAACGTGATGAGCAACTCAGCCGCCTCAATGTGTTGGGGCGCGAACTGGCCGCCACGCTTGACCTGACGGAAATTTACCATGTGGCCTATCGGCATGTTTGCGGGCTGATGGATGCGGCCAACTTTGCGATTGACATTTTTGACGCTGAAGAACAGCACCTGCTCAATCAGTTTTTGGTGGTGGATGGACAGGAAACGAATTCAACCCTGCTCCCGCCGCTGAAATATGATCCCGCGCAGGCTAGCGATGGGCGCGCCCGCGCCATTTTTAGCGCCGCGCCGGTGCTGATCAGTGACCTGGCTGCCAAAATTCGGCCAGAGCAGGTGGTTGCTCACGTTGGCGATGAGCACCAGCCCGATTCGGCTTTGTACGCGCCGATGGTGGTGGAGGGGCGCGTCTTCGGATTATTGGAAGTCCAAAGTTACCAGCACAATGCCTATGGCGAAATGCACAGTCAACTGCTCAGCGCCATCGGTAATCAGGTTGGCATGTCCATTCAGCGTACGCGTTTGTTTGCCCAAACGCAAAGACGCGTTGAGCAACTTTCTGCCCTGCGCGCCATTGACAACGCCATTAATTCCAGCGTGGATATCAACGTCACCCTCAATATTTTGTTGGAATATGTACGCGCACAACTCAAGGTGGATGCCGTTGATATTTTGCTGGTTGATCAAGCCTTGGGCGTGCTGACGCTTGCCCAGGGCGCAGGTTTTTACGACGAAGACAACATCACGCAACGCGCCAGTATTCGTCTGGGTGAGGGGCTGGCCGGACGCGCCGCGCTGGAGCGTAGAACGCTCGTTTTTCCTGATATTCGTCAGACCAGCCAGAGTTTGGCGGGCGCCAGGTTGGCTGCCAGTGAGCAATTCATTTCGTATGCCGGCGTGCCGCTGGTCGCCAAAGGCGAGTTGGAAGGACTGCTGGAAATTTTTCAGCGCTCGCGGCTTTCTCCTGATGACGATTGGGTCAATTTTCTCGAAATGTTGGCGGGGCAGGCCGCCATTGCGCTGGATAACGCTCAGCTTTTTCAGGGTATGCAGCGCTCCAATCAGGAAATCACCTTGGCGTATGATGCCACCATTGAGGGCTGGTCACATGCGCTGGAATTACGCGATGAAGACACTGAGGGCCATAGCGCGCGCGTGACAAATTTGGCGCTGGAACTGGCGCGCGCGCTGGGCGTGCGCGCCGAGAATTTTGGTCACATGCGGCGCGGAGGGCTGTTGCATGATATTGGCAAAATTGGCATTCCCGATGCCATTTTGCACAAACCTGGCCCACTGACCCCTGAAGAGTGGGACAAAATGCGTGAGCATCCCGCCCTGGCGTATAAATTACTTTCTGGTGTGCGTTACCTGGCCCCGGCGCTGGAAATTCCCTATTGTCATCACGAGAAATGGGACGGCAGCGGCTATCCGCGTGGGCTGAAGGGCGATAAAATACCGCTGGCGGCGCGCATTTTTGCCATTGCAGATGTCTTTGACGCGCTGACGAGTGACCGCGTTTATCGCAAGGCGCTTTCGCGTGAGGAAGCGCTGGAATACATCCGCGAGCAGGCCGGCAAGCACTTCGATCCGCGCGCGGTGGAAGTTTTTCTGCGGTTGATGAAGGAGAAAACAGAATAAAACCGGTCACGCCCGCAGTGTGACCGGTTTTATTTTTGCTTGTTGTGGCGCGACATTTATGTCGCGCTTTTATTTGATGGGTTTACTTCACCGGCTGCCAGGCTTGCATGGCAGCCTCGCCATACAGTTTGCGATGTACCACGCTCAGCGCGCGCACCTGCTCATAGGCGTGGTACGACGAGCGCGTCAGCGGGCTGGCCTCCACCCATTTGAATCCGAGGCTGTAGCCATACTCGCGCAGTTCGCTGAATTCATCCAGCGTGTAATAGCGCGTAATCGGGTAATGTTTTTTGCTCGGCTGAAGATATTGGCCGATGGTCAGAATATCCACGCCCCAACTGCGCTGGTCGCGCATGACGGCTTTGACTTCTTCGAGCTCCTCGCCCAGGCCGACCATGATTCCGCTTTTGGTGAGCACGTCCGGGTCGAGTTTTTTGGCATTCGTCAGCGTGGCGGCGGCCCAGGCGTAGTTATCCTGCGGTTGAATGGTTTTGAACAGGCGCGGCACCGTCTCCACGTTGTGATTCAAAATTTCGGGGCGGGCGTCCATCACAATTTTCAGCGCTTCGAGCGAGCCTTTGAAATCGGGAATCAGCACTTCGATGGAACAGCCGGGATGAATTTCGCGGATGCGGCGGATGACCATGGCGAAGATGGGCGCGCCGCCGTCTTTGCGCTCGTCGCGGTTGACGGAGGTGATGACAGCGTGTTTCAGGTTCATGGATTTGACGGCTTGTGCCACGCGCTCTGGTTCCAGCCAGTCCATCGGGTTGGGGCGGCCATGTTTGATGTCGCAGAAAACGCAGGAGCGCGTGCAAACATCGCCCAGCATGAGGAAGGTGGCGGTGCCGCTGCCCCAGCATTCGCCCATGTTGGGGCACATGGCTTCTTCGCAGACGGTGTGCAGGGCTTTGGAGCGCATCAGCGTGTGCAGGCGCTCGTAGGTTTCGCCGGAGGGCGCGCGGACTTTAATCCATTCCGGGCGGCGCAGGGGCGTGGTGTTGACTTTTTCGGGGTTGACCCGTTCTCTGGTGGGGGTGGATGCCATACAATGTACCTCGTAAATTTTCAGGATGGAACGTCTATTCTACACGAGATTGGGCGACGTTTTGGGATGATCTGCGTTTTCACCCGGGTGAGGCGGTTGGAAATTTTCCTGAAAGCGCATCGTTAAAATGGGGGTTTGCGCCGTCTCGGCCACCTCGGCGGTGACGTTGGGCGTAAAAAGCTGACGGATGCCGTGCGCGCTGAAGGGCGACCCCATGCAGACCAGATCGTAGCCGCCGTTTTTGATTTCGTCCAAAATCTCTTCGACGATGATGCCGTTGCGCATTTTGACGGAGGCCGCCACGCCCAGGCTGGCGGCGCTTGTCAGCCCCTCGCGTAGACTTTTGCCGGGCAGGGTGTTAGTTTCAGCGAGGGTTTGCCAGCTTTCGCGGATGATGCGCGCTTCGGGGTAGTCCAGGTCGACGGGCGGAACGACCATCAGCAGGGTGACAGCGGCGCCGGTCATTTTGGCAATTTTCAGCCCCAAATGTTCCACGGTGACAACATATTTTAGCCCGCCCAGGCAAATCAGCACTTTTTTGAGCGGCAATTTGACGATGGGGACATATAAAAGCGGCGCGTCCACTTGCACCATGATTTGCCGGAAGGAGCGACCCTGCGCCATGCGCCGCAGGCGGGAACGCCCCAGCGGGCTGAAAACGAACAGGGCGTCAGAGTCGCTTTGCGCGGTGCGCGCCATCAGATTTTCGATTGAGTCGTCGCCCAGGTTTAGCGCGTAGTCAATGTTTTTTTGCTGGAACAAACTGACCGCCCGGCTGAAAATTGCCTCCACTGAAAAATTTTCGGCGTCTTTTTCTTGCGTTCCGGTCAGGGTGATTTTGGCCTGCATGGCTTCAGCCATCCAGGCGGCGTATTCGATGGAAGGCCAGTTGCCTTCAAAGCCGTTGGTGAAAACGCATAGTTTTGGTTTCATTTTTTCCTACCGAAACAGGATGACGCCCAAAATGCCCGCGCCGAGCAGTACCAGCGGCGAGGGAAGGTTGAAAAACAGCGCCAGCGCGCTCAGCGCGGCAATCAACGCGGCGCGGCGGTTAATTTTTTTGGAACTGCCCGCGCGGAAGAGTTCCCAGGCCACCATCACCATCAGCGCGGCAACCGCCGGGCTCATGCCAGAGACAAATTTTTGCAGCCAGTCTTCGTGTTGAAAATATTGTAAAGCCAGCGCCAGCAGAAACATCATCACGGTTGGCGGCAGGGCTGCGCCCAAAATGGCGGCGGCCACGCCCGGCACGCCGCCCGCCGCAAAGCCGACAAACATCGCCAACTTGAGCGCCTCGCTGCCCGGCAGCACGTTGGAAACCCCCACCGCCTCCACAAATTGCGCCTCGGTCATAATCTTGCCGACGGCTTCCTCGTACAGCAGGCCAATCGAGGCCGGGCCGGAGGGCGAAAGCAAATTCACCTTCAGGAACATCCACAGCAGGCGCGACCAGACGGTCAGTTTGGGTGTGTTCATCGCAAAAACAGGATTCCCGCCACGCCCGCCACAATCACCACCACCCGCGCCGGGGCTTTGAAAATCATCGCCGTCAGGCTGAGTGCGCCGAAAACCCAGCCCAGCCAGCCGGTTTCGCCGCCGCGCTCAAAAATTTTCCAGGCGCTGAAGAGAATCACCACCGAAATGGCGGGCGCCAGCCCTTCCACAAAACTGCTGACCCAGGCCTCGCGCCGCACACGCTGCAGCAGAAAGACGACCCCCATCATGATGACCGTTGGCGGCAAAATGGAACCCGCCAGCGCCACCAGCCCGCCCACAATTCCGCCCGCCGCGTAGCCGATGTACATTGCCAGCTGCAAAGCGTCGCTGCCCGGCAGCACAGACGAAAAGCCGACCGCCTGCACAAACTGCGCGTCGCTCACAAATCTGCCAACCGCTTCCTGATACAACAATCCCACCGAAGCCGGCCCGGACGTGCTGAGCAGGTTGACTTTGACGAAGACCCAGAAGAGTTGAAGGAAAAGAGACATGAGAAAATGATGAATGCAGAATGATGAATTTTTCGTGCGTGCATTTTAAATCAAAAATCATCCGTCATAGATTAAGGTTGCTTCATCTATACAGTTTTTGGGACAATCGGGTCTGCTTGGGGGATGACCCAAGAGAAGAAACCACGTAACCCCGATCACGTACGACGAGTGAACGTGCCCGACCCACAAGATGAAGCCATTCAGAAACAATTTGAAGAACTTCTTAGCCCGGCCATCTACGCCCAATCCACATTTTATCGTAGTTTGAACCTGCGCGACCGCATTTTGAACTTACCTTTGATGATTGCCGCAGTGTTGGCAATGTTATGGCGTCAGATTCCGTCAGTCTGTGAATTGACCAAAACGCTCAACCGGGAAGGCGCGCTGTGGATGCGTCCGGCCAAGATTTCGCAACCGGCATTGAGCAAGCGCTTGCTGACGTTTCCAGCGGAGTTGTTCCAACAAGTTCTCCACAGCCTGCTGCCAAAATTGCGTGAACGCTGGAAAGTCCGCCAGCGGCCCCTGCCCGAATCGGTAAGCAACGCCCTGAGCCATTTTGGGCACATTATGCGGTAGACGGTTCGACACTGGAAGCCCTGTTTCGCATGATATTTGCGACCGCCTGATTCTTCTGGGTAGCGCGAACGGGGACTGCCAACCTCCCCTGCGCCTGGTAGAAATTCGATTTGGCGTTACCTGGTAGGCCTGCCTGACCAGCGTCCTCGATCCAACCATCCTGCCTGCCAACGATGTGGCCGATTTGTATCGCCGTCGCTGGCGGATTGAAGAAGCCTTTCTCATCGTCAAACGCCTGCTTAATCTGGCTTATCTCTGGACGGGTTCCCTGAACGGCATTCTCCTGCAAGTTTGGGCCACTTGGCTGTTCTTTGCGCTTCTGATTGATTTGGGTGATGCCGTCGCCGAAGAACTCATGCTGCCATTTGACCGCATTTCACTTGAGATGGTTTTTCGTGGCCTCTACCACTTTTCCCAGGCTCACCATCGGGGCGAAGCCACAGACCCCATCAAGTATTTGTCCGCACCCGAAAATCAGGACCTGGGTGTGGTCAAATGGCTTCGCAAAAAATCCGCGCCTGCCCTCGCCCAGTCAACCACTTAAGTTATGACGGATGATTTCCACCCAACTTTGAAAGTTGATCTGTTTACTTGGAATGGTGTATTGGGGTGCAGAACACGCCACAAAAATCGGGTTCCACCACCGGTGGAATTTCCACTTCAAGGATCTCGATTGTCATTTTTCTCACCTCTTTTCTCCTTGTAAAATTTTTCTTCGACAAAACTGCGATGCACGACCATCATATTCCCTGCTATAATTTTTTGCAATACCTACACTTACGGATTTCTATGAGTCGTACGCATGGATTTTGGTGAGTCCCTGACAGACAGAAAACCAAATGAACGCAAAAACCTTCGGCAAAGTTGTTACCAGGCTTGTCAGGGCGTTTTGTTCACCAGTGTCGAATTGGTTAACTGATGTTACGCGATACACCGTAGCACGACATAAATGTCGTGCTGAAATTTGGCTGACGCCAATTTTTAGAGTCTATCCGAAAAACGGGGCAGGTGGAGCAAGTCTCCGACTTGCCCACGCAAATCGCAGATTTGCGCCACAGTTGGCTGCCCATTTTGCCAATCTTTTGGACGGGTTCTTATCTGTTCAGTGCCTATCAAACGGCTCTAAAATTTCAGTTTTCCGGTTTCTGCGGCGCAACCGCGACATATATATCGCGCCACTGGTTCTTGCTGCGTAACATCAGTTGGTTAAGCAATTGATCCTGAAAACCAAGACCAACCAGGGTCTCAAAGTTTTTGTTGACATCATCGAGCAGGTTTACCAAACAGGCCGGAAGGCTGCGGGTGATTTCAAACAAAACATGCGCATTGTTTTCGACGACTTCCTACCGGCTTGAAATTACACGGCTACCCCAGCCAACCGTTAGTTATTTAATCCGCATTACTTAGTTTTGAACCGTGCCGCAAATTCCATTACGCCCGACCCAACTGATTGTCAACCTTTCTCAACTGCGTCGCAACCTGAACGCCATCCGCGCGCGCGTTCGCCCGGCCAAAGTGCTGGTGATGCTCAAGGCGAACGCCTACGGCCACGGCCTGGAGGGCGTTGCCGCGTTCATCGAGCCGGACGTGGATTACATCGGCGTGGCGGTGCTGAACGAGGCGATTGCTCTGCGTCAGATGGGGATTCGCAAGCCGATTCTCGTCGCCGGAGGCTGCCTGCCGGAGCAGATTCCATATTATCTGGAGCATGACCTGACCCTGACGGTTTCCTCGCCAGAGATTTTGAGCGCCGCTGAAACGGTCAGCCAGGCGGGCGGGCGGGCGCTTAAAATCCACATCAAAATTGATACCGGCATGGAGCGCGCTGGAATTCGCTGGTACGAGGCCGCGCCGTTGTTGGAGCAGTCGCTGCACTGTCAGCGGGTTGAAGTCGAGGGGATTTACACCCATTTTGCCAATTCTGAAACCCCGGAAACTCCGCATCTGAAGCGTAAACGCGGGTACGCCGCGCCATCCACGCAGCTGGAGCGCTTTGCCGAGACGTTGGATTTTTACGTGCGGCGCAGTTTGCCCACGCCGCCGTTGCGTCACGCCGCCAATTCGGGCGCAATTTTGAACCTGCCGGAAAGTTTTTTTGAGATGGTGCGCCCCGGAATTTTGTTTTATGGCATTTACCCGGGTGAGCAATCCGCGCGCACGGTGAATGTTTCTCCGGCGGCGACCTGGGTTTCGCGCGTTTTTTATGCCAAGACCACCCGCGCCGGACATCCGGTCAGTTACGGCTCGCTCTGGCACGGCGAACAGCCGCTGGAAACTGTCACGATTCCGTGCGGTTATGCCGATGGTTATTTTCGTCGTCTGACCAACCGCGCCAGCGTCCTTGTCAATGGCAAAAAATACCCTCAGGTTGGGCGAATTTGTATGGACCAGTTCATGGTTAATCTGATGGGTGATTCGGCCCAGCTTGGCGACGATGTGATTTTGCTGGGACGCGCCGCCAGCGGCGAGCAAATCAGCGCTGAAGACCTGGCCGGGTGGGCGGGAACCAATGCTTACGAGGTGATGACCAACATCTCGGCGCGCGTGCCGCGCGTGTTTGTGGAAGACTGACCGGCATATTTTGGGAAAATCTTTGCATATCGTCCCGACTATACAGAAACCGACGGCCTTATGGCCGTCGGTTTCTGTATAGTCGGGGTGGTCGGACTCGAACCGACGACCCCCGCGTCCCAAACGCGGTGCGCTACCAACTGCGCTACACCCCGAACCTGAAACAGGTTGCAAAGTATAATGCCAGGCGGCTGGAAACGTCAATGATACGAACAAAACCCATCTTGCTGATGTTGCTTCTGCTTTTTGCGGCCTGCGCCCCGGTTGGCGCGCCTCTGCCGCCATCCGCCTTGCCTGCGTCAACGCGGACGAATTTACCGGCCACGGCAACCAGCCTACCCATCCTCACCGCTGCCGCGCCCGCCTGCCGTGAAACTGTCGGAGCGATTGATGCGGGCGTCATCGAAACTGATTTGCTTGACAAGCCGATGCGCTACTGCGTCTATCTGCCGCCCTGTTACGCCGCTGATGCCGAAACCCGCTACCCGGTACTCTATCTGCTGCACGGCCAAAGTTTTGACGAAACGCAATGGCTGAGAATTGGTCTGGCCGGAGAAATGGACACCTTGCTCGCCGCCGCAGAAATTCCTCGGTTTGTGGTGGTGTTACCTTTTGACTACTCGTACAAACAACCGACGCAATATCCCTTCGAGGAAGTTTTTATCAAGTTGCTTTTACCCAAAATTAAACAGGACTATCGCTTGCGCCCCGGGCGCGCCTCCGCTGCGATTGGCGGACTTTCGCGCGGCGGCGCCTGGGCATTGTATCTCGGCTCGCGTCACCCGGATTTGTTCGGCTTCATCGGCGCACACTCTCCCGCTTTGTTTTATGCCGATATGGGCGCGTTTCCTTTGCGCTTGCGCGACTTGCCCGACGGACAAAAGCCGCTCTTCTACCTTGACGCAGGCGACAACGATCCTGATCTTGATCTGATTCAACAGGTTGTTACGCTGATTGACAGTCAAAATCTGGAATACGAGTGGCACTACAATCTTGGTTTTCACAACGAGGCCTACTGGAGCGCACACCTGGCTGATTATTTGCGCTGGTACGGGGATAATTTTCGTAACAGGCAGTAAAAAAAATAGCGCAGCCTTCAGGCTGCGCTACTGAGATTGAACGACCGGCAATTATCCCAAATGCATCGGCATAATCACATGCAAAAAGTCGTCGTCGCCTACGGGACGCACCACACCTGGCGCGTTCGCCGCTGAAGTTTCGACCGCCACGTTGGGCGTCTTGATGACTTCCAGCACCTCGCGCAGATACTTGACGTTGAAGGCAATCAGCAACGGAATGCCTTCCACCGTTGCCTCCACAAGCGTCTCATTGCTGCCGGTTTCTTCGCTGTGCGCCGAGATTTCCACCTCGCCCGGCTGCAGTTCACCACTGTTTTTGATGTTCAGCCGCACCACGTTGGAGCCTTCGCGCGCAAAAATTTCCGCCTGGCGGCAAGCCTTCAACAACGAAGCCGTCGCAATCAGCGTGCGTGATTTGTAGGAGCGCGGAATAATCTGCTGATAATCGGGGAATGTGCCGTCAATCAACTGCGAAACCAACTCAACATCTTTGACGTGGAAAACGACCTGCCCGCGTCCTTTTGGCAGTACCATCTGAATACTCGGCTCGCCATCCGATGCGATGCGCGCCAATTCGTTGAGCGCCCGCGCTGGAATGATGGCGCTAATCGTCTGCGGTACGGCGCTGGAAAGTGTTGCCTTGCGCACCGAAAGGCGGAACCCGTCAGCGGCGGCCATCGTCACCACATCTTTTTCCACCTGCACCAGCACACCCATCAACACCGGGCGGGCTTCATCTGTCGAAGCGGCAAACGCCACCTGCTGAATCATCTCTTTGAAATCGGCCACGTTAATCTGAATTGCGTCTGCAAAATCTGGCACCGGCAGGGGCGGAAATTCCTGCGCGTCAATGCCTTTGATGTCGTTGGTCGAAGAACCGGAGCGCACATTCAGCGTTTGGGTCTGCGCGTTCAGCGTCAGGCTGACTTGCGGGTCGGGCATCGTTCCCACCAAATCTGACAGGGTGCGTGAAGGAACGGTGGTGGAGCCTTCTTCCTCGATTTTTGCCCCAATCCAACAGGTAATTCCCAACTCCAGGTTGGTGGCCGAAAGGCGCAAGCGGCCATCATCGGTGGCGAGCAAGATATTTGCCAGTACGGGCAAGGTACTGCGTGGCGAAACCGCGCGCGAGACGATGCTCAACCCGCGAGCTAGATTTTCTTGAAGGACGGTGACTTTCATGGGCATCTTCTCCTATAATAAATTGCAAAAAGTATATCACGCTTAAAAACTCGTCAGTAGCGCAATTATCAACCCAATCAACCCGAATAGCAACTGCAAACCAAACAACGCCGCAAAAATATAGGCTACCACCGTCCAGGCCGAAGTTCCCGCGGTTAAACGAATTTTCTCGCCTTCGGCCAATTGGCGGATGATTTGCGCCGCTTGCGCTTCGGGATGCGAGGCGGATGCGCCCACCCAAAGCCAGCCCTGCGTCGGGGAAGGAACAATCACCCGTAGGCCGCGATACGCTTCGAGCCAGGTTCTCAAGGCGGAAGGCGGGTTCAGCGCCAGCGCCGCTGGTAGGATGACTGCGTCCGAAGTGGATGTTTCCGGCGGAAGCGCCTCGCCCGCTGCGATGGTCTTTACCGTCAAATCGGTGGCCTGCCGCTGCAGGGCGGCGCTCATGCGGGCGCCAAAATCGGCGCTTTCACCGGTCAATAGCCAAACTTCAAAGGCTTTGTGTTTTTCTGCCAGCGTGTTACTGGTTTGGCTGACATCATGCCGCAAGGTGACGCTGTGATAAATCAGCACCGCCGCGAACAACATCACCATCATCAGTAAATTGAGCAAGTCTGCCGCCAACGTAGGCGGTGTGTCGCCCGTCAGCGCAGTTTTGAGCAGGGTGTAAGCCAGCGCCACCGCCGTAAACATGCCGCCGATGACTGCCACAAAAATGACCGCGTACAGGTAAAAGCGGCGAATCACTGATTTGCGGGCGTGTTCGCCCGCCTCGTCGGTAGTCAGCGCCTCGGATTGCATCGGTCGCCAGGTCGCCAGCCAGAGCGGAATGCCCACCGCCAGCGTCGCCAGCGCCATAGCCAGTTGTTGGCGTAAGAAATCCCCCCACAGCGTTTGTGCGCCAACGCTGATATTAATTAAAAGCGAGAGAAGTATGCCAACTCCGGTCACAGTTGTCGCCAGCCCGGCAGGCGCGAGTGCATAAAAGTAAAGCCGTCGGATTTCAGCGCGGCGGTTTGCCCAGGGCGCTGACCCGGCCTCGCGGTTAAACCACCCGCCGTAATAGGCCCAGATGACCGCGAGCGGTGCGGCAACAGAAATCTGCCCGCTGATTTGTTGTAGAAAGTTGGCAAAAGTGGTTGCACTGCCAAGCGCCCACAACAGAATGAAATAGAGGACGTTTCCGGCGGCAACCAGCGTCGCGCCAACGCCGCTGAGCGCCAGTACATACAAAACGCCCATGCGCAGGCCGGAGGCTTGTTCAAATGGGTCGTTCAGTGCGCGCTGACAGGTCTGCCAGGTGTAGGCCCACAGCGGCGCGCCAACCAGCGTCAGCGCCAGGCCGTTGAGGAGGATATCGTTGCCGGTTAGCCCCAGCACTGGCGAGAATTGCAACAGCGCAAAGTAGAGAATTTTCTGTGCGCCAAAAACGAGCATGAAAAGCGAATAGGCCAGCCAGAGATGGCGGTACAGGCGGCGCACGTTGCTGAAATTTTCACGCTCTGCCAGCGTTTTCCATGCGCCGCGCAGAATATTCCAGAAGTAGGCGGCGGCCAACAGATTGAAGACGATGGCGAGCAGGTTATCGGAAAGGGTTTGTCCACCGCCCAGCAAGGCCAGGTCACGGCTAATCTGCGACGCCTGCAAAAGCAGGCGATTAAGCAGCGCCAGGGTATTCTGAATAACCGGAACAAGCGTCCCCAACAGGGCGGCGTACAGAAACAGCGCGCGCAGACTGGCGCTTTGTTCTTCCGCATCGCGCGCGGCGGCGTGTTGCGCCCACAGCCAGTGAATGAGAAAAATGGGGATGCCCACCAAAATCAATGCCAACGCCTGCGCCAGCGTTTCTCCGCTGGAAAAAAGCGCGTTGCCGTTGAAAAGGGTGCGCGCCAGCCTGATGACGCCCCACAGAACGACTTCCAGGCTGATGAGCGCGACTAGATAAAAATAAAAACGTCGAATGGCTTGCATGAAGGCCTCTGCTACAAAAAGGTTAGATTGGGTATAGGTTTAGCGGCCTATTGCCCTTGATACCAGTCGTACCCCCAATAAGGGGATGGCATTTCTTTGATTTTCCAGCCGTCAGATTGCTTGACCAACAGCGCCGTTGTCGTGTTACCGCTGTATCCGCCGGAAAATGGGTCGGATGAACCATAAACCATCGCTACGCTGACGTAGGCGGTCTCGCCGGAAATGTCGGTTTTCAAAATCTCGATACCCGCTGCGGCCAGGTTAACGCTGCCGTTTCCGATATCCTGGCGAAATTTTTCGACGGCAGGTTTGTTGGGCAGGTTGGCAAGGTACGTGTAGGCGCGGTCATATTCGCCTTTGTGCAGGGCGATGACGTAGTTGCGTACCACACCTTCGGGTGTATCTTCCGCGCCGTATTGCAGGCCGTCTTTTCGCAGAAAAAAAACGACCAGCGCTAAGACAACAAGAACGGCAATTCCAATTAGAATTCCGGTGAGAAATTTATCCTGTTTCATTTTTCCTCGTTAGTGGGGATGATAACGTGTACGGCGGCGCGCGCCGGGGCCGGGGCGCGCGCTGATGGCGAGAAACGCTCCCAGCACGGGCAGGCTGAGGGTTAGACTGCCCCACAGCAACCACTCCCCCAGGCTTAATCGCCGCCGCGAGAGGTAGAACAGGCTGATTGTGGCCGCCAAAACGGCGTAACCTATCAGCAGGGCGCGAACTTGTTCAGCATTCATGTTCTGATTGTACGTTTTTTTATGGGCGCTGGCAAGTTACTCCAGCAAATAGTTTTCGCCGTCCCATTCCAACCAACGCTGGAAACCGGGCAAAACGCCATCCCACCAGGCGCGCGACCAGGCTTCCAGGCCGGAGGGCAAACATTCAGCGGGAAAAAGCGCGGCGGGGACGCTGCTCCGCAGGCAGAAAGCGGGCAGGGTTTGTTCACCGACAAAGACGATTTCAGCCAGTTTGTTGTTTTCGCCGGGCGTCGGGGCGCATCCGCCGCTTTGCCAGCCGGAGCGGCCATCGGGCAGGCGGCAGTAACTTTGGTCGGGTTCTGGAACGCGGGTATAGGTGAAAACATCCATCGGCTGACCGGTTGATTTATACAGGCGCACGCTGTCGCCGCGGTTGCTGAGCAGAATGCCGGTTTCGGAGGCGAAGTAGACCAGTTTTGCGCCGGGCGCCAGGCTGACGGCAGGCAGGGCGAAGGTGGGCGAGTCGCCGGTTTGGTCGTCCAGCCACCAGCCCGACAATGAGACGCTTTGCGTGCTGACGTTGATGATTTCGATGAATTCGTCGCCGTAGTCCACGCGGCCATCGCGGTTCCAATCACTGCGGGCGTGCGGCAGAAATTCGTTAATTACCACGCTGGAAAGGGTGACCGGGGTGCGGGTGGGCGTTTTGGTGGGGGTGCGGGTTCCGGTGCTGGAAGGGCGCGGCGAAGGCGTTGGGGTTACGAAGTAAGCCCAGTTGACATTTTTGGGTGTGCCGCAAATGGGGTTGCTGTTGGCATCCAAACCGTTTTTGACGATGCCGGTATTGGTAATCCACGCGGTATCAGAATCGGTGATGGTTGCGCTTCGTCGTTCCATGCTGCAAAAGGTGGTGGCATTTCCAGCAGGCCAACCGCCGCCGTTGCTGTTGGCGGTGTCCACCGTTTGGCCGGAGGTATCTTTGAGGCGCAAGGACTGTCCGGTGTTTGTCAGCGAGACGCTGTAAATCTGGTCGGCGGTGATGTCAGAGATTGTGTTGTCATCGCTGCGTTCAAGCAAGAAGTAGCCCTGCGCCGGGATGGTTCCACTGAGCGAAATGTTGAGGGTGGCGTCGGAGGATGTTAATGTCCAGCCGGTCAGGGCGATATCGGTGATGCCCGGGTTGTAGAGTTCAATCCACTCATCGCTGGAGGAGGCTGCTGTGCCGGCCCAAGCCACCTCGTTGATGAGCAACGCTTGATTGGGCAGGTCGGTGGCAGTTTGGGTGGGCGTTAGTGACGGCGTGGATGTGAGCGTAGGTGTAGCGGTGAACGTGGCCGTCGGTGTGGGTGAAGGGGTCTGGGTTAATCCGGTTGCCCAGTTGGCTGCGCCGGGCGTGCCGTTGACGTTTTGATTCAGCCGGTCTTGTACGCTGGGGGTTCCTGCAAAGGTAATCCAGATGGCGTCGCTGTCGGCGGCGCGGCCGTTGCGTTCCATGCTGGCGTAGGGGGCAAAGCCACTGCCGGCAGGCCAGGGGCCGCCGTCGCCGTTGGCGCTATCTACCGGCGAACCTGTTGATGTAACCAGCCGCAGGCTTTCACCGCCGGGGTTGAGCGCGTCTAGAAACACCTGGTTAATCGGCAGGGTGGTAAAAACGTCACTGCGGCGCGCCAGCAGAAAGTAGCCGCCGGGGGCGATGCTACCGCTCAGTGAAATATCTGGCACGCCGTCGGCGGCAACCAGGTGCCAGCCGGTAATATCAATGGGATTGGTCGTGTCGGGGTTATAAAGTTCAATCCACTGGCCGGCGGTGCCGTCGGAGGGCGTGCCGCCCCAGGCGATTTCGTTGATGATGACGCGGTGATACCAGGGCGGGGCGGTGTTGACGGCGGTGGGCGCCGGGCAAATGCTAAATGTGGAACTAGAGTTTTGCGGGTCGCTGGGGTTGGTTAAAACAAAATCAGTGGCGTTGTCGTTGGTGTCTTCACAAACATTGACGCGGGCGTAGCCTTGATCGGTATCTGCGGTGAGTTGCGGCAATAAATTACCTTCGCCGTAGGATGTCGTTCCAAGCCCGACCTGGTCAATTTTTGTGCCATCAGGTTTTTCCAACGCGACGCCGCCGTCGTCGGCTATGCCAAAATTACTATTAACTGCGGGGGTTGCTGCACCGCTCCCATTGGCAATGGCGTCTGGTGGAACAGCGTCGTCGTAACTTGCGCTGGCAACCAGATAAAACTGACCTGGTTGCAGGCTGACTGTGCCAAAAACATGTCTTGTGGATGGGCTCGTTCCTGTACTGGTAGATCTGACCAATTTCCAGCCGGTGATATCAATTGCCGATTGGGTTGGGTTGAACACTTCGATGAATTCATCATTGCCCTGGGCTGAGCCGTGAAACCGTATTTCGCTAATCACCATACTGGCGCCCAGCAGTTGATTAGGCCGCGCCCCTGCCGAAAGCGCCAGCGGCGCAAGCAGTTCAACCGTCAACGCCAGTGTCAGCGCAATTCCGCTGATTAAACGGCGAAGCCAGACCCGTCGGTCTGGTCGCCTGGAAAATTCAGAGAGAAAATGTGTAACGGGCATCGCATGCATCCTGTCCGCATTATACCGCCCCAAAAAGCGGGCTAACGCCAATACTGTTTAGTTAGCGGTTTTGGAGTCTAACATCTCCAGACGTTGGCGCCAAAGTCTGGAGATGTTAGACTCCTTATCTAAACAGTATTGGGGCTAACGCGGTTCCACCACCATTTTAATGGCGGTGCGTTCCTTGCCTTCGATATCCACTTCCACAAATTCGGGCATGCAGACGACATCAATGCCATCGCCCTGCAAGTACCCACGCGCCAGCACCAGCGCCTTCAATGCCTGATTGACTGCGCCCGCGCCAATCGCCTGCACTTCTGCATGTTTATGCTCACGGATGACTCCAGCAATCGCCCCGGCCACGGCGGAAGTGCGGGAGGTGGCAGAAACTTTAATCATATCCATGGTGTTGCTCCCTTCAGGTTGGATCAAGGATGGGGCAAAATCTAAGTTTCATTGTACAAGGTTTAAGATGGCGATTCAATCCCCGGCTTTTGTAATATCACCAGCGCGCGCGTGGCAAATAAAAATGGCAGGGCGTCCAAAACCCCGTCCAGCCCGCGCATAAAAGGGTACATCTTGTCCGGGTAAAGTTGCGGGCCTGAATAGCCGCCGCTGGCGACATACGAAAATGCCGCATAGCGATATTTTGCCACCAACCGCCAATCGGCCAGCAAACTGCCCGCCAGACGCCCGTAAAAGATTCGCGTAGCATTACCCTGCGCCGCGTAATAATCCGCCTGAGACGGATTCCAGCCGGCGGGCGCGAACCAGTCAATGTAGTCATTCCAGGCCACCGGTTCGGGGTGTAGCCAACCGTAGACGACTATCCCCATCAGGCTGATGAACGGGTCAAAAACAATCACCCGCCCGCCGGGGCGCAGCACGCGCGCAAACTCACGCAAAGCCGTGCCGGGGTAGCGCAGATGATGAAAAACATCGAACAAAATCAAATCGCTGACGCTCGCATTGCCAAAACTGAGCGCATACGCATTTTCCACCAAATCCAGCCACGGGTTGGCGAACAAATCCGTTCGCAGACAGCCGGGGATGACTTCCTTGATATTGCCAATCCCCGAACCCAATTCCACCACCAGCGGATTTTCCAGCCCCGAAAGTCGCGCCGCAATCTTGCGGTGAAACTCGCGGTAAATTTCGCGCAACAGCGGCTTTTTTTCCCAGTAGGCGTAATTTTGCAAAATTTCTTTTTGATGTCGTGATACATTCATAGCGCGGCATCCAGCCGCAATCAACTTTTGCCGCGACACAAATGTCGCGTTACCAAATTACAAAATGCCGCCAAAATTATAGCATTCATCTTTCGCCCTTTCCCTTTTTCATCGGTATAATTTCGGCATGACCTCCCCATCCCGCCTTGCTTTTTTTCGCCTGATCGCCACCATCACTGGCTTACTCGCCGCCGCTTCCGTCTATGACTTGCTCGGTCTGGCGCAAAAATTGGGGGTGGAGGTTCTGGCGAGCAAGACCTGGCTAGCGCTGCTGGCGGGAATGACGCTGCTGACGGTTTTCTCCCTGCTGGCGGGAATTTTCCCCGCTGTCAGCCGGTTCTGCCTGGCGGCGTTTTCCCAGCGGAAAATTTCTCCGCGCCTGCGCCCCGCCGCCTGGCCTGCGCTGATTTTCCTGCTGGCCGCCTATCCGCTGCTGCTGGCCCAGCCCGCCCTGGCGCTGCTGCGCGATTTACCCTTTGCGCGCCTGCTGCTCTTCTGGCTGATGGCGCTGGCAGGCATGGCCGCCCTGCAAACCATCCGCCCGGCGACCGGTTTTTTCGCCGCGTTGGGCGTGTTCATCACCCTGCAAACCGCCGTCAACCAAATCGCCGCCTACCTGCCCGCCATCACCGATTACCCGTTTGCCCTGGGCTGGTCAGAAACCAGCCGCTTTTACTTTCCGTCGCTGTTTCTGGCGCAAAAAATATACGGCCAAGCCTTCCCCTGGCCGGTTTTGCATCCCAGCCTGCACCTGTTGCTGACCCCACCCTATTTTTTTGACGCGCCGCTCTGGCTTCACCGCGCCTGGCAGGTGGCGATTCGCTTTTTGCTGGTGGGCGCCATCGCCCCGGCGCTGCTTTCCCGCTTCCGCGTGGAAAACCGCCTGCTGAAATTTTTCCTAGCCGCCTGGGTTTTCGTCTATCTTTTTTCCCTGCCGCTGTATCTGCACCTGGCGCCGATGATTTTCCTGCCCTTGTGGCTTTACCGCCCCGGCAACGCGCGCCGCGCCTGGCTGTTGCTGATTTTCGCCTCCATTTACGCCGGTCTCAGCCGCCTCAACTGGTATCCCATGCCGGGCATTTTGCTGGCCGCTTTATGGGCGCTCGAATCAGCCGAAGAGAAAAAAGGCTGGCGCACGCTCCTCTTTCCCGCCGCGCTGATTGGGGTCGGTTCCATCACCGCTTTTTTGACGGCGCGCGTCTACATCGCTTTTTCTGGCGCGGCGCAGACTGATTTTTTCACCAGCCTGAGTTCCGATTTGCTCTGGTATCGTCTGTGGCCGAATGAAACCTACCGGCTGGGGCTGATTCCCGGCGCGCTGATTTTTTCGGCGCCGCTGTGGGGGCTGCTGATTTGGGGTTGGCGTGGGCTGGGGCGCTGGCGCGCCGGGCTGGCACTGGCGCTGGCTGCGCTCCTGGCGGGCGGTTTGCTCGTCAGCCTGAAAATTGGCGGCGGTGCCGATTTGCATAACCTGGACGCCTACGCCGCGCTACTGTTGATTCTGGCTGCCTACGCTTTTTTTCGCGCCGAAAAACCGCTGCCCTGGCAGTTGGCCGCCCTGCTCGTGGCGATTTCCGCCTGGTTAGGCTGTCAGGCCAACAGCGGGGTCTTTCGCTACGACCGGGACGCCGCCCAAAGCACCTTAACCGCGCTGCAGCAGCGGGTGGATTCTGCCTCGGGCGAGGTTCTCTTCATCACCCAGCGCCATTTGCTGGCGATGAACATGATTCACGGGGTGACGCTTGTCCCCGAATATGAGCGCGAAGATTTGATGGAAATGGCGATGGCGAACAATACGCCGTATTTGGAGCGTTTTGCGCGCGATGTGGAAAATCAGCGTTTTGTGCTGATTGTGGTGGACCCGCTCAAGTTCAATTTGTTGGGAATCTCTTATGCGATGGGCGAGGAAAATAATGTTTGGGCGCGGCGCGTGGTCAAGCCGGTGTTGTGCTGGTATCAGGAAGCGGCGGCTTTTCCCGCCGATAAAATTGTGATTTACGTTCCGCGCGCGGGGGGCAAGGCTTGCCCGTGAGAATATCAGGTATAATTCAACGATTGAATTTTGATTATGGAAACGCAAAACGATTCTTCCCACGATTTACCCCTGCTGGAGCAGATTGAGCGCGACCCGGATGTGACCCAGGCCGACCTGGCAACGCAGTTGGGCGTGGCGGTCGGGACAATTAACTGGCACCTGAAGCGGCTGGTGGAAAAAGGCTACGTCAAGGTCAAGCGCGCCGAGCGGCGCAAGCTTAAGTACATCATCACCCCCGAAGGGCTGACGCTGCGCGCGCGGCTGATGGTGGATTATGTCGAACAGCAGTTTCATCTTTACCGGCGTGTGCGCCAAAAAGTGAAGGATGCCGCTCTTGCGCTGCGTTCCGAAGGCGTGGAGCGCGTGCGCCTGCTGGGCGAAGGCGACGTGGCCGACATCTGCCGCCTGACCTGTCTGGAGCAGGGGCTGACGCTCGCGGAAGACGCCGATTTGCCCACTTTTGAAGTGCGCGGGTTGAGCGTGGCGCTGCTGCGCCCCGGAGAAAAAAATGACTGACCGCCATGTGATTGTGACTGGCGCGGCGGGTTACATCGGCTCGCTGCTGGTGAGCGAATTGTTGCGTCTTGGTTATCGCGTCACGGCGATTGATTCGTTGTTGTACGGTGGCGAGTCATTGGTGCCGTTTCTTTCGCATCCTAATTTTCACTTTGCCAAAGCCGATGTAACCGAAGCCCGCAGTGTGCGCGACTCACTGCCAAGGGGCTGGAAAAAACCGTCGGCGCTGTTTCATTTGGCGGCGGTGGTGGGTTTTCCGGCCTGCCAGGCGATTGGCAAACCGGCGGCGTGGCGCTACAACGTTCAGGCGACGCAAAATGTTTTCGAGCAGGCAGCCGGTCTGGGCGTGGAAAAATTTATTTACCCCTCCACCTATAGCGTTTATGGCCTTTCGGGCGACGGGCAACCGGTAACGGAAGCCTCCCCATTAAATCCGCAATCGCTCTATGCCGAGACAAAAATTGCGGCGGAAGCGTTTTTGCAACCTGCCGGGGCGGTTATCTTTCGATTGGCAACGCTCTACGGGCTTTCGCCGCGCACGCGCTTCGATTTGATTGTCAATCAGTTTGTGTTGGACGCTTACGCCAAACGCGAGCTGTTAATTTATCAGCGCGGGTACAACCGTTCGTTTGTGCATGTGCGTGATGTGGTGCGCGGGCTTTTGATTGGTTTGACCGCCCCCGGCGGACAAATTTTCAACTTGGGCACGCCGGAAGGCAATTACACCAAAGACCAAATTGTCGGGTATGTTCTTAAGCGTTTGCCGGAGACGATGGTGCAATATAAAAACCTGACCTTTGGCGGCGATATGCGTGATATTACCGTCTCGTTTGAGAAAATTCAGCGCGAATTAGGCTTCAAGGCGACGCTGACGGTGGATGACGGCGTGCGCGAGGTGGTGACCGCCCTCAAAACGGGTATGATTCGCAACCCGTCGGATGAGCGCTACCGCAACGCGCATTTTATTGTGCAGTAGTCCGTGATATTCGAAAATCGGAAGATTTTCGAGTCCAAAATCAAAGGAGAATCTATGACAGATAATTTTTGGCAGGGCAAACGGGTGATTGTCACCGGTGGGTCGGGCTTTCTCGGTTCGTTCGTGACCGAAAAACTGATTGCGCGCGGCGCAAAAGAGATTTTGATTCCGCGCATCGAAAACTATAACCTGACCGAAAAAACTTCCCTGCAGCAATTGCTGGCAGATTCTTTGCAACCGGCGGAGAAAATCCCCGCTCACCTGAAATCTGCCGCCTTCCAGCCGGTCAGCCAGACAACCGCCCGACCGGAAAACCTGGTCATCATTCACCTGGCCGCCAACGTCGGCGGAATCGGCGCCAACCGCGAACACCCCGCCGAATTTTTCTACGACAACCTGATGATGGGCGCGCAGCTGATGCACGAGTCGTGGAAAATGGGCGTTGGCAAAGTCACCGCCATCGGTACGGTTTGCGCCTACCCCAAATTCACCCCGGTGCCCTTCCGCGAAGATGACCTGTGGATTGGCTACCCCGAAGAAACCAACGCGCCCTACGGCCTGGCGAAGAAAATGATGCTCGTTCAGTCGCAAGCCTACCGCGACCAGTACGGCTTCAATTCGATTTTCCTGCTGCCGGTCAATCTCTACGGCCCGCGCGACAACTTCAACCCCAAATCTTCGCACGTCATCCCGGCCCTGATTCGCAAAGCCGTCGAAGCGCAGGAGAGCGGCGCGAAAGAAATCGTCGCCTGGGGCGATGGCTCGCCGACGCGCGAATTTCTCTACGTCGAGGACGCCGCCGAGGGCATTGTGATTGCCACCGAAAAATACAATTCGTCCGACCCGGTCAATCTCGGCTCCGGCTACGAAATTTCCATCAAAGACCTGACGGAGATGATTATCAAGATGGTTGGCTTTGATGGCAAACTGGTCTGGGATACCGAAAAACCCAACGGCCAGCCCCGCCGCGGATTGGATGTCAGCCGTGCCAAAGAACGCTTCGGCTGGAGCGCGCAAACCAAATTTGAAGACGGAATGCGCCGCGCGATTGCGTGGTTCAAGGCCAATCGGGACAAAATTCGTTAGTTACCCAGTTGTCCAGCTATTCAGTTATTCAGTTGTCCAGTTGTCCATCTATCCAGTTATCCAGTTATCCAGTTATCCAGTTATCCAGTTATCCAGTTATCCAGTTATCCAGCTATCCAGTTGTCCAGTTGTCCAGCTATCCAGTTATCCAGTTGTCCAGTTGTCCAGTTATCCAATTGTCCAGTTGTCCAGTTAACCGGATAACCGCGAAACCGGAAAACCGTTAAACCGGATAACCGCGAAACCGGATAACCGGATAACCGCTCAACCGTCCAACCGGAAAACAGAAAATGCCCGAACCTACCACCATCTACATCAAACCTACCACCGGCTTTGCCGCGCTCAATTTACGCGATTTGTGGCAATACCGCGAACTGGTCGTCTTTATGATTTGGCGCGACATCATGGTGCGCTACAAGCAGACGGCGCTCGGCGCGGCCTGGGCCATTATTCAGCCGGTGATGAACATGCTGGTTTTCACCTTCCTGTTCGACCGCATCGCCAAAGTGCCGATTGATGGAAATATTCCCTACCCGCTGTTTGCGTTTGCTGCGCTGCTGCCCTGGGGCTTGTTCTCCACCGCGCTTAACACCGCCAGCCGCTCGCTGACCGCCAATCACAACATGATCAGCAAAACCTACTTTCCGCGCCTGGTGCTGCCGATTGCCTCGGTGCTCAGCGGGCTGGTGGATTTTGCCATCGCCTTCGTCATTTTGATTGGCATGATGATTTATTTTGGCGTCGCGCCGACCGCGCATATCTGGTGGGCGCTGCCGGCGTTCCTGCTGCTGGCAATTATCACCGCGCTGGGCGTGAGTTTGTGGCTGGCCGCGCTCAACGTCCAATACCGCGACATCGGTTACGCCCTGCCGTTTTTGACTCAGTTCTGGCTGTTCGCCACCCCGGTTGCCTACTCGTCCTCCGTCGTCACCGGTAAATGGCAATGGCTTTACTCGCTCAACCCGATGGCGGGCGTGGTCAACGGCTTCCGCTGGGCGCTGCTCGGAATCGGAACCGGCCCCAGCCCCGAACTCTGGCTGTCGGTCGGCATCGCCCTGGCCGTACTGGTCAGCGGGTTGGTTTACTTCCGCAATATGGAACGCACGTTTGCAGATACGATTTAGTTTAGAGAGGAGAAAAGAAGAGGAAGAGAAATAAAGAGACAGATTATCTCCTCATCTCCTCATCTCTTTTTCTCTTTTTCCCCTTCTCTCATTTTCTCATCTCCCACCCCATCCCATGACCATCGCCATCCGCGTAGAAAACATCAGTAAAAAATACAAAATCGGCACCGCGCCGGGCAAATTCCGCTATGGAATGCTGCGCGACCAGCTGGCCGCCCTGCCGCGCAAACTTTTTCGCCGCGAAGAAGGCCGGGCGGGCGTCAATTTTATTTGGGCGCTCAAAGACGTTTCCTTCGATTTGGAAGAAGGCCGCGTGCTCGGCATCATCGGGCGCAATGGCGCGGGAAAATCCACCCTGCTGAAAGTTTTATCCCGCGTCACCGAACCGACCCTGGGCACCGTCGCCGTGCGCGGACGGGTTGGCTCGCTGCTGGAAGTCGGCACCGGCTTCCACCCCGAACTGACCGGGCGCGAGAACATCTTCCTCAACGGCGCGATTCTCGGCATGAAACGCGCCGAAATCGCCGCAAAATTTGATGAAATTGTCGAATTTTCGGAGGTGGCGCAATTTATAGACACCCCCGTCAAACGCTATTCCTCCGGCATGTATTTGCGCCTGGCCTTTGCCGTTGCCGCCCATCTTGAACCAGAAATTCTTGTTGTGGACGAAGTGTTGGCCGTCGGCGATGCGGAATTTCAGCGCAAGTGCCTCGGCAAAATGAACGATGTCGCCAATCAGGGGCGCACGGTTTTATTCGTCAGCCACAACATGAGCGCCATTCTGCGCCTGACGCAGGAAGCCATCGTCATGCAGAAAGGGCAGCTCGTCAAACGCGCGCCCACGCCCGAAGCGGTGGATTTTTACCTCGCCAGCGGCCAGGCGCAGGCCGGAGAAAGAACCTGGCAGGCGGAGGATGTTCCCGCCTCCGCCGCGCCCTTTACGCCGATTGCGCTGCGCGTCCGCGACCCGCGCGGCGCGGTGGCGGATAGTTTCCGCTCCGCCGAACCGCTCACGCTCGAAATGGAATACCGCCTGGCCGCGCCGATTACCGGTCTGCGCGTGGGGATTTACCTCAGCACCGTGCGCGGCGAATACGTTTTCACCTCCTTTGACGTGGATGACCCCGGTTTGTACGAAAAATTTTCCACCCGCCCGGCGGGAACTTACACTTCGCGCTGTCAAATTCCTGCCGATTTGCTCAACGAAGGCCGTTTTATTTTGGGCGTCAATGCTTCGTCTTTTGGCGTCAAACGCTATTTTATGGACGAAAACGCGCTGGCGTTGACGATTGACCCGATGGGCGCGCCCGGTATGCAATGGGCCGAGCCGCGCAACGGTCTGCTGCGCCCGCGGCTGGCCTGGACAATTGAAGAGAAGGAATAGGAGAGAAGAGTCAGGAGAACGTTCGCGCGAACCATCATCTTCTCCTTATCTTCTCATCTCGCCATCTCTTTCCCTTTTTTTCTATGACTTTCAAAGACCTCCTCGCCAAAATTCCCTACTCTGCCGATTTGTACGATGCCGTTCGGCGCAGCCGTCCACGCACGCGCTACAACCTGGAGCAGCTGCGCGCGCATTTGCCCGCCGCCGTGGAACAGGCGCGGTCTTTCATCGCAAAAGCGCCCGCCGGAAAGAAGATTGTGCTCTTCGCCAGCCTGCATTATTGGGTGGAACAGGCCGCCATCCTCGCGCTTACGCTGCGCGGCCTGGGGCATGAAGTCACCATTGCCTATTGGCCTTACGGCGACTGGCGCAAGGAAATCAACGCCTTCGATTTGCGCCGCCAGGATTTGTACACCCGCCGCGCGCTGAAACCACTGGCCGGGCTGGTGAAAATCGTCTCGCTGTTGGAAAGCCCCGCGGCGCGGCAATTGCCCGCAGCGCTGGAAAAAGCCGTTGAAACTGTCGCCGCCTACGACGCGATGTACACCAACCAGGAAGAAAACGTTGACATCAACGGCAGCCTCTACCGGCTGCGGCTGGCGCGAAACCGGCAGGCGGCCTGGGCGGCGTTGCGCCTGTTGACCGAATCTCGCCCCGACAGCGTGCTCATCCCGAATGGCACGATTACCGAACTGGGCGCGGTCTACCACGCGGCGCGTCATTTGGGGCTGGACACCGTCACCTATGAGTTCAACGACCAGCGCGAGCAAATTTGGATTGCCCGCAATGACGAAGTGATGCGCCAGAATACCGATGCGCTGTGGGCGGCGCGCGGCGGGCGGGCGCTTTTGCCCGAACAGCGCGAGAAAATCGAGGCGCTGGAGGCGGCGCGCATGGGCGGACGCGCGTTTGGCAAATCGGCGCGCAAGTGGCAGGAAGTGGAAACCGTCGGCGGCGAGAAAATGCGCGCCGACCTGGGCTTGGATGCGCGCCCCGTGGTTTTACTGGCGACGAATGTGCTCGGCGACAGCCTGACCCTGGGCCGAAACATTTTCGCCGCCTCGATGGCGGAATGGATTACGCGCACGGTGCAGTATTTTGCCGGACGGGCGGATGCCCAACTGCTGATTCGCGTTCACCCTGGCGAGCGGCTGACGCATGGAAAATCCATGGTGGACGTGGTGCGCGAGGCGCTACCCCACTTGCCCGAAAACATGCGCGTAATTGGGCCGCTGGAAAAGGTCAACACCTACGACCTGATGGAAATTTCGGCGCTGGGGCTGGTCTACACCACCACCACCGGCATGGAAATGGCCCTGCGCGGCCTGCCGGTGATTGCCTGCGGCGAGACGCATTATCGGCGGCGCGGCTTTACCTTTGACCCGCTAACCTATGACGAGTATTTTGCGATGCTGGACAATCTGTTATCCGGTTATCCGGTTCGCCAGTTATCCGGTTCGCCGGTTGGACAGTTATCCAGTTATCCAGTTGGACAGTTATCCAGTTATCCAGTTGGACAGTTATCCAGCTCGCCGGTTGGATTGACCGAACAACCGGACAGCCGGAACACCGGACAACCGGACAACCGAACAACCGAACAACCGAACAACCGGAACACCGAACAACCGAACAACCGAACAACCGGACAACCGGAATACTGGAACACCGACCAGCAAATCGAAACCGCCTGGGAATACGCCTACCGCTTCTTTTTTGAGTATCCTTTCCCCTTCCCCTGGCGGCTGATGCACTTCTGGAAAGATTTGGAAGTCTGGCCGTTGGAGCGTGTTCTTTCCGCCGAAGGCCGCGCCGAGTTTGGCAAAATCTTCGATTATCTGGCGGGAAACCGCGTGAAATGGTAAAAAACCATTAACCACAAAGGCAACGGCGGCGCACAACGGAAAAGATTTAAAGTTTCTCCGTCGTGTCCCGTTGTTGCCGTTGTGGTAGAGAAAATTGGAAATTATGACCGACACCAAACAAAAAGTACGCGAGTTTTATGACCAGATTGGCTGGAAGCAGGAAGCGGACGGCAACTACCAAAACGCCCGCTACGAAGACCTGCGCCCCGTCTCGGCAGAGTATATTCACAAGACGCGGCTGCGCGTCAACGCCGGGCTGACCCGCCCTGGCAAGTTTTTGCTGGATGCCGGTTCCGGCCCGGTGCAGTACGACGACTATCTGACCTATTCCGATGGCTACGAAAAACGCGTCTGCCTGGATATTTCCATTCAGGCGTTGAAGGAGGCCCGCGCGCGAATTGGCGCTCACGGCCTGTTCGTGGTCGGCGATTTGGCGCATCTGCCCTTCAAGGAAAACGCCTTCGACGGAGTTGTTTCCATGCACGCCATTCACCATCTGGCGCTGGAGGAACACCCCCGCGCTTACGGCGAACTGCACCGGGTGCTGAAAGCAGGTCGGACGGGCGTCATCGTCAACGGCTGGCACGAACCGCTGCTCATCCGCGCCGCCGAGCCGCTGATTGGGCTGATGCGCCGTCTGGCTGGCAAGGGCGCCAAAAAGAAAAAAGACTGGCTCAACGCCGAAGACCCCGAAGGTACGTTTATTGCCAAATTGACGCCTCAATGGCTCAAGCGCGAAATTGGCAGCCAGATTCCGCTGGAAATTCGTCCCTGGCGCAGCCTATCCACGCGCATTTTGCGCTGGTTTGTGCAGCCAAAACTGGGTGGCAAAACTTTTTTGCGCTTCATTTTCTGGCTGGAAGGTGTCTTCCCCCGTTTTTTTGCGCAAAATGGGCAGTATCCGATGGTTGTGATTCGTAAAAAGTAATTGGTAATTACGAATCGCCCCTACCACTCGTCCCTTACCACCTACCACTCACGGAGCAACCTCATGGACTGGACCAATAAAGTCATCCTCATCACCGGCGGCACCGGCTCGTTTGGCAAAAAAATGACCCAAACGCTGCTGGCCGAAAAGAACCCCAAAAAGGTGATTATCTTCAGCCGCGACGAACTCAAACAGCACGAAATGCGCGTGGCGG
>Ga0210044_10000122_pt1 | contig 107554 bp, 87 predicted proteins | sample CryGey13umfilter_2_FD_183959 | JGI IMG/M metagenome (GOLD analysis project Ga0210044, IMG submission 183959) | Groundwater microbial communities from aquifer in Utah, USA - Crystal Geyser 4/9/14 3 um filter (SPAdes) (version 2) | ecosystem: Environmental > Aquatic > Deep subsurface >... | reverse complement strand
ACTTTTTTCTCCCCCAAAGTTGAGGGCTGGGGGGCGGAGGACACTTCTTTCTCCCCCAAAGTTGGGGGCTGGGGGGCGGAGGACACTTCTTTCTCCCCCAAAGTTGGGGGCTGGGGGGCGGAGGACACTTCTTTCTCCCCTAAAGTTGGGGGCTGGGGGGCGGAGGAGGGGAAAAAATCAGCTAATCTTTTTTGGGCTTCATCGCCCACATATTTAACCCATTTGTCAATATCTTGTTGCAAATCTTTACCAAATTTGAGGGGATATTCCATAGCGGCTTTCATGGTAATAACGGCTACGGGGTTTAAGTCACTGGCGAAGACGTTTAAGCCATATCTGACACCTTCAAAGGGGATGCTTCCTCCTCCTGCAAAGGCATCGAGGATGGCAGGGTTTTCATTTCCCCAGATGTTTTGACAATGGTGTTTTAGTCTTTCGATTTGCTTTTGGGTGGGAGGTTGTTTATAGAGGCGAATTTCTTTGATATTGCGTAGTTTATCTTTTTCTTCTTCGGTTTTTGCGGATTTTTCCCAAAATTCGATTTCTTCTTGGCTATAAATGCCCATGATGTATAAAAATTCTTCCATGCTTATATCGGCTGGAAGGAGGGATGCTAAGACGGAGGCACGGGAAAAGGATAATGGTTTGCGAGAATACCAACGATGTAAACCTTTGAAGGGATTGCCTCCATGTTCATAATATACCTGCTCGTTGAGGAGTTTGACAGGCATTATTTTTTCGATGAACAGTTGAGGGCGCATATTTAATTAATAATGAATAATTAATAATTATAGGGAAGGTGTGATGGAATAACAATTAAGAATTATTATGGGGGAGGTTCGATCAAATAACAATCAACAATGTACAATACAATGAACAATTAACGAGTTTAACAAAAATGGAGAAAGAAGTCCCACGCTCTATTTTTCGTTAAAAAACCGCCCATGAAATGAGCGTGGGATGAATTTTGACAGTAAAATAACATCCGTAGGATTCGGCTTCAGTGCCTTCCTTGAAAGGATGTCATACACAAGCAAAAACGATGGATGAATTATTAGAGAGAATAACCGAAGCCATTGAACTTTATTTAGAGGTAGAAAAAGAAGAATTTAAACCTTTAGAATTTGTATGATAAGAATACCTTGAGCAATTTTTGTTGTTGGTTTATCTCTTAACCATTTCACATTATCACCTTCGAGGGTTATTTCATAACTTTTCAGCATCCCTTTATTTTATAAAATCAACAATTAAAGATACTTTAATGATTCTAGCATGAGGTGAAGGGCTCTGGGTTTATAATTTATCTTGTTGGCGTAAGACTCCCATTAAATAGCCTTCTGATTTATTCAGCAAACCCTAATTATTAATTATTCATTATTCATTATTCATTATTCATTAATTAAAATTGCTTTTAAATTAAGTCGCTCGACTGGATTGCGTTTAAAAGCATCAAAAACCATATTAAATTCTGCTCCATCGGGAATAATAGGATTAACAAAATCAATAGTCAAAGTTAAAGAAACATTCGCCTCAGTATTGGGTGCATTTAGTAAACTATTAAGGGTATTAAAAAAACTTTGAAAACTCTTAGTATCCCCCTGAGACTCTAAACGGACGAACTGCCCTTCTCCGCTTTGAATAGTAACAGTTTGATCAATATTTATTGACCATAATTGAGGACGATTTAATAAAGATAAAGTCGTACCAAATTTACGATAATCCATCACAGTATTAACAGTTAAAATAAGAGTAGAAATTGCCGTAATTTTATAGTCTAAACATTGGTCTTTAAGATAATTAAAAGTGATATTAACACTACCGTCTTTAATAATTTCCCTAGGTTTAATCGTCTCAAAAATATCCTCATTATTAACAGTATAATTACCTGATTTTTCCTTAACAGTTTGAGTAAGTAAATCAATTTTTGTCTCTTGGGTAGCAGTTTCACCACTACCATAATCAACTATAACTTTAAATGCCGTTAACCCGTTAATGGTAGTAGCATATTCATCAGTAGGGCGAAAATCATCCCTAACTAAACCATTATCTTGGTATAAACTAACGGTTAAAGCGCCCTTAGCCTTCCAACGCACTCTGACTTCCTTTGTGTCTGGGTTGATAACTTGGGCGGAAAGTTGAATAACTTTTGGTTGAGGGGGTTGTAAAATACCCCGACGGTAAAGGATATATTTATCAGAAAACTCGATAATCTGGGGAAGATTAGTTAAAGGTGTATCAGTTTTAATGTAGGTTGCCTTCACCCCTCCTCCTTGAGGATTTGCTTTCACTCCTAACCCATCAGAATTTGCCCTCACTCCTAACCCATCAGAATTTGCCCTCACTCCTAACCCATCAGAAGAAGGGGATAAAGCTTCTAAATCCCAGACACCATCGATTAAACCTTGACGAATGGTATCTCTAAATAATGATACCTCTACATCTAATAAAAATTTCAAACTCAAATCCTTAGCAAAGGTTTCCTTGAGGGCTTTGGTGGTAATGGAATCCAATCCTGCCGCCCATACTTTTTGCTGAATATAAGCCGAGGCATAGGGTTTTAATGGTTCATCAGTACGGATTTTTTGACAATCTTTGAGGGCTTTTAAAATAATATCTTGTTGATTACTATTACCCTTAATGGCACTGGCATCCTGTGCTGGTAAAACATAATGTTTTAATCCTTCTGGGGCTTTTACTTGGTCAAAATCAGGGTAAAATAAATGACGATAAGCACCTGTTAAGGCTATTCTGACATCTAACTCCTTTTTACCGCCTCGCTCTTTTAATTGTTTCCGTTGGGTTTCCGATAAGTCTTCTAACCTTGTTTGGGATTTGAGAATATTTTGGATGGCTTTATATTCTCTTGTAACATCGATTGCTCTTTCCATCTCGGTTTTATTTGCCACGAGGAATAATAAACGGTTGCGATAGAGGCGAAAACGTCCCGATTCTCCCGTATTATTGAGGATACTAACCAACAGAGATGGTGCAAATTCAGTGGATTGAGTGATGGTAACTTCATCAAAATCCATTAAACACAATACAATATCATCCGCCCGATCGTCCACATCCCCAGGGCTATTAGGGGCGCTAATGACGGTAAAAAACTTTTTAGCGAAAATACTATCTCGACGGGTGCGTAATTCCTCTTTCGCTTCCCCTCGTCCAATTTGTTCCTTTTCTTCGGTAATAATTTTATTAATGGAAGGTTCTTCTTTAAATCGGGCTATAGTGGTAATCGGATCAAGATCTAAATACCATGCTACCGTCTGTAAATTATCTAAAGCTCGGTCGATAAAATTAATATCGATGGCGGGGGTTAATAAAGATAAATTTAACTCAGCGCGCCGAATCCCTGCGCTGATACCGTATGTGAGGGAATGTAAAAAAATTGTCCTTGCTAAATAGGAAGTCAAAGGGGGTTTACCAGCCATCAACCATTCCTCATCCTGTTGTTGAGCATAAGCCCTTCTACCAGTAGGATTATAAATATCAGCATTAATAGCAGGGCGCATGGTGGAGCGTTGAATCTTGGATGTTAATTCATTAGTAATATCCTCTTCCTTGCCGATGGGTAAATGGTGGGTATGAATCAGGGATATATGGTTTTCTGGGTTATCATTGTCTTGACTATAATTATCCCAGACATAACGCACCAATTGAGCCAGTAATCTTAATGCACCCCTTGTGCGCTGAAATTCAGCAATAGTGGCTATTTTTTTAGTCAGTAGATTGAATAACTCTGGATGGAAGGGATAACTTTGTGAAATTGCCTCTGCGTAGGTGGCATCTTTACAACTATCTGGTAAATTAAGAGGAGAAGTTTTGTAAGTTTGTAGGTAAGCCGAGGCGATCGCCTTTCCAGCTTCTACATCCACAGAATCAAAGAGACGCTGTTTAACAATATTATAAATTTCGACATCGGTACTAGGGGTTAAAATCCTTTCCTGACGGGCAGAAGCACTAAGTAACTCTTTTAACTCATTGGTTTCATCGGCAAAAGTATCGCTACTAGAAGCTAAAGAATAGACTAACACAAGGTTATTAGTCGCCGAAGCCAAATCCATTAAAGAGAATAAAAAGTTAACCACCTGTTTAGCAAGGTTACTGTCTTCGACTTTTTTACCCCTTGCCATACTCAAATAACGGGCAATTTCATCTAAGATAATGACGGTGGGTTTCTCTTTGATTAAAACTTCCATTACTGAAGTGCCAGGGCTTAAAAAAGTAAGATCGCTTTTTTGCAATAATTGATAACCTTCCACACCGCCAATTTGATAAGCAATTTCACCCCAAAGACTATAAGTGGTAACTCCTGTATCTTGATGAATAACTCCATTCTGGGCATCTAAATCCCGCCCATCGATGGCGGCTACTTGTATGGTTTGAGTGGGTATAATATCTAAATCAGTAAATCTCTCTAAACCCTCAATGTTACGTCCAGATTTAGCAATATGCCAGATAGCGATTTCATCATGGGTTTTACCACCGCCAAAACTGGTTTCTAACCGTAAAATGGGTGAACCGCTACTATAGGCACTCAAACGAGTAAACACTTCTCGAATGAGAGTTTTAATGCCGTCGGTGGGAAAAGTATTAGCAAAAAATAAGTCTGGATTTTGATATACTTGAGGTGCTTTTCCTTCTACCACTGATTTTAATTTAGCCGCAAAAAGGTCTAATTGTAAATCTCCTGACAAAATTTCCTGTCTGGGGTAGCAAGTTTTAAAAACGGAGTTGAGCATTTTTGACTTAGAGATAAATTACTAGAGGATAAAGAAAGATAGTTTGATCATCTTCCCCAAAAATATCTTTATTCCGAAAATTCGGAAGCATCCTGAAACAAGGAACAAAAATATCAAACCAAACTGTAAAAAGCATTTCTTTGGGTTGTTGCCAACACTGTAATTTTTGATTCAGTTTTGGTAGTTCACAAACATACGATTAACGAAGAATAGTTATTTCAATTAACCTTGAGACAATTTTTTAAATTTTATAGGATGCCCACCCGTCATTGTTTTCGAGGATTTATAATCTTATTAAACTGTTTCATTCTTATGTGAAATAACTATATGAGAATTGCTGCTAAGTTTTCCATAAACTTTAATATTTTCAATTTCTAAAGAAAATCCTCCTGCTTCAAAATGAGGATTATAACCGCCGTCATATTCAAATTTACTTAACATTAATTGTAAAGAATAAACTTTACTAGAATCAAATTTTGGTGCATCTTTTAAAGTTTTAGCACGAAATACGGGGATTAAATCATCAAAAGGAATATCAACGGTTATCCACTGATTATCAATGGTATCAAAAGAATAACAATAACTAATACCATCCCATTTGCCTTCACATCGACTAATAAATTTATACCTTTTACCATCGCCTTTAACTTTTAAGCGAATGCCTTGATAAGGGGATAAATCCCATTCAGGAATAAAATTTTTACTTCTGACGGAAACAAAACCACCGTTATTATTAGTAGAAACAATGCCCGTAAAAATTGCTTTATTATCCCTTAAAATTAAATTACTGCTACTAACTCCCCCCATTACGACATCATCTACTGCGCCCCAAATAGTACGCAAGTTATCATTAGCGATGGTAAAATCAAATAAAATCATTTCGCCAATTTGTAAATTATTATTCATTAATTCTCTTAATTTATCTATGCCATTTTGAGGGAAAAAAATCACTTCATTAACTCTTTCAAATAATGAAGAAAGAAGTATATCTTTATCTAAATCCATAACGATAATTTCTGTTAAAGGAGAAGAAAAAGCGGTATTAGGGGAAGACGTAATAATTCTTAAAGGGGTGTTTTTCTTTTGTAAAGAATCGATGGTTTCTTGGGCTAAATTACTGTTATCATCAGCAATTAAAGTTATATTAATCATTAATGAAGGCATATTTTTTGAGTTAAATAACTTTAGGAAACAAGAAGGAATTGGAAACACATTAAAATAAACTAAAGTATCCCAAAGACGTTTTAATTCCATGATATTTTTAATATTATAAATAGATAATTTATTTTGTTTATCTACCTATAGTATAGGATAAAAAAATATAATTTTTAAGTTTTTTTGCATACCATAAAATCAGTAAAATGTCAAGTAAAATTGTTAATTGTTAATTAGATTTTATTAATTAATCTTCGGCGAAAATATAACGATATAATTCGCTAGGATCAGGTTCTGGACTAGCTTCTGCAAATTCTACTGCTTCGTCAATGTTCTGTTGTACTTTTTGATCAATAGCGTCTAATTCTCCTTGAGAAACGATGTTATTTTCTGTTAAATAAGTAGCGAATTTTTTGATCGGATCTCTAGCATTCCAAAATTCTTTTTCGGCTGGATCTCTTAATTCATCAGGATCTGCTAAAGAATGGCCACGAAAACGATAGGTTAAGGCTTCGATTAATGTTGGTCCTTCTCCTGCCCTAGCTCGTGCGATCGCCTTTTGTGCGACATCTCGTACAGCTAATAAATCCATGCCGTCAACCTCATAGCCTTCCATGTTAAAAACACTGGCTTTTTTATAGATTTCGATTTGAGAAGTAGCACGTTCATGTTCCATACCGATCGCCCACTTATTATTTTCGACGACATAGAGAATGGGTAATTTCCACAAGGCAGCCATATTTAAACATTCAAAAAATTGACCATTATTACTAGCACCATCACCGAAAAAACACACTGTAACTTGATCAAAATCTTCTCCTAAAGCCTTTTTGCGATACATACTTTGATAAGCTGTACCAGTAGCAACAGGGATACCTTCAGCCACAAAAGCATAACCACCGAGTAATTTATGCGCAGCAGAGAACATGTGCATTGAACCGCCACGACCTTTACTACAACCTGTTACCTTGCCGAAAAGTTCTGCCATAACTTCTGTGGGAGGCACACCACTACTTAAAGCATGAACATGATCTCGATAAGTGCTACAAACATAATCTTGATCAGGACATAAAGATTTAACAATACCGCTAGAAACCGCTTCTTGTCCGTTATAAAGGTGAACAAAACCAAACATTCTACCACGATAATACATTTCAGCACACTTATCTTCAAATAAGCGCCCTAAAACCATATCTTCATAGTAAATTAAACTTTCTTCTTTAGAGATTTTAACGGTAGAATGGTCAAATTTGGGGAGAGTTCTTTCTTGAGCCATAGTAATTTTTTTAGTTATTCATAAATCATTATTAAGTATCCGTGAATAATAATCAATTTTTTCCGTGAAGATATGTTATTTCGAGGACAATTTTATTCTAATAATTCCCCAGCCGCCTTCCATCCTTCAATACTAGGAGGAAAACCTTTAACGTTGTCATAACCAAGCATTTGTAAAGCCATAACACCCATAGCAGTACGATAACCCGTCGAGCAATAGAGTATTACGGGACGATTTTTAGGAATTTCTTGAAGATGATCTGTTAATGTTCTGATGGGGATATTAATTGCTTGTTTTATATGCCCTGAATCATATTCATTTTTCTCCCTGACATCCACTAATAAAGCCTGTTTTTCTTTGGTTAAAGTCTTAATAGCATTAACTTGTCTAATGGTATAGTAATCCGAAGGAATAGAGGAGAGAAAATTTTTTACAGAGGGTAAAGCTAAATTTTGATAAACCAAATCTACAGGAGAGTCAGGGTTTTTCTCACTAACCATCTCTAATAGTCCGTTATTACCACTGGGAGTAACAAAAGCAATAACTGGATTTACTTCTAAACGAGTACAACCATAAAATAAAATACTTAGTAACAAAACGAATAGGAGTTTTATCATGGGTTTATTTGTGGCATTGCCCACCTACTTTTAGAGAATATTTATGATGAAAACCATTGTGTACCGATTCCTCTAGCCATCATTGATGCTAATAAAGGGATAAGAGTAAATCCACATAATTCCACAATAATAATATACTTTAATCTTTTATATTTATTGAGTGTTATTTCTGGGGGTTTTTCTTGTGTTAGAGATTTAATCCAACCTAAAAAAGAAATAGTGGGATATAACGATAATGTACCTACCACTAAAAATACAGCCATTTTCATCCAAAAAACTGGTTGATTCATATAATAAGCTGTTTCTTTACCGTAATATAAAACCCTTAAAATTCCTGTACCTAATACTGTCAATGCTGCGATACCATAAGCAGTATCAGCCCATAAAATTCTCCAAGCGTCTTTTAAGGTTAATTCTTCCTTAAGGGTAAAAAATTCTGTTATTAAAGTTGCAAAAATAACACCTAAACTTAAATAATGAAAATAGGCGGTAATGGCACTAGCCCACATAAAATTTTCCTAGGGATTTTAATTAATTATGAATTTTAATATCATTTTATAGTTAAATAACAGTATAGTCAATTACTGACTAATTTTGATTAAAGTATCAACAAAAGTTGGGTAAGAAATAGAAGCCGCTTCGGCACGATTAATAATGGTTTTTCCTTGGGCATTTAAACCAGCAATAGCTAAACTCATAGCAATACGATGATCTGTAAAACTGTCTAAATCAGCACCATTAAGAAGATTTCCGCCTATAATTTCCAAACCATCCGCAAATTCCCTTATTTTTGCTCCCATTTTACCTAATTCTAAGGCCATAACCTTAAGGCGATCGCTTTCTTTTACCCGTAATTCTTCTGCATCTTTAATAACCGTAGTACCTTGAGCAAAACAAGCCGCTACTGCTAGGATGGGAATTTCATCAATTAAACGAGGAATAATTGAGCCTTCGAGGGTACAAGCCTTAAGTTTACTTGATTTTACCCTTAAATCTGCTACAGGTTCACCGGCTGCCTCCCTTTGATTAAAAATGGTAATATCTGCATCCATCATCTGTAAAGCCTCTAAAATACCTGTGCGAGTAGGATTTATACCTACATTCTCGATGATTAATTCGGAATGGGGTGTAATCGCTCCAGCTACTAACCAGAATGCTGCCGAACTAATATCACCAGGTACTATAACTGTTTGTCCTTGTAATTTCGCTCCCCCTTCAATAGTAACGCTATGGGTATCAACATCAATTTCGAGAGTAGCACCAAAAGCTCGTAACATTCTTTCACTATGATCTCTCGACAAAGCTGGTTCGGTAACGGTGGTTTTGCCTTCCGTCATCAATCCTGCCAAGAGAATACAGGATTTAACCTGTGCAGAAGCTATGGGAGAGTGATAATGAATGGGTTTCAAATTCTGCCCAATAACCGCCAAAGGAGCATTTTTGTTGCTATTTCTGCCATAAATAATTGCTCCCATTTGTTGTAAAGGTTGAATTACTCTTGACATGGGGCGAGTGCGTAGAGAATCATCTCCAGTGACGGTGAAAAATTTGTCAGGTTGGGATGCTAATAAGCCTAACATTAATCGCATGGTTGTACCTGAATTTCCTGCATCAAGAATACTTGACGGCTCTTGTAATCTTTCTTGTCCGATACCTGTAACAATTACTTTTTCTGTATTTAAGTCAGAAATTTTTGCACCCATTGCCTCAAAACAGTGAGCAGTACTACGAGGATCTTCTCCTAGTAATAATCCTTCAATAGTAGTTTCACCTAATGCCATCGCACCTAACATTAAAGCACGATGAGAAATGGATTTATCTCCGGGTATTGAGATTTTTCCTTGTAAAGAATTAGCTTTTTTTTCGATAACTAATTGATGAGATTGAAGATTTTTAATCAGTTTAATCACGGGAAATAATTATAAATTTTAAAAGATAAAAAAAGAGTATATTTATTTTATCATATTACTCAATTTATTTCATTATTTAATCAGTTACTTAATATTTCTAAACAACAATAAAATAAATAATTATAAAGTTATCTTCCATGATTGAAGTAATAATTAAAGATAAAATTAACCTTAATTAATTAACAAAAATTATAGTATCTTCAAGTTATTATTTTAAATATATAAATATAGAGTTTTTAAATCATTTGTGATAATTTTTACCCCTATAACTCCCCAATTTTTGGGAAATTAACTTATTAGGAGTTAAATAAGATTACTATAACTGATAAAATAATATTAAATTGAGAAATTTTCCTGAATATAACTATCATTAATAATCACTTTTATGGCAAACTTTTCTTCTTGACTACCCCAAAACTTATACTGAATAATTTTATCATTATTTTCTGTAATTATTTCTGCAAAAATATTATTATTTTCATCAATTATTTGGCATAGTAAATTTTTAGGTAAATAAGTATCTATATTGATAGAATAAATGCGAATAAAAATATCTATTTGATTATTTGTTTTTGGTAAAATTCCTAGTAATAAACCTAAACTATGATTCTCTAAATTAATGATTTTTCCTCGCCAAATAGCACAAGACGGGTGACTAGAGTCTAATATTTGTAAAGCTAAAGCTGCATTCCATCTAGTTTCTTCATCATCGTGATTGTTAATAAATTGAGGTAATATATTAATTATTTCTTCTTTATTATCAATATTACCATCTAAATTAATGATACTTTTAAGTATATTATTAACTTGATTATTATCAATATTATTTTCTAAAATTAATAAAGAATCTGTTAAAGAAAATGAGCGAGAAGCCAAGGCAAGATTAAAACTAAAATCAGGAATAAAATATTGTTGTTTTAAATCTTCAATAGTTTGCCAACTTTTAATTATTGCAGAAGAAAATTGATGATTTAACCATTGATTTAAGTTAATATATTGAAGAGATAAAAATAGTTTATTTCGGATAGAATTATTACTTATAAAACTTAACCAGTCAGAAAAATTAAGAAGAAGACGAGGAGATAAATTATTTTGAATTTCTGTTATTAAACTTTCTTCTCTGGAAGCATTAAATGGTAAAGGAGAAATTTGTGGAATTGAATTCCAACCATATTCATATTCTAAGCAGATTATATTTAAGTCATTTTCTAAACATTCAAAAGGAAAATCAATATAGTGATTAAAAGAGTCTAATTTACCATAATTTATTATATCTTCATAAGAAGCATAACCCCAAAAATTAAGATAGTTTTCCTCTAAGTTTACTTCCACTGGTAGATAATAATTTCCTACCCATTGAGGAATTTTTAACCATTCTTCAGGAATAGAAAACTCTGTTTTATCTTGAATTTCTGTCGGTATTAAAACAATGCGACTATCATTAATATCGATAGCATTACCGTTAATAAAATTCCAAATACTCAAGTTATCTTCTAATTTTAAGTTATCAACAAAATTACTTTCTAACATTAAATTAAGCCATCTTAAAAAAGTTTTTCTGACTAATAAATTAAGATAGCCACGAAAAGAAGCAACTTCGTTATTTAACTTACTTATTTGTTGCCAAGTTTCATTTTTTATATCATCATTTAATTTTATTTTGGTTTCGTCTATATTGGTATCAATCAAGTTTAGATAATTCATAGTATTTGTTTGTTATAACTAAATTAGTTTTTAATTAAAGAATTCTGGTAATAAAGTAAGTTTAGATAAATTAAGATTGATTAATTTTAGTATTTGTTTTAAATATTGATTAATATTTTTTTAATGTTGATTAGATTCGATTAAAATATTGATGACAAAATTTTTCTAACCGTAATATAATATTATCTTTAATAATCGGATTATTTTCTAACTGTAAATTTAGTTTATTATTAAACTTTGTTATTAAAACATTAATTAATTCTGGGCAAATATTTTCGATAAAAGAAATATTATTCATGGAATTTTTAAAATAGTTTTCTTGAAGTAATTTTTGTTGATAAATATTAATTTCTAAGAAAGATTTTTGACATAGTAATAATATTTCAGATTCGATATATTCTGTTATCCATCCTTTTAAAATGTCGATTAATACTTCAATTTCCTCCTTAGAAACTTTTTCTTTTTCTCCTTTAATATTTTTAATAACTTCATCTAATAACATTTTTCTAATTTTGTTTATATTCTTAGAAAGTTGAGATTGTTCTTTGATAAAATTAGGATTGGTTAATTGAATAGTTTTAATAATTTCTTGTTGAGTTAACCCTAAACCTTCCCCAAGATAAAAGATACTTTGAGAAGCAAGATTAAGATTATTAAATGTAGTAGTAAGAAGATGATTAATTTGTGGTTTATCTTCATTTTCTTCTAATAAAGTTAAATAATCTTGAGGATTATCATTAATATTAATTTCTTTATCTTCAGGAAAATTAATCGTAATAGGATTTACAAATAATCTGGCTTTTTCTCCACAAAACTTAATTTTGTTTTCAAACTCTTCTATAGTTAATATGGAAGAAAAGTTAAATTGTTTCTCCGCTAAAATATTATATTGATTAGTCATTATTTTGAATTGAGAAATAGAAGGAGAAGATAAAGATTTATTTCTATGGGGAGAAGATGATATATAATTATCGACAAAACATTGCCAAATCAATAAATATTCTTCTAATTCTTTTCCTGTTAAACCCCCCATTTTTTTTAAAACTTCTTGTCTTTTAGATTTACTAATTCTTTTTAATAATCCCCAATTAGTTAATAATTTCCATCCTCGACTAAGATAAACTTTGTCTTTAATAATAGTTTTTAATCTAGTTTGTGCATAAGTAGTTATTTTACTTCCTCTATGATTTTGATATTGTTTTAATAATTTATCAGGTGTAATAATAGCTTCGTTACCCCACAAAAAACACTCTTCAAGAGTTAAAGAATTAACGGTTTTATTCAGATAAAAATAAACTTGTCTTGTTGCCCAATAACAAACTTCTTGCAAGTAAGATGTCAGATGATAACGTAATATTTTCTGAGGTTTTAATCTAATATTTGTTAAAAATTCATAGGCTAAATTCTCTTCATTAACTTCTTGTATCTTGATAATTCTTTCAATATTGATTTTTAACTGATAATCTCTTTGCCACTGTAAAATAAATTTATAACTATCGCTGATGGCTAAAAAAGTAGAAAACTTATCGATAATATTGACTCTAGTTATCATATAAAAATATTCAATTATTTATTTAAACAATTATAATGTTAATAAGGCTCTTTTTACCAATTTTAAAATTAAAAGTTAACGAATTAAATGATTAATATATTTAGTAGCAATAGGTGAAAAAGGTTTTCTTTGAATACTAGCCTGTTTTCTTTCCTCATAAATTATTTGCTTCTCTTTTAGATTAGCTAATTGACATATATTTAACGGAAAATTATAATCTTGATAATACTGAAAACGTCCTTTTTTTGTAAATCTAAATTGACGACAAAATATGCGATTGATTTTAATATCAAATACTAAATATAATTTCCCTTTTACTTTGACTGTATCACCGATGTTAATTTTGGGTTCTTGATTGTTCATCTGTACTATTAAATAACTTGATTTTGACTTGGGCTTTTAATAGTACATCCAGATGGTATCCTTAAAATATGCAAAATTCTTAATTTTTTTTAAAATTTCACCATAGATTACGATGGTAAAAATCTACATCTTGAAAAAACCTTACACTGATTTACAATCCATCTATATAATATGACAGAAGATTCTCAAACTATTGCTTTACCTAATATTGCCTCTGCCATTGCCTTAGCTGGTAATCAAGAAGAAAATTTGAAATATATTTCCCGTATGACGGGAGCAAATTTAGTATTGCGAGGACAAGATTTAGTAATTCATGGTAAAACTAAATCAGTAAAAAGAAGTGTAGATGTCATTTATTGTCTTAAGCCTTATTGGAGTGAAGGCAAACCTTTAACCCAACCTGATATTATGACGGCTTTTCAGGCTTTAGATACAGGAAAAACAGAAGAGTATCAGAATATTCAACAAGAAGTTTTAGCTAAAACTCGTAATGGTGAGTTAATTCGCGCCAAAACTTTCCGTCAGCGACAATATATCAAGGCTATTAAAAATCATGATATTACTTTTGGTATCGGTCCTGCAGGTACTGGAAAAACTTTTTTAGCCGCCGTTTTAGCTGTACAAGCCTTACTTAAAGATGAATGCGATCGCCTCATTTTAACACGTCCAGCGGTAGAAGCGGGAGAAAGATTAGGATTTTTACCCGGTGACTTGCAACAGAAAGTAAATCCTTTTTTGCGCCCACTTTATGATGCCTTATATGAGTTTATTGATCCCATGAAAATTCCTGAATTAATGGAAAAAGGCAAAATCGAAGTAGCACCTTTGGCTTATATGAGAGGACGAACCTTGAGTAATGCTTATGTGATAGTTGATGAAGCTCAAAATACTACTCCTGCCCAGTTGAAAATGGTATTAACTCGTCTTGGTTTTGGTTCAAAAATGATTGTAACAGGAGATATTACACAAACAGATTTACCCTCCACTCAACAATCAGGGTTAGTAGTAGCTTCTCAAATTCTTAGAAATGTTGAAGGTATCGGTTTTTGTTATTTAACTCAAGCAGACGTAGTCAGACATCCTTTAGTACAAAAAATTGTCGCAGCCTATGAAGCTAATAGTAATTAGGAAATAGGGAGATAAAAGGAAACGGGGAGGTAGAAAGAAGTTGAATAATTTATCAACTAATTATTTAAAACCAGAAACCTGACACCTTCAAATATTTTGCTTTGGGTAACATCAATTAATATTTGATTCATGGATTTTACCCATTAACGTTAAGATTTTTGTTGAATTAAATAAACAAATATCAGGAAAAAATATGACGGAATGGATTACAAATACCATGAATTCTTTGGGATATGTAGGAATTGCTTTATTAATGTTTGCGGAAAATTTATTTCCTCCTATTCCTTCGGAATTAATTATGCCATTGGCAGGTTTTACGGTTTCTCAAGGTAAAATGCAGTTAATTCCCGCCATTTTTGCTGGGGTAATTGGTACAATTTTAGGTGCATTCCCTTGGTATTATTTAGGCAAAATTGTTGATGAATCGAGATTAGAAAAATTAGCCGATAAATATGGGAAATGGATTTTTGTCTCAGGAAGTGATATTAATAAAGCCAATAAATGGTTCAATCAATACGGGAATATAGCTGTATTTTTAGGTAGATTAGTTCCTGGGGTGCGCACTCTTATCTCTCTTCCTGCAGGAATAAATAACATGAATCTAAGTTCTTTTGTTATCTATTCTACTATCGGAACAATAATTTGGGTATCACTTTTGACCGTTGCAGGTTATGTTTTAGGAGATAATTTTAGTTTAGTAGAAAAATATATTGCTCCTTTATCTAAAATTGCTTTACTAAGTATCGTATTTTTATTCGTTATTTGGGTAATCAGAAAGCAAAAGAGAAAATAAACAATATTGATAATAATTAGCAATAAACAACTATACTGATTATTGAGACATCAGAAAAATATATCTCAATTTACCTTTCTATCTCGTCCTTTGTTATATTGTTAAGATAAATTATGAAAATTTTAAATAAATAACTTGTATTTTATCAGAATGATAAGTTAATCATTGGTAAATTTTTAATTTTACGAATAAACTTAAAGCATTAATAAGATATTGTTACACTTAGTAAAGAAAATTTAAAAATATTAAAATTATGGGTCGTACAGGAGTATTGTTGTTAAATTTAGGTGGGCCAGAAAAATTAGAGGATGTACGTCCTTTCCTCTATAATTTATTCTCAGACCCTGAAATTATCCGTTTACCTTCCCCTTGGTTACAAAAACCCCTTGCTTGGTTAATTTCTACCCTCCGCAGTAAAAAATCTGAAGCTAATTATAAAGAAATTGGTGGTGGTTCTCCTTTACTACAAATTACCGAAGCTCAAGCTCAAGCCTTACAATCTCAGCTATTTTCCCAAGGAAAAGATATTCAAGTTTATGTTGGTATGCGTTATTGGCATCCTTTCACCGAAGAAGCCATCGCTAAAATTAAAGAAGATAATATCAAAAAATTAGTTATATTACCTTTATATCCTCAATTTTCTATTAGTACCAGTGGATCTAGTTTTAGAATTATAGAAGAAATGTGGAGAAAAGATCCCGATTTACAAACCATAGAATATACATTAATCCCTTCATGGCACAAGGATCAAGGTTATTTATCTGCAATGGTTGATTTAATTAAACAAGAGTTACAGCATTTTGAAAATCCCGATACTGTACATATCTTTTTTAGCGCCCATGGTGTACCTAAAAGTTATGTTACCGAAGCTGGAGATCCTTATCAAGAGGAAATTGAAGAATGTACTCATTTAATTATGAAAACTCTTAATACAGCTAACCCTCACACTTTAGCATATCAAAGTAAAGTCGGACCAGTGGAATGGTTAAAACCCTATACTGAAGAGGCATTAAAAGAATTAGGGGAGAAAAATATCAAAAATTTATTAGTAGTACCTATTAGCTTTGTATCAGAACACATCGAAACTTTACAAGAAATCGACTTAGAATATAGAGAAGTAGCTCAAGAAGCTGGTATTACTAATTTTAAGCGTGTACCTGCTTTAAATACTCATCCCATGTTTATTGAAGCCTTGACTAATTTAACTACCGAAGCCTTAAATAAAAATCCTTTACGTTTTGATGAAGTTACTCACCCGAAAAAAAATATGAAAATGTATCCTCAAGAAAAATGGGAATGGGGATTAACCACCGCCGCCGAAGTCTGGAATGGCCGTTTAGCTATGCTTGGCTTTCTTGCTTTAATGGTAGAAATCATTAGTGGTCAAGGTCCACTACATTATATCGGATTATTGTAAAAAAATAATTAAGTAATAAGTAATAAGTAATTGTATGTTTACTTTATGCAAAAGGCAAAAGGCAAGAGATAAGAGACAACAAAAATTATTACTTATTTTATTAATTTTAAAATTCACAATCCCTAAATTATTTAATACTTAAATTAATAATTAATAACTTTATTTTTTTTGAAATTGATTATTAAATTGGATAATTTCTTGAGCAACTTTATCACTAACACCATTAACGCCATTATCTAAAGTTTTGATCATATTTTCATAATCTAATTTTAATTTTTGTTGGCGAGATTCATTAAATAATAATTCTAAAGATAAATTAATAATATTGTCTGCTGTAGCTTTTTCTTGTAATAATTCTGGTACTATCTCTTTCATTAAAACTAAATTAACAGGAGACATAAAAGGAATAGAAAACCGTAAAATTTTACGAGCAATCCAAATAGTAAAAGCATTAACTTTATAAATTACTACTTGAGGAATATTTAATAAACCTAATTCTAAATTAACTGTACCAGACTTTGTAATGGCTAAATCAGCACCAGCTAAAATATCTAAAGTTTCTCCTTCAAAAAGAGTTATATCAACAGAATATTGTTTAATTAAGTTTTCAATTTCTAAGCGATATTTAGATAAAGAAATAGGTAAATAAAAACGAGATGATGGTATTTTTTCTTTAATTTTTCCTGCCGATTCAAGCATTACTGGTAATAAATATTTTAATTCTTGCTGACGAGATGCTGGTAATAAAACAATCATTTTTTCTGATTCTTGAATCCCCAATTTTTTTCTCGCTTCTTCTCTTTTTGGTGCATTTTTAATGCGATCTACTAACGGATGACCTACATAAGTACTGCTCAACCCTTTTTCTTGATAAAATTTGGCTTCTTCAGGAAAAATTGCGAGTAATTTATCAGTAACGGCTACTAATTGCTTAACATTTTGCCCTAATGGTGTCCAAACCCAGAATTGTGGGCCAATATACCAAATTATGGGGATTTTAGGAAATTTTTGTTTGACATAGGATGCAATGGCTAAATTAGGACCTAAATAATCAATTAAGACGATAATATCAGGTAAATTAGCTTCTAAATATTTTTTAGTTTGTTGTTGAATTTTCCATGTAGGAATAATAAAAGGTAAAGATTCTAACAAACCCACTGAACCGATAGCGGTAGTATCAGCGATAATATTTGCCCCAGCACATTGCATTTTTTTTCCTCCTAAACCTTCAACATTTACGGGAATATTGAGTATTTTTCCTTGTCGATAAAGTGCTTCTACTAATAAACCTCCTTGTAAATCTCCTGAAACTTCTCCCGTACTAACAAATATTCGCATAGTATTGCCCACTGTAAATCATCATTGATTTTATCTCAAATTGTTCTATGAATACAGAAGACAGGAGATAGGGAGATAGGGAGATAGGGAGATAGAAAAGAAACAGGGAGATAGGGAGATAGGGAGATAGAAAAGAAACAGGGAGATAGAAAAGAAACAGGGAGATAGAAAAGAAACAGGGAGATAGGGAGATAGGGAGATAGGGAGATAGAAAAGAAACAGGGAGATAGGGAGATAGGGAGATAGTTAATATATTAAGCCCATATAATTGATTAAAAATGATAATTATTTTTTTTATATTTACTTTTGTTTAATGCTTATTTCTGCCTTGATTTTCTCTGGTAACATATCTTTTATTAATTAAACTTTCTTATCTCGAACTCAGATATTATCAATTATCATTATTATATTTATTAGTCAAACTTTTATTTACAAATCAAAAAAAATATGATTAGATTAATTATGCTAGGAGGCCCTGGTTCAGGAAAAGGCACTCAAGGGATTAAAATAGCTAAGGATTTAGATATTACGATGATTTCCACAGGGGATATTTTCAGAAATGCTATGGCGACAGGAGATGAATTAGCCATAAAAGCAAGAGAATATGTCGAAAAAGGGGAATTAGTACCTGATATGATGATGATAAAATTCATGAGAAAAAGACTTTTACAAGAAGATGTCGCTAAAGGTTGGGTTTTAGAAGGTTATCCTCGCACAGCATTTCAAGCAGAAGAATTAGATTTTTTATTAGAAGAATTTGAGCAAAAAATTACCTATGCAATTTACTTAAATGTTAGTGAAGAAACCATGATAAAACGTTCTTTATTAAGGGGAAAAGTTGATGATGAATTAGAAGTTATCAAGAAAAGAATTGAGTTATTTAAACAAAGAACAACTCCCATTTTAGAATATTATGAATATAAACATACATTAATTTCTATTTCGGGAGAAAATAGTATTGAAGAAGTAGAAAAAGAAATTTTTAGACAAATAAATATTATCTAATATAGCAATTTTTTCTATCATTAATCAATAATTCTGTTTAATTAGTAGTCAGTTATTGGCTATTAAATCTAATTAATATTTTATAAATACCACATATCATATTTTAAAAATTATGTTACCGTAATTCTAATTAAAATAAGTGCTTTTTTAATCATGAAATCATCATTTTCTAGTGGGATAGGTAAATTTAGTATCAGTGGTTTATCTATACGCCGTCATATCGCCACTATTATGTTAACTTTGGCGTTAATGGTAATTGGTATCTTTTTTATTACTACTATTAGTGTAGATTTGTTACCGTCTATCACTTATCCTCGTATTGGAGTAAGAATCGATACTGAAGGCATTGTACCAGAAATTGCCGTAGAAGAAATTACACGCCCTTTAGAAGAAGCATTTTCTGCCACCGAAGGAGTGGAATTAGTTTATTCTCAAACCAGAGAAAATAGCATTAGCTTGGACTTATTTTTCAAAGTTGGTGGTAATATTGATCAAGCCTTGAATGACGCTACAGCTTCTCTTAACCGTGCTAGAAGTCGTTTACCTGATGATATTGATAACCCTCGTTTATTCAAATTTGAGCCTTCTCAGTTACCAGTATATGAGTTTGCCCTTACTTCCGATGTTAGAAATATTTTAGATTTAAGGGTGTTTGCTAGGGAAGAATTAGCCAGAGAATTAACCGTTGTGGATGGTGTTGCGGTAGTTGATGTTTCTGGAGGTGTAGAAGAAGAAGTTAGAGTGGAAATTGATTTACAGCGTTTACAGTCATTAGGAATCAGTTTAAATGATGTTTTAGATAATATTCGAGATACTAACCAAGATATAACAGGAGGACGTTTATTAGGGGAAAATAATGAATCTTTAACTCGTGTGGTTAGTAAATTTACCAACGCCGATGAATTAAATAATTTATCCTTTACTATTCCTAATTCCGAAAATCCTATTTATTTAAACGAATTTGCTAATATTATTGATGATGCCCAAAATCAACGTATTTTTGTATCTCTTAATGGTACACCTGCGGTAAAAGTTAGTATTCAAAAACAAGCTAATGCAAACACTATCGAGGTGGTAAACGCTGTTAAAGCTAAAATCGAGGAGTTAAAGAAAGCTAATACCATTCCTAATGATTTAACTTTATTACCCACCCTTGATGAATCCGTATTTATTCGTAACGCCATCAATAATGTCATCACTTCAGGATTAATTGGCACAAGTTTAGCCGCTATTGCCGTATTATTATTTTTAGGCTCTATTCGTCAAACTATCATTATCGTCATCTCTATCCCTTTAGCTACATTAGCGGCGGTAATTATGATGAAAATATTTGGTTTAACCTTAAATGTTTTTAGTTTAGGGGGTTTAGCTTTAGGAGTTGGTATCGTCGTTGATAACTCTATTGTGATGCTAGAAACTATTATAGAAGGTACAGATAATATTATCCATGAAGGAAGTTCGGAAAAGGGAGTTTATCGGCGACAAATTATTACTCAATCCATCCAAAGCGCTTCGGAAGTAGAATCAGCATTAATTGCCTCCACTAGCACCAATTTAGTGGCAGTATTACCATTTCTGATGATTGGCGGTTTTATTTCCTTATTATTTAGAGAATTAGTTTTAACTATTAGTTTTGCGGTGGGAGCTTCCATTGTGGTAGCTTTAACTATTGTGCCAATGCTAACTTCTCGTTTATTAGCTATCAAATTCTCTAGTCAACTGAGACGATTTTTTATTATTTCATGGTTTAACAAGGCTTTTAATGGGGCTAATATTAGTTATACTTTTATTTTGAGTTTTTTGATCAAAATTCGTTGGGTTGTTATTCTTGTCATCTTTTTATTTTTAGGTACAACTAGCTTAAGTTTAGCCCAACAATTACCTCAAGAAATTTTATCAACTATCAACACAGGGCAAGTTAATTTATTCGCACAATTTCCTACCAATACAATCCTTGCCACTAATCGTCAAGTCATGGCATTAGTTGATGAAGTTATTTTACAACAACCGAACACAAAATATACTTTTAGCACCTCTGGCGGTGCATTATTTGCCACTAATACCAATGAAAATGTGTTGCGAGGCTCAAGTAATATTACCCTAAAATCAGGCACGAATGTTGATGAATATATCATTAAACTTAATCAAGCCTTAGACAAACTCAACTTAGTAAATATTCGTTTAAGAATTACCCCCGGCACTGTTAGAGGTTTAATTCTTAATAATTCTCCTGTTAGGGCAGATGTTGATATTATTTTACAGGGCAATGATCAAAATTTACTCGAAGAGACAGGAAGACAAGTTGTTAATATCCTTGATGAAAAAGCAAAAAAAGTCAAATTTCGCCCTGATGCGGATGTTAGTCAACCAGAAATTGTGATTCAACCTGATGTGCAAAGATTAGCTGATTTAAACCTCAATATTACCGATATTAGTGATTCCTTACAAACTACTGTTAGCGGTTTAGTTATTTCTCAATTACAAAGAGAGGATCGTTTAGTTGATATTCGAGTACAATTAGATTCAAACTTGGTAAAATCTGCCAATGATTTATTAAATGTACCTTTATTTAGTGATAATAATCGCTTAATTCGTCTAGGAGAAGTCGCCACTATTACCACAGGAGTAGCACCTTCACAAATTCAACGCATTAACCAACGACAAGTATTTATCATCACGGGAAACCTAGAGGAAATGGTATCTTTAGGGGATGCTTTAAAAGAAGTAGAAAGTATTTTAGACACCATTGATTTACCTGAAGGAATCCGTATCTTACCCAGTATTGCCGCCGAAAGTAACAGACAATTACAAGCCTCTTTGCCCATTTTAGGAAGTTTAGCCGCTTTTTTAGTTTTCGTGGTTATGGCAGTGCAGTATAATTCTTTAATTGATCCTTTGATAATAATGTTTACTTTACCCTTAGCCTTGTCAGGGGGAATTATTGGCTTATACGTCACAAAAACTCCCATCGGTGCAACGGTAATAGTTGGTGCGGTATTATTAATCGGTATTGTGGTAAATAATGCCATCGTCATGGTTGAGTTAGCCAATCAAATTTATGAAAAACAACAAAATAACCCCGATATTCTCAAACCAAGCCGTTATATAGCTATTCTTCAAGCCTCGGGAATACGATTACGCCCAATTTTAATGACAACAATTACTACGGTATTAGGGATGTATCCTTTAGCTTTAGGTTTAGGAGAAGGAGGAGAATTTTTACAACCTTTAGGTATAGTGGTATTTTGGGGTTTATCTTTAGCAACCTTATTAACCTTATTCTTAATCCCTTGCCTTTATTTATTACTTCATCAACCTTTTACCTTCTCAACTCCTCCGATTATCTTCAAAACTGACAATCAACCTCAAACACGAGAAAAACAGTTTATTTCCTGATGATAAAATCTGATGTCAAATTTCAGGTTTCCGCTATTCATAAAAAATATTGTTGAAGTTAATTTTCCTGAGTTTGATGTCATGATTCTCAACTTTTCATTGTCAATTCTTAAATTGTCTAGGTTTCCTTATATTAATTCTCGGTGTGCAATGAATATGACAGAATAGAAAATAATTATTTGATATAAGAGTTAATAATATCCTTTAGATACATTTAACATAAAAAAAATATGAGCACAGCAACATTAGAAACAAACGTAAATATAGGTTTTAGTCAAGATACTTTTAACACCTATGTCATGAATACCTATGGGCGTTTTCCCATTACCATTGAAAAAGGAGAAGGATGTAAACTTTGGGATACCAACGGTAAAGAATATCTCGATTTTGTGGCAGGTATTGCAACTTGTACTCTCGGACATGCTCACCCTGCTATGATTGAAGCTGTTACTAAACAAATAAAGAAGCTACATCATATCTCAAACTTTTACTATATCCCAGAACAAGGAGCTTTAGCAAAATGGATTGTTGATCATTCTTGTGCTGATAAAGTCTTTTTCTGTAATTCTGGTGCAGAAGCCAATGAAGCTGCCATTAAATTAGTGCGTAAATATGCCCATACTGTTTTAGAATTTTTAGAACAACCTGTGATTCTCACTGCTAAATCTAGCTTTCATGGTCGTACTTTAGCAACCGTAACAGCTACAGGACAACCAAAATACCAAAAACATTTTCAACCCCTAGTCCCCGGATTTGAATATGTAACTTATAATGATATTACCGCCATCGAAGAAGCTATCACTAATATTGATGAAGGCGATCGCCGTGTAGCTGCTATAATGATAGAGCCATTACAAGGAGAAGGAGGAGTGCGCCCTGGGGATTTAGACTACTTCTTAAGATTAAGAAAAATTTGTGATGAAACAGGGATTTTATTAGTTTTTGATGAAGTGCAGACAGGAGTAGGTAGAACTGGTAAAATGTGGGGATATGAAAATTTGGGCGTTGAACCTGATATATTTACAAGTGCAAAAGGTTTAGCAGGAGGTATTCCCATCGGTGCGATGATGTGTAAAGCTAAATGTGATGTATTTGAACCGGGTAATCATGCTAGTACTTTTGGCGGAAATCCTTTTGTATGTGGAACTTCTTTAGCTGTTTTACAAACGTTAGAAAAAGAAAACATATTACATAATGTTCAAGGCAGAGGAGAACAATTACGCACAAGACTCAGAGCTATTACTAAAAAATATCCTCAATTATTCACCGAAGTGCGAGGCTGGGGTTTAATTAACGGTATGGAAATTAACGCCGACATTGAATTAACTTCCATTGATATTGTCAAAAAAGCGATGGAAAAAGGCTTATTATTAGCACCTGCAGGACCTAAGGTAATACGTTTTGTACCACCTTTAATTGTTTCTGCTACAGAAATTGATCAAGCTATGAATATTTTAGAAGAAGCGATCGCTTTTTTTTAATAAAAATTTAGGAGTTAGAAAGGAAACGGGGAATAATGTAGGGGTGAATTGCTTTCACCCTCTTAATAGGAATTAGAAAAGAAACGGGGAATAAAAAATCTTTTTTGGATAAGTCTATTACTATCTCATTTAACTTGGGTTTCATTTAACAATAAAATTCGCTTTTATCGAGGATAATTTCACCGTAACCAGCAACCCAACTAATCCAAACCCCAGAGGTTTTTTCGCACAACAATAACGCTTCACTATCACTATATTCACTAGGAGATTGATTAAGTTTCACCCAAGAATCACGATTATAAGTAATATGACAAACAGGAGTCCAATTTGCTGGGATGGAATTTTGAACTTCAGACTCAACACTGAAAGAAACGGGTGCTAATTGTAATACCATAGCTTTGCTCCATAAAAAAGTAAAATGACGGAGAAAATTTATTTCTTGATACATAAGAAACTTTTTATTTCTGTATATAATGTTACCAAATCTCCCTTTAAGTAAGAAGTAATGTTATAAAAACTTAATATATAATTAATAAGTATTTATTATATAAGAATCGTCATGACTTTTAAAATCTTAGTTTTACTACATATCCTAAGTGCTACTATTTGGACAGGAGGGCATTTAGTATTAGCAATAATAGTATTACCAAAAGCTCTCAAAAAAAAGAGAATCAGAATTAATCGAAAACTTTGAACAAAACTTTGAGACACTAGGGCGTGTCATCAATTAAATCTATAAGTCTTCTATGGATAAGAGTTTCAGTCTTTTCTCTTTGACAATTTCAAATAAGCGAAAATATTTATCCTCTAAGGTTTTCACAGCTAAATAATGACAAGCCCTAGTATTAATATACCCATTGAAAGGGCTACTCCTATTTCCTAACTCCTAATAAATTAACGCATGGTATATTTAAAATTAGTTGAACCTTTATAACCCGTTAACTTAGCTAATTTCTCTAAATCTTGCACTCCTTCATAGATTTTACCGTCAATAATCCATGTCGGAAAAGCACGAATTTTCGCATCAACACACTTTTGAGGTGCAGGAGAAACACCTTTAGGATCACATTCTACCTTCCCAACTTCTTTAAATGCTTCTTTACCAAATAGCTGTTTTTGTTCGTAACAATGAGGACACCAATAAGCAGAATACATGATTGCACCCTTAGAAGCCAAGTGTTTTGCTAAGGCAATTTCTGATTCTCCTGAAGTAGTAGTTATTTCCCATCCTAAAGGAGGTTTTGGTGCAGTTTGTGCTTGAGTAATCGGTGTTTTTCCTCCTGCGGCTAACTCCATATTGGGATCAACAGCAGTCGTGTTAACATTAGCATAAACTCCCACCGCACTAACTAGGGTAATTAAAGCAACGGTAATACCAGTAAAGAAAATTTGTCCCATATCTTTCCAATCATGACCAATAATAGTTAATGTTAATAGAGTAAAAGAAAACAACGCCGAACTAATACAATAAGGACAGACTGCTTGAAGTTTAAAAGCTAAAACATACATTAAATAACTGCTAAAAGCGGCCATGGCAAAAGTAACAAGTAACATTAACCACCAAGAAGACTTTTCTAATTTTTGTCTTAATTCTTTATTTTTTTCAGGGTTGATAAATAAAGGAGCTAATGCTAATATTGCCATAGTGAAATAAGCCAATGATCCAAATACCGTTAAAGGTATGCCTGTTTTACCTTGAGGATCAAGAGGATAAGCATAAGCACTATCTAAGACGCTGTTACATCCCCCACTACCGTTAGCAGTACAGGCAACTTCTCCACCACTTAATTTCAAAATCGTTAGATATATGGTTAAAATTAAACCAACAATGGCGATCGCACCAATAATAAATCGAGAATTGCGTTGAATCCAAGGCAAGTTACGACGACGACGAAGCATAATGATTATCTATAAAAATTAAATTAATAAGTATCTGAATTTTAACAATTAAATAAAGTAAAAGGAAATAAATAGATAATAAGTAATAGTTAAGAAAGAATAAATAGACAATAGTCAATGGTAAAGTCTTAATTATCAAAAATGGCTGATTATTTTTTCCTGTTATTAGGGTTAATGAGCGGTTTTGATAACAGAAGGAGTGGAAGAATTAGATAGAATTATCGGAGTTTGTGCAGCTTCAATAAACTGTGAAACCCTACTAGGATCTATAGTTTCATCAATTTTACCATGACGTTTTAAAGAACTTGAAACAATTACACCATCGGCAACACTCATCAAATCTCCGATATTTTCCCAATTTGCACCGCTACCAATTAAGACTGGAGTACCTTTAGCGGCGGATTGTGCCAATTCTAAGTCATCTTTACTAGGAGGTAAACCCGTTGCCCAACCTGATAAAATTACCGCATCAGCTAAACCTCTTTCGATGGTATCTTGTACCGCAATAGTTAAATTAGGTGTACCTAAAGGACGAGCGTGTTTCACTAAAACATCAGCAAAAATTGCAATATCTTCTCCTAATTCTCGGCGATACCGTTGGATTTCGTGGGCTTTTCCTTCAATTAAACCTTGATCTGTGGCCATGACTCCTGTATATACATTAACCCGAATAAAACTTGCCCCAACACAAGAAGCGATAGCCAAAGCACTTTTAGCATCATTTCGCAATACATTTAACCCTATAGGTAGCATAATAAGATTCATAATGCGATCGACAATTAAAGTCATGGCGCTAATAGTGGCAGGATCTACATTATCCTTAGTAAAAGGAGCATCAAAAAAATTTTCAATAATAATACCATCAACACCACCCGCCGCTAAAGCAGTAGCTTCTTGCTCTGCTCTTCGCATTACATCTCTTAAACTTCCTCCCCATCTAGCAGAAGTGGGTAAAGGTAATAAATGAACAACACCAATAATAGGATTTTTTTTGCCGAAAATTTTTTCAGTTATCATAAAAATTTAGTATATATTCCTCTCAAATAGGGAATTTAGTCAATTTATCTAGTCCAATTAGCAAGTTTTTATTTTAATAGCGCTTGGTAATTCTCTTCAAATATTTTACTACTCATCTGTTAGCAAAAATACCTTGTTATAATATTCTGATGCACAAAAAGTACCCTTACCTTTGATGAACATTTATAAATCATTTATCTTCCATTCTCATATTTTGAAAAATACTGCGTTGATAACTAGCGGTAGTTTTATCTTGATAATTCTTTTCGGTGTTTTGGGTATGGGGAAAATTACCAATAATTTTATAGAAAGTATAACTCACATTTTTGATCACGAAATTACACCCCCCCAAATTAATAATCCTCACTTCATCGTTAAACAAATACAAGCCGTTAGTGAGTTGACTACCACAAAATTTGTTATGGATGCAATTGTACCCACTTCTTCCAGTCGTAAACTCGGTAATTGGGTAATTGGGGAAACAAGTTTACTTTATGTAGCTAGAGGAGAAGTAAAAGCAGGATTAGATTTGAGTAAAATAACCACAGATAACATTCAAGTTAATGAAGATACATTAAAAATCACCCTACCTGCACCTAAAATTTTAGACGAGAAAATAGACGTTAACCAATCTCAAGTTTATGATTATAACCGAGGCTTTCTCAACTTAGGTCCTGATATTGCTCCACAATTACAAGAACAAGCACAACGTCAAACTTTAGTCAAAATAAAAGAAACTGCCTGCGCCCAACAAATATTAAATCAAGCTAACGAAAAAGCAGTTATATTAGTTACTCAATTAATGCAAACGGCAGGTTATCAAAACGTAGAGGTAATAACCACCCCATCCCATCAATGTCTATAGTCACAATCAAAGGAGGAAGAAAAATTAATCATAGATTCTTCACTCCTAATTCGCTATTACTTAATCACGACTATTAATAGCAATCAATAATCGGAGAATAAAGACAAATAAATTAATGTAAGTAAGATACATTGAAAGAGCCGCCGATAAATATTGATTATCACGATAAGCACGAGGTAGTATGTAAAAATCAACTACTGATGCACCAGCAAATAAAAACACTCCTAAACCTGAAATACCGATTTCTAACCAACTAGGGGTAAAAATACCGAATAAGCTCAATACTATCTGTAAAAGCATAACTATCACAAGGGCAATGATTCCCAATTGCACTGTTTTAGTTAAAGCCAATCCGTCTTCATCTCCTAAATTTGACCCTATATTTCTAGCAATAACAAAAGTAATGCCACATCCTAAAGCGGCCATGGCTACACCATTAATTCCTACTCCATTAGTGCCTAAAGCCACGAAAACAATGCCACTAAGAGTATAACCTGTTAAAAGACTATATACCGTTAAAAGTGGTAAAGCAATGCTATTATCCGCCCTTTCAGCAATACCTCTAACCACAAAAAAGAGAACTATTTGTGCAATCATTGCCCCGATAAAAGTAGGCATGAATAAGGATGGATTTGATTGAATCATCCCCAAGCCACCGTAAGTGCCCACTGCCGTTAAAACTAAACCCCCCCCTAAATAAGGTAATGCTTTATTAATTACATTCGGACCTACTAAAGATTGTCCTTTAGCTTTTTTAATTGAATCACGAAAGTTACTTGTTGTTGCCATGATTTTTAAAAATCCAATTATTGACTTACTGTTACTAATTTAACTTACCTTTCACTTTTTATGACATAGTATGAACCGAACTTATTTAATAAAAATTTCCCTTTGATAATAAGCATTTCAAAGATAGTTTAAATAAAATTTTTTTTCCCTTGCTTTTTTTATTAATCCTAGATATAATAAGTAAATGTGAGCAAATTGCTTCACTCGGGGGCGTGGCGGAATGGTAGACGCTACGGACTTAAAATCCGTTGACCTTAATCGGTCGTGAGAGTTCAAGTCTCTCCGCCCCCATACTTTGAAAGTATATGTCAAAATTTCTGCGTGTTACTTTACTCCTAACTTTGCCAAGTTGCCATTTTTATATTTCTTTCATCAAGTGGTAATATTATCGTTCCAATATCTATCTAATTCCTAAATCATCTCTGGCTTTCTTCAAAGTCCAACGTACTTCTTTGTAACGAAAGTATCCTAGTGTCCCAACAAATTTTGAGACGTTAGATTCACTGGAGTAGATTCCTTAATATAACTAATTATGTAATAGACATCTCCAAAAATTGACAAATGTTCTCCATCAGTTGATTGTAGAACATTTAGTATACTTCTGACTACTTATCAACTGCAACGATAAAATAAGGTTTTGATATATTTGCATTATCTAAATCAAGATTTATTTGTTCATTTTATATTTATTTCTTTGAAAATTATTTATATTTATTTATAATACTAATGCTCCTATTCTTAATCTTACTAATCCACATATTGTTAGGATTACTTTTTCATAATTTTCTTCTTTTAATCTAAATCTTTCTCCCGCTATTCTAAATATTTTTATTAATCTCATTACATGCTCTACAAATATTCTTTTTTCTGCTTTTTTTCTATTTTCTTCCTTTATTTCTTCTGGCATTTCTTTTTTTCTTGGTTTCTTTTTTGGTGTGGTTATTCTTTCTCCTCCTTGATAACCTTTATCCCCTTGAAATTTTTGTCTTTGATCAAAATTTTCTTGTTGTTTTCTCAATAAATTTATATCACTTGCTTTCCCCATTTCTCCCACTATTACATCCACAATTTCATTTCCTTTTGGCGTTGTTATTATTTGATTTTTAAATGTGTGATTTTTCTTCTTTCCTGAATAATAATCTTTCTGTTTTTCATAGTCTTTTGGTCTCTGTCTAGCTTGTTCTGTTGTATCTACAATTAATTCTAATTCTGTTAATATTTCTGTTACCCATAAATATTCATTTTCTTTTTTTTTTACTTGTTCTAATAAACTTGGTGGTAAAATTCGATTAAAATATCTATCCAATAATGAAAAATATTATTCGCCGTTGATTCACTTACTCCAAAATGTATTCCTAATATTTGAAAAGTAAGTATATGATGTAAATAATATAAAGTTAAAATAATTTCATCTTCAGCATTTAGATGTTTTTTTCTTCCACCCCCACTCTTAATTAATAATTTTCTCTCCGCAGAAATTGTATTCTTTTTATTCATATTAATTTTTATGGCATTTTCTATTAGTTGTTTTAACTGTGGGTAAGTAATACCAATTATTCTTTTCGTTTCTTTTGGGTTATTATGGATATATTCTAAAGTTTTATTCATTAGGAGTAATCGGCTAATATAATATCTATAGATTTATTATTTTAGCTTATTTTTTATTTTGGAGATGTCTAATATAGTATTTTTGAGTGTGAATTAACCGAAACAAACTATGCTAAATTACGTTTTCGTCTCAGTAAGTTAATTAAAAAAGATGATAATGATAATATTCGTTTTTATTTTATGTGTAAATGTTGTCAGGGTAAAATAGAACGTATTGGCGGTGAATTACCTAGAGATAATACTATTTTCTTTATCTAAGTTGCGTAAGGGGTAAGATGTAAAAAATTCTTTTTTAGAAAATTTACTATTAAACCTTATGTTGATTATCTTTGAGCAGTTGCTTTTTTCTATTGCCTTACGCTTCTTACTATATACAAATTTCAGCTATTTTACTAGACATTTCAATCGAACTTTATGTATAATAATTAATATACTTACGCAATCGTACCTTGAAAACTTTATATATCAATACCTTCGTTCAAGGGCCGTCTGAATTATTATTAATACCTATTAGGGATTGAAACTATCTGACGTTGACTTTGGTGACCTAGAAATCACGTCTGAATTATTATTAATACCTATTAGGGATTGAAACAAGAGGGTTTTGTTTATCGTTTGTTTATCAATCAAGTCTGAATTATTATTAATACCTATTAGGGATTGAAACATTAATGAAAAATGTATAGAGATTAATAAAAACGGTCTGAATTATTATTAATACCTATTAGGGATTGAAACATCTTGGATAATTTACGGATAGTATTAATAATGAAAGTCTGAATTATTATTAATACCTATTAGGGATTGAAACATAACTTAAAACCGAATAACTACCACGTTAAAGAAGTTGTCTGAATTATTATTAATACCTATTAGGGATTGAAACTTGAACTTGAATCATTAAAAACATAAATAAATACTTATAAATAAATACCTAATTTTTCAGTTTGAATTTAATTAGGTGTAATTTGTTATGGAATTAAATCCCCAAAACATTTGTAGCATCAAATTTCAAAAGATAAACTTAAAAATTCTCGTTCTAAATTTTAGTTAAGTTATCTATTATATTAAGAGAACTATGTCTTTTCTTTCTCAAAATGAGAATTGCTGAAAACTTATTTAAATTATTTGTCAAAACTTTTCTTTATCTTGCATAAATTTGTTAATCATCACTGATAAATATAGGTAAGGATTAAGTTTATTAATCCCATATGAAATATTAAGGAGATAATTTTTTGACAAATTCATCATTTATCGTTATTGATACCGAAGGCTCTGATATACTTAGAGAAATTGCTATTATTGACGGTGAAGGAAATTTAATTTATGAAGCCTTTACCGATACTGAAAATAAAAAAGTTAAGCTAAAAGTTAAATCCTTAGAGTTAATTATTGAAGACTTAAAACAGTTATTACCTGATAAAATAATTATCTGTCATAATGCCCAACATGATGCTAATGTATTAAGAAATAGTTTTCGTCAATGTCGGCAAAATTTTCCAAAAGTTACCTTTCTTTGCACTGTAGAATTAGCAAGAAATAATTATCCTAATTGTGAAGGTTATAGTTTAAAATTTTTGTCGAAAAAACTTCGATTAAAAGTCAGTAATAAACTTTTTCGAGATGTAGAAGCCCATAGCGCCCGTTATGATGCCCAATTTACTTTACAATTATATTTACATCTTCTCTCTCTGACAAAAAAACCATCTATGTCATTAAGCAATATTGTCAATCCTTTTAGTAGCAATCGAGTTGATAATCCTTTTCAAAGTCATTTAGATTTTAACCATATTTATCAAAGTCAGTTTCATTATCTTAAGTCAATTGTTGAAGATATTAAAAGCGATAATAATTCTCAAAGTAAAGCTGTCGTTGTCATGGGAGAAGCTGGTAACGGTAAAACTCATCTGATGATGCGTCTAGCTAAGGCAACTTTAGAAACTAATCGTTTATTGTATGTGCGTCAGCCTAATAATTCTCAGTCGGTAATGCACCATATTTATTCCCGAATTTTAGAATCTTTTGCTCAAAAAGTCAATATTGCCAATAGTGAGCGCACTCAGTTAGATTTATTATTAGTGCGTAGTTTTACCAAAATTTTAGAGTTAATTCAACAAGAAGATTTTTCTCAAAAATTAGAAAGCATAATCTTAGCCTTAAAAAATGATAGCTTATGTTTGTTTGATCGACTAGGAAAAGAAGGTACACAACAACACGGAAATAATTGGAAATATATTGACAATAAAATTACTCAATGGTGGGAAACAAATTATTCTGCTGGTGGTTATTCCCCCCATATTTTGCAAGGAATTATTAAGTTTTGTAGCTATAAAGATAATCCTATCACAGGAATTAAGTATAAAGATCAAGTAAGAAGATGGTTAGCAGGTAGTCAATTAAGTGATAATATTTGTGAGCAAATAGGCTTAAATAATTGGCAGGAAAATTTAAGTAGAGAAGATTTTGCTTTAGAAGCCATGAGTTTATTCGGAAAATTATCTACTTTAGATGAACCTTTAATTATTGTCTTTGATCAGTTAGAATCTTTAATAAGTAATCCTTCTCTTTTAATTAGTTTTGGTAATGCTATAAGAGAAATTTTAACCCAAGTTCCTAATAGTTTAATTATAGTCAATCTTTTCCCTGATCGTTGGTATAAATTTCAACAATATTTTGATGTTTCTGTCACTGATAGATTATCACAACATCAAATCACTTTATCACGTCCTGATAACCAGCAGTTAAAACAAATTTTAAGTTTAAAATGTGAAGGTGTCGGCGTAAAATTAGAAGAGTTATTTAATCCTCAAGAATTAAGTATAATTTTTCAAGAGTCTTCTATCCGAAAAGTTATTAATAAAGCCTCTGATTATTTTCGTTATAAATCCCAAAATATATCTTTACCTGTCAATCATAATCATTATAAAAATCAAGAAAGTTTATCTAATCAATCTCTTACTTCTGAAGAAAAATTAATAAAATTAGAAACTGCTTTTAAAGAATTTGTCAATATTTGTTTACCTTTAATTAATAGTAATATTAACATTCAATTTGATTCACAAATAAATAATAATAGTACTATCTTGCCTGAAAAAGAGACTTTATTAATAGAAAAACAAGAAATTATTAAACAAAAAGATTTACAAATAAGTCCATTAGAAGCTAAATTAATTCAAACAAATAATGATAAAACTTCATTAGCGTTAGATTTGCCTAAGCCAAAAGTAGAGAATAAATCTACTTTATTAGATAATGCTATCACAATTATTGAACCTTTACCACTTATAAAACCTATCAACAATATTGATAATGAGAAAAGTAAAATTAAAGATTATTTAGTAGAAACGAAACAATTTTTAGAGGAAGATTATCATAACCCTCATATTATTACTGATGATGACGATATTGGAAAATTAGTGATAATTATGGAGGCTTTTCAAAAATATGATAACACCATTCAAATTGATCAATTAAGGTTAGGTAAAAAATCTCTTCCTAATCACTTATTAATTATTAAAAATAATCTTCAATATACCTTTGCCTTTTTACAAATTGGTGGCGCTGGTTTTACTGCCAGAATGAAAAATTTTAATCAGTTAGTTTCTTCTCACAATCACATCAAATTTACTTTACTTCGAGATGAAAGAGAAGGTTTTATTACGGGGAAAGTTGGTAAGGAAGAAATCGAAAAACTTAACTATACAAAAAATGGTGAATTTCTCATGATGGATAAACAAAATCGAGTTATTTTCGAGTTAATTTATAAGCTAATTATTGATATTCAAGAAGGTGATTTAGATGTACAATTAAACCATGCGATCGCCACTTTAATCAAAGAATATAAATCTTATGGATTAATAGAAAAAATATTTTATCAAAATTAGGGCATAAATTTTTAGTAAATTATTAATTCTCGTGAATTTTTTGGAGAGATTTAGTTAAATCAGCCGTTAAAATCAAACTATTCTCTCGGGTAGATTTCCCTTGATATTCCCTAACTTTCAAACATTCACCAAGGGTAACAGTAACGCTACAGCCACGACTAGGTATAGGTTGACTATATTTAATACTGACGGGTAAAATTTTGACTTCAACTTCAGGATTAGTGATTTCTACCTCTAAAGCAATTTTGGCAACACCTCTTTTCAAAAGTTGCACTTCATCTGTACGAAAGATATTACCTTCGGGGAAAATAACCACCATCTCCTCCTGACACAACAAATCAAAACTATGACGCAAACTATCTAAACCAGGTTTATCCGTATTAACAGGAAAACCACCTAAACTTCTGATAAACCAACCTTGAATACCTTTCATTTCGTTAGCCGACACCATAAAATGAGGATTTCTACCGCTAACCAATTTACCTGTAGCATAAGGAACTATTAAAGCATCCCAACGAGAGCGATGAGTAGGCGCAATAATTAATCCGCCATTTTTAGGTACATTTTCCTTACCAATAATGGTAATTTCTTTAAAGAAAAAAGGAAAAATTAATTTAGTAGTTAAAGGATAAACTAATTGAATCAGAAAAGGAGAAATATGTGAAGTAATATGACTTTCATGGTGAATTATTGGTGATTTAATCATCATAATATGTGTGCAAAAATTTGTGTTTTATTCTATTTATAGCTTAAAACTAATTGCCGTTGAATTTTCATCTTTAGTGACACTTTTTAATCTGTCAATTATTCTTTAATGAAAAATGATTTTTTCTGAGAATTTGTTAAATGTGAAGTATCCGCTTCTAACTCTAATTGCCAATAATGACCTTTATTAACTAAAATGGTAAGAGAGCATAAAGAGGCTTTTATGTCAATATTATTTTTTAATAAACTTCTAGTGATACCAAGTACAGAAATGCCATGACCAATTAATAATAAATTACCACTAAATTGTTTTATTAATAACTGTGTAACTTTTTGCATTCTTTCTAAAACCATTGCTTCTGTTTCAGGATAAATCGGAATAATTTGAGAAGTATAACTCCAGTCAATACAATCATAGATATAATCTAATTCTTTTCGGGGATGAATTTGAGGTTTTTCCGTCATCCAATCAGGATTATGCCATTCTCCTAAACCTGCTTCTAACTTTATCGGTAAATTAAGTAGTTGTGCCACAGGATGTGCTGTTTGAATGGTGCGTAAAAAGGGTGAAGCGATAATATGATCAATATTCTCACATTTTAACCTCCCTGCTAATTCTGAGGAGTGAATAATTCCATCTTCTGACAAAGGAGGATCATAACGTCTTACAGCCGTATTAAACCACTGTGGATAAACAAAATCGAATCTATTTCCGTGTCTAGCAATTAAAACCTTAGAAGACATGAATCTTTATATTTATTCAAATTAAATGACATCTTTGTATGATTTATCAACAATGATAATGTTATGTAAAGCAAAATAAACTTTCCTATACACTATTAAGGTTATATTGACAAGTTTTTTAATGTTTTTTTAAGATTCTTGACAAAATGATGACAAATGGAGATTTTCCTATTACTCTAAAGATAGTTAAAAAAAACAAGGTTTTATGAATATTAAAATTTTTTAACATTTATCTTAGAACTCCAGTTGAGGAGTTAAAACAATGAATATATGGTTATCTTTCTTCTTTTCTCTATTATTAACTACCTTAGTTAGTTTTGCCGCCCCCGTAGTATTTTTCACCTTAATCTTAGGAAGTTTTGCCCTAGTGTCTTATGTTCCCTTTACTAATGTATGGGCAGAAAATATCTATGAACAAATTTGGAATTTTTTAGCGGTTTTTGGAGAAGGTTCTGGTAGTATAGGTATATTGACAATTGCAGCTACTTGTGCCGTTGTCGGATGTTTATTCGAGACTTTAAATTTTTATCGCCATCGCATTCTTCTTAAAGCGAACTCTTCATGGCATCCTCACAAAGTACCTGAAATGATGTCCAAAATTAGAATTACTCATAAATAGAGTTAAATAGTTACAAGTATAATCGGTTTTAGTCACCCAAATAAGCATTTAAAACTTGAGAATTGTTTTGTATTTCTAAAGGAGTACCATAAGCTAGATTTGTCCCTTCAGCTAATACCCAAACATGACTACATAAAGACATAATTACGTCCATATTATGTTCAATAATTAGAAAAGAAATACCCTGCTTATTCCAGTTAATAATATGTTCACAAATTTGATTAATTAAAGTAGGATTAACTCCAGCAGCAGGTTCATCTAGTAAAATTAATTTAGGATTAGTCATTAAAGTTCTAGCCATTTCTAATAGCTTACGTTGCCCTCCAGATAACGCTCCAGCATAATCATAGGCTTTTTGAGCCAATCCCACAGATTCTAAAATAGTCATGGCTTTTTCTCGATTTTCCTTTTCTTGTAGGCGAATTTTACCCTGATGGAAGATGACGGAAAATAAATGTTCTCCTGTTTGATTTTGAGTAGCTAATAACATATTCTCTAATACCGTTAAACGAGATAAAACCCTCGCAACCTGAAAAGTGCGAATAAAACCTAGAGTAGCGATTTGATGAGGGGGTAAATCTTGTACAGGTTTTCCTTCAAATAATACTTTCCCTGTGTCAGCTTTGAGAAAATTAGATAATAAATTAAATAAAGTACTTTTTCCCGCTCCATTAGGGCCAATTAATCCAGTAATGCTGTGATGTTGGACTTGAAGATTAGCATTATTTACAGCTTTTAAGCCTCCAAAACTTTTAGATAAATTAACGGCTTCTAAAATAAAATCTGTGGATATAGAATGATTATTTTGCTCCATGTTTTGACGAAGGAAATGATTATTTTTCTAGCAATCTTTAAATATAGCAGAAGCTAGATCGGATAAGACAATAAATCAATCAAATTGGTTAATAATAAAATTTAGTGTTTCTGAAAAAAAAGGTTAAAATAATACTGTTGCTTATTTTGCACAGAATTAGTTGAGTATTTTAGTGGCAAAATAAATTTCTATTCTATTATCATTTATCATTAGAATAAGCAGTATTTAAAGATTAACCATAAAGGGATTAAGATTTGTGTTATATCTGGCAGAAGTAAAAAATCAAAATAGAGGATTTGTTGGTGGCTATAAAACTGAGTTAAAACTCTTGGCTTCTCAAGGTGTTGATCAAACTTGGAATACCTTAGGAGGAGAAGATATTATTGCTACGGATCTTATCGCAGATCAAACAGGAAAAGGAACTCTTTACATTATCAACTTAGATAACAATAAACAACTTCAGGGTACACCAGAATTGGCTGGTTCTCGTATTGTTAATTATTTACGTCATTTTTCTCGCACTTTAGAAAAGTCTAAATCTCAAGAAGAAGAAATAGAAGAATGGAAAACTTCTTTAAAAATACAAGGAGAAGAAATTGGCCGCCGACAAGCAGAGCTTGATCAACAACAGCAAATATTACAACAACAACAGGAAGAATTAGTCAAATTAGAAGAAGAAAAAAATAAGTTAAATGGAGCATGGGAGCAACTTAGAGAAGAACAAAGAAGATTAGTAGATAATCAGACTAATCAAGGGGAAATTAAGGGAAAATTACAAAATATATTGTCAGACATTGGTGAGAATGGTTTTAATCCTGAAAATTTACATCAGGCTTTTGCAGGGCTGAATAATCAACAAAACGTATTAAATAATTATTGGCAACAATTAGAAGCTCATAAAAGTACATTACAACAAAAACAACAAGAATTAGACGGCAAAAAACACTATATTGAGCAACTTCGTCAAGATATGGAAACTCAGCAAAATAACTTACAAAAAGCCTTAACGGGTTTACAATCTGATCAAATTTTATTAGCAGAAAAGGAATATTCTTTAGGGCAATTAAACTTAAATTTAGAAAGTCTCAGTCGCCTTGATTTAGAAGTTTCATTTTTAGCTGATGATAGCGAAGATATTGAAATAGATTTTAGTGCTTTAGAAAGTATGCCTTTAGGTAAATTAGAAGATACTGTTAATCAGATTCAACAAGAAACGGCTAAACTGGTTAATTTCGTTAACTTACAGGAAGAAGAATTAACTTTACAAAGCGATGATGTTAAACAAATTCAAGCTAAGCTTAATCAAGCTAGTGAGGTGGAAAGATTTAGTTTAGAAACAGAATTAGCCGATTCTCAAGAAGCTATGAAATTATTAAATGAGACATTAGTCGGACAAAGACGAACTCTCAAAAGACAACAAAAAATGCTCAATCAACATCTCAGGATTTTTAGTCGTCGTAAAGGAATAATTGATCTTGATTTTTCTGATACCATTAATCTACGTCCCGTTTTAGCAGAAATTGAAACGCAACAGAAATTAATGCAACAACAAAAAGACAAACTTAATGCTGAAATTAATGCTTTGCGTCAAAGTAATCATCACATTGAAGATCATGTTTCTGAGCAGCAACAACAATATTCTCACAAACAAGCACAATTGAAACAAGAAGAGGATAAATGGTTAAATTTATATGGTGAAGTTACTCAAACTCAAGCTCAAATTAACCTTTTAGAACAATTATTACATCCTATTCAAGAACAAGTGAATATTATCCGAAATCATTTACAATCTTTGGAACAATTAACTCAAAAATTCGGTCATGGTTTTCATCAACTACAATCAATGTTTTAATCTTTTTACCTCATTAATTTTCTGTGAATACAATTCATCAATGTCTATTTATTTTATTGACAGTAATTAACTTAACCGTAGTGATTACAAAGGGTATGGCGGAGGAGATTAATATTCCTGAAAAAAGTCAAGAATTTGATCTAGATCCTGCTATTATCGAAAATAGTCCTGTGATTCAACAATGGATACAAGAAATTCCTGATGTAAGTGCTAAAATTCTTTATCAACCTAGTTTTCGCACTAGATACCGTTTTGGTTACACTCAATTTCCTTCTAATAATGATATTGGTGGCGTTTTTGTAGGGGTAGAAGATTTTTTTATTGGTAATACTCCCTTAACTTTTAGTGCGAAATATAGTACCGATATAAGTAATTCTTCTAAAGATAATCGAATAAGTTTATCTGGTAATCTACAATATTATGTTTTACCATTAGGAAATTACATTAATATAGCTCCCATGGTAGGATATAAATATATAGAAACCAATGGTTATAATACAGACGGTTTAAATGTGGGAGTAAAATTTGCGTTTATATTATCACCTCAAGGTGCGGCGGATATTTTTTTAACCCAAAGTTTTGTTTCTCCTAATAGTAAAGAAGAAGTTGGTATTACAGAAATAAATGTAGGATATGCTTTAACTAAAAATATACGTTTATCCACAGAAATTGGTTGGCAAAATTCTATCAAACAAAATGACTCTCAAATTAGTATTGGTTTTGAGTGGATGCCGTAGGTAAAATTAATGGTTTGTTTACTTCGTCAAAGACAAAACAATACGCAGTTTTAACAATATTTATTCAAAAATTCAACACTTTTGAGACTATTATCTCCATAAAATTTTTTGGTAATTATTATTCATATCAACCTGATTTCGAGGCTATTAAACCTAAAACTTGCCTAAATAGGGTTTGCTGAATAAATCAGAAAGCTATTAAAATCAAGGCTTGGGCCATCGTTAAGTTAATAAAAAAGTGCGTAGTTTTAGGCATTTTTGCTCAAAAAACAGGGTAGTATTATACAGTTACAAACTCTAATTTCAAAAATCAAAACCATTAAAACCTTTGCCCTTTGCCCTACCCCTTCCTCAGACTTTTTCAGCAGACCCTAAATACGATATTCTTTCCTCAAACTAAAATACCATAAGATTTTCCTTAAATGTTCACGATAAGCAAATTATTAAGACTGTATTTTGTTATTGTCTGCTAATAGTTACGATATGATTGATTAGCTTATGTATAATTTTCTCTTCTATATTTTAGATTAACATACATAATTTCAGTTAGTTATTATTATTGCACTCAAGGAATTAATTCGAGCCATGAATTCAAATTCTCATACCGAAAACAAGACTTACTCTACAATCCGCCCGATTATTGCTACTTCTCTTGATGGAATTGCTTTTAAAAATGAAACTCTTTTTGCTACTGATTCTCGAAATGGTTATTTGTTACAAATTAATCCTTTGAATAGTGTTACGAGGATAATTAATAATTCCTGTTGGCAAGATTTTATTGGTGCGAAAGGTTTATGTGTTACGGATAATGAAGTTTGGTTTATTAGTCGGGATAGCGTTTTTTGTTGTTTAATTGAATGGCAAGAGGGGATGGCTACGGTAACTTCTCCTCCTAGATTTTGCTTTAACTTATCCTATACAGGTAATGGTATTGCTATTTGGGAAAATACTATTTATATTACTTGTGAAAAAATGGGTCATATTTTAGTTTATTCTAAAACTGGTGAAGTTATTACAAAGTTTTATGCCCCTGGTATCGGCAATGAAAATATTACGGTAAAAGGTGAAGAAATTTGGTTATGTGATAATTTAGAGCAAACAGTTTATTGTTTGGATAAGGTAACAGGAAAAGTTAAATATCATATGTTAACTCCTTTTGAATATCCTAGTGCTTTAAGTTTTTATCATGATCAAGAAACAAATCAAGATATTTTATATATAGCTTATAGTGATCAAGAGCCTTATATTCGAGATAATCCCAATGCTGAACCTAATCATGAATTATTATATCGTGATCGTACTTTTATTCATCCTTTATATTTTAAATATGATGAGGAGAATAAATATACTTTGTCTAATGGATTTCTGTTAGAAATGAGTTATCTGGAGGAAATTTCTCCTTTAAATTCGATTAAATTGAAAGACTTAGAATGGCGAATTGCCTTACCCACAGAAAGTGATAGACAAAAAATCAAAAGTATTGAAGCAGTGGGATTGCCTTATGTGGAAGAAGATTATAATGGGCAAAAGGTAGCTTTATTTAAGTTTCCTGAGTTTACTTCCTCCAAGCGTTTTGTTTTTGGATGGCGAGTAATTTTAGAAGTATGGAGTATAAAATATCAACTTAAGCCTCGTGATTGTGAGAGTTTACCTCCTTTATCGGCGGAGGAAGAAACTAAGTATTTGTTAGATGATGATAATTTATCTATGAATACAGATCTTATTTTAAAGGGTGCGGAAGAAGCTAGAGGTACAGAAACGAACATTTTAAGAAAAATGTATAATATTCGTAATTATGTTTATGATCATCTCAGTTATGGCATTAAACCTCATATTGATACCCCTGATATTGTTTTAAAACGTGGTGTTGGTTCTTGTGGTGAATATTTAGGGTTATTATTAGCTTTATCACGGTTAAATGGAATTGCTTGTCGCACAGTGGGAAGATATAAATGTCCTTTAAAAGTATTAAATTTTGGATTGCCTTTAACCCCAGATTTTAATCATGTTTGGATGGAATTTTATTTACCTAGTATTGGCTGGTTGCCTATGGAGTCTAATCCTGATGATTTAGATGATGGCGGCCCTTATCCCACTAGATTTTTTATGGGATTATCATGGTATCATGTTGAAATGGCAAAAGATGTACCTTTTGAGACTTTAATGAGTGAAGGTATATCTATAAGTAAAGAAAAAACTTCTATTGGTCAATTAGCCATTAATCATGTTTCTTTTACTATACTAAAAGAATTGCATCCTGAGTAATAAATATTGATAATCAAATAATGAGTAATTATTCTTCTGGTAGTTTACGTTTAATATCTTCAAAATCTGGATTAGATAGGGATTATATTCTTTCTACTAAGGAGATTAATTTACTAGGTCGTTCTCCTGAATGTCAAGTAGTTTTAAATCCACAAGAATTTGTAACGGTTTCTCGTTTTCATGCTCAAATTGAGTTAGTTTCTGAAGGGGATAAGATTTATTGGCAAGTGACGGATGTTAGTAATACTAATGGTACTTTAGTCAATGGAGAAAAGATTAAAGATTCTTATATTTTACATTCTGGTGATGTTATTATGTTAGGGTTAAAAGGCCCTCAATTTGTATTTGAAACAGAAATTTTGAATCCCACGGTGTTAGTAGAAATTTCCGAAAATGAAACTACTATTTTAGAAATACCTAGTGAGAAAGACAATGATGTCAAAGATAATGACGAGATTATAGAGGAAATCATAGAAGAAAAAATAATAGAGAATAGTGTTGATATTTTAGAGTCTAATGTTGAGATAAATTCCACGACTAAATCTGATGATATAGCAGAAAAAAAAGTAACAATTCACGAAGAAATTTTAGAGATAAATACCGAAGATAATAATACTGAAATTTTATCAGAACAAACTCAAGAAATAAGCAAAACTGAAATTATTTCTAATATAAAAAGTGAAGTTGATATTGTCGAGAAAGAAGTTAAAAAAGAAATTTTACCCACAGAAATTATTGCAATTATTGATAATAATAATGATGTTATTAATAAACCTTTAGACGTTGATAAAAATACTATTTTCGAGGGTAAAAAAACTATTAATAGTGTAGCGTTATTAGAGAAAAATATTTGGAATTTAATTAATTATCAAGAAATAAACCATATAAATACGAATATTGATACTATTCAAAGTTTGAGTTTTAGTAGTGGTAATGATAACGCCTTAATAGTTAGTGGTGGAAGGGATAAATTAGTTAAGTTATGGAGTGTAAAAGAAGAGAAAGAAATAGCGTCTTTTGCTGGGCATAAAATGGGCATAAATGCTGTTACTTTAAGTAATGATAACGCCTTAATAGCAAGTGGTGGAAGTGATAAATTAGTTAAGTTATGGAGTGTAAAAGAAGAGAAAGAAATAGCGTCTTTTGCTGGGCATAAAATGGGCATAAATGCTGTTACTTTAAGTAATGATAACGCCTTAATAGCGAGTGGTGGAAGTGATAAATTAGTTAAGTTATGGAGTGTAAAAGAAGAGAAAGAAATAGCGTCTTTTGCTGGGCATAAAATGGGCATAAATGCTGTTACTTTAAGTAATGATAACGCCTTAATAGCAAGTGGTGGAAGTGATAAATTAATTAAGTTATGGAGTATAGAAAAAGAGATTGAAGAAAAAAGTATTAAAACAGATTTTAAATCAGCTATTACAGGTTTATTGTTCCATCCTAATAATGAATCAATTTTGTGTATTAGTCAACTAGATCAGAAAATTAGTTTGATAAATTTGGATACGGAAGTAGAATTATTTAGTTTTTGTATTCCTTCTCAATTTTTTGGTTTAACCGTGATTAGTTTAGATGGAAGTTGTTTTATTAGTATCAAAGAAGATAAAAATATGGTGATATGGAAAATTTAAAGATTTTTTACTATTTTAAAGGAAATCAACATCTTTATTGTTCGGTTATAACGCTTTTATAAGATTAATAAACAGGTTATGATAATTCTTCATGAGGGGAATATTTTTAATGATTAAATTATGATTTTGTCTGAGGTTTTAAAAATTAAATTAAGTGATATTTTAGCAGAAGATAATTGGGATGATGAGTTAGATAATTTTGCCGATGATAACCATAACACAATTATTAGATCGCAACATGAATGGAATGCTGGAGTAGCTTCTTTAGAAAAATTGTTGAGTCTCATGATTGAGAAAAACGAAAATAAATTAATACAAGGCATCGTTATTTCTTCACCAACTCCCATGATAAAGGATGTAAAATTAGTTTCTCAGTTAGAAACAGTGGTTTTTTCTTCTTTTCATGAGGAAAAAATGGCATTAATGCCTTGTGATTTTAAAAATAAAATTCAGCCTATTTCTCGACTATCTTTTATCGATGTATCTTTAGATATTAATGATATTTTAAATAAAGAGCAATTTTGTTTAGTTTTGACAAGTAAATTTACTTGTTTAATCCTCAAAAGTATTAATAAAAATCATAACTCAAAATTTCAATTTTCTTTTACTCCAGAAATTATCAAAAAAGTATGGTTACTATTAAAAGAAAGAATGATTATCAGTCAAAATTATCATACGGAATATTTAGATAAATTAGTTAATAAATTTATTTCTATTAATCCTAATTATAAAATAATTACTGAATTTACTCGTTATTTATTGAAAGAATTAGAAAAAATAAAATTAGTCGAAATTAATCAAATTCCTCGTCAAAGTCAAAGTATTTCTCTCAAAAAAACTCCTTTACCACCTTATCCAGAGTTTGAATTATTACAAGCATTAACTCACGAAATTAGAACTCCTTTAACTACTATTAAAACTACTACAAAATTATTATTAAAAAGAGCTAAATTAACCCCTGATATAGTTAAATCTTTAGAATTAATTGAGCAAGAATGTATCGAACAAATTAACCGTATGGAGTTGATTTTTAGGGCAGCAGAATTAGAGTCAAAACCGATAAAACAAGAACAAGTAAAGTTAATTTCTACTTCCTTAGAAGAAATTTTAAATCAAACAATTCCTACTTGGAAAAAACAAGCTCAAAGACGTAATATTATTCTCGATATTATTATACCTCACAAGTTACCACAAATTGTTAGTGATCCTGCAATCTTAACTCAAATTTTAGGTGGTTTGATGGAAAAATTTATCCGAAATTTACCCAGTGGTGGCAATTTTCAAGTATTAATTTTACCTGCTGGAAATCAATTAAAATTACAGTTTTTATCTGAATCTAATTTTAATAATGATCATGTTAAATGTTTAGGTAAACTATTATTATTTCAACCAGAAACAGGTAGTTTGTCTTTAAGTTATGACGTAACTAAAAATATTTTTCATGCTTTAGGAGGTAAATTAACCATGAAACAAACACAAGATAAAGGAGAAATTTTGACCATATTTTTACCTTTAGGTAATAGCAAAAACTGCATCAATCAAGCAATATAAATTTCAGTTTTTATTAATTACTAAAAGAGAAAAATTATGAAAATAAAACTTATAGAAATTAAACTGTTTGATTAACTATCAATAAAGAATGAAAAATAATCTTTTAGCCAAATAGTATCATTTTTTCGATTAGTTTTTATTTCCCAAAGATTTATACCTTTTTCTGGTAAATTAGTTAATAAATTTTGTAATTGTTGCCAATTATTTATCAGTTTATAATCAACATTATAAGTTTTGGTTAAGTTAGTAAAATCTATTAATTGAGGAGTTGCAAAATATTTTTCAAATAAAGGTTGACAATCAGCAATAGGTAACATTTCAAAAATTCCACCGCCGTTATTATTAATTAAAATAATCGTTAAACTTCCTTCTAAATATTGATTAATTAAAAAACCATTGGTATCATGTAAAAGGGCTAAATCTCCTGTTAATAAAACAGTGGGTTTATTTTGGTAAGCGATACCTAAAGCCGTAGATAAAGTGCCTTCAATTCCATTTGTACCTCTACTAAAATAAGTTTGTATTTGACGATTATTTTTTTGCCAGAAAAATTCAGCATATCTCACTGACATACTATTAGCGATAAAAATAGGGGTTTTTTCAGGAAGATATTGAGATAACATCCAAGCAACTTTTGCTTCAAATATTTCTTCTTTTTCATTCATCATTTCATTAACATTGATGGTTATTTTGTCATCAATTTTTAACCATTGATAAAGATAATTTGAAGTAGCTTTTTTATCAAAATTTATCAAATATTTACTAAAATTTTCTGGATTAATTCTCAGGTGAATTGAGTTAGTATGTAAAGCGTCTAAATTATCCTCAGAGGTGGTAATAATATATGTTTTAATTTTATGATCATTTAACCAATTTCTTAATTGTTTACTGGTAGGATATTCGCCGAATAAAATAACGATTTCTGGTATTAAATTATTTGCATTTTCAAGGTTTCTTAAAATTACATCATAGTTAATAATTAAATTCTCATTTATAATACTAAAATTTCTCACGGGGGATAAAGCCTCTCCCAACACAGGAAAATTTAATAATTGAGATAAAAAGGCCATGGCTTCTGAGTATAATTGAGGGTTATCGGGAGAATCTATCCCAGCGATAATAATACCTTTAGAGTGACTTTGCCACAATTTTAAATATTCCTTTAAATCCAGATTATTTTTTTTTAAACTATGATTAATAGGTGTAAAATTAGCAAATAATTGTTGATAAATAAAAATTTTTTTTTCTTCACTAATTTCTAACTCAGAAACAGGAGCAAGAGGTTCTCTAAATGGTATATTAATATGAACAATTCCCCTAGAAGGAAAACAAGATTTTTCCCAACTATAAATAATATTTTGACGTAGATAAAATAATCTTTCTAAATCAGTAGATGGTAATGATAATTCTGTGTGCCAATTAGGATAATTACCATATAAATTAACTTGATTAATAGTTTGCCCACCATGGCAATTTCTTAACTCAGGAGGACGATCTGCTGTTAAAATAATTAAAGGAATATTACTATATTTAGCTTCAATAATAGCAGGATAAAAATTAGCTCCTGCTGTGCCAGAAGTACAAATTAAAACGGTAGGAATTTTATTTTTTTTAGCTAATCCTAAAGCAAAAAAAGAAGCAGATCTTTCGTCTAAAATAGGTATAGAATTAATCAGATTATTTTGAGCAAAAGCAAGGGTTAAAGGAGTTGATCTCGAACCAGGGCTTATGATGGCATTTTTTAACCCTAATTTAGCTAAAGTTTCAACAATTATGGAACTCCAAAGAGTGTTAATATTACGAAAATCTAAGGTCATTTTTAAAATTAAATTAAGTTAATATAGTAATTTTTTATGTTATATTTTTAGGGGTATTAGTTATTAGCTTTTAGCTATAATAAAATTTAAAAATTAAGAAAATTTTGAATAATTTATATTTAATTTACGTTTGTTATACATAAATAGCATTATAAAATAACTAATAAGTCAAATTATAAAAACAGGAAACATCATAACTTATTCTTGGTTTTTACTCAAGTTTACTATTTATCATTATTACGATGATCATTTTAAGGTTAAAGTAATGGATAAAAAAAATAAACAAATCTTCTTCTCTTTTTCTATGGCTTTGCATTTTTAAGAGAGAAGAATAAAAATTAAGAAAATATTTTTAAACATCAGAAAAAACATGAAAGCATTTATAGAAAATGACATTCTTTACATTGATAAAGAGGATTTACCCCAATATCAAAAAGGAAAATCTATTGTGCGGAATAATTATTTTTGGGCATTAAAATCTATCAGTGATTATACGCCGATGAATGGAAATTGGGAATTTGCTTCCGAAGTTTGGGTGGCATTGAGTCGAATGTTGTTATTTTTTACTAACTCTGGCTATTTAGGTTATCGAGAAACTATGTTAGAATTTAGCGATGATACTTTAATTCCTGATGTTTTGCGATCAATTTCTACTAAATTATAGATATTTTGTAAAATGGCAACATTTTTGCGTCCTTTAAGTTATAAATATCAATGGCTATATGATACCATTGCAACATTGGCGACGATACCCGTTGGGGGTGAAAAAAGGTTTCGACAATTGGCGTTAAAAAATCTTAATATTCTCCCTGATAGTAAAATACTAGATTTATGTTGTGGTGCTGGGCAAACTACGAAATTTTTAATCAACTATTCTCAACAAGTCACTGGTTTAGATATATCCACAGTTTCTTTAGAAAAAGCGAAAAAAAATGTACCCCAAGGGGAGTTTATCGAAGGATTTGCTCAAAAAATGCCATTTAACGATAACTCCTTTGACTTTATTCACACTAGCGTCGCTTTACATGAAATGACGACAACAGAATTAGAAGAAATTTTCCAAGAAGTATATAGAGTCTTAAAACCGAAGGGAATTTTTACTTTTATCGACTTACATCAACCACAAAATTGGTTATTCATTCCACCTCTAGCAGTTTTCATGTGGTTATTTGAAACAGAAACCGCATGGCAGTTATTAAAAACGGATTTAGCCAATAAACTCACAAACGCTGGTTTTAGTATTCTTGATACTCAACTCTATGGTGGTGGTAGTTTACAAGTCATTCAAGCACAAAAATCCATCAAAGATTAATCATAAAGCTAATCAGGTATTAGGTATCAGGTATTATGTAAAAACCATTTATTTTATTTAATCTTCTTCTAATTCCTTTACGCAAACCCTAAGTCAAATATAACCTTGAATCCCCCAATAATGAGCAAAGTTTTTATTGTCTCAAAAATGGGGAGAAAATGGAGTTTAATTCTGACAATTAAGACTTTTGATTGATAACCTCCGTTAAAGTTTCTATCGCTTTAGTTAAATTTTCTTGGGCAATGATTGCTTTGTCAACTTTTTCTGCTTCACTAGCAGCATTTTCAGCGTCTTGCAATTCCTGTTGACGAATTAACTTTTGTTTAATGGCTTCAAAACTACGAATGACTAAGAATAAACAAAAAGCAATTACTAGAAAATTGATAACCGATGACAAAAACAAACCATATTTAATACCAGAAATACTTAAATCTGCTAATTTATCTACTCCTGCGGCTTTAATGGCTGGGGATAAAATAGCTGGGGTAATAATATCTCCTACCAAAGAATTAACAATACCATTAAATGCACCGCCAATCACCACCGCAACGGCTAAATCAATGACGTTACCGCGCAGGATAAAATCTCGAAAATCAGCTAAAAAAGTTCTTCCTCTATTTGCTATCATTAATTTTACTTTCTCTAAATTTAAACAACATTATTTACCTACTTTATTTATTTTAGATTTTATCGGTAATTTTTGTTATTTTACTTAATAAATAATCATTTTCTGCTACAGTACCAATAGATATTCTTAAACCATTGCCTGTGTGTCTAATAATAATATTATTATCTTTTAATTGCTCCATAAAATAATTATGATTTTCAGAAGTAGGATTATTAGTTAATCGCAAATAAATAAAATTAGCATCGCTTTTCCATACTTTAAAAAGAGGATTTTTAATTAATGCTTGATAAACCCTTTCTTTTTCTTTCATTACCTCTTTAACAGAAGGTAAAATTATGTCTCGATTTTCTAAGACTAATTCCGTAGCAAGTTGAGAAAATGTCGGTAAATTATAAGGTAAACGGATTTTTTCTAATATTTTAATTATATCACTAGAGGCTATAGCGTAACCAACACGATGAGCAGCTAAACGAAAAGCCTTAGAAAAAGTGCGTAAAATTAACCAATTAAAATGATTAGGTAATTCTGACACTAAAGTTTGTTGACTAAACTCATAATAAGCCTCATCAATAACTACTAAAATATCTGAAGGTAAATTTTTTAACCACTTAATTTCATCAGCATTTAAAACGTTAGCTGTTGGGGAATTTGGATGCACCATAAAAATAACTTTTACAGGAGGATTATTTTGGTTATTAATTACTTCATTAGCTAAGTCTAAATTCCAAGAAAAATCAATGTCATTTCTTGCAATAGTATGGGTAATAATTCCTAAACTTTGAGCTAAAATTCCATACATCGAAAAAGTAGGATTAGCGACTAAAACACTGCCTTTATTATTAAGACAAGTAGCAATTAAAATTGAGCGAATTAACTCATCTGAACCATTGCCCATGGAAATGTTATGATTATCAATAAGTTGGGGTAAATTTACCGTTTCATTAACATAATTAGCGATGAGATTTTTTAACTTAAGATGACTACCATCAGGATAACGATTCGTTTCTATTTTTTCTTCATAAAAAGAAGCTAATTTTATTTTTAATTCTAATGGTAAATTATAAGGACTTTCGTTAGCATCTAAACGAGTTAATTGTTGATAATTTTCACTGATAGGAGTAGGAATATAAGCTGATAAATTTAATAAATCTTCTCTTATAAAAGGTAACTTTAATTTGGTCATTTTTATTACTAATCAAATAATAATGTATGATTTATCTATAAGGTAAGGTGAATGATGGTTATAAAACTGCTTAATTATTAACTAAAATTTTCGCTGAATTATCTTTGATTAAAGGAAAGTTTAAAGATTCTCTTTGACTTAGATATTGGTGGGCAACTTGACGAGCTAAATTACGAATTCTACCAATATATCTTGTTCTTTCTGTTACCGCAATAACTCCTCTAGCATCGAGTAAATTAAAACAATGAGAACATTTTAAAACATAATCTAAACTAGGTAAAACCAGATTTTTTTCAATTAATTGTTTAGCTTCTTCTTCATATAAACTAAATAATTTAAACAACAAATCAGGATTTGAAGCCTCAAAATTATAAGTACATTGCTCAATTTCTGCTTGAAGAAAAATATCGCCGTATTTTATGTGATTATTCCACCGAATTTCATAAATACTATCGACATCTTGAAGATACATAGCTAATCTTTCTAAACCGTAGGTAATTTCAATGGAAACTGGATGACAGTCAATACCCCCACACTGTTGAAAATAAGTAAATTGAGTAATTTCCATACCATCTAACCATACTTCCCAACCTACACCCCAAGCGCCAAGAGTGGGAGATTCCCAGTTATCTTCTACAAATCTTATATCATGATCTTCAGGACGGATTCCTAACGCTTTTAATGAATCTAAATATATCTCTTGAATATTCTCAGGAGAAGGTTTGATTAATACTTGATATTGATAATAATGTTGTACTCGATTCGGATTCTCTCCGTAACGCCCGTCAGTTGGTCTTCTACAAGGCTCTATATATGCTACAGACCAAGGTTCAGGTCCAATAGCGCGTAAAAAGGTATTATGATTCATTGTACCAGCACCCTTTTCTGTGTCGTAAGGTTGGGTTATTAGACAGTTTCTCTCACTCCAAAAATTATTTAAAGTGGCAACAATAGTTTGAAAATTAATACTCATGAACGATAAAACTAAGATGTTTAAATATACCTTTAATATATAGCAAAAATAGTTAAAATAAAATCACTGCTATGACAGTAACGAAGCATAAATCATAAAATTAGTAAATTTTATATTATGATCTAAACAAAGATTACCACCTTACTTCTAATTTATCATTGATGGATACGCCTAATAAAGAAAACTATAGTGTGCCAATCAAGGGGTTTGTGGCATCAAAACAAACTTATCTTTTTAATACCCTCAAAAAACATCAATTTACGGGGGAAGTCAAATTGGTTTATCCGGGTAGGACAGAATGGCGTTTTTATCTTTATATGGGACGTTTGATCTATGGTACAGGAGGAGAACATTCCGTTAGACGATGGCGCCGTAATTTAGTTGCTTATCTTCCTAGCATCGCTACAGATTCTTTGTATTTAGAGCAACAAATTCAATCTATTTCCCATGATAATATCAAATTTTGTTGGGAATATGAGTTATTACGCAATTGGCTTTTAAATGGTAAAGCTGATCGAGAATCCGTTATTAAAATGGTTAATAATATTCTTGGTGAAATTTTCTTTGATCTTAATCAAACTGTGGAAATTACTTTTCATCTTGATAATGCCGTAAATGTGCCTATTGCTGAACAAATGTTTCTTCTCGATGCTAATCAAGTTATTGTACCTGCATGGCAACAATGGCAAGGCTGGATTGGTATTCGACTTGGCGATCGCTCCCCTAATAAAGCCCCTGTAATCCGCTCTGGAGAAAAGTTACAAGAAAGTATTTCACCGAAAACCTATGCAGCTTTTAGTAAATTATTTAACGGTAGAAACACCCTGCGAGATTTATCGATACAACTAAAAAGAGATTTAAGTCAGTTTAGTAGTTCATTATTACCCTATATTCAACAAGGTTATATTGATTTAGTTTCCGTTGCGGATTTACCCGCACCTATTTCTCCCCCCACAGTAATTCAACCCGATGAAAAAAGTCCCTTAATTGCTTGTATTGATGATAGCCCGATGATATGCGAAACTATGGCAACCATTGTTAAAAAAGCAGGATTTCAATTTGTTGGTATTACTGAACCACTCAAAGCCATTGCTAAAATTTTAGCCGTTAAACCCGATTTAATCTTTTTAGATTTGATTATGCCTAATACCAATGGTTATGAAATTTGTGGCAGTTTAAGAAAATTATCTATGTTTCGCCAAACACCAATTATTATTGTAACTTCTAATGACGGTATGATTGAAAGAATGCGCACAAAAATGGTAGGTGCATCAGATTTTATCGCCAAACCGATTAAACCTGAAGATGTAACTAATATTCTTAATAAATATTTGAGTAATTGACAAATACTCTCCATTTCTCCAAAAAAATCTAACAAGTATGAAAGTAGCTGAACCAATATATACTTATCAAGTGGAAAAAATATCATCTCCTCAATGGGTAGAAATTTTAGTAGATTGCGTTTATGCAGAAGGATTATATACTTATAAAATTAAACCAGATACAATTATCAAAGCAGGAGATATTGTTAGTATTCCTTTCGGAAATGCCATCGTTGGCGGTATTGTCATTAAATTATTGTTTCAACCTCCCGAAAATGTAGAAATCGAGAAAATTAAAGAAATAGACGAAGTTATCACTACAGGGTTTTTTCCTGAATCTTATTGGCAATTACTCGAACTCACGGCACAATATTATTTAACAGATTTAATTAATGTCGTTAGGGTTGCTTTACCGCCGAAATTATTAGGCAAATCTCAACGACGAGTAAGATTATTAACCCAAAATATTCCTGATGATATTGATAATGATTGTACTATTAGTCAGATAGAAGTAATTAAACTACTAAAACAAAGCAAAACAGGAGATTATACCTATAGCTTTATCAATCAAAAAATCAAAAACGCTAGAAATGCCATTAAGGGATTAGTCAAAAAACAATGGCTAGAAATTTTTTTGCAATCTCCTTCAAAAGCAACTCCCAAATTAACTAAAATTGTCACCTTTCTTGGGGAAAATGAAGATAGTCAACTTACCCAAAAACAACGAGATGTCTTAACTATTGTCAAAAATCATGACGGTGAATTACCTTTACCACAATTACTCAAAATTTGTGAATTAAATAGTAACTCGGTGGTTAATACCCTTGCTAAAAAAGGTTGTGTAGTGATTCAAGAAAGAGAGACTTTGCGTTTATTACAGGATTCTTCTCCTCAAAAAGATCTACCTAAAACCTTGACAAAAGATCAAGCTCGTGCATTAGAAATTATTAATAGTTTAGATTGTTATTCTACAGTATTATTACACGGAGTGACAGGCTCAGGGAAAACCGAAGTATATTTACAGGCCATCGCACCACTTCTAAAAATAGGAAAATCAGCCTTAGTATTAGTACCAGAAATCGGCTTAACACCGCAACTAACCGACAGATTTAGGGCAAGATTCGGGGATAAAGTATGTGTATATCACAGTGCCTTAAGCGACGGAGAAAGATATGACACTTGGCGACAAATGTTAACAGGAGAATCTCAAGTTATTATCGGCACAAGAAGTGCAGTTTTTGCACCCTTACCGAATATTGCCATGATAATCTTAGACGAAGAACATGATACCAGTTTCAAACAACATCAACCCATACCCACCTATCACGCCGTCAAAATAGCCCAATATCGAGCAGAATTAGTCAATTGTCCTCTTATTTTAGGCTCTGCCACCCCATCCCTCGAATCTTGGCGTTTAGCTACGGAAAATAACTCTCTAAATTCCCAAAATTGGAAACTTTCTTCTCCCCCAGAATTGGGGGAAGGGGGGCAAAATTCGCCCCTAAATCCCCAAAATTGGAAACTTTCTTCACCCCCAGAATTGGGGGCAAGGGGGCCAAATCCGCCCCTAAATTCCCAAAATTGGAAACTTTCTTCACCCCCAGAATTGGGGGCAGGGGAGCGAAATACCCCAGAATTGCAAATAAAAGGGCAAAATTATTACTTATCCTTACCTAATCGCATCCAAAATCGCCCATTACCACCAGTAGAAATCGTGGATATGCGACAAGAATTAAGAAAAGGCAATCGCAGTATTTTTAGTCATAGCCTTCGAGATGCCCTTAATAACCTTAAACCTCAAGGAAAACAAGCGATTTTATTTATATCTCGGCGAGGACACAGTACTTTTGTTTCTTGTCGTAGTTGCGGTTATGTTATGGAATGTCCCCATTGTGATGTTTCCTTATCTTATCATTACACCCACGAAGGAGCAACAGAATTATTACGATGTCATTACTGTAACCATACAGAATTGCATCCCAAAAAATGTCCTCAGTGTTTTTCCCCTTACCTAAAATTTTTCGGCACAGGTACTCAAAAAGTACTATTAGAATTAGAAAAAGAATTTCCTGATTTAAAAATCTTGCGTTTCGATAGTGACACCACCAGTACTAAAAATGCCCATAGACGTATTTTAGAAGAATTTGGAGCAGGTAAAGCAGATGTATTAATAGGTACTCAAATGTTAACTAAAGGCATCGATTTAGCCCAAGTAACCCTCGTAGGAGTCGTTTCTGCTGACGGTTTACTATTTCATTCTGATTATAGAGCTAGTGAACGAGCTTTTCAAACTTTAACCCAAGTAGCAGGGCGCGCAGGTAGAGGTGATGATGCAGGAAAAGTTATTATTCAAACCTATTCCCCCGAACATCCTGTAATTCAAGCGGTAAAAAATCACGATTATTTAAGTTTTTGTCAACGAGAATTACCAGAAAGACAGAGTTTAAATTATCCTCCCTATGGCAATTTAATTTTACTGCGGTTTAGTGGTATTGACGGCGATAAAGTTCGAGACTCTGCTGATACTATCGCTGATATTTGCGCTAATTTATTACCAGATTATATCGAAATATTAGGGGCAGCCCCAGCTAACGTTATGAGAGTAGCAAGGCGTTATCGTTGGCAAATATTACTTAAATCCTCAAATATTGTCACTGAAGAAATCAAAGAAAAATTACTCACTTTAAAACAATATTGTCATGGCACTGTCTCTTTAATTATTGACGTTGATCCTCTTAGGATAGAATAAAAAAAAGTGAATCAAACTCCGAAAAGTTGATCCACTATTTAACTTTGATTTAAAGAATAATTTTTATCCCTTAACCAATCAAATTAGAATTTGAATACACTGCGTATGACACCAACCACTGCAGTATCATTACTACTATTTTGGTTAGGATTAAATACAGCATAAACACCCGGAGTAATAGAAATATTATCAGTGACAGGATAGTTATAATTACCTTCCACAATCCAAGATGTTGTACCACCTAATGTGGCATTACCTACATCATTAATATAAGGTAACATTCCACCACCTACAGTTAAGACAGCACCTTCTTTCAATAAATCAAGCATAGATAAATTTAAAGCAAATGTCCATAAGTCGGCATTAGCACCACCACGACTAGGATCATTTAAGTCACTGTAACCACCCCAACCAGATACATTAAACTTCGGAGAAATACGCCAGTTACCTTGTATCCCTACGTTATTACTTTCTACAAATACCCCACGAAGCTGGTTATTTAAAGCACCAAGAGGAGTTAAACCACCGCCAACGTTATTGGCATTATCATAAGCAAACATATAACCAATACCAAAGTCAAGGTTTTTACTAGGATGAATGCCAAATTGAACCCCAGCACTGTAAACACCGTTAAATAAACCATTTCCTTGGTTAGGATTAGCTGCACTATTATTATTACCTGCTAAATAAGATGCGGTAACATCAAAGGTTTTGTTAAATTTATATTTAACACCGATACCCGCTTCCCCTGAGTTACGATAAAGAACAGGGTTAAAACGTAAAGCACGAGATAAAGAACCTGTACCACTACTTTCGGTATAAGGTGAGAAGGTTTCATAAATGTCCTCAGAAGGCATAGCAGTACCAACCCAAAACTTAAATTTATCACCAATAGGAGTAGTGTAGTAAACACGATCAAGAATTACGTCATTACCAGTACCCCCAGTAAACTGTTCAAAGTTAAGTCTTGCTTGAGTACTAGCTGCCTGATTACCAGTTTGAGTTCTAATACGGGGTACATTTCCTGCGGCTAAACGAGTTCTTAATCTATCTTTTCCAGTGAAAGAAGTATCTAAAGTTAAACGAACACGATCACTTAAAGTGAATTGATCATTTCCTTGACTATTAGAACCAAAACCAGTAAATGCCATAATAACTTCCCCTTTCAACTTGGTAGTTGTGGAGAACTGATGATCTTCTAAGAAAGCAACTCTACCTTCTAAGTTATCAACTCTTGCACCTAAAGCCGCTAATTCTGTTTCAAATTCTGCCATCAAACGTTTTAATTTTTCGATGTCTTCTCTGGTGACAGCTTCACTAGCCGCAATTAAGCGTTCCATTTGTTGCATACAAGCGTTTAAACCTGCTGCAAATTCATAACGACTTAAAGCACGATTTCCTCTAAATGTACGATCAGGATAACCCACGATACAGCCATAACGCTCAACTAAACTACGGAGAGCTTCAAAAGCCCAATCTGTAGGGGAAACGTCTCTTAATTGAGAAACTGATGTAACTTGCCCCATGGGTTGAGTTTGGTTATACTCAGAAATCTGCTCTAAACTAGAATTAGTATTAGCGATTTCGTTAGCGTTAGCGGAATTAGTACTTACACCGTTAGCCACCATTGCTAAGGCGATAATAGCAGGAGTAGCGATACTGTAGCTTTTGACTGATTTGAACATATTTTTAAAAAATTTCTCACACCTTTTATATTAAAAAGATAGTATCATAAATCTTTACGTTTTAACAACTTTCTTAGTATTGTTAATCACAATAATCGAATAAATTTTATGTGTATATCGAATACTATCCCAAAATTTTAATTATATATACTGACTCTTCTACTTCTAATGCTGATAAGTTGTGTCTTAAAAAAGGTTTCAGGTTTCAGGTTTCAGGTTTCAGGTTTCAGGTTTTAAAAAATGAGTTGATAGATTATTATTCAACATTCTTCCTAACTCCTCTTTTCCTTTCTAGCTTTTATCTCATTATTCATTATTCATTACTCATTATTCATTACTCCTAATTCCTATCTCCTATCTCCTATCTCCTTTTGATAATTAATTACGATGCCCTGTTACAATATAAGAAACTCTTTGGGCTATATTAGTAGCATGATCAGCCATTCTTTCTAAATGACGAATTGCAAGAGTTAGTAATACTATAGGCTCAACCACCCCTTTTATATCCGTTTGATAAGCTAAAGTATTATAAAGACGTTCATAAGCATAATCAACCGTATCATCTAAGAGTTGGATTTTTTGCCCTGCTTCACTATCTAACTCACTTAAAGCTACCATGGTTTTTGCTAACATCATTTGTGCTTGTTTTGACATAACTGCTAACTCTGGCATACAAGGATGACGAGGATAAATAGTTAGTTTAAGAGCAATTTTACCTAAATCCTCCGCATAATCTCCTATTCTTTCTAAATCTCGCACCAATTGCATAAAAGCGCTTAATATTCTTAAATCTTGAGCTACAGGAGATTGTAATGTTAAAATACTGGCACAGTGTAGTTCAATTTCTCGGTAATATCTATCAATTTCTTTATCTTGAATGGTAATAATTTCCACTGCTTCCAATTCCCCTTCAAATAATGCTTGATGACTATAACGAAAGGAATCTTCTACTAATGCACCCATTCTTAATACATCTTGAGCTACCTTACTTGTTTGTTTTTGTAGTTGACTACCATCCCCCATGAGTTGATGTGATAATGCCACTATTTACTATGCCCCTATTTACAGCAAAACAGACGATAATTTTTAGGATATATAAATTAAAAAGTCGTATCCTATGTCTTAGATTCTCATTTTATCTTGAAATAAAAATTTTTGTAATAAATTAATTAATTATGATTCATGGTTTTATTCCCCCCGAAAGATTTTTTGCTTATTTAACATGGCAAGACATTGAAATGATGACAGAAAAAGAAAATACTGTTATTATCCAACCCATTGGTGCTATTGAACAACATGGTTATCATTTACCTTTAATTGTGGATGCCGCTATCAGTCAGGGTGTATTAGGCAAGGCTTTAAGTTTATTAAATCCTACAATTCCAGCCTATAGCTTACCCACTCTTTATTATGGTAAATCTAATGAGCATGATGGTTTTGCTGGTACAATTAGTTTATCTGCTCATACACTATACTCTTTAATTGAAGAAACCGTCATCAGTATTTATCAAGCTGGTTTTCGTAAACTAATACTAATGAACTCTCATGGAGGACAACCACAGATAATGGAGATTATTGCCCGTGATTTACACCAGAAATTTCCAGATTTATCTATTTTTCCTCTTTTTACTTGGAAAGTACCTAATATTACCAATGAATTGTTAACCCCAGAAGAAAAAGAATTAGGAATCCATGCAGGAGATGCCGAAACCAGTTTGATGTTAGCTTTATTACCCCATCAGGTAAAAATGGATTTAGCCGTCAAAGAATATCCTCGAAATTTATCCTCTAATTTATTATCTATGGAAGGAAATTTACCCTTTGCATGGTTAACCAGAGAAGTTAGTGAAACTGGCGTTATGGGTGATGCCACCGTCGCTACTCAAGAAAAAGGCTATCAAATCTTAGCATCTTTAGCACAAGGTTGGGTAAAAGTTATTGAAGAAGTGTATCAATTTTAACCTCAGATAACCTAAGTGAATTATAAAATTAGCAGTCTTAATTGTTAATTGTCAATTCACATTTATGATTTAAAAATTTGTTGTGCCTTGAGAAGAGATTGAATTACTTGTTCGGTGTCTATTAATCTTTTTAGCATTACTTGACCTATCGTTGAAGATAATTTGGCATTTTCATCTATGGGAATAACCTCTACCATGATAATCGTGTCTTCTACTTCATGTAACCATAAAACTTGATTATTTTCAATCATCCCTAAAGGCAAACATTGAATATGAGGTTTTCTGCGCCAAGCATTTTCATTCCAAATTCCTCCTCTTTCCCAAATACGATTATAAGTCCATCCATCCGCCAAAAAAAAATATTTCATATTAGGTAAATAAAGTTAATTGTATATTTGATCTCAATTAACAGATCATCAATTTTCCTTCTCAATATTTATTTAGGGGTTGCTGAAAAAGTCTGAGGAAGGGGTAGGGCAAAGGGTAATGGGCAATGGGCAAAGGTTTTAATGGTTTTGATTTTTGAAATTAGAGTTTGTAACTGTATAATACTACCCTGTTTTTTGAGCAAAAATGCCTAAAACTACGCACTTTTTTATTAACTTAACGATGCCCTAAGCCTTGATTTTAATAGCTTTCTGATTTATTCAGCAAACCCTATTTATACTTTCTTTTTTCTAATAATTTTCTAAGAATAGACACAAGCCACCCCTCCCCGACCGCAACGGGTCAAGAAAAGGTGGCTTTGTTTGTTAACTTTATTATAACAAAAAATAATCTTAATTGTCAACCCTTTTTCTAAAAAAAATGGCTTTATTTTCAATTAGTAAAAAGAACCAAAAAAATATAATTTGGAATTATTTAAAGTTTGGCAACCCCTGCTTCCCTAGCGGCTTGTTGTACCGCTGCTGAAACTGTTGTTGCCACTCGATTATCAAATACCGAAGGAATAATATGCTCTTTATCTAATACATTAGGAGATACTAAAGAGGCGATCGCCTTAGCAGCTTGGAGATACATTTCGGTAGTTAAAGCAGTGGCACGACAATCTAAAGCACCTCGAAATAAACCGGGGAAAGCCAAAACATTATTGATTTGATTAGGATAATCGCTTCTACCAGTGGCAATGACGGCGGCAATGTCTTGGATTAATTCAGGTTGAATTTCAGGAGTAGGATTAGCCATGGCAAAAATAATAGGATCTTTTGCCATAGTTTTGACCATCTCAGGGGTTAGAATTTTAGGAGCACTAACTCCGATAAACACATCAGCGTCTATTAAAGCATCTTTCAATAAACCGCCTTTTTCCACTGCAAAAAATTGTTTCTCGTTAGTTAAATTTTCTCGATCTTTACTTATAATACCTTTAGAGTCACAAATAGTAATATGACTACAATTAGCTTTATTTAATAAACGAGCGATAGCAATACCCGCCGCCCCAGCACCATTAATGACAACTCGGATAGTTTCTATTTCTTTTTTGACAACTTTTAAAGCATTAATCAGTGCCGCCGTACTGACAATTGCTGTACCATGTTGATCATCATGAAAAATGGGAATATCTAATTCTTCTTGTAATCTTTTTTCAATTTCAAAACAACGAGGTGCAGCAATATCTTCGAGGTTAATACCACCAAAAACAGGGGCAATATTTTTAACGGTTTTAATAATTTCTTCGACATCTTGAGTAGCTAAACACACGGGAAAAGCATCAATATCTCCAAATTCTTTGAATAACATTGATTTTCCTTCCATTACGGGTAAAGCGGCTTCTGGGCCTAAATTACCTAACCCTAATACTGCACTACCATCTGTAACAATTGCTACACTATTACTTTTGATTGTCAAAGAATATACATTTTCGGGATCTTCATGAATAGCTTTACAAATTCTACCAACTCCAGGGGTATAAGCCATAGCTAAATCAGAGGAAGAAGTTATCTGGATTCGACTTTGAATATGAATTTTTCCTCCTCGATGAATGTCAAAAGTGCGATCGCTTACATTCAAAATATTAACTTCGGCAACGGATTTAATGGCAGCCACAATCTTTTCTGCGTGTTCTGTGCTGAAAGCATCAATAGTTAATTCTCGTTTGATGGTTTTCAAATTACGCTCAATCAGGGAAACTTGCCCCAAACTACCACCAACTTCGGCAATGGCTTTGGTAACTTTGGCTAATGTACCTGCACGGTTTAATAATTCTAAGCGGACTGTTAAACTAAAACTAGAATTAGGAGTTAAATCTGCCATTTTTGAGAATATAAATATAAATATTGTTTAAATTGTATCGTGAACCATGACTAGCATTTGACTCTGTTTGTTACGAAATCACTATTTTTTATCGAAATTTTTAATAGTTCACGGATGGTAACATTAACAGCAGTAGAGTATTCTATAATTAGTGTCTTATTCAAAATTATGAAAAAAAATATCATCAAACGAATTATTCTGATAATACTATTCGCTATAACAATTAATCTTAGTTTTACTAACATAAGTGTAGCCAATATTATCCAGCAAACAGAAACTCCAGAACAAATATTATATCAAGCAAGAAATCGGTTATCTGATAGTGAAGGTAACAGTTGGCAGCTAATTCTATTTAAAAGAATCAAAGAAGGAAAAACTATCGACGTAAATTTAAGATTAGTTGCTTTTCCTGAAACTATAAATTTTAATCATCCACAAGATTTAATTATCAATACTCTAACCAGTGAAGATATGAAAGCCAATGATCAATTTAGTGAAAAAGCACCAGCAAATAATGTAGGACAATATAATTTTCAAAATATATTACCAAAATTAACCACAGAAAAATCCATTACTTTATCATTACCCATCAAGGAAAAATCTTTGACTTTAAAAATATCTTACCCAGTTTTATTAGAATGGCAAGAAATCGCTATTAAATAAAAAAATATTGCAGATTCCATTGCGCACCCCCTAAAAGCTGATACCCAATACTTACTTAAAATGATGCTCTACCATAAAGAGAAGTTAAATACTTGAGATGTTCGCTAATATCGTCAGTTAAAACATCTTTTTTGTAACGCCAACTCCAATTATCTTCTATAGTGCCTGGAGTGTTCATTTTCGAGTTAGAACCTAATCCTAACAGATCTTGCACAGGAAAAATAGCTAAATTTGCTACGGATGCTAAAGCTAAACGAATTAAACTCCAATGGATGCCTTCGTTACAAATACCTCCGAGAAAATCTACCACTGCTTTTTTTTCATTAAAAGATCGTTTTTCAAACCACCCCACGGTGGTATCATTATCATGAGTACCAGTATAAACTACACAATTGCGATCGCTATAATTATAAGGTAAAAAACCGTTACCTCGATCAGAATCAAAAGCAAAATGTAAAACTTTCATACCCGGAAATTTATATTTATCTCGCAATTGCTCAACTTCTGGGGTAATTACTCCTAAATCTTCCGCTACGATAGGTAAAACCCCTAATTCTTGCTCTAAGATAGTAAAAAACTTATCCCCCGGGGCGGTTAACCATTCTCCATTCATAGCAGTAGTTTCACCTTCAGGCACTGCCCAATAAGCCTCAAAACCTCGAAAATGATCAATGCGCATGATGTCAACATATTCTAACATTCCTTTGATACGTTGTATCCACCATGCAAAATTATTTTTTTCTAACACTTCCCAATCATAAACAGGATTTCCCCATAATTGACCTGTTTCACTAAAGTAGTCAGGAGGTACTCCTGCCATTAATGCCGCCGCCCCTGTTTTGGCATCTAAACAAAAATTATCTTGATTTGCCCATACGTCAACGCTATCATGAGCTACATAAATGGGAATATCACCGAAAATTTTAACGTTTTTTTCATTAGCATATTTTTTTAAATTTCGCCACTGTTTAAAGAAACTAAATTGTAAAAATTTGTGATAAAACATCTCATCACCCAGTTTATTTTGCCACTGGGATATTACTTCAGGATGACGTTTGGCGATCGCTTCATCCCACTGAAACCATGCACTACCGTGATGATAGTCTTTCAAAGCCATATAGAGAGCATAATCTTCTAACCAATAACTATAGTCATCACAAAACTCTGCAAATTCCTGTTTATATTCTTGATCGTCTTTGTTTTGAAATGTATTAAAAGCCTTACGATAAAGAGGGTATTTTTCTTTGATGACTAAATCAAAATTAACTCTTGAAGAAGTCTGTTTCTGAAAAAAGGTTTTGACGATTTCTAAGTCTTCCTCTGTCAATAAACCATCACCGTAAAGAATATCTAAGCTAATCATCAAGGGATTACCTGCAAGGGCGCTATAGGCTAAATAAGGCGAATTTCCAGCACCTGTTGGCCCTAAAGGTAGAATTTGCCATACTTGTTGATCACTTTTTGCCAAAAAATCGACGAAACGATAAGCACCATTTCCTAAGTCACCGATACCATAATCACTAGGTAAAGAGGTTGGATGTAATAAAATTCCACTGAGTCTGCGATCAAACATAAAAATAAAAACCTTTGAACAATGATTAATCTTGTAGAGCTATTTCATCTTAGTTCAATGGGAAGGGATCAAGACCAAATATTAAGAAAGGTAAACTCATGAGTAAAAGACGTAGCGTACTACGTCCATGATCGGTAATTTCTTTAAATTCCTGAATTTCTGATATTTTAAAGATCACCACGCATAGCATAAAGAATAAAAACGATTACAGGCCCTGCAATCAAGATGAAACCTACAGAGGTTAATTGTAAAATAACTTGTAAATCTAAACCACTAAAAAGATTTGTAATAAAATCCATACTTACTCCTAGTTTTTAAATAATGATCTTAAATGTTTGGTACTAAATCTAACAAGATATATGATACTAGGAAAGGAAGATTATTTATTCAAAAAATCAGCCCATTTTTATTAAGTTTTGTTACAATTTTTCTCTTGTCTTATGAGTAAATGGCTTTGTATTGAAAATTGTGGTGCTTGTTGTAACTTAGATCCTAGCGATCGCCCAGATTTAGCAGATTACTTAAGTAAATCGGAGTTAGATTTATATTTAAGTATGGTTGGGGAAGATGGTTGGTGTATTAACTACAATAAAGAGTCAAGAAAATGTCAAATATATGAAAATCGTCCTCGTTTTTGTCGAGTAAAGCCAGATGTTTTTCAGGAAATGTATGAGATTCCCTTAGAAGAATTTGAAGAATTTGCCATAGATTGTTGTCATCAACAGATTGAAGGAGTTTATGGGGAAGAAAGCGAGGAAATAAATAATTATCGCACTCAAGTACCATAAGTTAATCTTCTTTAAGATATAACCTAGCATGATCTAAAGCGATGGCAATAGAAGGAGAAAACATCATCATAAAATCTGCCATTTTCTGGTTAAAATGTTGAGGTTGAGAATGAGTGAGAGTAAGAATCCCTAATAATAAACTACCACGCAAAAAAGGAATACATAAAGCCGAGCCTACGGCGTAAGGTTGCGGGGAGAAATTAATCCAGCGTTCATCTTTCGTGGTATCTTTTACTAAAGCAATACGACGATAACGAGCAACCCAACCAGCTAAACCTTTATCTAAGATTTTGCCAATCAAATAATCTTTTTCTTCTCGCATCGTCGGGCCACGAGCTAAAATACTTTCAGTAATAATACCTTTAGGATTTAACAAAAATAAACTAGCGTCTTCTCCTTTAGTTAATTCTGTAGTTACTTCAATAATTTCCATGACAACAGATCTTAACATTAGTTTACCTGTAGATACATTTCCCATCATCAAAATAGAGCGAAATAACTTTTCTTGAGCTTCCATTGCCCGTTTATACTTATTCAAATCGGCAATATAACTTCTTAAGGAAGACACTTCTAATTGTAAGGCTTCTGTAGATTGTTGAGGTGGAAGATTCATAATGGGTAATTAGGAATTAATAATTAGTAATTAGGAATTAAGAATTAGAAAGGAAACGGGGAATTACAAGTTTTATAAGTTAAATTATTTATAAAATATAACAGAATAATATTATTGATCAAAAAATAATGCCTGAAAAATCATCTAAATTATTTAACGGTAAAAAAATTAAAGCCTTTTTTCGTTGGTTAAGAATAATTTTTTATCGTCTGATTCCCCCAACGGATATTGAAAATATTAAATGTTTAGATAAAACTTTGACACTAGATTCATCATGGAATACTGATTTTATTTTGTGTACTGTTTCTGCTTGTTTAATCGCTACATTTGGTTTACTCAGTAATAGTGCGGCTGTCATTATTGGTGCGATGATTGTCGCCCCGTTAATGTTACCTTTAAGAGGTTTAGCTTTTTCCGCTTGTGAAGGAAATTTAAACTTATTTCGGAAGGCTTTATTTTCAATAATTGGTGCGACTTTACTCTCGATTTTTTTATCTAGTTTAATCGCTAAAATTGTTTCTTTTCCTGATGTTGGCTCGGAAATCATAGCACGAACTCAACCCAATTTACTTGATTTAGGTATCGCTATCACCGCAGGCGCTATCAGTGGTTTTGGTAAAGTTCGATCAGGTATAAGTGAAACTTTGGCGGGTACAGCTATCGCCGTTGCTTTAATGCCTCCTCTTTGTGTGGTAGGAATTTCTTTCGCTATGGGTAATTCTAGTTTTGCTTATGGTTCATTTTTGTTATATTTAACTAACTTATTAGGTATCACCTTAGCTTGTATGATCGCTTTTATCCTTTCTGGATATACTAAAGCAACTAAGGCTTTAGGATGGACAACGGTGCTAACTCTTTTATTAATCATACCTTTAGGATCAAGTTTTTTTCGTCTATTACAACAACAAAGAATTGAAACAGAAATTAAGCAAAAATTAGTTAATGAAACTATTACTGTTGGTAAAGATGTCGATAATGTTCGTGTAAGAATAGAATGGACTTCCCTTCCTCCTGTTATTAATGTGGTTTTACAAACGGATAAATATATTTCTCCTAACCAAGTAAGATTAGTGGAGAATTTTCTCAATCAGCGACTTAATGATGATTTTGAGGTGGTGTTTTCTATCATTCCTATTCGTAATATTAGAGCAAAAGATATTGAAAATTCTGTGATAGAGTTTCCTTTAGATAAAGATAACTATACTTTGCCTAAAAACAATAATTTCAAATTTTTTCAAAGCCGATAAAAAAACAAAAAATTAACAACTATTTCCTATTACTTATTATTCATTACTTATTACTTATTACTCATTACTCATTACTCCACTTCTGCAAGAAGTCTAATACTGTAATTATTTCACGGAATATCAAATCATGATACTGACAATATATTCTGAGATTACTAAAAATATTAAACCTAATTTAATGTTAAGTTTTGTTACACTGAGAATAAGTAATTTTTGCCATAATCACTCAATATCATGACTTTAGCAGAACCGTTGAACAAAAAAGACCAAAATACCTCCCAAAGCCTCCCTATCGGTGGTACAGACTCAGATAAATTCAATTATAAAGAGGTATGGTATCCCTTATTTTTCCTCGATGATTTACATAAAGATAAGCCGAATCCCTTTACTTTGTTAGAGGAAGATTTGGTGATTTGGTGGGATAAAATGGAGCAACAATGGCGGGTTTTTGCGGATATGTGTCCTCATCGTCTTGCACCACTAAGCAGTGGTAGAATTAATGATCATGGTTTATTAGAATGTCCTTATCATGGTTGGACTTTTTCAGGAAAAGGTAGTTGTGAGTCAATTCCTCAGCAACCTTCAGGAGAAAAACGACATCAATCTTCTCGCGCTTGTGTGAAATCCTATCCGAGTGCGATCGCTCATGATATGTTATTTGTGTATATAGGAAATGCCGATAATGCGCCTTTAACTCCCATGCCTATCATCGAACCTTTAACGGAAAATGAGGAAAAATGGACTATTTTAAAAACTTTTCGGGATATTCCCTATGATGCCTTAACCCTCTTGGAAAATGTTTTAGATGCTAGTCATGTATCCTACACTCATCATGGTACAGTAGGAAATAGGAAAAATGCCGCACCTGTGGAATTGGAAGTAAAAACCACTGATAGACAGGGATTCACTGGATTTTGGGCAGAAGGACCCAGAAAAGGTACACTAGGAAGTCAAGCTACCACTTTTATCGCTCCAAATTTAATGTGGCATGATTTAACTTCAAAACAACTAGGACGCACCATGACGGTGGTTTATGCTACTCCTATTAGTAAGGGAAAATGTCGAGTTTTTGCGTTATTTCCTTTTCAATTTGCCTCGAAAATACCTCAATTTTTTATTAAATTAACTCCTCAATGGTATTCTCATCTTAATCAAAATACAATCCTTGAAGATGACCAAATATTTTTACATTACCAAGAAAGATATTTAGACAAATTAGGGGGAAGTGAAAAGTTTAATAAAGCCTTTTATTTGCCTACTAAAGCTGATTTATTTGTCAGTGAATTAAGAAAATGGGTTATTAAATATAACGCAGATTTATTTCCTGATCAAAAATTCCCTGAAACTCCTAATCATGATCAATTAATTGAAAGATATTATTCCCATACTCAACACTGTAAAAGCTGTAGCAATGCTTTAAAGAATGTTAAAAAAATTCGCTTTACCACTTTAATTATTTTGGGAATTTTATGGTCATTAATTCCTGTTATTTTTCTTTATATAGATAATTTACCTAGTGGTATTATCACGATAGTATCGATTATAAATTTAATTAGTTTTGCTCTATATTTATATTTAGGAAAATTAGAAGCTAAATTTTATCACGGCGAGAAAAATCCTTCTCGAAATAAATAAAATCTAGGTTAGGTGAGAGAGTGTATATCGTAAGTAAGTAAAATTAATTGTATATTTACTTTATGATCATGCACTCATAGGTAGGTAAGAGACAACAAAGATTATTCGTTATTTAATTTTAAAATATATGATCTCTAAATGCTTTTATATCTATAAAGTGTTTTTGTGCATAAAAAGATAGAGAGCTTTAGTTTCACCTTAACTTCAATGCTCTCTATTTTAACAACTTAACTCACCTAAAGATGATTAATTAATTCCCGTCTAGGATAATAATTAAACAGTTTCTTTTACGGAATAAGTAAAGGGAAAATTACTTTGTAATTGGATTAATTCATCTCGATGAGCTTGAATGGTAATGACTGTATCAGAAGATTTTTCAGTATTATTATCTAATCTAAAAGCAACTTTCTCGATTTTTTTTGCTCCTTTCCAATAGAAAAAACCTGCTAAAGGTGCAAGTATTAATAAGCCTAAAAATAGATTATTTTCAGTGGCAAATAACATGGATAAAACTAAAGCGAAACAAAATAAACCACAAGCAGCTAATAAACTTAAAAATAAGGCTAAAAAAATACTTGGATAAACCATTCCCTCTAAGGTTACTTTATTAGTTTCGGTGTCTATAGCCTTTACTTGATAAGATCTTTTTTGAAAATAATCTCTTAAATAACTAAGAATATTATCTTCGGTATCTTCACAGGCAAGAGTAACAATTTCTGTACGATCTTTTATACTTCCTTTAATGAAGAAAAACAAGCCAATCATTAACAAAATTGTCAGAGATAAAATAGAAATCATAAATAATTAGGAATGAATATTTAGAGAATGTTTACAATTAATAGCGGTGATTAAATAGTTTTTGAAGATTTATAATAATTGTGGTAATTCGAGCGATAATATCCTCCTTGATCATTATATTTGATTCCGTTAGCAACAATACCCAAAAAAGGAATATGAGACATTTTTAATTGCTCTGTAACTTGCTGTAATTCTGTTCGTTCTATTTTACCTAATTTAACCACTAAAACTAAACCATTGGTATTTGGTGCAATAATTTTAGCATCGGAGAAACCCAAAATCGATGGACTATCAAAAATAATTAAATCAAATTGTTGAGATTCTTTTAACTGTTTGATGATTTCCTGCATTTTTTGAGAATGTAATAAACGAGTAGGATCTGGTGGTATTTGTCCTGCGGTGATGACAGATAAATTTTCCCATTGAGGTACTTCTTTAATGGCTGAGTTTAAGTCAAATCCCATAGCTAAAACATTGCTTAAGCCGTTATCGTTATCTATTCCCATCAGGCGATGTAATTGGGGTAATCGCAAATCCCCATCAATTAATAATACTTTTTGTCCCATTGCAGCCGCCCCTTGTGCTAAATTGAGGCTGATGGTTGATTTACCTTCGGCGGGATTTCCTGAAGTAATGACTAATGAATTGACTGGAGAATCCGAACCTAATAAGCTAACATTGGTATAAAGATTACGAAAAGACTCAATCCAATAAGATGATGTATATTCTTGAGGTTGGGGAGTTTTCGGCATCCAACTAAGGTTCGATTCCACCGTAGTATTAAAAGATGGTAAGGCTTTACGAATTACCTCTTCTACAGAATGAATGTTTTTATGAATAGGAATTTTTCCTAAAATTGGTTGTTTTGTTACTTCTTTTAATTGTTCTAATGTATGGATTGAACCATCTAATTTATCTACTATTAAAGATGTTATTATACCTAAAATTAAACCGCCAATAAATCCTATAATTAGATTATTTCTTGGGATAGGATAAATAGGATCTTCAGGAATTTTCGGAGGAGTAATTACTTTCCAATTAACTGTTTTTTGTGCTTGTTCTAATTCTAATTTTTCTCTGGTTTCTAAAAATCGTTTTAAACTATCAGTATTAGACTGTAATTCTCTTTGTATATCTGTATATTGTCTTGTTAAAATAGGCATTTGTTGAACACGTTTATTAAGATCTTCTAATACTGTTTTAAAGCTATTAACTTTTGTTTCTAACATCTTAATTTCGTTGACTTTTAACAATAATTCTTCTGTTAATTTAGTCCGAATTTGATTTGGTGAAGATAAGGTAATTGATTGTTGTACGGTAATATCTCCAAATTGTTTTGATAATAAATTTTGACTTTCTTGTTTTAATAAATTAGTGAGATTTTCTCTTTTTTCTTGTAAAGTAATAATCTGTGGACTTTCATCGGTATAAATTGCTGATTGTACTGCTAATTCTACTTCTAATTCTTGTAATTGTTTTAAAAGATTTTGATACTTTGGTGATTCGGTTAAATAGTTAGCGGCTATGGCTTGTTCTGGAGATAAATTTAATTGTTTTTGGATATTATTATAAGCAGAATTTGCTTGTTTTAATTGAACTTGAGTAGAAAAATATTCTTTCTCTATATCTATTAATTGTTGTGTTAATTCTGTGGCTTTAATTTGGGGATCAATAAAACCATATTCTTGTCTTAAAGTTTGTAATTGAGTTTGTAAAGAAGTTACTTTATTTTGTAATTGGGGTACTTGAAGACGAACAAATTTTAAACCTTCATTAATATTATTTTTATTTTCTGCTAAATTATTTTTTAAATAACTTGTAGCTATTTTATCTAAAACAAATTTAATTTTTTCTGGATTTTTATCTTTAAAAGTTACTTCAACTATTTTAGTATTTTCTAATTTTTTAATACTTAAATTTTCTAATTTTTCAAGGTTAATATCATTATAAATATCTGGATATTTAACAGAAACTTCTTCTAAAATAGGCATTAAAATACTCGCACTGCCTAAAATTTCTATTTCAGTATTATAGTCAATAAGTGAAGGTTGAGATGGAGATAATGTTTGATTGATATTATTATTATTTCCTTGAGCTTTTTCCTCAGATTTTTCCAACAATAACATGAATTTTCCCTGATAAATAGGGGATTGTTGATAAGTCCAAAAACCTACTATAGCAGTCACCCCAATGGTAACGGTAGAAAAAACTAACCAACGTCTTTTAATAAAAGAGAAAACCTGAGAAAAACCATCAGGATGATCTAATTCTATATCAGATTTTTTGGACATCATAGAAAGAGAAGGAATAATATGATTTTCTTGAGCTTGAGGATTATTATTAATAGAATTTAATGGAGAATTTGAGTTTTTTTTCTTAAACATTGTATTGATAATTGACCATGAATAGTTAACAATGAAAAAGTGGAAATAATAAAAGTTATAATCTATTTACTATAGAGAAGAAATTTAAAAAAATCTTAATTGTTATTAAATACATTAAATAAATTTAACACAGAAAAAGTTCTACCAATAGGACCTAAAATAGTTTCAATACCGTCAGTAAATGCGGTAATACCATTTCTATTGACAATAATAACATCATTATTTTTCAGGATGGGATTTGTTTCCTCATTAACTCCAATGGATAAATTGATAGGTATATTTCTTTTAACTACTGTACCGTTAGGATTAACTCTCACTAATTGAACCATTGTACTATCAGCACGACGTTCATCAAAACCACCAGAAGCTAAAATAGCACTATTTAATGAAGAATTAGGAGTTATTTTTAAAGCCCCAGGTTGCCTAACCGATCCTATCACATTGACGATGATTTCATTGGGAGAAAAATTAGCGGAGGCGATTTTTTGGGCTTCGGTGGGATCAAGTTCTTCTGCTCTTGGCACTATAATTGTGTCACCATTGCGTAGAATAATGTCTGTATTAACATCTCCAGCTTCTAACATTTCCCATAAATTAATTTTAATATTTTGTTCTTCTCCGTCTCTAGTGGTACGATTAACAACTACTTCTCGAATATTTGCCATTTCTCGAATACCGCCACTTTGTTGTAATGCGATAGTGAGCCTAGGAGGACCAGCTTCAATGGGTACAGTATAAGCACCTGGGCGATTCACTTCACCGATAACAGTAACGCTAGGAGGTTGTGCATATTTAATTCCAAAACTAGCATCGGCTAATTGACGATATTCCACCGCATCAATAGTGTCTTTTTTCGGTACAATAACGACATCTCCGTCTCGTAAATCTAAATCTTGAGATAAATCTCCTTGTTGTAACAATTGCCAAAAGTTAACGGTATAAATTCTTTCTCCATTATTATCACTTCTTTTGAGTTGAATATCTCTGACGTTAGCCGATACCGTTAAACCCCCTGCTTTTTCTAATAAATCGGTAATTTTTGGTCGTTTTCTATCTCCTAAGTCTGGATTTAAAGTATAGTTACCCGGTGCATTTACTTCCCCTGCAATGGCTAATCGTAAAGGTCTTTGCGCTAAAAGTGATACAGTGACAATGGGACGCTTTAAAAAACGCGCATATTCTTTGACAAAAAGTTCGTTTACTTGTTGAATAGTCTTACCTTTAACATTAAAAGTACCAATAAGAGGAACAGTCACAGTACCGTCAGTAAAGATAATAAATTCACCCCCTTGATCTGGTAAATCAAATACGGTAACTTTGATAACATCCCCAGGTGCTAAAGTATAGGCGGTAACTTCTGGTATAATGGCTGAGGAGTTAGAAGATAATGAAGGTTCAAGAGGTTTTAATGAAGGACGTAGAGAACTTTTTGAGGTGGTTTGTGCTGAAGAATTACTGATAATTAATAATTGTATCGGCACATAGACAGTCATAACGAAAATGAATTTAGTTAGTTTTATATTCATAAAGATAAAAATTTAGTCATAGAATTTAATTTAGCAGTTTAATCATAATTGATCATAAACTCAAATAATTGTTCCTCTATTTTCTTATTTATAGTTTGATAACTTTGAAATAAAATACATCAATCATGGCTCAAAAACAAAAATTTCCTTATCTCTTAGGCTCAAAATGGACTGCCAAACAAAAAAGTTGGGGATGGCGACATTTTGAAGTCATTAATCGTAAAAATGAAGATAAATGGGTATTTGCTGAAATGAAGGCTTCTTGTGATGATAGTGTCCGCTTTTGGATTAATGCAAAACAATTGAAAGATAGAGATTTATGGACTCCTGGTTGGATTACCTTAGAAATGATTAATTCTATTTAACTATGGTGATGCAATTTACTATAAACTTGACATTGTTGTAATGTTTTTATTAGTCTTACTCCTTGATGACGATATACATTAAAGGGTAAAACTTGAGGTGTATTTTCTATAGTTTCTCTGGCTATTTTTAATGGACAACCAGTAATTCTGGCTATAACATTTGTACCTTCAAAAATACTCATATCAGATTTTGCCCCAGTGATTTCTATTTGCCACTGTTTAGGTTTAATTTTTCCTTGTTCAATACTTTTTAAACTTTCAATGGTAGCTAAAATAATTAAGCGATCGCCATTAGCTAAAAGGGTATCATCAGAAGGCATTGAAGTAAAATTGTAACTACCATTAGCACGATAAAAAACAGGAATAACTCCGTATCCATAAGCAACATCGGATAGTAATAAGTTATTGAGGGTATCTCCTGTGGTAATTTGATATTCTGTCACTAAAATAGTTTGTTGATCAAAACGATATAATTGTAAGATATTTTCGCCAAAAGCTGCCCCAGTAAAAGCCTCTGCCGCTACTTCATAGGCACTAATAACGGAAGCGCAAGGTAATAGTTGAGTTAAATTATCACTGAAATCATCTCCATTAGTACGAATAACAATATTGAGATTAGAATTAATATTTTGCGCCATTAAAGCTACTTCAAGATTAACAATATCATCATCAGTAACAATAATAATACTCTTGGCTTTTTCTAAATTTGCACTAGGAAGAATATCTTGCAATTTACCAACAATTAAAGGAAAATTTAACCATTGAGAAACTTCTATATTTGAGTTTAAACTAATGGCTAATACAGATTGTTTTAAGTTTTTGAGTTGTTCTGCAATTTGTTGTCCTATTCTACCAAAACCGATGATAACGATATGATTTTCTGTAGGAATAGCAGGTTTTTTTGTGGTAAATTGAAATTGAGAAGATAATAAAGCCTGTGTTAATAAAGCATATAAAACTCCCACAAAAGCTGTTCCAGTTAGGGTTAAAAGTAAACTAAAAAACTGTAACCATTCTGGTACAGAATCGATGGGTTCAAAGCTATCAAATAAGTCTGAATATCCACCTAAAAGTAGAATTGAAGTTACATAAAAAGAAGATAAATAACTAGCATTTTCATGATAATTTTTAAATAAAATAGTTCCAGTAATTAATAAAATTAGTGTTATTAAAGAAGAAAAGATTACTACTCCTCTAATCTTTTGTTTACTATTTAACAAGGAAAAATCTTGAACATATCTGACACATTTATTTTTAACTTCATTAATACTATTTAGTAAATTTCTTGAGAAAGATTGATTAATAATTCTCTGGTTTATATTTTGAGAAGAAAGACGAAAATTATCTTCCGTCTCCACACAAATAATTGTATCTTGAGGTAAAATTCGAGTGTAAGGATTCCATTGATTAAAAGTCCGTGAAACTGATTTTGACGGTGGATAGTGACTCAGAATGCGGCGACTACGATTATTTAATTCATCTAAAGATTCATACTTACACCAAGGATGAGATTGATCAATTTTTACTTTTGTAATTCTAATCTTTTCTTCCTCCAAGATGAAAAAACCTAATATTTCTTCTCCTAAAGCTGATAAAGCGTAAGCATTCGCTGGTAGTTGTGTTGGTTCGTAAGCAATAAAGTTACTTAATTGTTCACTCAATAAATTATTCAAATTTTTCTGTGCGGATCTCATTACCAGTCTTGTTTTCTGGTTTAATTGTCTAATGGCAATAGCTGTGGCAACATTTACTTTTTCCGACGTAGTGACAATCAAGGCTGCTCGACATTCTTCTATGTTACTTTGTAATAATATGTTGCGATCGCTACAATCTCCAATAATTAATAAGTCAATCAAAGGTAATAAATCTTTAATTTCATCATTGTGAGGGGGATTTTTTTCAATAACAACAACTTTCACCCCAAATTTTTTTAAAATAGTAACGCAATTTTTGCCTAAACTACCTAATCCGCAAACTAGAAAACTATCTAACATAAATTAATAATCAACAGTTAATCATAACCATAACAATTAAAAATTAAGATTAGATTAACAATTAAGAGAAAATATGTCTTGATTATTGATCATTAATTTCCCATTATTTCCTATAGCAATTATATTACGATTTCTTTCAAATAAAATAGTACCAATTTTTACGGTAAAATCAGAATGTTTTTGGATATATTTTTGAGCATTATCTTCAATTCGATTAGCTATAAATTGATAAATTTCCTTAGTAAAATTAGTCTTATTTTCTTGATCAAAATTTCGCAAAATTTGTAAAGCTGACTCTGTAGTTTCTGCTATAAATATTTGTTTAATAATAGTATTTGGTAACTCTAAATAAGCACCAATTGCCGTTAATATTTCTAATCTTCCATCTGCTAAATGATGATGAGTATGAAAAATATTTCCTGCTAATTTAATTAATTTACCATGATAACCTAATAAAATTACTGACTTAATTTGTGCCACAGAAGCACTTACTAACATTGAGCCTAACCAGTTAGCGGTTTTAATTAATTGCTCAGAATTAAACCCTAATTTAAGTGCTAAATCTAAGCCATTTTCACCAATACAAAATACTAAATTATCAAATTTTTCCGCCTTATTAAATAACTCTTCTTGATATAAATCTAACTGTTTTTTACTTGTTAAAGGTTGTGAAATTCCCGTTGTACCTAATAATGATAAACCTTCTATTACTCCAAAAGCAGAGTTAGAAGTTTTTTGAGCAAGTCTTTTCCCTTCAGGTAAAATTATTTCTACATCCACAATTGCCGTAATATTTAAGTTGTCTAATAAATTTTTTTCTAACAGTTTTTGAGCATAAGAATAAATAGCAGATTTTCCTTCTAAATTAACAATTTTCCCAACTCCTTCTCCTCCATTAATTTTTAATTTAGTTTCATGATTCAGAGTTAAAGTTACTATAGCCCATATAGGTGTATCACGAGTTAAATCTAAATTATCTCCCGGATTTGATTTAGTAATAGCTAAGGCTTGATTATCACTTATTTTTGCGATTTGCTCAACTTTAATAGTGGCAATTTCAGAGGGTTTAATTAAGTCAATTTCTACTTGATTATTTTGATAATTATTTTGTAAATATTGTAAAGCAGCCACTGCCGAAGCAGTAGCAAAAACAGGTAACGTATAACCAGAATTAACCATAAAATAAAATCATAAATATTACTTTTTATATTAGGCAAATAATTTAAAAAGCAATAGCGTTAATAACATCCTGTCCTAAGTTAACATTATTTAGAAGATCTATTTCCCTAATTCCTGTAGGACTTGTAACATTAACTTCTGTTAAATAACCTCCGATAACATCTATTCCCACAAAAAATAAACCATCTTCTATTAGTTTTGGTGCAAGGATTTCGCAAATATTTAACTCTCTTTCCGTGATGTCCGTTTGAGCTACTCTACCACCTACAGCCATATTTCCTCGAAATTCTTTCCCCGTCGGAATACGATTTACCGCACCAATGGGTTTACCATTTAGTAAGATGATTCTTTTATCTCCTTCTTTCGCCGATGGTAAATATTCTTGTACCATTATCGGTTCTTTTCCTTGTTTTGTGCTAATTTCAATTAAAGAGTTAAAATTGCGATCGCCTTGTTGTAAGAATAAAATACCTTCTCCTGCTTTACCACCAAGGGGTTTGAGAATTAAGGCTTCTTTTTGGGATAGAAAGTCAGCAATGACAGATTTACTCTGAGTAACGATGGTATCAGGAATAACAGAAGGAAATTGTAAAGCATACATTTTTTCATTAGCCGCGCGAATCCCTTGAGGAGAATTGACCACTTTTGTTTTTTTGGGATCAATTAAGTCTAAAATATAAGTAGCATAAAGATAAGGAGTGTTAACAGGAGGATCAGTACGCATAAAGACGGCATTATAAGATTCTAGGGGTAAAAAAGTAGATTCTTCTAATAAATACCAATTTTCTTCTGCTTTCCAGTGATTATCAACTAATTTAACTGGCTTAAGACTGATTTTTTGTAAATGTGCGTAGGCTTTTCCTCCCACCACACTAAGTTCATTAATGGAGGTAATATAGACTTCATGCCCTAAATTCCCCGCAGACTCCATCATTGCCACACTACTATCATGAGTAGGATCTAATTTAGCTAATGGATCTATAATAAAAGCAAATTTCATGTTATTTAAGTGTATTTGTCTAAAGAAGATGTAAAGACTTTTTTAATCTTGTAATAATTTATCTAATTCTCCCAAAGCGTTAATCTCATATAAATCGTCACATCCGCCGATATGTCTATCATCAATAAAAACTTGAGGTACGCTAGTACGGCCATTCGCCCTCTCCGACATTTTCATTCTTCCTTGATTATCCCCATCAATACAATATTCGATAAACTCTACTTGTTTCTGTTTCAATAAAGCCTTTGCACGAATACAGAAAGGGCAACTACTCCAAGTGTAAATTTCTACTTTGGCACTCATATAATTATCAATAATAAAAAGAAGTTATTGTTAAGTATTGTAAACTATAATCTACCAATTCTAAATTATTGATGAATAATTAAACATTCAAGATTAAATGTATATTTTTTACTATACCGCCAAAGCTGATTATTGATAGTTAACACTTCTACCAAATTTTATTCTTTCTTGATAATTTTTTATGTTTCGTTTAGCTGTAGAAAAAGATTTTGACACTTTAAGACATATTTATTCTTATACTGTCACAAAACTTGCCCCTAGTTTATATTCTCCTTCACAAGTTATGGCTTGGTCATCAGCATCTGATAATATTAGTAAGTTTCATGATTTTATCTTTGATGCTAATACTTATTTATTAATTGAAAATGACGAAATTATTGGTTTTTGCGGTTTAAAAAATAATGGCTATATTGCCTCTTTTTATATTCATCCTCATTTTACTCGTCAAGGTTACGGCACAAAATTATTATCTTATGTTTTAGATATTGGTATCACACAAGCCGTGAAAAAATTTTACACTGAGGCTAGTTTTTTCTCTCAACCTGTTTTTTCTCGCTGTGGTTTTACTATTTTAGAAATGGAAACAGTTTTTTATGGAGATGTTTCTTTTGAGCGCTATAAAATGGAAAAAATAACTCCCTAGGATAATAACTCATGAGTAACCAAAAAATGAAAGGATTAGCTAAAGAATTAAAAACTCAATTTACTATTATTGGTATTTTTATCGCTATCTTTTGGATTATCGAAATTGTTAACCAAATGTTTTTTGGCGATCACTTAGATTACTTTGGTATTATACCAAGAAGTGCTATCGGATTGAGAGGAATAATTTTAGCGCCTTTTCTTCATGTAGATTTTCCCCATTTAATAGCCAATACATTACCGTTTGCGGTGTTGGGTTGGTTAGTAATGTTGCAAGAAACCAGTGATTTTTATATAGTGAGTTTATGCTCAATTTTAGTTAGTGGTATAGGTGTATGGTTATTCGCTCAAACAAACTCTATTACCGTAGGCGCAAGTGGTGTTATTTTCGGTTATTTTGGCTTTTTGATAATGCGAAGTTATTTTCAAAAAAATACACGCTCTATTGCTATATCATTATTAGTGTTTTTCCTTTATGGTGGAATGATTTGGGGTGTATTACCTTCTAATCCTCATGTATCATGGTTAGCTCATTTATTTGGTTTTTTAGGAGGAGTTTTGGCGGCAAAATTGATTGCAAAAGAAAAAAGCGTCTAAATCTATTAATAATCAGAGGAGATAGAAGTTAGGAGATAGGAGATAGAAGATAGAAGATAGAAGATAGAAGATAGAAGATAGAAGATAGAAGATAGAAGATAGGAGTTAGGAGTTAGGAGATAGAAGATAGAAGATAGGAGTTAGGAGATAGAAGTTAGGAGATAGGAGATAGGAGATAGAAGATAGGAGATAGGAAAAAGGGAATAATTTAGGGGTTAATGGCATTCACCCTCTTAATAGAAGTTAAGAAGAATCTTGAATAGTCTATAAACTAATTATTTAAAACCTAAAACCTGACATCCGACATCGGAAACCTGACACCTTAAACCAACAATTAATTCTATTTTTGAGTAACATCAGATAATAATTATAAAAAATATGTTTACAGGATTAATTCAAGGAAAAGGAAAAATAAAAGCCAAGGGTAATAACTTATTTATCATTGACATCGAGAAAAATCGAGAAAATCTAATTTGTCAAGATTTAGCCATAGGTGATAGCGTTGCCGTCGATGGAATTTGTTTGACAGTAGAAAAAATTTTACAAGAAAGTTTTATCGCTACGGCTTCTCCAGAAACCTTACAACGCACAACTTTAGAGAAAAATATTCAGAAACAGAAAAATGTTAACCTTGAAACTTCTTTACGAGTAGGGAGTAAAATTGGCGGACATTTTGTTACAGGTCATGTAGATGGTATAGGATGTTTAGTTGAATCGGTAAATTGTCAACAATCTTGGGAAATGACATTTACAGCGCCTTCAGGATTAAAAACTCAGTGGCAAAATTATATTTCTCCTTATATTGTTTCTAAAGCTAGTATTGCCGTTAATGGCATTAGTTTAACCATCGCCGATTGTGATATAGATGGTAATTGGTTTAATGTTGCTGTTATTCCTCATACCTACGCACAAACTAATTTATCACAACTTCAGTCAGGAGATTGGGTAAATTTAGAAAGCGATATTTTAGGTAAATATGTTGATAAATTAATCCGTCATCGTGTAGAAAAAACTCCTTTATCACAAGATATTAGTTTAGATTTTTTACTTCAAAATGGCTATAATTAATTTCCTCAAAAGACACAAAAAATAGACTTAAAATTTATCTCAATCTAAATCAAATTATTACTCATTTTAAGTATTAACTAAAACCCACTTTATTAATTTGTAAAAGTAACTAAAACTCCTAACTCCTAACTCCTAACTCCTAACTCTTAACTCTTAACTCCTAACTCCTAACTCCTAACTCTTAACTCCTAACTCTTAACTCCTAACTCCTAACTCCTAACTCCTAACTCCTAAATTATGTTAACCAGTTTGCAAAATCCCCTCATAAAAGAAGTCAGAAAATTACAGAAAACTCAAGAAAGACATCGCCAAAATTTACACTTATTAGAAGGTACAAATTTATTAGAAGTTGCCAGTCAAGTTAATTATCCTTTGGTAACAATATTATCAACCTCATTATGGCAGGAAAAAAACGATTCTCTTTGGCAAACATTACAAAATCAAGGAGAAAGAATCGAAACCGTTTCCCCTGAATTGATGAAACATCTTGCTACCACCGTCAATCCAGATGGTATTATCGCCACCGCTTATCGTAATTCTCGACAAGCACAACCACCTGAAAATCTACGTTTAGGGTTAATTTGTCATCGCATTCAAGATCCAGGTAACTTAGGGACAATTATTCGTACTTCAGTTGCTACCGATGTTGATTTTCTGTGGTTAAGTAGTGATAGTGTAGATTTAGATAATCCTAAAGTGATGCGCTCATCCGTGGGAGAATGGTTTAAAATTCAAGCAAAAGTAGAAAATGATCTTATTTCTGTAGTTAAAAAATATCAATCTCAAGGCTATCAAATTATTGCAACCTCTCTCCAAGGAAAAAAAACCCATTGGCAAATTGATTTTACTAAACCTACTATCCTACTTTTAGGCAATGAAAGCCAAGGTTTATCTCCAGAATTAGCCATTTTAGCCACGGAAAATGTTAAAATTCCTTTAGTTAATAACGTTGAATCATTAAATGTAGCCATCGCTACCGCCTTTTTATTAGCAGAGTATCAACGACAGTCAATTAATAAATTCTGTTAAAATCTTTAGGAATTATTTTCTTAACGACTTCTTTGCCACCATGTAACCATAGAAACAGTAAAAGCTAATGCAGGGATGATAAATAAAGCTAACCAACCAATTAAACCAGCTTGAAAAGTAGTTAAATTAATTCTACGATTAGTTGCCTCTTTTGGGCTAATAGATAAAGTCGAATCTTTCTCATTCGCTAACCATCCTACCGTATTGATAAATAAATCACTGTTTAGCTGTTGTTGAAACCAACCATCCGTAGCAAAGTTAGCGTTACCGATTACTACCATTCTAGTTTGTGAAGATTGAGGATTTGATAATGTTTCACTATTGGTTTTTTCCTCTGATGGAGTTTTCATCTTTGGTGGCAAAGGCAAATTATTATCAGGGTTAACTTTTTTGACAGATTCTTCTTTTAAGGTTAGGTTTTCGTTATTTTTGATTTCTAAGTCATTTTTTATATTTGAACTATCTTCTTGACTCTTAGAAATACTTTTGATAAGATTTTTCTTAGTTAATGCTACCCCAATATTTAACGGTCCTTGTAAATCTACTGTAGGATCTAATTCTACATTTTCCCCTTCGGGATTTCTTTCACCCCATGATTGACTATTGGTAATCAAAAAAGGTGTTGCCGTGACATCGGTTACAGTTTCGGTTATGATTGGTCTTGCCCAAGGAAACAAACTCATACCATTACCAAAATTTTGAGTTATAGGATGAGCACCATAATCAACAATTATAGTAATAGAAGGACCTAATCCGAACACTTCTCCTGTACCTGAAGCATCAACTACTAATCTGTCGTCGAATTTTATTCCCCATTTTTTCAATATTTCCTCAAGATTAACATTACTTCCAGCGTTATACATCACCAATAAACCACCGCCATCATCTAAGTATTTTTGAATAATTTTTATCTCCCCTTCTAATAATTCTTTTTCGGGATTACTGATTATCAAAACATTAGCATCGGGTGGAATTAACGGCGAAGTAGCAAGGGTGAGAGAATTAACGGTATAGCCTTTATCTCGTAAGGTTGTTACTGCTTGAGAAATACTAACTTGTCCTTCTTCCATGGCCGATTCACCATGACCTTGTAAAATATATATTATCGGTTGCGTCGTTTGTTGAATTTTAGCGATAGCATTGGTTAATTTAATTTCTGAAAGACGATTTTGAGGCGATAAAGTTTGCGCTAATTGTTGCTTATCTCCATACTCTAAATAAACATCACCTAAACGAGTCACATTAAATTTTTTAGCTAAATTAATATCCACTTGAGGATTAACAAATTGGTATTGAAATTTATTATTTTTTCTTTCATAATCTTGCAATAATTTACGATCAAAATCATTAGGTGGATTATCAAAAATATAAACTTTTAAAGGTTGACTTAAATTACTAATTAATTGTTGAGATTGAGGAGAAAGAGTATAAAGATTATTCTCCGTTAAATCTATTTTTACTGAATATTTTAATCCCAAAAAATTCACTAAACCTAAAATTAATAATAAAGCGGAAGTAGAAATAATCGCATTTATACCAGCTTCAACTCCCCTTTTTCCCAAAAAACCTTTATTACTATAAAGAAAAATACATATTCCGAAAATAATAACTGTTATTCCACTGCTTATAATGCCGATAACAAGATTAGATAAATTACCGTTTATTTGCAGTAAAACAATTCCTGCTGATATTAAAAAAATCCCTAAGAAAAAAAAGTAGTTAATATATTTTTTAATCTTGAAAATAAAGCTAAGTTTTTCCATAAGTTTTAAATAATAATTCCCTATAAATAAAGTTTATTTTACAATATCTTCGCACTTACTGAAAAAGGAAAATAAAATTTAATATCAACAAAGCTTCTATAAAAAGTTAGATTAAATCAAGTGGAGAAAGAATTTATCGCTAAAATAGAGAGGGAATTTGACTGAAAACTAGAACATTTAAAACCGACAGATGAAAAACCACACTTTCTTGTAATCTCGAAAAGATGAGTAGTAGAGAAGACATATTCATGGTTTGGTCATTACTGAAGATTAAATAAAGATTATGAATTTTTACTAACTACGAGTGAAATGATGATTTTTGCCAGTATGATTCATATTATTATTAAATCCCTTTAAAAATGTATAAATTATCACCATTAATGAATTTTTAACACAATTTAATAATTCCGTAAAAATCATCAATAATTATACAAACAATTACTAATATTTATTAAAAATGATGACTATTTAGCCTTTTGAAAAATCAAGAAAATTTATGAAATTAGCCTAGATGAAAAAGCAAAAAAGCACAATATAATTAGAGTTATTGACGAATCAGCAAAACATTATCATGATCCTAATTATTATTTTTACTCCCTTACCCTAGTTAATTTTATCACTAAAAAAACAAACAGGATTCGTACCTCCAGGACGACTATAAGCAGATTTATTACCGCATTCTCTACCTAACGCATCTATATCATAAGGACATTCACAAATACCTTTTTGGGGGTTACGAATCGGGCGCGCCAAAAGAGGTTTTTTGATCAATATTAATCCTGTTGTTACTAATGCCGTCAATATAATAATAGCGGTAATACCTATTAATAGAGTTTTACCATTAATAATAGACTTTAATACTTTATTTGACGAAGAAAAAGAGCTATTAAATGATATTTGCTTTTTTTTGATTAAATTTGACCATAAAGGTGGATCTACCGCTAAATTTTGGCAAATAACGGGCAACCATGACGATCCAGGTGCTTGTTCTTCCAAATGGTATAAGTCTTGTATTTTCGCTTTAGCATCTTTGACGGCTTGATATAATGTTTCTCCTTCTGAATAGGCTTGTAAGAAGTATTTTAAAAATTCTTGAGCAACTTCATCGGGTACTGCTTCCCTCATGATAATCGTTTGAGGTAATTGTAAATCTGCAAGGGTAAACCCTAAACCCAATCCGTCACAGGAATTAAAAATTGCTAACTCCAATCCGTTATGAATCGCTTTAGCAAGGGTGTTTTTCAATCTTTGAATATCTATGGTTTCATAAGGGTTGATTTGCAATAAACCACATTTACTATTATCTTTACTAGAACTATGTCCTGCAAAAAACAAAATCTGCCATGATTGTTCCCATAATGGCGTTAATTCCGTTAAATTTGGTTGATCTAAAAATACTACTTCCGCATTAGGTAAACTGTTTAATATACGTCTGTCTCTCTCTACATCTATACTGCGGCGATCGCCTAAAATAGCCAAAATTTTTACTTTAGGAGGAGAATCTAAATTTTCTTTTCGATTAGGTTTTTGACAATTAGGCTTACTCAAAGCAATTTCTGTTTGTGGGTAACGATGCCACACTGACCATAAATGCCAAGGTAACTGCCATAAACGGACATCCGCAGTTTGAATAACAAAACGAATTAAATCCTGTTGATGAAGATGAGGAAAAAGATCTAATAATAGACATTGTACTTGAGAATCTTCTAGCCATTGATTAATATTAATTTGTAGAGTATCAATATATTCCTGACATTGACTAACTGCAACATTAGTGACTTGATTTTCCGTCGAACCTAAACGTAAAGAAACGGATAAATTACGATAACTACATTGCCAATTAGTATAGCTTTTATAAAGATTTGGTGCAGGAGGTAATCTCCCCTCGGTTTCTACTAATAATTCTTTAGTGTCATCTTGACTAAGACGGATACTGAGGGGAAAACCAGACTCAAAAGTACCCTCTCCGATTTTAAAAATGATTAATTTCTTAGCCATTACCTTATTTTAAGACAATTTTGATTTTACCTAACTTTAGCAAATATAGGGATTTTATATTAATTTTTTCAATTTGATGAAATAGTAAAAAAAAAGTTATGATCATAGAAAAATTAAAAGCTAAACTCCGTAGTTAAGAAAAAGTTAAGATATTTTAACAATAAAGATTATTCTTAGTGATAAAAATAAATTTTTATGTTAGGATAGACAAAATAAATCTGTTACCTAGAAATTAAATCAATTAGCAAACAGAATTACTCAGTGTGAGGAAAAAATCAATGAAAACAAGTTTTTGGAAATCCATTAAAGTAACGCCAATATTAGTGGGTGCAAGTTTATTAGCTGCCTCTCAGGTTCAAGCTAATGAAATTTCTCAAGTCAATACCGAAGTTGATGCACAAACTATCAATCAATTAGATAATTACAGCACAGAAGGTGGTACTTCTTCTAAAGATCAAGTAACCAGTGTATCTCAACTAAGAGATGTATCTCCTACCGATTGGGCTTTTGAAGCTCTCCGTAGTTTAGTAGAACGTTATGGTTGTATCGTAGGTTATCCTGATCGTACCTTCAGAGGAAACCGTGCCTTAAGTCGTTATGAATTTGCAGCAGGTTTAAACGCTTGTATGCAACAAATGGAACGTTTAATTGCTGCTAGTGAAGCTGTTACCAGAGAAGACATCGAAAAACTAAAACGTTTGATGGCTGAATTTGAATCTGAATTAGCCGCCTTAGGTGCAAGAGTTGATAACTTAGAAGGTAGAGTTGCTTTCTTAGAAGATCATCAATTCTCCACAACTACCAAGTTGAAAGGGGAGGTTATCATGGCTTTAAGTCAAGAATTTAACAGTAATAACCAAGCAATTTTAGCTGACAGAGTTCGTTTAGCATTAAATACCAGTTTCACTGGGGAAGATAACTTAGTTACTCGTTTGTCTGCTGGTAACGCAGGTGCTTTCAATGCCAATGGTACAACCAAGTTAAGAACTCCTGGAATACCTGTTCAAAGAGTTAATACCAGTGGCCCTAGTGCAACCTTAAATCAGACATTCAATCTATATCCTGGGGTTAATAATGATGTACAAGTTGATTGGTTAGCATACTATGCACCTATTAAGTTAAGTGAAAAAAGTCAAATTCAAACTTATATAGCTGCTTTCGGTGGTATTCATAGTGACTACGCTCCCACAACTAACCCTTACTTTGAAGACTACGACGGTGGAAATGGTGCATTAAGTCCTTTTGCATCTGAAAGTCCTATCTACCGTATTGGTGGTGGTTCTGGGGTAGCTTTTAGCTATCAACTAGGTTTCTTACAAAGTCTTTTAGGTCCAACTTCCGCAACCATAAGTTATATGGGTGGTGGTTCTCCTAACTCTCCTTTAGAAGGTCAAGGTATCTTTAACGGAGATTACTCAGTTTTAGGTCAACTTAACTTTAACGTAAGTGATAGTCTTGCATTTGGTTTAACCTATGTAAATGGTTTCCATAAAGCAGATAGTCCTGTATTTGGAGGCGGTGCTGGTAGTGGTTTTGGTATCGTAGGTACTCAGTTAGCGAACCAAAGTAATGGTCAACTAAATAGCATTTTAGAAAATCAATTCGGAGCTGGTACTACTGTCAATCAAAAAGACAAAATCAGTAATTCTTATGGTGCTCAAGCGGCATGGCGTGTAAGTAAAGGTGTAAGTTTAAGTGCTTTCTTTAACTATACTAACTTAACAAGATTAGGCCGTGGTAACGATGACATCTGGAGTTATGGTGGTGGTATTGCATTCCCTGACTTATTCAAAGAAGGTAGTGTTTTAGGTATCTTTGCGGGTGTCCAACCTTACAACGGTTCTCCCCGTTACTTTGTAACTGATCCTAATGGTGATACTCGTCGTGTTCGTACATCCCTTGAAACCATTCCTATCCATGTAGAAGCATTCTATAAATATCAGTTAACTGACAATATTTCTTTAACTCCTGGTGTTATTTGGGTTAATTCTTCTAACCAAGGTGATAATGATGACCAAGTTATTGGTACTTTAAGAACGACTTTCACATTCTAGTTTAAATTAGTTTAATCTAATACTTGAACCCTTACTTGTTAATTCAGGTAGGGGTTTTTCCATGAAAAATAAAAGCCACTAACCTATAGTTTTAAGAACATTTCAAGATAATATTAAGAAGAAATCTGTTTTGAATCTGTCAATATGCTAAAAATCGAATTACCAAATATTCCTCCTTCTGCTTGGCAATGTGAAATCGGCAAAATCTGGGAAAAACCTTATACGGTGCGTTATGCTAGTAACTTAGATGATGGTGCTAATCATGGGATGCCTTTAGGAGGATTTGGTAGCGGTTGTATTGGTAGAGGGGTAAATGGTGACTTTAACCTGTGGCATATTGACGGCGGTAATCATATTTTCAAGGCTTTATCTGCTTGTCAATTCAGCATTTTTGAGCAGGTAGAAGGAGAAATGCCGCAAGTTTACGCTATGAGTACGACGCCTCCAGAAGATGGTAGTTTATCAAGTTGGGCATGGTATCCTCAAGGAAAAGGTACTTATTCTGCCCTTTATCCTCGTAGTTGGTTTGATTATCAGGGGGTTTTTAAATCTCATCTTCTATGTGAGCAATTCTCGCCGATTTGGGCTGGTAGTTATCAAGAGGCTAGTTATCCTGTGGCGGTGTTTGATTGGAGTATTCATAATCCGACTGATAAAGATATTACTATTAGTATCATGTTTTCTTGGCAAAATAGTGTGGGTTGGTTTACTAATGCCATTAAAAGCCCTACGGTACAAGTGAGAGATGATGGTAGCCCTGAGTATGAATATCAGCCTCGTTGGGGGGATAGTACGGGTAATCTTAACCAGTGGATTCAAGATAATTTTCGAGTAGGTTGTCTATTTGATCGTATCCGCATGGGTGACGAACCCCTAGAATGTGAAGGACAATTTGCGATCGCTAGTATTACTAATCCAAGTTTAGAGGTATTTTATCATAATCGTTGGAATCCTAAAGGAGATGGTAGCGAGTTATGGGATTATTTTGCTATGAATGGTTCACTTCCCGACTATCAAGATGAGACCCCTGCCGAACCGGGGGAACAAATTGCGGGGGCAATGGCCATCAGATTTACGATTAAAGCAGGAAAAACGAAGAAAATTCCTTTTATTTTGGCGTGGGATTTTCCCGTAACAGAATTTGCTCAAGGAATCAACTATTATCGTCGTTATACGGACTTTTTCGGCAGAAACGGCAAAAATGCTTGGGCAATGGTACGCACAGCTTTAAAACATAGCGATATGTGGCGAAATCGTATCAATGAGTGGCAAAAACCTATTTTAATGCGCTCAAATTTACCAGATTGGCTGAAAATGGCGTTATTTAACGAATTATATTTACTTGCTGATGGTGGTAGTTTATGGACGGCAGCAACGGAAAATGATCCAGTGGGACAGTTTGGGGTACTAGAGTGTATTGATTATCGTTGGTATGAAAGTTTAGATGTCAGATTATATGGTTCATTCTCCATGATTATGCTATGGCCACGGCTGGATAAATCGATTTTAGAGGCTTTTAGTCATGCTATTTCTCATTCAGATGATACTCTTCGTATTATAGGTTATAACCGTGCTAGTGCTATCAGAAAGGCTAAAGGAGCGACTCCTCATGACTTAGGTGCACCTAATGAGCATCCTTGGGAAAAAACCAACTATACTAGCTATCAAGATTGTAATTTATGGAAAGATCTTGGTTGCGATTTTGTTTTACAAGTCTATCGTGATTATCTATTTACTGGCAGTCAAGATCAAGATTTCTTGTGGGAATGTTGGGAAAGCATCATACAAACTCTTCATTATGTCAAGGGTTTTGATTTAGATGGTGACGGTATTCCCGAAAATTCTGGCGCTCCAGATCAAACTTTTGATGATTGGCGATTACAAGGTATAAGTGCCTATTGTGGTGGTTTATGGATTGTGTCTTTAGAAGCAGCTATCGCCATTGGTAAAATTCTTATGGCTAATCCTCCTATGAATCCTCATTTACAACCTGATGATTTCCCTCAATGTATTCAAAGTGAGATCACCATATTTGAGGATTGGTTGCAAAAATCTAGAGCAATTTATCATCAAACTTTGTGGAATGGAGAATATTACCGTTTAGATAGTGAAAGTGGTTCAGATGTAGTAATGGCAGATCAACTTTCAGGACAATTTTTAGCACAGATTTTAGGATTACCTGATGTCATTGAATCTGAATATGTAAAATCAACTTTAAATAAGGTTTATGATGCTTGTTTCTTAAAATTTCATGATGGTAAATTTGGTATCGCTAACGGGGTAAAACCCGATGGTAAACCTGTTCAAGAAAATGATACTCACCCTCTTGAAGTTTGGACAGGCATTAATTACGGTATTGTAGCTTTTATGATTCTTAATGGTATGAAAGAAGAAGGATTAAAAGTAGCCCAAACAGTAGTTAAACAAGTTTATGATAATGGCTTACAATTTAGAACACCTGAAGCGATAACTGCCGTAGGTACATTTCGAGCTAGTCATTATTTACGAGCTATGGCTATTTGGGCAATATACCATGTTTTAAATAAATAAAAAAATTGTTGTAGATTATGGAAAATAAAGAAAGTTCATTAAGCCTAGATTTAGATAGAGACGGAAATACACTATTAATCATATTTGGTGGCATACAATCTGGATTAGGGATACCACCATTTGAATTTAAAAGAATAACTGATAGTTTGCCAGTTAAATTAATTTTTATCCGAGATTTATCACAAGCATGGTATCACCTAGAATTGCCCTCTATTGGCAACGGAATTAATGATATTATTCTCACCATAGAATCTATAAAACAACAAACTAATTATTCCAAAGTTGTTTGTATCGGTAACTCTATGGGCGGTTATGCAGCATTACTAATTGGTTCTCTAATTCAAGCAGATCAAGTCTTATCTTTTGTTCCTCAAACTTTTATTAGTAAATGGTTAAGAATAATCAATTTTGATAATCGATGGAAAGAACAAATAAATAAATTGCATAAAAATTCGTCTATTTCCAAACAGATGTTTGATTTAAAAGTTTTTTTAAAAAATCCAGAGTATAAAAAAGCGATAATTTTTTCAGATCGAAATAACAGATTAGATGCTCTTCATGCTTCAAGACTCAAAAGTTTGCCAAGAACTACTATTGAATGGCGAGATGGCGGACATTCATTAATCAAACAACTTCGAGATAATGGCGAACTACAAAAAATATTGATTGATTCTTGTAGCTAATAACTTTAATCCTTACAATATTACCACAATAATAATTAGGGTTTGCTGAATAAATCAGAAAGCTATTAAAATCAAGGCTTGGGCCATCGTTAAGTTAATAAAAAAGTGCGTAGTTTTAGGCATTTTTGCTCAAAAAACAGGGTAGTATTATACAGTTACAAACTCTAATTTCAAAAATCAAAACCATTAAAACCTTTGCCCATTGCCCATTGCCCATTGCCCATTGCCCATTGCCCATTGCCCATTGCCCATTGCCCTTTGCCCTTTGCCCTACCCCTTCCTCAGACTTTTTCAGCAACCCCTAATTAGTAGATGTTTAAGCCTTTACTCTCACCAAAACACGATGAAACTATTTCTAATTAGGATGACGTTTTATCTTTAACATTTTTGACAATACGAGATAATTCAGTTTTTTCGTCAATACTAATACGACTAGGAGAACCGCTAATAATACGTTCATAATTACGGAAAGAATCTTTAATATTCGGTCCTTCTTTACTGATAGTATATTCTCGGATACCCTTATCATGCCATGAGCCACGCATTTTAAAGACGTTGATTGCTCGAGACATTTCCCCCCGAATCTCCACATATTGTAACATTAAAATTGTGTCAGTAATAGTGGAAATATGGGATTCTGTGATGGAATGAGCCCCCATAAACTGATCTGTAGTATTAGTAAAAAATCCTGTAATTTCTTCTTGTTTTGCATATCCCGTCACTCCGATTACAAATTGACGAAAAGCATTATTAGTAACCCCTCTGGATAAAGCCGATAAAGAATCGATAGCAATACGACTGGGTTTAAACTCTGCTATTTCAGATTTAATCATTTGTAAATGATCTTCTAAACCAGTAGATTCAGGGTAAGAGCATAATATTTTTAAAAGTCCTTTTTGTTCCATTTCTTCAAAATCGATACCCCAAGAGGAAGCGTTACGAGATAATTGCGCCCTTGATTCTTCATAGGCAAATAAAATTGCTTTTTCCCCTTGACGACAACCTTCCTCTAAGAATTTGCTCACTAACAAAGTTTTACCCGTACCTGTTGCACCAGTGGCTAAAATAATAGAATCTTTAAAGAAACCTCCGCCGCACATTTCATCAAGAGTTTTGATACCAGATGAGCTACGAGCATTGGATGACCTTTGAGTTAGTTGCATAGCACCAAGAGGGAAAATATTAACACCATCCCCAGTTATGGTAAAAGGATATTCCCCTTTCATGTGGGTTGTACCTCGTAGTTTTAAAATTTCTAAAGTACGCCGTCTTCTTTCTCCTTCAAGGACATTACGAACAATTACCACGTTATCCGAAACAAATTCTTCTACCCCAAAACGAGCTACAGGACCATATTCATCTAAGCGTTCTGTAGTCATTACAGACGTAACGCCAAGTAATTTTAACCGAGCTACTAACCTAAAAATTTCTCGTCTCACCACCGAAGCCGCATCATACTGTTGAAAAACTGCTGTTACAGAGTCAATAGAAACTAATTTTGCTTTATATTTATTGACGGCGTATTGGATTCTTTCAATAAGTGCTGAAAGGTCAAAATTTCCTACAACTTCTTGTCCTTCAGGATCTGGTGATGCGTCTAAAATAAATAGTTTACCTTCATCAATTAAACTTTGTAAATCCCACCCAAAACTATAGGCATTTTGAATAACATCATAGGGTGATTCTTCAAAGGTAATAAATAGTCCGGGATAGTCAAAATATTTGATACCATGATACAGAAACTGCACGGCAAAAAGAGTTTTTCCTGTACCTGAAGTACCGCTAATAAGGGTTGTTCTACCGATAGGAATACCACCATGACTTATTTCGTCAAATCCTTCAATCATGGTGCGAATTTTTTTTACACCTTTAGCTTTTAATTCTTCTTTTTTGATAATACTCATGGTTAAAATTAAGATTTAAAATTTTTTTTGAAAACTGTTTTATTATTATTATTTAAGTCTAAAATTGAGTTAAATAAATGTCGAAAATTAATGGTATATTTTTATTATAAAAAGCGATTATTATACATCATTTATGACCTATTCTCGATCCCTTATTTCTTCATATAATAAATCTAAACCGATTAAAACTTTTTCTCGATCAGAAAGATCTCCAATAATTTTACGCACGGGAGGAGGTAAAACTTTAGAAAGAGTTGGGGTAGCTAAAATTTTATCTTCTTCTGCTAATTGAGGATTCTTTAAAACATCGATAACTTTGAGAGCATAAACTCCCTTAAATTCTTCTTCTAAAATATTTTTTAAGGTTTTTAAAGCTCTCACAGAATTAGGAGTGTTTCCAGCCACATATAACTTGAGTACATAGGTTTTTCTGAGAGGAGTCATAAGGATATTTTTTCTAATTATTTATTATGTTTTATATTTTATAATTATTCTTTAAATTAATCTACTGGAAAAACTACTTGAAAAGGTAATTCTTCTTTAGGAATAGAACGACGATACATCTCACAAAGGTGAGCAATAATATCAATTAAAGCTAAACGATAATCTATTAATATATCTTCACTTCTTCCTTCTAATTTAAGTTGTTGAGCAAATTCATCCATTAATTCCATGTGAATTTCGAGTATTTGAGAAACGGATAAATCTGCAAAAAATGCTTGATTCACAAATTGATCAATTTGTTGATTTACATCACTTTCTTGATTAAAATAGACTAAGATAATTTCCCGATAATCACGACTCATTTGTGCTATTAATTCGTCTTTTTCTGTTTGGGAAAGGTAACGATAAAAATAGTTTGAATTTCGATTGTAATAAACACCCAAATAGCCTAATCTTTCTTTGAGTTTTTCTGCAAGTCTTCTTTGTTGTAGGAGTAAAAAATTTTGTTTTTGTTCTATAAGTTTAGATGTATATTCAGGGTTTTCAACAATAGAACAACTGGGAGCTAGGTGTAAAAATTGAGTTATTGCTTTATTAATATAACTCATTATATTTCCTAGTTGTCTTAATCTCAATCTAACTTCGGCGGTGTGATAAATATGATCAATAAAATCCGATTCTTTTATGGTTTCTGAATTGAGTTTTATTTCTGATTCTATCACGAGAGATTCTCTGGACAAATCGAGTTCATCGGGTTCGATGATAATGACTGGTAACACTAAACCTTGTTCATAAAATTCATGAATGATGGGAATACTGACATCATCATTAAGGATTATTAAACAGTCTAATTTTTCTTTATTATCTATAACAAATTCCCTCAATTCTGTGACGGAATTAAGTATATGTAAATGATAACGATTGCATAGTGACGGATTATCACCATCGCCACTCAATAAATGGGTTAAAGAGTGAACAATTTGCACTACAGGGACAAAAATACAAATAGATAAGCTAGAAGACAAGAGATTTTACTAATTATAATAATAATTTACCCAGATATATGTTAACTTGACTCGGAATCAATTAGCAATTCGTGATTTACCATCATCTGTGGTTAATTAGGATTTTTTTTCTTTACTTTGGCTGATTTATGAATTTGAGGATACCCCAATAAACGTACATCTTGATATTTTCGCTCAGTTTCTTTCTGTTTAATTTCGGTATAATTTAACCAATAAATACAGTTTACAGGGCAAGTATCCATAGCTTCTTGGACAATTTCTTCTCCATCACCATCTTGATTATAAACTCTTGATCTTCCGAAATCATTTTCAATATAAAAAGTATTCGGCGCAACGTGAACACAATTTTTACAACCGATACAAGTCACTTCATCAACATAAACACCTTTTTCTTGATCATCGCCGCCTAATTCAGGCTCAAATCCGCTTCTTTCAGGGTTATCTCGCCAAATTCCGCCTAATTCTGGTTCAAATCCTGTGGTTAATAATTCATCGGGTTGATCTAACATTTTTTCTAGTGATTAAGATAAATTTTAGGGAGTTTACAAGGAGAAATTAATCCCCTTGTGTAATAATCATTAAGATTGAAAATAATTAATTCCAGCGTTGAACTACTAAGCGAATTGAACCATCTTCATTTTTTTGTTTTTCAGTAACAGCAAAACCCTGCTTTGAGGATTCAGCTAATACTGTATTTAAAGCATAACCTTGAGTCACACGCTGTAAAAAACCATCAACAGTCCAAGGCTGCTGCCAGTATTGTAAATCAGCTACTAACTCATATTCTTGACCATTCCAACTAAAACCAATATCATAGTTGTTTTCTTGTTCGATCACAATTTCTGCTTGGTTAGTTTTTCCTTGATAACCTCTTACGGGAGAAGGGCCATTTTTCCAATCTATTCCTAAATCAGCTAAAGCGGCTTTTAAAGAAGTAAGATTGCGGATTTGGGTTTTTATACTGCTAAAATGTGACATAAGATTTTTTTTGCTAAAGTTAATTAAATCTTACCAAAAATTTTAGGTTTAAAAGTAATTATGACCATCCCTAAAGGATAAAATTATCGATCAAGTGAGGAGACAGAAAGAAATACTCAGGCTTTGCTGAAAAAGTGTCAGGTGTTAGGTATCAACAATTAATTCTATGTTCACGCTAGTAACAGATAACATCAGTTAATATTATTTATCTTGAAATGTGAGCGTAAGACTCCCGTTTAATTTCTCCAGAAAATACCCACAGAAATAAACGGGAGATGTAAGCAAACCAACAAAAAACATTGCCCTTACCATTCCCCATAATGTTAAAATAAGAATGCAAGGTAAAAACGTTAGTTAAAATGTTAAAGGCATTCAAGTATAGAATCTATCTTACTGATGAGCAAAAGGTCTTACTAGCTAAGACTTTTGGTTGCTGTCGTTGGTTCTATAACTTTGCTCTTAATTTAACTAATGAAACTTACAAGGCAACGGGTAAAGGTTTAAGTCGTAATGAAATAATCAATAAACTACCTGAATTAAAGAAAGAGAAGGAATGGTTAACAGAAGTTCCATCTCAGGCTTTACAACAGGTAGCTTTAGATTTAAGTAGTGCTTTTCTTAATTTCTTTGAAAAACGGACTAAATTCCCTAAATTTAAGAAAAAAAGTAATAAGCAATCTGTTAGGTTTCCTCAAGGAATTAAACTTTACGGTGAATATTTGACTTTACCTAAGTTGAAAAAGGTTTACTGTAAAGTGTCTCGCTTACCTTCGGGTAAATTAAAGTCATTAACAGTGTCCATGACACCATCGGGCAAGTATTTTGCTTCTTGTCTCTATGATGATGGTATTGATTTACCTAAACAATCCTCAGAAGGTAAAGCTGTTGGTATTGATTTAGGAGTCAAGGATTTTGCGATAACCAGTGATGGTAGCAAATATGGCAATCCTAAGCATTACCGTAAATATGAGCAGAAGTTAGCTAAGAAACAAAAACAATTAGCTAAGAAGCAAAAAGGTTCTAATAATCGCAATAAAGCGAGGAAAGCCGTTGCTAGAGTACATGAAAAGATAACTAGATGTAGAGAAGATTTTTTACACAAACTAAGTCGTAAATTAGTGGACAAAAACCAAGTCATAGTAGTAGAAAATCTAGCAGTGAAGAACATGGTAAGAAACCACAAGTTAGCTAAATCAATTAGTGATTGTGGTTGGGGACAATTCTGCACTATGCTCAAATATAAAGCAGAATGGGGGGGGAAATATTACATAGAAGTAGATAGATTTTTCCCTAGCTCTAAAACCTGTAATCACTGTTTAAATCAGTTAGATAGTTTAAGTTTAGATATGAAGCTGTGGCAATGTCCTAAATGTGGAACGATACATGACAGGGATATAAATGCGGCGAAAAATATCAGAGATGAAGGTTTACGAATGTTGGCGGTAGGGCATATCGCTACAGCTTCTGGAGAAAGAGTAAGACCAAGCAAAGGCACTGCTTTTGTAAGGCATCCTTCAGTGAAGGAAGAATCCCCCGTTACACTGTAGTTATATCTGTAGGTTAACGATGGGAGTTGTCAATTCAATCAAAACTATATATGGAAATTATCACTTTAGATTTTATTGATTTATTTTGGGCATGGGGTATTATTTTAATTACCATTATCTTATCATGGTGGCAAAAACTCGATTTAGAAGGAGAAATTTTAATTGCTTCTGGGCGATCGCTGATACAATTAATGTTTATTGGATATATATTAGAGTTTATTTTCGCTGTAGATAATCCCTTTGTCGTGATTTTAGTTTTGTTAGCAATGGTTACTATCGCCGCCGTGGTTGCTAGAAATCGTATCAGTAAAAAAATTAAAGGATTGCTTTTAGTGGTATGGAGTGGTTTATTTTTTAGTACAAGTTTAATTATTAGCTATGGTATTGTATTTATCATACAGCCTGAGAATTGGTATAACCCCCAGTACCTAATTCCTTTAGTGGGAATGATATTAGGAAATACCCTTAATGGTGCATCATTATCAGGGGAAAGATTAGCAAGTATGATAAAAAATAATCGTCTGGAAATCGAAACTCATTTATCTTTAGGCGCAACGGGAAAAGAGTCTATCAAAAAATATCGCCAAGAAGCCATCAGAGTAGGTTTAATTCCGATTATTAATTCCATGATGATAGTAGGGATAGTTAGCTTACCCGGAATGTTTACAGGGCAAGTATTAGCAGGTAATAACCCATTAGATGCAGCTTCCTATCAAATATTAATCTTATTTATGATTGCTTTTGCTAACTTAGTTACAATTTTAATTATTACCGAAGGAGTCTATCGTAGTTTTTTCAACTCACAACAACAATTAATAATTATCCCTTAGTTACCGATTGATATAATAACTTAAACTGGCGTTGTTGCTGATTATGATCAACAATAGGTAAAGGATAATCATAACTTTGTGCATCGAGAGGGGATATTTTACCCGTAACTAAATCTGCCGTGTCAAGACTACTAATTTCTGGCAACCATTGACGAATATACTCCGCCTCGGAGTCAAATTTTTGTGATTGAGAAGCAGGATTAAATATCCGTAAAGGTTTTGCATCCATACCGCTAGACGCACTCCATTGCCAACCACCGTTATTAGAAGCTAAATCCCCATCATAGAGTTTTTGCATAAAATATTTTTCTCCCCAACGCCAATCAATAATTAAATCTTTTGTCAGAAAACTAGCTACAATCATTCGACAACGGTTGTGCATCCATCCTGTTTCATTTAACTGTCGCATGGCTGCATCAACGATGGGATAACCCGTTTTACCATCACACCATGCTTGAAAAAGAGTTTCGTTATTTTGCCAAGGAAAATCTTGGAATTGTTTTCGATAAGCGCCATTTTCTAATGCTGGGAAAAAATAGAGACAATGTTGATAAAATTCTCGCCAAGCTAATTCTTTTTGCCACGCTATAATATTTTCCCTTGCTTCTTCACTTTGACAGTTTTCTAACTCCTCTAATGTATTTTGCCATAAAGTTCTAACTCCGATTGTCCCAAATTTGAGTGCAGCACTTAATTGTGATGTACCATCAAGGTAAGGAAAATTACGGTTATCATTATAATCTGACAACAAATAACTACAAAAATACTCTAATCTTTCCTGTGCTGCTATTTCTCCACCTTTTAATAATAATTCGTTATCCCATGTAAAACCCAAATTTTCAAGGGTAGGTAAAGGTATCAAACCAAGATTATTCACTATTTTATATTCTTCTTGAGTTAAAGGAGATAACCTAGAAGGTGAAAGAATCGGTTGTAGTTTTGTTTGTTGTGACCAATTACGCCAAAAAGGAGTATAAACAGTATAGGGAGTGTTAGTTTTTGATAAGATTGTTTCAGGATAATGTAATAATTGATCCCAAAATGTATTAACTTTTATCCCCTTAATTGTTAAAGCCTCTTTGATTAAATTATCTCGTTGATGAGCAAAAGATTCAACATCTAAATTCCAGTAAATTTCTTCGATTTTTAACTCTTCGATTAAGGAAGAAATAATCTTTAAAGGGGAATCATGAAAAATCAATAAATCACTACCTAGTTTTCGATAGTTTGCCTGTAATTCTTCCAAAGATTCTAATAGATATTTTACCCTCGCAGGAGCAATATCATCTCTATTTAGAATAGCAGGATCTAAACAAAATAAACCAACTATTTTTGAACTTTTTTCATAGGCTTTTGCTAAACCGATATTATCTTTAATTCTTAAGTCTTTACGATGCCAAAAAATAATGGTTTTATTCATAGTGTTACTATAGATTTATTCGGTGAATTTAAAGCAGACTTAGAAACAGAGACTATTATTTATTTTACCAAAAAATATTTTCTTAATCCACATTAAATATTATTACTTAATAATTCTTGAAATTGAGAAAAAGGAAGAGGGCGACTAAATAAATAACCTTGATAATAGTCACAATTATTCCTATGTAAAAAAGCTAATTCTGGTTCATTTTCTACTCCTTCAGCCACAACTTGTAAGTTTAATTGATGTGCCATCTCAATTAAGGATTTAGTAATAGTTGCATTTTTAGTATTTGTATTAATTTCTTTGATAAAACATCGATCTATTTTAAGAATATCAAAGTTAAAAGATTGAAGATAACCTAAAGAAGAATAGCCTGTGCCAAAATCATCGATAGCAATTTTTAACCCAGCTGATTTAAGTTTATTTAATTTTTTAGAAGCAAAAGAGGTATTTCTAACTAATATGCTTTCTGTTAATTCTATCTCTAATAAAGAAGGATTAAAATAATGAAAAGCGAGAATTTTTAAAATTTTGTGCTCTAATAAATCTTGATTAAATTGTCGTGCAGAAAGATTAACAGCTACTTGCAAATCTGCTTTATAATTTTTATGTAAGAAATTAAATTCTTCACAAGCCTTGTTTAATACCCATTCCCCTATAGGCTCAATTAATCCTGTTTCTTCAGCAATAGGAATAAATATGGTGGGAGAAATAAATTTTTCATCAGGATGATTCCATCTTAATAAAGCTTCTGCACCAATAATTTTACTATTTTTAATATCCACTTTTGGTTGATAATAAAGTTCTAATTCATTTCTATCTAAAGCATGGTGTAATTGTGCTTCTAATGTTATTTGTTTTGCGGTATATTTATGTAAAGCTGGAGAGTAAATTTGAAACTGATTTTCTCCGATATTTTCTAAACCATAAATAGCTTCTTTTGCTTTATATAAAAGTTCATCTATATTTTGCCCTTGAAGGGGGTAAAAGCTAATTCCAATTTTAAAATCAATATAAATTTCCTTTTGTTTATAAATAAAGGGAGGAGTAATTTTTTCTAATAACATTCTAGCCAAATCTATGGCTACTTGTTTAGTGGAAATAGGCGGAATAATTAAGGCAAATTCATCTCCTTGAAGGCGAGTAATTATTGTATCTTCACTTAGATTAGCTTTTAATCTTTTTACTAATGCCTTTACTAAAAGGTTACTCAATTCTTGCCCAAATTCATCTCTAATTAATTTAAACCGATTAAAATTGAGATAAAAAATAGGAATAAGTTGAGGAATTTCATTATTTTTAATATTTTCTTGATAACTTAATTGTTGATAAAATACCTCCAAAATAGCGTTAAAATTTTCTACTAAAGATAATTGATTTGGTAATTGAGTTAACTCATCATATTTACTAATAAATTCTAACTTAGCTTGTTGCTCAATTAATTGATTTTTAATTTTTTCTACTTCTTTATATTTCTCTAAAGCGATGGCAATTGTAGTAGCTAAATCTTGAATTTTATAAGGTTTAACAATATATCCAAAAGGAAAAGTTTTAGTCGCCCTTGATAAAGTTTTTTCATCAGCATAAGCGGTTAAATAAACTACAGGAATAGAGTTAATATTTCTTAATTCTTCTGCTAAAACAATTCCGTCTTTTTCTCCTTTAATATTAATATCTATCAATACTAAATCAGGAGAAGTTTGATTAATTTTAATTAAGGCTTTTTCACTATCATTTGCACTTCCTACCACCTCATAACCTATTTTTTGTAAATCTACAGTAAGACTTTCTACGGCAATAATTTCATCTTCAACAATAAAAACTTTAATCATATTTTTGATAGATTTTAGTAACTAATATTAATTATAACAATATTTTACCCAACATATTTATCTTAAAATAGAGATAAAGTAAAAGTAGTTTTAGACAATTTAATCAAACAATATTTCTAAAAAAATAATTATTTTTCTCCTTTAACAAAAAGTTTTTTAAGACATTAATAAATCTTCAATAGTTATAAATTAAATTAAACTATTCTATTTGGTAAACAAAGCTAAATGTTGCCCAATTACTCAAAGCTAGGGTATAAATATCTGTCACATTATTAACTAAATTTGGATTAATGTTGCTACCTAAATGTAAATCTTCTAAAATACATTGAGCGATAATTACAGGATTTTCTACTACTATTATTTGCTCGATATCTAGTTTCATATCAGTAGTTTTATATAATTTATTCAAAGTTTTATTAAAAGGTGATTTAGCACAAATTAAAATAAATTCTCCTAAGTTTTTTTCGTTATTAACTATCAATTTTAAACTATCAGAATTTTCAGCAATAGAAACAGTTTTTCCTTGATTAATTATCCCTGAATTAGGAGAAAAATAAGCAATAATCTGTCGAGAGGAATTAATGCCTAGTAATAAATAATATAAATCATAATCATTTTCGTTATCAATATTAATAGTAAATTGACTACCTAAAGGTATATTAATTAATAAGTTATTATCAACAAAAGATGGCTTTATTTTAGAATCTTTAACAGAATTTAAGTAACTATTAATAGTTTGTTTTTTAGTAATAAACTTTTTATTATTATGACTAATTTCTAAACTAACACTAACAGGTAATAAAGAAGAATATTGATTTAAAGTTAAATGAAATAATTTTTCAGCTAAAGCAATTTTTAGAGAAGGAATTAAACGTTTTACTGCCGATGAAACAGCTTCATGAGATACTTTAGGGGATGTATTTGTTAATAAAATTCCTGCAGAAGAAAATAAACTATAACCATCGATACCATTATTAATATTAGTAAATTTACTAATAATAACATCAGCAAAATTATCCCCAATATTAATTACTGATTCTACGGTATCAATGGCACTTAAAGCACTTGTTGCGTCAACTTTTTCTATTTTTTCTAAAGTATGATTTAAAGCAATATTTAATTTAGTATTTTTCTTTATAACTCGTACAAATTCTTTTAAAATAACACCTTTATTTATTACTAATTTTTCATCATTATTAATGATAACCGCTTTAGCTTTATTCCCCTCTAAAGCAATAATTTGCAAAGTTAACATTTTTTGATTATCAATATTAGTTACAAACCATGAATTTAATTGATAATTAAATAAAACAAATAAAGGTAAGCCTATTAACTTTAATTCCACAAGATTAGGCTCTATAATATTAGTTATAATAGCATTCCCTTGGGTGGAATATTCTAAAGGAAGATGATAGGAAAAAATATCAATTTTTGTGTTAGGTTTAAAAGCTAATTTTTCGTTATTTCCACTAAATAAAGCAACTTCAGAAGCAACTTTTTTCATCAATGTTAAATTATCGGTTTCTGGGAAAATTTGCCAAAGTGATTCAGTTAAAGCATAAGTAAATAATCCTACATTAAAATGGACACTATTAATTTCTGTACAGATACTATCTACAACGGGAGATAAAATTAAACCTGATAATTGATTAGACTTATTTTTACCTAAGATTTGACTTGTCTTATTAACTAACTTTTGACTTAAATTTAATTCGGCTTCACTAATAACTAAATTATCGTTAAAATCTTGACAACGTAAAGACAATTTATTAGCCAAAGGTAAAGAAGAAGGTAAAAAATTTGTATCAAAAATAAGGGTATATTTATTAGTTTTAAAAGATTGCGCTAAATTAATAATATTATCCACAAGAATATCATTAACAACATTGTCTTGAGATGGAATATTATCATGAGTAATTAAACTATTAACCAAAGAAAAATTATCTTCATTATTATTTAATTTGACTTGTCTGCCATAACCGCTAAAATGAAAAATAACAACATCATTATTTTGTACTTGTTTAAGTAAATGTTCTTCAAAAACTGTTAAAATATTTTCTCTCGTAGCTTGATCATCTGTTAAAGTAACAATATTATTAGGCTCAAAACCAAAACGATAAATTAATAAGTCTTTTTGTAACTCAACATCAGTAGTACATCCTTTTAAACTTTTACCCTGAGAATATTGATTGATACCGACTAATAAGGCTAATTTTTGTGACGTTGATGATTCCAAAATCTCACCATAAGCATTTAACTGACTTTTGGAAATGAATAAATTACTTCCCCATGTGCCTAAAGAGGTGACACTTAAACCTACACTTTGCAAAAAGATACGTCGAGAAAATTTCATCATTGAGTTTTACCGCTAAAATTAACACTAATAGCAATGGATTAACTAAATTTATCCTATCAAAATAATGAAACAATTTTTAAGAATAAATAACCCGATTAAATTTTTTTTATTTACTTCAAATCATCCTGAGCATTAGAACAAAAATACTTAATAGTCTAAACTTAACAATTTTTTAAAAAAATATCACAGTAAATTATTATTCTTATTTTCTATTCCTCCATTTTTATCCGTTAAAATAAGGTGCAACATCTGAGTTAAAATAAATCTAAATTTTAATAGGTAGGCAAAAAATCTTTCCTAGAAAAATTCATAGATTAATTATGGTGAGAAATTTAACATATGATTGTCGCAGGTTTGATGAGCGGTACTTCTGTGGATGGCATTGATACAGCTGTAGTTGATATTCAAGGTACAGGATTAGACTTAAAAGTTAATTTATTAGTGGGACAAACTTTTCCTTATTCTACCTCTTTGCGCACTAAAATTCTTCAAGTGTGTGAAGGTGATTCTATTTCTATGGCAGAATTAGCTCAACTAGATCATGGGATCTCTTTTGAATTTGCCCAAGCAGTATTAAATATCATTCCCAAAGACACAAAAATAGATTTAATAGGCTCTCATGGTCAAACAGTATATCATCAACCGCCCAAAAAAAACCAGTTAGGCTATAGCTTACAGTTAGGTAAAGGAGATTATATCGCCCATTTAACAAATATTGATACCGTTAGTAATTTTAGAGTAGCAGATATTGCCGCTGGAGGACAAGGCGCACCATTAGTCTCCAAAATTGATTTATGTTTATATCGTCATTGTCGTCATAGTCGTTGTTTACAAAATATTGGCGGTATCGGTAACGCCACTTATTTACCCTCAACTCATACCCCAAAATGGCAAGAAAAAATTATTGGTTGGGATACAGGACCGGGTAATGCTTTAATAGATTTAGCTGTACAAAAATTGACTAATAATCAACAAACTTTTGACTTTAACGGTGATTGGAGTCGTCAAGGAAAGCCATGTCTTCCCCTAATCAAAGAATGGTTAAAACAAGACTTTTTTCATCAAAAACCGCCAAAATCCACAGGAAGAGAGTTATTTGGGCATATTTACTTAGAAAAATGTCATCAAGATGCACAAAATTACCATTTAAGTAATGCTGATTGGTTAGCAACCTTGACAGAATTAACTTGCGCTTCCATTGCTGATAGTTACCATCGTTTTTTACCTTCCTTACCCTCTGAAGTTATTTTGGCGGGAGGCGGTAGTCGTAATAGTTATTTAAAACAGCGTTTACAAACTTATCTACCTGATTCTCATTTACTGGTAAGTGATGATTTAGGTATCAGTAGCGAATTTAAAGAAGCCATGGCATTTGCTATTTTAGCTTATTGGCACGTTAATAATTATGAAGGAAATTTACCTAGTGTTACGGGGGCGAAAAAAGACGTTATTTTAGGAGAATTACATAAAGCAATTTAACTATTAATAACATTGATTTATAAGGGTTGAAGATGTTTTCTCCCTTTCTATTTTTTTGACAAATTATTAATGGTTAACAAAAATTAATATTAAGAAATATAGCAAAATATTAATCTTTTTAAAAAAAAGTTATTCAGGAAAAAAGAAAATGTTATTTTGAGTTTTAATAACAAAAAATTATCAACATTATCAATAAAATGAATAATAACCAAGAAAAAGATTTCATTAATGCTGGTTTAACTGCTGCTATTGGTGCGGGAATTATTACCTCTTTTGCCGTAAGTCAAGGGCAAAATCCTTTAGTAGCTACGGGAATTACAGTTTTTTCAGCGCTTTTAGCCGTTATTATTCATCAAGCAGATGTAATTTAACTACAGAATACAATTAACAATTAAATCGCAATTTTAAAATTATTTTTAGATAATGCAAGTTTTCATAAAAAGAAAGAAATAATACAAGAAATAGAGAAAAAATTATTATTATAAGACTAGAATATTTACCAGTATATAGTCCTAATTATAACTTAATAGAATTAGTGTGGCATTCGGCTAAAGAATTTATAGCTCATAGAGATTTTGAAAATAAAGAACCATTAGCAAAAACAGTAAATCAATTATTAAATGAAGGAGGTTTAGTAATTAATTGGGACAAAAAAATTAAGAACAAGGGTGAATTAGTAAATGTAAGTTAAATGCGTCTTAGCTTACTATACCTATTTAAACTCGTCTAGCTTAGACTAAGCGATCTAATTTTTTGAGCAAGAAGGGGAGGAAGCTAAAGCGTGGAAAATTATAGCAATAGCAGGATTGAGAAATAATTGTTGGGAAAAACTAGAAAACATACTATATTAGAAATAATAATAAAAGTGTCGAAAAAGAATGGGATTCGCAACAGTTAAGGTAGAAAATAAAGCTAACCTGTCTCCTAAAGTTGGGGCGATCGTATCTTGTCGTCAAAGACAATGGGTAGTGTTACCTTCAGATTTACCTAATCTCATTCGTTTACGCCCCTTATCAGGCAGTGAAGAACAAGTCTGTGGCATTTTTAGTGGTTTAGGGGAAACCGTTGAACCTGCTTTATTTCCTCCCCCATCTCCTGAAACATTACAAAATCACGAGTCAGCAAAGTTACTTTTAGATGCTACCCGACTGAGTTTAAGAAGTGGAGCAGGTCCGTTTCGTTGTCTAGGACGTTTATCAGTTCGTCCTCGTCCTTATCAATTAGTGCCGTTGTTAATGGCGTTAAGACAAGATACCATACGTTTATTAATATCCGATGATGTAGGGGTGGGGAAAACCATTGAAACGGGCTTAATTATTCGAGAATTATTAGATAGAGGGGAAATAAAAAGGATTGGGGTATTATGTCCCCCTCAATTATGTGACCAATGGCAAAAGGAACTTAAAGAAAAATTCCATATCGATGCAGTGGTAATTCGTTCAGGCACGGTATCAAAATTAGAACGGGGTTTACCATCAGGAGATAGTCATATTTTCAGTTATTACCCCCATATCATTGTTAGTCTGGATTATGCCAAATCAGACCGACGCAGAGCTAGTTTTTTAACCCATTGTCCAGATTTAGTGGTGGTGGATGAAGTTCATACAGCCACCAGTGGGCGAGATGGAACTACTCAACAACGACATCAGTTAGTCAGTCAAATTGCTCAAAAACTTCAGCAGAATTTAATTCTCTTAACAGCAACTCCTCACAGTGGCATTGAGGCTGATTTTCTATCTATTTTGGGGTTACTCAAACCAGAATTTTCTCAGTTGATGTTAGATGCTTTAACAAACGAGCAACGTACTGAATTAGCCAAGTATTTTATTCAACGACGACGGGCAGATGTTAGAACATGGATTGATGATACTCCCTTCCCCGAACGGGAGTCTGTAGAAGAATCCTATCGCCTCAGTAAAGAATATAGGGAATTATTCGATGAAGTTTATGATTTTGCAAGGGGGTTAGTTACCACCGTTGATGATAGTTTTTCCTATGCTCAACGACGAGGGCGTTACTGGTCAGCTTTAGCCATTATTCGTTGTGTTATGTCTTCTCCTGCCGCCGCCGTAGCTACTTTATCCCGTCAGGCAAGTAAAGAAAATAGTCCAGATGATGTAATTGAAGAACTAAATGAAGACTTAGCGATGACTTATGTTTATGATTCCACTGATACGGAACAAATGGTAGATGTTGCCCCCAGCGTGATAGTTGAACAAGGAAAACAAACCTATAGTGAAGGTGATAAACGCAAATTAAGGTCTTTTGTAGAGCGATCGCGCGCTTTACAAGGAAAATTAGATAAGAAATTACAAACTGCTATTTCTTTAGTTAAAAACTTACTCAATGACGGTTATCAGCCTATTATCTGGTGTCGCTATATTACCACCGCCAATTACTATGCCAATGCGCTGAGGGAAGCGTTAGAACAAAAAAGAGGTAGTAAAGTCAGGGTAATTGCCATTACGGGGGAGCAATCGGAGGATGAACGAGAAATTCGCTTGGCTGAATTAAGCAACTATGAAAAACGGGTATTAGTAGCCACAGATTGTCTTAGTGAGGGGATTAACTTGCAAAATCAATTTAATGCTTGTCTTCACGTTGATTTACCCTTTAATCCTAACCGTTTAGCTCAAAGAGAGGGGCGAATTGATCGATATGGACAACCAGCCAAAACCGTTAAATGTATCCTTTACTATGGACAAGATAACCCCGTAGATGGAGCAATTTTAGAGGTTTTACTAAGAAAAGCTGTTACTATTCACCGTAGTTTAGGGATTACTGTTCCTATTCCCATGAATAGTGCATCAGTACAGGAGGCAGTTTTTCAGTCGTTATTTGAGAAATCTACCACTACTGCCCGTCAATTAACTATTTTTGATTATTTGGAAGATGAAGAATCCCCTGTCGCCAAAATTCATCTAAATTGGGATTATGCAGTGGAAAAAGAGAAACTCAACCGCACCCGTTTTGCCCAACGTGCCATTAAAGCGGAGGAAGTAGAACAAGAGTTACAGGAATCCGATGAAATTTTAGGTAATGAGCAAGATGTTGAACGTTTTGTGAGCAATGCTTGTCAACGTATGGGAACACCATTAGTTAAGAAAAAACGCCATTGGGATTTACCTGTAATTCCTAATTGTGTACAATTCTTATTAGGAGATAAACCAAGAAAAATCGTCTTTATCCATCCTGCCCCTGAAGGAGTGGAATATGTGGGGCGTAATCATCCCTTAGTAGAAGGATTAGCTCGTTATTTGTTTGAGGAAGCCCTTGAATCCACTAAACCGACAGCTTCTCGCTGTGGAGTAACGGTAACTAAAGATGTTGATAAACCTACTTTTATCTTATTGTTACGTTTACGACATCTGTTAGAAGAAAAAGTTAGTCGCCGAAGTGCAAACGTCTCGCTTGTTAGGAAGAATCAAGGGAGTGCAAACGTCTCGCTTGTTAGGAAGAATCAAGGGAGTGCAAATGTCTCGCTTGTTAGGAAGAATCAAGGGAGTGCAAACGTCTCGTTTGCTGGTGAGAATAAGCAAGATGCTTCTGTAAATAATGCTAGTGAGCAAGATGCTCACACTCCTAACTCTCCAACCTCTTTAGCGGAGGAATGTTTAATAAGAGGTTTTACGGGAATACCTAGCAATCCTCAATGGCTTTCTCAGGCTGAAACTTTAGATTTATTGGCTAAAGTTACTCCGTCAGGTGATTTACCCTTAACCCGTCAACAGGAATGGGTGGAAAAGATTTTACAACGATTACCTGATTTAGAGGAGGGGTTGAAAGCGATCGCCCTTGAACGGGCTAACGTTTTATTAGACTCCCATCGTCGGGTGAGAAAAGTCACCAAAGAGGCACAAGTAAAAGTGATTCCTCAATTACCCATGGATATTTTAGGGGTTTATATTCTATTAAATGATTAATTATTAGGAGTTAATATGAATACTAAATTATTAGATTCTTTAGTGCAAATTATTTATTCTTTAACAACGGATGAACAAAAAATGCTTTTAGAACAATTACTCAATCCTTCATCCAATGGACTGGAAAATCAATTAGAATTGACTGCTTTAGAAAATGAGCCTTTTGTGGGAATGTGGCAAGATAGAGAAGATTTAGCCGATAGTTCTCAATAGGTTCTTCAATTAAGACAACGGGAATGGGGGCTTTTAACAGTTAACAAAAAGTTACTTAAATCTTCTTAAACTTACTCATTTATTAAGCTAGACTAGAACAATGAGTAAATTATATATTTCTGAAGCCGCAAAACTAAAAGGTGTTAGTACCTCAACACTGAGAAGGTGGGAAACTGAAGGGATTTTAATTCCTGAACGTACCGCTAATGGTCATCGACGATATGACTTAAATCAATTATTAGGTATTAAAAAAGAGCTATCTTTTACCATCGGTTATGCTCGTGTTTCTAGTCATGACCAAAAAGAAGATTTAGCTAGACAAGTTCAAGTTTTAGAGTTATTTTCTGCTCAAAATGGTTGGCAAATTGAAATTATTTCTGACTTAGGTAGTGGATTAAATTACTC